>Ga0066675_10000742_pt1 | contig 13113 bp, 13 predicted proteins | sample GraSoiAngelo_124_FD_62295 | JGI IMG/M metagenome (GOLD analysis project Ga0066675, IMG submission 62295) | Grasslands soil microbial communities from the Angelo Coastal Reserve, California, USA - 14_0927_05_20cm | ecosystem: Environmental > Terrestrial > Soil > Grasslands | place: USA... | reverse complement strand
GGCCTCGTCTGTGCGGGAACGTTTCGCGCTTCGGCAGATGCTCCCAGCGTCAGTCGGGCGCCTCATTTCGTAGGTCAATCGGTGCCCACAATTGTCCGGTTCGCCAATGCGAACGGCAACCCCGACGTGCACGACGGTGTCCCCAACGTACGCTCGATGGCGGTCAAGTTTCAGCTCGCCGACGGCAAGAGCGCGGACATTCTCGCCAACTCTGTTGAAGGGTTCATCGCGCGAACGCCCGAGGAGCTGCTCGAGTTTCTTCGGGCTCAGCTCCCCGAGCCGGCCAGCGGCCGGCCCAACCCCGAGGCGGTTCCGCGCTTTCTGGCCAGCCATCCCGGCGGACGCGCCTTCGTCGAGCGCCTGATGAAGAAGCCGGTGCCGGCCAGCTATGCGCGGACGATCTACCACGCCGAGCACGCCTTCCGCTTTACCGCGGCGAATGGCACGAGCCGATTCGGCCGCTATCGCTGCGTGCCGGAGGCGGGCGAGGCCACTCTCTCCCCTGACGATGCCGCTAAGCGCAGCCCGAGCTTCCTGCGCGAGGAGCTGGAAGGCCGACTGCGGGCCGGCCCGGTAGCGTTCCGGCTGCTCCTGCAATTGGCCGAGTCCGGCGACCCGACGGACGACGTCACCGCGGTCTGGCCCGAGACTCGGCCCGTGGTCGAGCTCGGGCGCCTAGAAGTCACCGGCATCTCACCGACGAGCGCGGCCGACGAGCGGCGGCTGATCTTCGATCCCACCAACAGGACGGACGGCATCGATCTTTCGGCCGATCCGATCCTGCTGGCCCGGTCGGCCGCGTACTCCATCTCCTACGATCGACGCAGCAAGGGTGAGTGAGCCAAAGCGACTTCCGCGTTTTACGCCACCACGCCAGCCGTCCCGCGAAGTAGGCGAACGGCACTGGCTCTCATCGGCCACCACGATCTTGATCCAAAACAGACCGGCTGGATCGCCGGGCCGATCCAGCGCATCCCAAGTACGGGGATAGGTCGGAGACGCACGGCGTCTAGCGCGAAGCAGCAATCTGGAGATCTATCGATGAGTGGCATAAGGAGCCACGGACATGAGTAAGAAGCTCGTAGGAAAAGTCGCCGTCGTGACTGGCGCGTCCAAGGGCATCGGGGCGAGCATCGCGAGGGCGCTGGCGGAAGAAGGCGCATCGGTCGTTGTGAACTACTCGTCGAGCAAACAAGACGCCGAGCGTGTCGTCGCGGAGATTACCGCGCGCGGGGGCAAGGCGATCTTCGTGCAGGCCGATGTATCGAAGCCCGCGCACATCGAGCGCCTCTTCTCGGAAGCGAGGAGGTCATTCGGCCGCCTCGATATCCTCGTCAACAATGCGGGAATGTACGAGTTCTCGCCGCTCGAAGGGGTGACCGAAGAACATTTCCACAAGCATTTCAACGTCAACGTCCTCGGCCTCCTCTTCACGACCAAGGAGGCCGTGAAGCAGATGGGGCCTGACGGCGGCAGCATCATCAACATCGGCTCGGTCGCGAGCTCGATGCGGTTACCGAACTCCGCGGTCTACTCGGCGTCGAAGGCCGCGGTGGAGGCCATTACGGGTGTGCTCGCGAAGGAGCTCGGTCCCCGGAAGATCCGGGTGAACTCGATCAGCCCCGGAGTGATCGAGACGGAAGGTTCGCGCGCCGGAGGGTTCGTCGGAACGGACTTTCAGAAAACGGTCGAGGCGCAGGCACCACTTGGACGCGTGGGGCAGCCCGACGACATCGCGCCGACTGCGGTGTATCTGGCGTCGTCGGATTCGAAGTACATGACCGGGGAGACGCTGCTGGTGTCGGGTGGCCTGAGGTAGAAAACAGGGCAAGAGCAGGAGACTCTCCTTTTGAAGGAGTAGCGCGCTATGAGTAACCGTGAGACGAGAGACCACTCCCAGAGCGGCCGCAGCCGCGCCTACGAGCCCCTTACGCCTGAGAGCGCCGTACTCTTGCTTGTCGACCACCAGTCCGGGCTCGTTTCAGGCATTCGAGATCTCGCACCGGACGAGGTGCGTCACAAGATCACCCAGGGGGGCAAGTCTGCCTGAAACTGGCCGGACTTCGCGGAATGGCTTCGTCGCGAGTGGCGGTATGGGCAACCCGGGAGGTTCGGGAGATCGGTAGCCGGGCCGCCGCTAGCGCCGACCGTGCAGTATGTCGCACCAGCGCCGGTTGTCGTCGCCGCCCGCCTCAGCGCTCCCCGAGAGGTACGCGGAAGCGCTCACCACGTCGTCGTCGGCGCCATCTCGCGCCGGAGAGTGGGATTCGCACCAGCGCACGTCGAGAATGTCCCGGCTCGGGTCGGCATCGGGCTCACAACCGGGGCAATATGCGCGCGCGACATAAGCGGTGTCCGGAAGGAAATCCGTCAACGCTGCGCTACTCATGTCACTGCACCTCCTACCTTTGCGATGCCGAGCCAGGTCAGGAGGTTTCGCTGTCCCGGACAGCGCGTCAGGGCGAGGCGCGTCCAGGGTCGCCTGCCGCCCGGGCCAGCCCTCGAAGCGCAGTACCACGACGACCACCTGATAATCGAGCACTCGCGGGACTCCGCCGCGCCACGGAAAGACCGCGATCCGCTCGCTCGCCACGTGCGCGCCGAGATTGTCCGCGAGCACTTGCGCGATACCGTTCTCGAGTGGTTCCGCCCAGCGGTCGTACATCGCGACGGCGACCTCGTCGTTTGCGTCACGCGTGACGATCTGCAGCCGGTCGAGGTAACCGGGAATCAGCATCGCTCCGCGTCTGGCCTGGTCATCTCCTGCCGGCGCCCACCGGGCCGGAGCCGTCCTGTTGACACGACGCGGCCGTGACCGGAGTATCGATATCAAGCAGCAACAGATCCGGCCCCCCGGGCGGCCGCGAGGCAGGAGGACCCCATGGCCAGCAAGCACGCGCAGGACATTCGGCGCCGGATCGACGTGGCCTCCGAGAACCTGAGCCGCCAGCTCCAGGGCATGGACGCCCACATGGAGCGCGCCGACGCCCCGGGTGAGTGGACGACGCGCGAGGTGCTCTCGCACCTCCTCTTCGAGCCGGGCTTCGACCCCGCGGCCACGCTCGCCACCTTCTCGGAACGCGACTATCCCGTCGTAGAGATCGAACCCGGGGCCACGTTCCTCGACGAACAGCGCCGACAGTTGACGCTCTCCCAGTTCACGGACGCGCTGGATGCCCAGCGCCGCCGCGTTCTGGAGTACATCGAAGGGCTTGAGGAGCCGGCCTTCGAGCGGCGCAAGGCACGTATTCCCCTCTTCAAGCAGTTCATGGGCACGGACGAGATCACGATGGAGATGTACCTCGGCGCCATGTTCGACTATCACTGGAACGACCACGCGGGCCAGCTCGAGAAAATCCGGCAGGCCGTCGGCCTCGACAGCGACGCCGCCGCGAAACCCGGCGGCGTGGGCGCCTAGCACGTCATGGCCGGCACCAGCGGGCTCGTATCGCCTTCGGTTGACGTCGGGGCCCGACCCGTCGCGCACCCGGCCGCGCTGCCCTTCCGGACCGAGCTGAGCCTGGCCCCACTCATCCGGTTCTGGACTCAGCTCTCTGCCTACAGCGAGTTGGGCCGCGGGCCGCTGCCCGGAATCGTCCGCGAGAGGATCAAGCAGGCGCCCGAGCTTTCCGCGGTCGTCGACGACGTGTCGGTGATCGATAAGCACCGGCAGCTCGTGGATCTCATGATGAGCGCCATGTTCCCGCCCGCCTTCTGGGAGCAAGAGTACGGCGCGGCGCTCTTCCCGTTCCAGCTCCGGGCGTTCTACGCCACCAGCCTATTCCGCCGCACGCTCATGAACGACGACGGTACGCTCCACGGCCGCGTGAACGTGGACGAGCAGCGACTCGGGGCCGCAAAGCTTCTCCTCGCGTACGAGCTGATCCTCGAGCGCACGTACGGGATCGACCTCGGCATCGAGATCCCTGTGGTCTTCACGTCCGAGGACCCGGCCACCACGCTGGAGCGGTACTTCCGCCTGGACTTCGACTGGCGCTTCGTGGACGTGAAGCTCGACGGGCGCGCGCCGAAGCTCACCGACGCCATGCGGCGGCAGCTCCAGAGCGGCAACGTGGAACTCGACCAGCTCCGTGAGATCGTGCCCCCGGAGACAGTCACGTTGCGCGGCTTCATGACGCTCAAGGCCGTCGACGTGACCGACCAGGAGGTGCTGTCCTCGCTCAAGCGCGACCTGATCGACAAGGAGTCGATCGTGTCGAGCGCACGGTTCGAGAGTCTCCAGGCCAAGCTTCGAACGCTGTTCCGGCGGCCCGGCCTGCACCTGGGCCTGGCCGCGGTGGAGGGCGATCGCGTGCTCGTGCTGAACGACGCGATGAGCCACGATCACGCCTGCATCTTCGCGGACTCGGCGCACCACAAGACGTCCGAGTTCAGGGGGTCGCTGTACGAGCGCGCCGTCATCCAGAATCGGCCCGTCATCATGGACGACCTCGCGGCGTGGCCCGACCGCACGCGGTGGGAGGAGGAGCTAATCGCCGCCGGCGCCCGCACCTTCGTCTGCGCGCCGCTTCACTACCAGGACAAGGTGATCGGCACGCTCGAGCTCATTTCGCCCCGGCCGGGCGACCTGAACGCCACGCACCTGCCGAAGCTCGAGGAGGTGCTGCCGCTCTTCTCCATGGCCGTCCAGCGGAGCGTGGAGGAACTGGATACCCGCGTCCAGGCCATGATCAAGGAGAAGTGCACGGCCATTCACCCGGTGGTGGAGTGGCGCTTCCGGAAGGCCGTGTTCAACACAATCGAGCGGAAGAGCGAGAGCGTCTCCGACGCCGCCGCGGAGATGGAGCCGATCGTGTTCGAGAACGTCTACCCGCTGTACGGCCTGGCCGACATCCGCGGCTCGTCCGTCCAGCGTGGCGTGGCGATCCAGGCCGACCTCCTCACCCAGCTCCGCCTCGCCGCCGACGTGCTGCGGGCCGCCTGCGAAGCGCGATCGCTCCCAGCGCTCGACGAGCTCCGCTACCGCATCGACAAGCGCATCGCGCAGATCCAGCGGAGTCTCAACTCCGGTGACGAGACCGGCATCGTTGGGTTCCTGCACGCGAACGTTGAGAGCCTGTTTGACCACCTGGGCAAGTTCGGCACTGACGTGCGCGCGCGGATCGAGCTGTACCGAGGCGCGCTGGACGCGCGGCTCGGCGTAGTCTACCGCCGGCGACAGTTCTTCGAGGAGAGCGTCACTCGCATCGCCGAGGCGATCTCCGCGTACATCGACCGCGAGGAGCTGGCCGCGCAGGCCATGTTCCCGCACTACTTCGAGAAGCAGAAGACCGACGGCGTGGACTACCAGATCTACGTCGGCCCGAGCCTGCTCGAGGACGGCCGCTTCGACCCCATCTGCCTCAAGAATTTGCGGCTCTGGCAGCTCATGCTCACGTGCGGCATCGCCGTGCGCGCCCACCAGCTCCGCGACCGGCTGCCCGTGCCGCTCGAGACCACCCACCTGATTCTGGTGCAGCACACGCCGCGGTCCATCCGCTTCCGTTTCGACGAGAAGCGCTTCGACGTCGACGGCGCGTACGACATCCGCTACGAGATCGTCAAGAAGGGCATCGACAAAGCCGTGGTCGAAGGCACTTCGGACCGCGTAACCCAGCCCGGCAAGATCGCAATCATCTACAGCCAGAGCCCCGAGGGCCGCGAGTACCGCGGGTACATCGAGTACCTGCAAAGCCGGGGCTACCTGACCAGCGAGGTGGAAGAGCTGGACCTGGGCGAGCTCCAGGGGGTGCAGGGCCTCCGCGCGCTACGCGTGGCGGTTGCCCTGGAGAACCCGGCCATTTTGCAGCGCGTGGGGCTGGACCCCGACGAGCGGTAGCAGCGCCGCACGGTCGCACGCCGCGCGCAGGCCCGCCCGCCTGTGCGTATCCTGTGCCTTCCACTTATTCGTCCGATCGGGCTCACGCCGCCCGCCGCAGGTATTCGTGATGCAGTCCACCAACGCGCGGCGCCTTCACCACCCTGCCTTCGCTCGGCAGCTACACACTCCTAGGTTCGGGTGCGTCTTTACGCGCTCGGCGTCGGGGTCGCTCACGCCGACGATCGCCGCGTTCTTCATCCCCAGCACAGGGTCGGAATAGAACGGCGTGTGCCAGTGCGATATCCCGATCAGGACGATGCGCATGACTTTCTTCCCCTCGTTTCCTGTATGCTCCGTGCCTATCGCACGCATTCTCGCAGCCAGCCGCGAAAGGGGGAACACCATGGCGTTTTACGAGAAGGGCCACGTCCGCATTCACTACGAGGAGGCCGGCTCCGGCTTCCCGCTGTTCGTCATCCCCGGCGGGGGCCAGAACTCGACCATCGGCTTCATGTCGGACCGGGCGCCGTTCAACGCGACCGAGGAATTCAAGGACGAGTACCGCTGTATCACGGCAGACCTGCGCAACGCGCCGAGCGGCCAGTCCTCCGGGCCGCTCGAGATCGATCGGCCGTGGGACTCCTATGCCGACGATCACCTCGCCCTCATGGATCATCTGGGCATCCGGCGCTTCATGGTGATCGGCTACTGCATCGGCGGCCCGTTCATCTGGAAGCTGATCCAGCGCGCGCCGGAGCGCATTGTCGCCGCGGTCGTGTCGCAGCCCGTCGGCTTCCGTAAGGAATCGAACCCCATGTACGACAACAGCATGCAGACCTGGGGGCCGGCTCTGGTCAAGCAGCGGCCTGACCTCACGATGGCCATGATCGACAAGTTCCTGACCCGGATGTACGTCACGAACGCCGACTTCGTGTTCAGCGTGCCGCGCGACGTCGTCCAGGGCTGCCAGGCGCCCGTGCTGGTCATGCCGGACGAGACCCCATCGCACCCCTACGAGCCTGCCATCGAGTCGGCGATGCTGGCTCCGAAGTCCGAGCTGACCTTCTTCCCGTGGAAGGACACGAAGGAGAAGATCCCACTCGCGGTGCGGCACGTGCGCACGTTCCTCAAGGCGTACCGGCCGGCCTGATCCCGATGCCCGCGAGCAAGTACGTCCGCCCCACGGTGTGGGTCCCTCCCGCGGTCTCGGCGGTGCTCCAGCCGCAGCCGCCCCTCGCGCCGTCGATCCCGCCGGCGCACGCCGTCGACCTGATGACGGAAGCGGGATCGGCGGCGTTCGGCGCGCGGTGGCGGGTGAAGGAAGCGAAGCTCGTCGAGTGTCCAGCGTTGACCAACTCCCTGCCCGAGTTCAAGACGACCTACGACCTCGAACCCCATGCCGAGCTGCTCGGCTTCGACGACTCGGATTGGGCCGTGATTACGCCCGCCGATCTCGGCGTCAGGCGCGGCGGCGGCCTGGTGTCGTTCATCTGGTTCCGTACCACCCTGACGATCCCCGCGAACGTCGCGGGCTTCGACACCGCCGGCGCCAAGGCGGTGTTCTGCGTCAACGTCGACGACTACGCGGAAGTCTGGATCAACGGCGCGATGCCGCGCACCCCTGGCCGGCCGAGCCCCGGGGCGATTCAGGGCTTCAACATGCCCAACCGCGTCGTGCTGGCCGACGGCGCCGTGTCTCCCGGCGACAGGTTCGAGATCGCCGTGTTTGCGATCAACGGGCCGATTTCGGCGGCACCGGGGAACTTCCTCTTCGTCCGCGAGGCGAAGGTCGAGTTCTTCCGGTGACCGGCCGATGGCTCGAGTACTCACGCGACTGAGGAGAATCTATGCCGTTCGGGTGGGGCATCGTCAGCACGGGCAAGCATCCAGACATCAAGATCGCGCCGGCGATGGCCGCGGCCGACGGCGGCGAGCTCGTCGGCGTCTACAGCCGCGATCAGCACCGCGCGGAGGCGTTCGCGCAGAAGCACGACGCACGCGCCGCATACAGTCAGCTCGGCGACCTCCTCAAGGACTCGCGTGTCGACGGCGTCTTCGTGTCCTCGCCGAACGCCTTGCATGCCGAGCACGTCGTCCAGGCAGCGGAAGCCGGTAAGCACGTGCTGTGCGAAAAGCCGATGGCCACGACGATCGCCGACGCCGTGCGAATGCTGCAGGCGTGCCGCCGCGCGGGCGTCACGCTCGGCATGGCCTTCAACTTGCGCCAGCACCCGGCCTATATCCGCGCGCGCGAGCTCGTCGCCGCCGGGACGCTGGGGCGCATCGTGCTCGCCCAGGCGCAGTGGGCGTTCGGCGTGCGCGGCCGCGACGGCTCGCCGTCGCGCACGCCGCTCACGCAGTGGTGGGACACGCCGGAGCTGATCGGGGGCGCGTCCACGATGATGGGCACCGGCGTGCACTCGGTCGACCTGCTCCGCTTCGTACTCGGCGCCGAGGTGGACGAGATCACGGCCGTCACCGACGGCCAGACGGTCGCGCGCCCGCTCGAGCAGCTCGCCTGCCTCACGCTGCGATTCGGGAACGGCACGCTCGGCCAGGTGGTCGCGAGCCGCCTTCTTCCAGACTCGCGCAACGATTTCCGCGTGTACGGGATCACCGGGCTCATCGCCGGACACCACTCCATGTGGGAAGCGCGCACGGGCCGCTTCGAGATCACGAGCGACACCGTAAACGAGACCGCCGACTACCCGGAAGCGCTGCTGCCGAACTACGTGGCAGAGATCGAGGACTTCCAGCGCGCGGTCGCCTCCAGCGGCCAGCCAGCAGCGACCGGCCTGGACGGGCTGCGCGTCGTGGAGGTCACGCTGGCGATGATCGAGTCCGCGCGCACGCGCCGGAGCGTGAAGATCGAGCGCGTCGAGCCGTAGCGCGAGCCCCGCCGATGTGAAGCTCATTCCCCCGCAAGATCCGCGCGTGTTCTGACCATGGAAGTCGCTCTAGCGTCTCGTCGCGCCGCGGCCGAGGACGAGCGGGACCGCGACCGGCGCGATCACCGCGAGCGCCACGATCGCGTTGAGCGCGAACGCGCCCGGGGTGCCAAGCGTGCCCGCGAGTGCGCCGATCGCCAGCGTGCCGAGCGGCTGGGTGCCGATGCACGCGGACAGGATGCCCATCGCGCCGCCGCGCGCGTGCGCCGGCGCCGACAGCAGCACGAGCGTGCTCTGCATCGCCGCGAAGCCGGATTCCGCGATGCCCATCGCAACCATCAGCGCCACGCTCACCGCCAGCGACCGTGACGCCGAGAAGGCGACGAGGACGAACGGCGTGACGAGCACGGCCGCCGCGAACAGCCGGCCGTGCGGGAGACTGCCGCGGTACGCGACGATGGCCAGCGCGCCGGCCAGCGCCCCGACGCCGTCGGCGGCGACGAGCAGGCCGAGCGTGCGCGGCCCGCCGGCGAGGACGTCCTGCGCGAACACGGACAGGAGTTGCTGGTACGGGAAGAGCAACACGTTCATCGCGATCGTGATGAGCAGGACCGCGCGCGCGATCGGGCTCGCCCACGCGGCGGCGAGGCCGCTCGCGAGGGTGGCGAGGATCGGCACCGGGCGCGCCGCCGGCGAGCCCTCGATCCGCCGGCGGAGACCGAACGTCGCCGCGAGACCGACGGTGAACGCGGCGAGCATCACCGCGTAGCACGCGGCGGGCCCGAGGCTCGCCAGGCACGCGCCGGCGACGACCGGGCCCACCATCTTCGCGATCTGCATCGACACCGTTTCGAGCGACACGGCCTGCGCCACCCGCGAGGCGCCGAGCATGCTGAAGAGCGCCGTCCGCCGCGCCGGGAAGTCGAGGCTCCAGAGGATGCCGAACGCGCCTTCAAGCGCGACGAGCGGCCAGTACCCGGCGGCGTCGACGGCGAACATCGCGAGGAAAGCCAGCGCGATCATGGCGCCACCGGCCTGCGTGACGAGCAGCAGGTGCGCGCGCGATACGCGATCGGCGACGATGCCGGCGAACGGGCCGAGCACCATCATCGGCGCCGACCGGGCGAACGCGGCGACCGCGACCATGAACGGCGAGCCCGTCATCTGGAGCGCGATCCAGCCGACTGCGACGAGATCCATCCATCGCGCCATGTTGCTGCAGAGGCCGGACACCCAGAGGCGCCGGTAGGCCGGATCTCGGAGGACGCCCACGGTCGGGTACAGGGTATCTTGTTAGTCGTGGGCTCGAACCCGTGTTTAGTCGCGGCCACGTTTTCGCCAAGCTTTTCACCCGGCTCCGTATCGTCTGGCGCACGAACATTCGAGGTGACTACTATTTTTCACGCCAGCCGCGAATGCCTTCTCGATTGCAGAAACTCGGACGTCAATAATTCTTGGTCAAGCCGGTCTCCGCGCTACACAGGCGGCGCCGCCGAGATACACAGGTCTAGATAGATCACGTTGGGCGGCTATGGAAACGCGCTGCCGCGGGGTAACTCTTTAACCAATGTCCCAGACGCAGTTCTCCGACTTCATGGAAGTCATCCTCGGACCCTTCGGGCCGGCGTATAACGTGTGGACCTTCCGACTGGACACCGGCGAAACCATCCTTGCCATGCTGAAAGGTGACAAAGTCGAGTCGCTACAGTTCAGTAACTCCCGTCGGCCCGGCGAAACTCCGCTCAGGACATCACAGGGCGTCGAGATGGGCGACCTAGTCGATCGTGTGCGCACCGTCTATGGTGATCCAGAACAGGACGATGAGGTCTTTTTCTATTATTTCTCGGAAGGTATCGCGTTCGGTCGTGATTGTACGTGGAAGAACGCTCATGACCCGCGTCGCGTCTCCTGTGTTCTTATCTTCCAGAAAGCCCCATCGTTTGGTTCAGCGAGTGTCGTCCCTCGCTAGCGGGCCATCCCGGCGGTGACGGCACCAGCACCGGGCCAGTGACCGAAGCAACGGTGCAAGCGTTGAACCTCCGGCGCGCGTGGTTCGAGCGATAAGAAGCCGGGAGCAGCGCGGAGCAGGCGGGCGCGGGGTTGGCGGCTTCTACCTCCGCTACAACGGTCCGGTTCAAGCGCCGTCACCGTCAAGGGCGGCGGCCGTCTCCGACGATGTCCGCGAGCGACGGGGTGGACATCCCTGCCGTCCAGGTCGGATCGCGGACCTCGAGCAGGTTGCCAGAAGGATCGAGAAAGTACAGCTCCCGGCCCGTGAAGAAGCCGTGGGCGCGGTACGTGAGCTCTTCGATCTTCACCCCTCGCTCGTGGAAGAGTCGGTCCGCCTTCTCCCATTCCTGCGGCGAGAGGGTGAAGGAGTGATGCAGGCGGTTGTCCTGCTGCGGGGTGCGATGGAGCTTCTCCTTGCGCTCGCAAAGCAGGATGTCGTGGCCGCCCACGTGGAAGCATGTCATGTGGGAGTTGCCCAGCCGGCCGCGACATTCCAGACCGAGCAGGTCGCGGTAGAAGCGCTCGCTCTCTTCCAGATCGTTGACCGGGATGGACCAGTGGGTGACGCCGTCGATCTTGAGCATGTTCTGACCTCCGTACTGCCCTCTAAAACGTCCCCTCGGAGGCGAGGTAGTGCTCGATGATCTCGCTCCCGGTCGCGCGCCACACGCCCTCGTGGCGCAGGATGTAGGCGAGCGCCGCGTCGAGCGCGCCGATCCGGTGCGGAACGCCGATGATAAACGGATGCAGGCAGATCGCCATAACGCGTCCTGACAGCGCCCCCTCGCGGTAGAGCGTGTCGAACTGGCGGCGGATCATCAGCTCAAACTCGTCCGACGACCGGCCGGCGCGGAGGATCTGCGGCAGATCGTTGATCTCTCCGGAGTACGGGATCGAGCACAGGCGCTGACCCCCGATGTTCATCAGATAGGGCTGGTCGTCGTTGATCCAGTCGGCGACGTAGGTGGCGCCGGCCTCAACGAGGTAATCGAGCGTGTGCCAACTCTCTTGCAGGCCGGACGAGAGCCACCCTTTCGGGCGGTGGCCCGTAGCCTTTTCGATGCGGGAAAACGTCGCGAGCACGACCCGCCGCTCCTCGTCAGGCGCCATGAGATGGAGCAGGCGCGCGTTGCTCTGGTTGTGCCCCATGAACTCCCAGTCGAGCGCGCGAGCGTCCTCGATGATCTGGGGATAGTCGTCGCACACCTCGGCGTTGAGCGCGACGGTCCCACGCACGCCGTGACGGGCCATCACTTCCATCATGCGGAAGATCCCGACGCGGTTACCGTAGTCGCGCGGGGCCCAGTTGATGACGTCGGGCGCCAGGCCGGTGCCGCCGGGCACCGGCTCGTTCAGCGGAAAGGTCTCGACGTTCGGGATGATCCAGAGCGCCAGGCGCGCGCCGTTCGGCCAGGTGATCCTGGGTCGTCGATTGATCGGAACATAGGGAAACGGCCCGGAGCGCTGCGGCTCCATGTCACCTACGCTGTCGAGACCGCGGCAGCGAGGCGCCGTTTGGCCTCGGCATACAGCGCCGGTGGGAGCGGGCCCTGCCGCAGGGCGACGATGTTGTCTTGGAGATGGGCCGGGTTGATTGTGCCCACGATGTTCGTGGCCATGTCCGGGTGGGTGAAGGTGAACCGGAGAATGAACTCCATCGGGGTCATGCCCGCGAGCAAGTCATCGAGCCGCGCCTTCTGCCAGCGCTCCCATTGCGTCCCTGCCCCTTCAGCCCCGGACGGAGCACCCTTTGCTGCACCGCCTCTGATGACGATGCCCGCTCCAGACTCGGCGGCGCTGGTAAGGATCGCCTCGTGCTCCCTCTCCACCGCCGAGTACGGGATCTGAAAGACATCGAACACGCCCATCGCGATGTGATCCGCGAGGTGCGGCAGCGTACCAGACATGCCGATGAACCGCACCTTGCCCGCCCGCTTGAGCGACAGTAACGCCTCGAGGGCATCGTGCTCCTCCAGCGTCTCTTTGGACGGAGAGGCGTGGAACTGGACCACGTCGAGGTGATCCGTCTTCATTCGGGCCAGACTCTGTTCGACACCCGCGACGATGTTGTCGCGCGTGAAGACGTGCGGGTTCCGCTGGCCTCGCGGCGCCGGGGTCGCGCCGACCACACAGCCGCATTTGCTCGCCAGGTAGTACTCGGAGCGCCGGCTCGCGATGTAGCGCCCGATGCGCTCCTCGCTCAGTCCGTAGTCGATTGAGGTATCGATGTAGTTGATGCCGGCGTCGAGCACGGCATGGAGAATTGTTTCGGCTTGCGCCTCGGTGACGTCACGGCCGCGCGGCGCTCCCCGCAGCTCCATCGCGCCGTAGCCCAACATCGTGACCTGAAGCCCGGTCCGCCCGAGCTCGCGTTTCGGAAGATCCGTCATATAC
>Ga0066675_10000721_pt1 | contig 13235 bp, 14 predicted proteins | sample GraSoiAngelo_124_FD_62295 | JGI IMG/M metagenome (GOLD analysis project Ga0066675, IMG submission 62295) | Grasslands soil microbial communities from the Angelo Coastal Reserve, California, USA - 14_0927_05_20cm | ecosystem: Environmental > Terrestrial > Soil > Grasslands | place: USA... | reverse complement strand
GGGTGAAAATTAGTGAACGAGATACAGCGCGTAGAAAACGATCGCCTCGGTCAACGCGATGGCCAGAATTCCGTGCACGAGCACTTGCGTAAACGCGCCGGGATTGCGACCGACCGCGCTGGTCATTCCCAGGCCAGTCAAGCCGATTCCGATTCCGACGCCCATCGCGGCAAGCCCAACGTGAATGCTTCCGCCCAGTTCTGCTAGTATTGGTAGTATCATATTTTATCTTGGTTTGTTTGGCGATCTCGTCATGAGATCGTCGAAAATCAGTGTGCGTGCTCCGGTCCCTCCTGGTGCTCTGCAATCAACATTGTAAAAACCGCAGTCAGCAGCATGAAAACGAGCGCCTGTACAAAGCCCACGAGCACCTCCAGGAAATAGAACGGGATTGGCAGGATGGGAGAGAGCCATGGATTCATTGTGGACATTGCTTCCAGAATACTTTCGCCGGCATAAATGTTTCCGAACAATCGGAAACTTAGCGCGATTGGCCGGAACAAAATCGAGATCACTTCGAGCCATCCCACGGCGAAGAAAATGACAACCATGAGAATCTTCACGATCCCAGTTGTCTCCCCTTTTGGTCCAAAAAGATGTTTTAAAAATCCTCCGACTCCGTTCGCTTGGATCGCCCAGACAAACCACATGACGAAGAAAACTGCCGACATCGCGGTCGTCATGTTCAGGTCCGCATTACCGCCACGCAGAAGAGGCCGATCCACCACAAAAGCCCCGGTCGAACTGTAATGACCCCAACCAACTGTTCCGATTCCTGGGATCAAGCCGAACCAGTTTACGAAAAGAATGAAAATGAAAATCGTCGCATAAAACCAAAACCCTTTGGCGACCAACTCACGGCCGACGATGTTTTCCAAAAAATTGTGCAAACCCTCCACCAACCACTCCCAAAAATTTTGAATTCCGCTGGGGATGGGCTTAACCCGCCGGGTTGCGATTTGTGCAAGAACGATAATGGTCGCGGCGACGATCCACGTCACCAGCATGGAGTTTGTGATTCCGAAGCCGCCAATCTGAACGAGCATCTGCGGTTTGAGTGAAACCGCTGCATGTTCCGCCGGCTCAGGTGCAATTTCTGCAGCGATCGTCGACGTTGCAAAAGCAAAGCCGCTAATGGGAACCAGAATCGACAGTAGCAAATAGCGGTTGCGCATTTTTGTTAGCAGCCAAGGAACACAGGCACCTGCCCGCAATCAATCGCGCCCGGAAATCCAGCGGCGAATCTTGACGCGCATATGAAAGCGCGTTTTCCCAGAATGACAAACAAAATTCTCGGGCGCGAGCTTATTTTGCCGGCAATTCCTCGGCAAATTGCGGAGCGATCCGGACGATTGGCTTTGATTTCACGGGCTCGGCGGCGCCGTTCATTGCGATCGCTTCTTCGTAGAACGACTCCAACTGATCGATTTGGGCGTCCTGTTCGAATCGTTTGACCACGGTAGCATGGGCATCTTCGCCCATTCGCTTTAGAAGGGCAGGCGAACTTGTGACTAGTTGCATCGCATTGGCTAATCCGACATGATCCTCCTCCGCTACCAGAAACCCGGTGCGACCGTGATCAACCGCTTCGGGAATTCCGCCATGACGCGTGGCGACCACGGGCAATCCAGTTGCCATCGCTTCCAAAACTGAGTTCGGCACACCTTCCTGGTCTTGATTTGGAGATATTTCGCTCGGATGTAAAAACAGGTGCGAACTGCCATAAAGGTCGAGCAGCTTCGGTTGTGGGAGAAACCCGACGAAATGCACGTCTCTGAGAATGCCGAGCCCGCCGGCGAGCATTTCTAGTTCTGGTTGCAACGGTCCTTTGCCAGCGATGAAAAATTCCGCGCCAGGATTGTCTTTCTTAAAAATCGCAAAAGCGCGCAAGCTCGTCGCAATGCCTTTCTTCGGAATCAACCGGCACGCCTGCACCACTCTCCATTTGCCGTCTTGCGGCGGTTGTCTATCCACGAATTGAAATTCATTTAGCGGGATGCCCGTGCGATTGATGCGCAGCTTTTCGGGCGGGCAGCCCAATTGGATCAGTCGGTCAGCCAGCGATTGAGAACGCGCAAAGACGAGCGGGACCGCATTAAAAAGACGACGCAATTTCCCCGGATAATCTTTGATCTCCGGTTTATGCGCGACGTCGGCCCCATGGAAAGATACGACGCACGGTTTGTCCCATTGCTCGATGAAAGGAAGCAAGTGCACGCCCGTATGGCCAAAATAAATGTGCATGAGATCGGCGCCATGCCGCTCTAACAATGAGTCGAGTGTCTGATACTCGCCTCGATAGACGATGGGGGGCCGCCGTTCCACCAATTTCAGCCAGCCGTGCACCAGCAGATTGGTGCGTCGCTTTGGAATGACTTCAATATCATCAAACGGAAACCGCTCCGCGTTCTGAACCTCCTTAGTGACCACGAAGGTATCAACACCGCGTAGCGCTTTTACCTGCCGGTAAATGTGCAACATCTCCGGCTTAAGAAAGCTGGAGCAATAGCTCGCCACAACCCGCCTACCCATAGCGCCCAGTTTCGCTGGGATTCTGGAGTTGTCCATTTCAAATTCCCGCGGAAACCATATCTCTATCGTTTGTCATTGTCGCTGCGAGCGTCTCCTTTAAGGCATCCATTCCCTCGCCTTTTGCGGCTGAGGTAAGAATGATCTTGATCCTCGGGAATCTCTCTCGCACCGCTTCCACATTCTTCTTGGCATCCGGCAAATCCATCTTATTGGCAATAACCAGCCAGGGGCACGACGAAAGCGTCGGATCATAAAGATCAATTTCCCGCCGAAGACTCTGCAAATCTTCCACCGGATTGCGCCCTTCGCTTCCGGCCACATCGATCACGAATACCAAAATGCGACAGCGTGTGATGTGGCGCAAAAATTCGTGACCCAGGCCAACCCCTTGGTGCGCTCCTTCAATCAGGCCGGGAATGTCTGCAATAGTGGCCCGCTTGTAACCGGGAAATTTAATCACACCAACGATCGGATGCAACGTGGTGAACGGATACGCTGCAACCTTCGGCCGGGCAGCGGAAATTTTCCGCAACAGCGTCGATTTGCCGGCATTCGGATAACCAACCAGTCCTGCGTCCGCGATCGTTCGCAGTTCGAGCAGGAAATATCCTTCCTCACCTTCTTCGCCCTCCGTGTATTGGCGCGGCGCGCGGTTGCGCGAGCTTTTGAAATGCACATTGCCCTTGCCCCCTCCTCCGCCGCGACAAAGCACGAATTCCTGTCCATCATGGATAAGATCGATGATTGGAATCGCCGATTGCTCTGAATTCGACGTTGGACGTTGGGCGGTAGGCGTTGAACGTTTTTCTTCATCTGCCTGCCATACAATTGTTCCCAACGGAACTCTTACGATATTATCCGCCCCTGCGCGACCCGCCATTTTCTTTCCCTTCCCGTGGCCCCCATTCTTTGCTTTAACGATCGGCTCATAGAAAAGATTGGCAAGATTATCGACATGGCGATCGGCTTGTAGGATCACGTCGCCGCCGCGTCCGCCATCGCCGCCATCGGGCCCGCCTTTCGGCACAAATTTTTCTCGCCGAAAACTGACGCACCCACGACCGCCCTTCCCCGCTTGGGCGAAAATCTTAATCCGATCAACGAACATAGCTTCGCGGCTTTACATGGTAAAACGTTGAAATGGTGAAGCGGTGTGGCACCAATTCCAAAAGCACTTCAATGCTTCAACGTTTCGTACAATTTCTTTGTTTTTGCCGCAATTGCCTCCCAACTAAAGTTCTCTTCCGCGCGCTTGCGGCCAGCTTTGCCGAATCGTTCGCGCAGCTGCCGATCTTTCATTAATTGATTGATACGCGCTGCGAGGTCTCGCGCGAACTTTTCGGGATTGCTTGCTTCGAATGGGCTTTCGTTCATTTGCTCCAGCGGAACGAGAAAACCAGTTTCACCGTCAACAACGACTTCTTTGATTCCGCCGACGGCGCTCGCTACAACAGCAGTTTCGCAGGCCATCGCTTCAAGATTGATGATGCCGAATGGTTCGTAGATGGATGGGCAAACGAACACAGCCGCGTGCGAGTAAAGTTCGCAGGCCGTCTTCTGATCGACCATTTCATCAATCCAGATGATTCCGTGGCGATACGCTTTCTCACGTTCCACTGCGGTTTTCATTTCCTCTGCCATGCCCGGCGTGTCTGGCGCGGCGGCGCAAAGCACGATCTGAAAACCACGATCCATAAATTGGATTGCGCGCACCAGATGTTGGAACCCCTTTTGCCGCGTGATCCGGCCGACAAAAAGCAAGTACGGCGCATTAGGATCAATGCCATAATGCCCGAGCGCGACAGTTGAATCGACCTTCCCATATTGGGCCAGATCGATCCCATTGTGAATCACATGCACCCGCGCCGAATCGACATTGAACAGGCGCTCGATGTCGCGCTTGGTTTCGCTGGAAACAGCGATGATCGCATCCGCTATTTCCAACGCGGTTTTCTCCACCCAAAGCGAAAAGTCATAGCCGCCAGCGAGCTGTTCGCGTTTCCACGGCCGAAGCGGTTCGAGTGAATGGACCGTAACGACAAGCGGGATGCCATAATTCTTTTTGGCCAGAATCCCGCCAAAATGGGTGTACCACGTATGACAGTGCACCAAGTCGGCATCGATGTTGGTAGTGTTGAAGTCGATGCATCGCCGCACTGCTCCAAAAGCGGAGCGCAGCGGTTTCGGACAGGTGAAATTGCTCGTGTCGAGTTCGAAGCCGATGACCTTGAGGTTCCTCTCTTCAAAGTGCTGGTCGCCAAAGCAGCGCACTTCCACCGGCATCGTCTTTGCCAGCTCATGCGACAGGTAACCCACGTGCACGCCGGCGCCGCCATAGATGTGCGGCGGATATTCGTTTGTCAGGAAAAGAACCTTCACGCGTGATGAGAATTGAATGACAAATGACGAATGACCAATGACGAATCAATGACGAAGTTCGAATGACGAAAAGTTCTGCGCGGATACCGCGAATTTTTCTGGTTTCGTTATTTGTTCATTCCTTCGTCATTCGCCATTAGGGCTTCGTCATTCACCTCAGCTTTTCACTTTCAACAGCAACACGGGCACGTCCACTTCGTGGCGCACTTTGTCGACAGTCGCCCCGTAAAGAATGTCGTTGATGAAACGGTGCCCGTGCGTTGTCATAGCGATCAGATCGACGCTTCGTTCGCGGGCGAGCTTGATGATTTCGTCGGACGGTTCTCCGAGCGCCAAAACGGCATCACATGTGAAGCCTTCTTTCGTGAGTTCGCGTGTCCGTGTTTCCAAATACGCGCGGTCGTCTTTCATCTCCTGGCTTTCGGCAAGCTTGAGTTGCTGGAAATTCCGTGCCACCCAGCCATCGGCCACGTGAACCAGAAGCAACGCCGCGCCAGTTATGCGCGCGAGAGGTTTGATATGCGCCAGGATGGTCTCATCAGCGGCACTGTTCTCGAGCGGAATCAGAATGTGTTTATACATGGCAGAAATGACGAAATCCGAATGGCGAAGCTCGAAGGAATGACAAAGCCAAAAGCACGAAAAACAAAAGCGAGATCTGCTTCGTCATTCGAGCTTCCAGTTTTGTTTCGTCATTCGGGCTTCGTTATTTTTCACTATGTCGAAATGGCCAGATGAAAGAAACCGTAAAGCAATTTCAGCAACGACGCGGGTAGAAACGTGTCCAGGAGCAGTTTTACATTGAGCAAAATAATAATCCCCGCTGTCGTCCAGCCGAGAATTTTCAGCCAAAGCCGATTAGCAAAGTCACCCATTTTCGTGCGTTCGCCGGTAAATCGCACCAACGGCCAGACCGCGAAGCCTAGCTGCATGCTTAGCGCAACTTGGCTCGCCACGAGCAAGTCTGTTGTCTTGCCTTCGCCAAACATACCGATTACGAGCACGGCCGGTATAATGGCAATGAGTCGCGTGATCAGTCGACGCAACCAGGGTTTGAGGCGGAGATTCAGAAAACCTTCCATCACGATTTGGCCTGCCAGCGTGCCGGTGAGGGTCGAGTTCTGCCCGGACGCAAGCAATGCGACGGCGAACAGCATACTCGCGACGCCCACGCCGAGCAGCGGACTCAGCAGCCGGTAGGCATCTTGAATTTCGGCGACGTTCTGATGGCCGGACCAATGAAAAACCGCTGCCGCAAGAATAAGAATCGCTGCGTTGATGAATAGCGCAAACATGAGCGCAAACGTTGAATCGATCGTGGCAAACTTGATCGCCTCGCGCCGACCGATGACGGTTTGCTCAAATTTCCGCGTCTGCACGATCGACGAGTGCAGATAAAGATTATGCGGCATCACCGTCGCGCCGAGGATGCCGATGCTGACGTAGAGCATCGCCTGGTTCGCAACGATATGCGGCCCCGGCACCAACCCTGACAAAATGCCAGTTATGCTTGGTTTCGAGAAAATGAGTTCGGCTGCGAAACAGCTGCCGATAATGGCGATGAGCGTAATAACGATCGCCTCGATGTAACGAAATCCTTTCGTTTGCAGATATAGCACGAGCATCACGTCCGAGGCGGTAATGAGGCAACCCCACACGAGCGGAATTTTGAATAGCAATTGCAATCCGATCGCTGAACCCACAACCTCAGCCAGATCGCACGCAGCGATGGCCAGCTCGCACAGAATCCAAAGAAACCAGACCATCGGCGTCGAATAATGATCGCGGCACGCTTGGGCGAGGTCGCGTCCTGTGGCGACACCCAGTTTGATGCACAAATGCTGGAGCAGAATCGCCATGAAGTTTGAGACCACGATCACCGCCAGCAGGGAGTAACCGAACTGCGCGCCACCAGCCAGATCCGTCGCCCAGTTGCCCGGGTCCATGTAACCTACCGCGACCAAAAAACCCGGGCCCGAGAATGCCAGCAACTTCCGCCAGAACGAGGCCGTCACCGGCACTACCACGCTGCGGTGCACTTCCGGGAGCGAGAGCGCGCCTGTAGATCTTCGCCAGATGCGCACCGGTTCCCGCACTACAGCGCTCCTGGATCGATTCATAAGTTAGGCAATCCTAACTTACTTTATCGGCGACGGCTACGACTTGCCGAGTACGGACGCCGGCGCCTCACTCAATTTCTTAAAGTTAAGTTGCTTGACGCGGCGACTATCAGCTTGTGAAACGGTCACCAGATAATTGTCGATCTTGACTTGCTCGCCCGTCTTTGGCAGGTGGCCGAGCAGATGGGTAACATAACCGCCGATGGTGCTTACGTCCGCGCTCTCCAGCTCAAGCTTGGCGAGATCATTCAGTTCATAAAGTCCGAGCGCTCCGTCAACGCTGAATTCGTTCGCGCTAATTTTGCGAAATTCTTCCTTCTCAAAATCGAACTCGTCCTGAATATCGCCGACCAACTCCTCCAGTACATTTTCAAGTGTGACCATCCCGACAGTGCCGCCGAATTCATCTACCGCGATCGCCAGGTGCGCGTGCTTGTTCAGGAATAACTTGAGCAAACTCTCAATCGGCATCATCTCCGGCAGCGGAATCAGATCACGTTTGATCTTCAACAGATCAGGGTGTGGATCGCGCATCATGGGCAGCAGTTCCTTGATGTGAACGAGGCCCACCGTGTTATCGAGATTTTCACGGCACAGCGGAAAGCGCGTGTGGCGCGATTCGATGGCCTTTTTCACATTGGTTTCGAAATCATCCTCGAGGTCGAGGTAAACGATTTCACCGCGAGGCGTCATGATATCGCGCACGACGCGGTTGCGCAGGTCGAGCACGTTCATGAGCAAGCTGCGTCCGAGCGGCGAGACTTCTTTCGATTTTTCGCTTTGCTCCAGGATCAGGCGCAATTCCTCTTCGGTGTGCGCCAGCTCTGTCGCCGGCACCGGTTGGCGACGCAACACGGTTTGCAAAAGAAAATTCGAAGATTTGTGCAACAGCCAAATGGCTGGTTTAAACACAACGTAAAACGCACCCAATGGCCGAACTAAGCGCAGAGTGGCAGACAGAGGATTAGCAATCGCCGTGTACTTTGGGCCGAGTTCACCGAAGACGATATGCAGAAACGTGATGCCTACAAATGCCAGCGCGATCGACATCGAGGTCACGAACGCATGCGAGTAAATGTGCAGCAGCGCAAAGAACGGCGAGAGCATTTGCGCCAGAAATTGTTCGCCTAGCCAGCCCAGCGCCAGACTCGCCAGCGTAATACCGAGCTGCGTCGCCGACAGATAAGCATCGAGATGGCTGCGCACATGTTTGGCAAACTGCGCGCGTAGGTTACCCTCCTCCGCTAAGGCATCGAGCTGACTCATTCGCACTTTGACGATGCCGAACTCACACGCCACAAAAAATCCGTTCAAGCCAACCAGTGCGGCGATAATGGCCAGTTTACCAAGGAGAATTCCGGGCGGATCCCAATGCCCAGCGATTGCTTCGGCAATTGGCGCCAGAGCGAGGGGAAAAATCGAAATGTCCATCTGTAGCAACCCGTCGCGGCGGGTTAACGTCGCACAGCAACGTGGCAGAGAAATTTACCAGCTCGACTTGGTTACGCCAGGGATCAACCCTTGCGAAGCCAGCTCACGAAAAGTAAGTCGCGACATCTTGAACCGGCGAATAAAGGCGCGCCGGCGCCCGGTAACTTCACACCGGTTCACTACACGAGTGGGGCTGGCATCACGCGGCAACTGCGCGAGGCCGGCATAATCTTTTTTCGCCTTCAACTCCGCGCGCAACGCGGCGTACTTTTTCACCGTCGCGCGCTTGCGTTCATTGCGATTGATCCAGGCAGTCTTAGCCATAAGGGAGTGCTGACTATAATACTCGCCTTACAATTTGCAATGCCACGCAGCTGGCAATCAACCTACAGCGCCTGCCCGTCGCCGTTGTTTGACCAGCGCGCTGGTGGACCGGCGGCCAACAGGGCGAGCAGCGCTACGTTTTTGCCTGACTGCTTGCGTCCGGCTCAGGCTATCTTGCAAAACCTTAACCAGATCAACCACATTGGTCGGCACCGGAGGAGCTGGCGCTTTCGTGGTGATCTCTTTGTGCTGCGCCTTTTGTTCGATGATTTCCATCAGCGCCGTCCGGTATTCGTCTCGATATTTTTCCGGCTCCCAGGAAATGGTCATGCTCTCGATGAGCGCTTGCGCCATTTTATATTCTTTATCGCTCACAGCTGTGGTGGAACCATTCTTCAAAACGTCGGCGCTTAGAATCTCACTGGCGAAGTGCATCAACTCGAGAATCAGGAACAAGCCATCGGGCTTAACGGCTGCGAGATGCTCGCGGTTGCTGATCACAACCTTGGCTATACCGATTTTGCCCGTCCCACTGAGGGCCTTGTGCAAAACTGCGTAGGCTTTCTCCCCACCCTTTTGCGGTTCGAGGAAATATGGCCTGTAGAAAAACTTCGCATCGACCTGTTCCAAATCCACGAAGTCGGTGATATCGATCGAATGCGTGGACTCTATCCGCACCTTTTCGAAGTCCTCATCCTTTAGAACAACATAACGGCCGCGCTCGTATTCAAAACCCTTCACGATCTGATCGGCCTGGACTTCCTTCGAGTCTGCTTCTGCAATCTTCTTGTATCGAATCGGGCTGAGATCGCTTGACCGAAGCTGCCGGAAACTCAGCTTCTCCTCACGCGTGGCCGGGTAAACTGCCACCGGAATATAAACCAGGCCGAAGCTGATGCTGCCTTTCCAGATAGGACGCATAGGATGTGGGATTCCTTTTTCACATAGCAGGCCGGGCGTGTCAACCCTCTCGTCGGCTGGGCTTGCCCTGTAGCTATAGGCCGCTGATTGCCGAATTGCCTTGCAACTTGCGCAAACAGCCTGATGCTAAAGTTAGTTATGAATCTCCTGGCCAGCTTCATGAACTTGGCAGGACCGGACTTGATTGTCATCCTGCTGATTATTCTGGTTTTGTTCGGAGCAAAGAAACTGCCGGAACTGGCGCGCGGCATGGGCCAGGCGGTTAAGGAGTTTCAAAAGGCAAAGGACGAGTTCAACGACGAACTGCATAAGGCCGGGAAGTCCGAGACAGAAACAGCCAAATCCGACGTAAAACCGGCACAATCCACCGTGGCGCGAAGCGAGAACCAACCTTCAGCGAGCGTGGTGTCGCCGCAGCCAACTGAAGCAGTCGCGCCCGGCGACAAAGCCGATCAGGTTTGATTGTCGAAAAGCGACGCGACGACGCGTGCGCACTCCCAAAGCTCGCGCGAAATAAAAACAGTGGTTGATGATTTTCGCACGAAGTGCTTTTGGAGTGCAAGGCGTCCTCGCATCGCTTTCAGAAGAGGCCCACTAAAAGAATCGCCATCGCTCCTATGCGTTTGACCTGACCCGCGATCTACGGCAAAATCGCGGCTCGTTTATGTCCGAGCCTGATTTGCGCGCCCAAATTAAGGAGATGCTTGTGAAAAATCTGATGCTGCAAGTTACTCCTGATCAGATCGGCGACGATTTACCACTTTTCGGCCCGGATGGACTCGGCTTGGATTCCATTGATGCGCTCGAGTTGGTAGTGAGCATGGAAAAAACGTTTGGAGTCGGTGTGCCCAGTTCCGACGTAGCTGGTAAAGCGCTTCGAACTGTAAATACGATTCATGATTACATTCTCGAAAAACGTGCGGCAGCTGCTTAGGTGGTGACAGGCACGCAAGCGTCGCGCTTCATTCTTTTCTCAGCGCGATGTGTCGGCATTACAAATGAGATCCTTCAAGATCTCGGGCATATGACGGATCGGCAGCGAATAGTGTCCGGCGTCATCAACAAAACGCGCTTTACAGTTGGGCAAACGTTTTGCCACCCGTTCGGCGAGATGAACTGAGAAAGCGCGGTCCTCCTTCCCGTGCCATAGCCGCACCGGAACGCGCACATCTTCTATGGCAAATCCCCACGGCTGCGCGTAGATCTGTGCGTCAGCCATCACGCCTTCAGCCGAGCCGCGCCAGGCACGCCGTTGGCTTTCAAAAATGGCTTCGAACGCCGCTGCGTCACGCAAACTTTCAGCATCGCACGGCCGCAACATTAAAATTTTTAAGAGCAGCGGACGAAGGCGGATAGGCGGCCGCAACGACAGAACCGGCCGCGCCAGATGAAATAATCTTCGCAGAAGTCGCGGTCGAATTCGATAAAGTGCCAGCATGCAGCGGTAAAGCGGGAGCAATCCATCGGCGTTGACAAGTTCCTCCATTGGAGGCGCGCCACCTACTATTGCGATTGCCCGCACCCGCTGAGGCATCGCAACCGCCGTTGCATACGCGTACGGTGCGCCACCAGATATCGCGAGCATTCGAAATTCGCGGACACCGAGATGCTCAACGATTCGTTCCACAACGCGTGGCCAATCGGTCAACTTGCGATCAGAGTGCAAGCTGGAGCCACTAATGCCTGGCCGATCGGGTGAAATGATACGAACACCGAGGTCGCGCGCCGGCTCGTCTGTGAGTCGCGCCATCGTTCGTGAGCTCGGCCAGCCATGGCAAAATATCACCGGCACTCCGTTTGGATCGCCGTATTCTTCAAAAGCAATCACGGCGCCGTCTTCGAGTTGAACGGCTTTTTCCCTATTCATCTAAAACTCGTCCTCATGGAGCTGTCATGTTGAGCGGAGCGAAACATCTCTGGCCTATTTCCGTTGGGAGAATCGATCCCAAATTGATCCGAGATTCTTCGCTCCGCTCAGAATGACATTCTCGGGTCCCTTGTAAAAGTCGGCAGACTCTTTTATCGCTTGTATTGCAAGCCTCCAATCTGTAGTCCACAGTATAGTTGCGAACAGAGCGCCGTGGCCTTTCGCATTATTGGTTATGAACGATTACTCAGAACCTCGCCCGGGAAAAATCGAGGTGCATGGCAATGGGCTTGGCGCACCATCATCGGAGGAAGTAGAAAATCGCGCCAGAGAAATTGCGATGATCGACGAGCGCAACCCTGAGGAATTTACTGAGGCGGATTGGAAGCAGGCGCGCAAAGAATTGATGGGCGAGGAAAATAATATACCGCCCGAGGAAACTCCCGATAATGCCGATCTAACTGAAGAGTGGAGTGTGATCGCCAGCTCCAAGGGTCACCGCATGCCGCGCCCCGGCACGGAGGAAGAAGAAACGGTCGGTGAACATTGCGTAATTGATGGCGTCGAGGAAGCGGCTCACGACCAGATGCTCGAAGCGCGCCGGGAAGAACTCCAACAAGAGGGAGAAAATCTTTGAGCTTGGCCTCGGCTGACACCGCTACCGACACGGCAGCGGCGGAACGATCTCATTTGAATTCGAGCCGCGCGCGTGTGGAAGGCTTGCTGGCTCGTTTCCATCGAATCAGAAATTTTACGAACGAATTGTGCTTAGGCCTTGAACCGGAAGATTACGTCGTCCAATCAATACCCGACGTCAGCCCGACCAAGTGGCACCTGGCTCATACCACCTGGTTTTTCGAGACGTTTATCCTGAAAAAGTTCCTTGCGGGATATCGGGCCGAAATTCCTCAGTACGCTTATCTTTTTAATTCGTACTACAACGCCGCTGGCAATATGCATCGGCGCGATCTGCGCGGATTGATTTCTCGCCCAACGGTGCAGGAAACACAGCGTTATCGCGCATCCATCGATTCGCACATCGACGATCTGCTTTCCGACGCTGGTGAGAAATTGCTGGATGAAATCGAGCCAATCGTTGTTCTGGGCATTTATCATGAACAGCAACATCAGGAATTGCTTATTACGGACATCAAGCACGTGTTCGCGCAAAATCCGCTATATCCGGTGTTTCGAGGTAGGGCGCGACCGCCGGGCGCGCGGAAATTTGCGACGAACGGCTTGGCGGTCCGTCCCTGCCATTTTGTCGATTTCGAGGAGGCAATCGTCGAAATCGGCCATGACGGTCGTGGATTCGCCTACGACAACGAAGGTCCGCGCCATCAAGCGCTGGTTCCCGCATTTTCACTCGCGTCACGACCGGTAACGAACGGCGAGTACATCGAATTCATCGAAGACGGTGGCTACACGCGGCCGGACTTGTGGTTATCGCTCGGCTGGATGACGGTGAACGAACAACGCTGGCAAGCGCCGCTTTACTGGACCAAACGCGACAGCGCATGGTGGCACTTCACACTCTCAGGTTTTCGCCCCGTCGATGAATCCGAACCAGTCACGCACATCAGTTATTTCGAGGCCGACGCGTACGCGAACTGGGCCGGCGCGCGCCTCCCGACAGAGTTCGAATGGGAGCGCACTGCATT
>Ga0066675_10000717_pt1 | contig 13290 bp, 13 predicted proteins | sample GraSoiAngelo_124_FD_62295 | JGI IMG/M metagenome (GOLD analysis project Ga0066675, IMG submission 62295) | Grasslands soil microbial communities from the Angelo Coastal Reserve, California, USA - 14_0927_05_20cm | ecosystem: Environmental > Terrestrial > Soil > Grasslands | place: USA... | reverse complement strand
AGCCGGCCGGCGCGGTCGAGATCGGTCTTCTCGCGGATGCACGTGAAGACGTCGGCGAGCTGCCGGCCCTCCGGCCGCGCGTAGAGCGGCTGGTTCGTGGCGACGAGCGGCGCCCCCGTTTCCCGCGCGATCCCGACCAGGCTCTGCAGCACCCGCTCCTGCTCGCGCGCGAGGTGACGCTGGACCTCGACGTAGCAGCTCGAGCCCCCGAAGATCGCGACGAGCCGCTGCAGGACGCGGCGCGCTCCTTTCACGTCGCCGGCGAAGAGCCGCCACGCGAGCGGGCCGCGCGCGCCCCCGGTGAGGCACACGAGCCCGGCGGCGCACGGCTCGAGGTCGTCGAGCGTCGCCGCGGCGCTCCCCTTGGGGGCGCCGAGCTTCAGCCGCGTGATCAGGCGGCAGAGGTTCTGGTAGCCCTCGCGATCCTCCACGAGCAGCGGCAGGCGCGAGCCGTCGGCGAGCGTGATCTCGCTGCCGATGATCGGCCGGACGCCCGCGTCGAGCGCCGCGCGGGTGAAGCGCGGCGCGCCGTACACGCCGTCCCGGTCCACCAGCGCCACCGCGGGCATCCCGAGGCGCGCCGCCTCTGCGGCGAAGGCCTCAGGCTCGGCGGCGCCCTCGAGGAACGAGAACGCAGACTGCGCGTGCAGCTCGATGAACATCGCCGTCAGTCGTAGACGCCGTCGAGCGCCCAGCAGCCCGTGCGCTCGTCCCGCGCGAGCCGGCAGAGCGCGCCGTCGGAGAGCGCCACGTCCCACTCGTCGCGTGCCCACGCCCGTCCGTCCCACCACTCCCCCGAGCTCCGCCAGGGCCCCGCGCACGTGACGACGCGCGCCTCCGCGCTCGTCGCGCCGCGCACCGTCGCCGGCCGCCCGGCCGCGTCCGTCTCCACCGCCACCTCGCGCGGCGGGCGCAGGCGGCGCAGCACGAGCGCTCCCGGCACCCCGGCGCCCTCGGAAAGCTCGCGCGCGCCCGCGGGCGTCGGGTCGAACGGGCCGAGGGTGTGGGCGTCGGGGCGATGGGAATCGCCGAGGACGGCCGCGCCGACGCGCGCCTGGCCAACGAGCGCGGCCAGACGCGTCAGGACGGCGGCGAGGTCGCGGACGGTCGGGACGGAGCGCTCCCAGAGCCCGGCGGCGACGGCGCGCCGCGGGACGACGCGCGCGCTCACGGAGACGCCGACCACGGGCGCCGGCGGCGGGTGGGCCTCGAGATCGAGGACGAGCAGCGTCAGCATCGGCCGGACCTCGCCCATCGGCGCGGCGAGCGCGACCGCGCGCGTGTGATGGCCGCCGGGCGCCAGCTCGAGCCGGACGTCGAGCGCGTCCGCCCAGAGCCGCGCCGCCTCGAGCCGCGTGGCGAGGCGCGCGAGCACGCGCCCGAGCACGGCCTCGAGGGCGGGAAGCGCGTCGAGCTCCCACTCGAGCCCCTGCGCCTCCTCCCAGAACGGCGGGGGCGCCCACGCGCGGAAGGGCTCGCGGTCCTGCCCGCAGGCGAGGTCGTGGGCGGAGAGCCCCGGCGCGCCGAGCCGCGCGGCGACGCCGGCGCGCGGCAGCGCGGCGAGCTCGCCGAGGGTCCCCAGGCCCCAGCGCCTGAAGGTCTGCGCGAGCTCCTCGGGAAGCTCGAGCTCGGCGAGCGCCGCCGCCCCGAGCGCCCGGCGCTCGCCGCCCGGCGGCACGACGTTCACGCGCGCGCCCAGGCGCGCCGCGACGCGCGCGGCCGCGCGGCTCCCGGCGATGCCCACGCGCGCCTCGAGCCCGACCGCGCGCGCCGCGCGGAGGAGCCGCTCGCCGACCGCGGCGTCGGGCCCGATCAGGCGCCCGAGGCCGGCGATGTCCACGTGGACCAGCCCGGCGCCCGCGTCCTCGACCCGGGGCGAGACGCCCAGGCACGCCTCGAGCAGCGCGTGGCGCGCCGACGCGCCGACCTCGTCGGCGAGCGGCCGCCGCACGAGCCCGGGACAGCGCGCCCGCGCCTCGGCGTCCGTGAGGCCCGGCAGCACGCCGCGCTCGCGCGCCGCGCCGTTGGCCTCGACGACACGCGTCGCCGGCGGCGCGCCGGCGACGATCGCCAGCGGGCGCTCGGAGAGCGCGGGCTCCACGCGCTCGACGGCGGCCGCGACGAAGTGCGGCACCCGGACGCAGGCGAACCGGCTCATGCGCTCCACGCCATGACGCCGCCGCCCCCGGCCTCCGCCCCCTGCCGGCGGAGCACGCTGACGGCCGTCTCGGCGCCGGCCAGGCGCGTGGGCGTCAGGCGCGGGCCAGCCCACGCGAGCCCGCGGCGGCGGGTCTCGACGACGAGCGTCGCGCCCGCGCCGAGGACCCGCCGCCGCGCGACGACGATGAGGGCCGCGCCCCCGCGGCGGACCGCCAGCCGCAGGCGGAAGGCCTGCGCCAGCGAGACTCTCGGCGGGCTCTCGCCCACGTCGAGGGCGACCAGGGCGAAGCCGGGACAGCGGACGAGCAGATCGGCGGCCCGGAGCGCGGCGTCGCGCCGCCCGCCGCACCGCACCCAGAGCACGCGGCGGAGGTCCGCGCCCGCCCGCGAGGCGGAGGCGGGATCGAACGCGTCGTCGGCGTCGATCAGCGCCGCCGCGCCCCCGGCGCGCGCGACCTCGCGCAGACAGGCGGCGAGCAGGCTCGTGCGGCCCGAGCAGAGCGGGCCGACGATCTCAGTGACCGCTCCCTGGCGGAGGAGCTGATCGAGCGTCATGAGATCTTGAGACTAATCAGATGTTGAGTGCTAGTCAAGCCCCCTCGGACCCGGCCTTGGGGCTAGAATCCGGCGGGGCGGGAACGACGCGAGACCAAGGAGGAATCCGATGGAACTTCGAACGGTGAACGCCGTGATCACCGGCGGCGCCTCGGGGCTCGGGCGCGCCACGGCCGAGTGCATCGTGAAGGCCGGCGGCCGGGTGGCGCTGCTCGACCTGCCGATCTCCAAGGGCGCCGACGTCGCCGAGACGCTCGGCGGCAACGCCATCTTCACGCCGGCGGACGTGACGCACGGCGAGCAGGTCGCGGGGGCCTGCGAGCAGGCGCGGCAGCGCTTCGGCGGGATCAACGTCCTCGTGAACTGCGCGGGGGTCGGCACGGCGGCCAAGACGGTCGGCAAGCAGGGGGCCGCGCGCCTCGAGGACTTCACGCGCGTCATCAACGTCAACCTGATCGGCCACTTCAACGCGATCCGGCTGGCCGCGTCGATCATGGCGCAGAACGCGCCGAACGCTGCGGGCGAGCGCGGCGTCATCGTCAACACCGCCTCGGTCGCCGCCTTCGACGGCCAGATCGGCCAGGCGGCCTACTCGGCCTCGAAGGGCGGCATCGTCGGCATGACGCTGCCGATCGCGCGCGATCTGGCCGAGCTCGGCATCCGTGTCTGCACGATCGCGCCGGGCATCTTCGACACGCCGCTCCTCGCCACCCTCCCCGAGCCCGCGCGGCAGTCGCTCGCCAAACAGGTGCCGTTCCCACCGCGGCTCGGCCGGCCCGAGGAGTACGCGGCGCTGGCGCTCCACATCGTCGAGAACGGCATGCTCAACGGCGAGACGATCCGTCTCGACGGCTCGATCCGCATGGCCCCGAGATAAGGCGGCGGCGCAGCCGGACGGTCTGGGAGCGGCACTCGCCCCTCTCGGGGCGCGTCCGCGTCGTGGACTACCGGAGAGAGCGCCGCCTGATCGTGAGCGGCGAGATCCTCTCCGTCTACCCGCTCGACGGCGACTGGTCCGCCGTGCGGCGCGAGTACTGGTGGCAGGCCCTCGCGACCGTCCCCCTGCCGTCGCGCCCCGCCGTGCTCCTCATCGGCCTCGGCGGCGGCACCCAGCTCCACCTCCTCCGCGCGCTGGCGCGCCCGCGCGCGGTGACGGTCATCGAGCGCGATCCGGCCGTCCTCCGTGCGGCGCTCGACTGGTTCGGCCTCGGGGCGCTGGGCGGCGTCGAGTACCTCGTAGGCGACGTGGCGCGCGTCGTCCCCTGGCTCGCGCGGGTGGGGCGGCGCTTCGACTTCGTGATGGAGGACGTCGCGTATGGCGAGGCGCCCGCGCGGGCGCGGGCCCTCGGACGGGCGCTCGCGCCGCTGGTGGCGCCGGGCGGCGCGCTCGTGATCAACCGCCACCGCCGCGCCGGTGCTCGCGGTCTCGCCGCGGCGCTCCGCCCGCTCTTCATCGAGGTGCGCCTGCGGCGCGTGCGGCCCGGCGGTGAGAACGTGCTGGTGTGCTGCCAGCGCCCGCTCAAGCGCGCGGCAGGCGCTTGTACTTGAGGCGGTGCGGCCGCTCGGCCTCGGCGCCGAGGCGCTTCCGGCGGTCGGCCTCGTAGTCGGCGTAGTTGCCCTCGAACCACCCGACCCGGCCCTCGTCCTCGAACGCGAGGATGTGGGTGGCGATGCGGTCGAGGAACCAGCGATCGTGGGTGATCACGAGCGCGCAGCCGGCGAAGTCGACGAGCGCGTCTTCCAGCGCGCGCAGCGTGTCCACGTCGAGGTCGTTCGTCGGCTCGTCGAGCAGGATGAGGTTGGCGCCGCGCTTGAGGATCTTGGCGAGGTGGAGCCGGTTACGCTCGCCGCCCGACAGCTCGCCGACCCGCTTCTGCTGGTCGCTCCCCTTGAAGTTGAAGGACGCCACGTAGGCGCGTGACTGGAGCGTCCGGCCACCCACGCTGAGCGTGTCGGCACCCTCGGAGATCTCCTCCCAGACCGTCTTCTTCCCGTCGAGGGCGTCGCGGCTCTGGTCCACGTAGGCGAGCGTCACGGTCTCGCCGAGGCGGAGCGTGCCGGCGTCGGGCTTCTCCTGGCCGACGAGCAGGCGGAAGAGCGTCGTCTTGCCCGCGCCGTTCGGGCCGATCACGCCGACGATCCCGCCGCGCGGCAGCTTGAACGCGAGCTTCTCGATGAGGACGCGGTCGCCGTAGGCCTTCGACACGCCGTCGGCCTCGACAACGACGTCGCCCAGCCGCGGCCCCGCCGGGATCGTGATTTCCAGCGTCTGCGCGCGCTGGTCGCCGGACTCCGCCAGCATCGCCTCGTAGTTCTTCAGACGCGCCTTGCCCTTCGCCTGGCGGGCGCGCGGCGCCATCCGGACCCACTCGAGCTCGCGCGCGAGCGTCCGCTGGCGCGCGGCGTCGGCCTTCTCCTCCCGCGCGAGCCGCTCCTGCTTCTGCTCGAGCCACGAGGAGTAGTTGCCCTCCCACGGGATGCCGTGGCCGCGGTCGAGCTCGAGGATCCAGCCGGCGACGTTGTCGAGGAAGTAACGATCGTGGGTGACGGCCACGACGGTGCCCGGGTACTCCTTGAGGAAGCGCTCGAGCCAGGCGACGGACTCCGCGTCCAGATGGTTGGTCGGCTCGTCGAGGAGCAGCATGTCCGGGCGCGCGAGGAGGAGCCGGCACAGCGCCACGCGCCGGCGCTCACCGCCCGAGATCTTCGCCACGTCCATCTCGCCCGGCGGCACGCGGAGCGCGTCCATGGCGAGCTCGATCGTCCGGTCGAGGTCCCAGGCGTTCGCCGCGTCGATCCGGTCTTGCAGACGCGCCTGCTCCTCGAGAAGCTTCTCCATCTCGTCGGCCTCGAGCGGTTCGCCGAGCCGGGCGCTCACCGCCTCGAACCGCGTCAGGAGCGCGCGCGTCTCGGCGACGCCTTCCTCGACGTTGCCACGCACGTCCTTCGCCGGATCGAGCTGCGGCTCCTGCGGGAGGTAGCCGATGCGCAGGCCGGCCGCGGGAAACGCCTCGCCAAGGAAGTCGGTGTCCACGCCGGCCATGATCCGGAGGAGCGAGGATTTACCCGCGCCGTTGGCACCGAGGACGCCGATCTTCGCGCCGTGGAAGAACGAGAGCCAGATGCCGCGCAGGATCTCCCGCTTGGGCGGGACGACCTTGCGCAGGTCCTTCATGACGAACGCGTACTCGCCGGCCATTATTCACCGTCGGGGGGAGCGACCGCCGCTCCTCCCCGACACCTCCCACCGGTTTCGATCAATCGCCGGTGCTCGGGCATCATGCAGCGGTCCTGGACGACACGGATGCCGACGCACGCGAGCCGCTCGGCCGACGCGTCGTGGCGGATCCCCAGCTGGAACCAGACCACCTTGGGCCGCCACGGGAGCGCCAGGATCTCTTCGGCGTGGACTGGCAGATGCTCCGGCCGCCGGAAGATCTCGACCACGTCCACGGCCTCGGCGAGGTCCGCCAGGCGGGCCACCGCTTCGGACCCGAGGAGCTCGCGCCCCGCGAACACGGGGTTCACGGGCAGGATGCGGTAGCCGCGCTCGCGCAGATACGCGGGCACGAAGTACGCGGGCTCCGCCGCGCCGGGCTTGGCGCCGAGCACCGCCACCGTCTTCGCCTCGCGCAGGATGGCCAGGAGCCCGGCGTCGTCGTCGACGAGGTTCTGCCGCCAATCAGTCATGTGTATATGCACGTTCTCACGCCGACGCGAGGGCTGCAAGGATTTCGGTGCCGAAGACGTCGGCGCGCCAGCGCCGCACGCCCTCCATCGCCGCCAGCTCCGCGACGTCCCGCGGGCCCGCCTGGGCGATCGCGCCGATGAGGCGGTTCGGCAGGACGAGCCCCGGCTCGAGCCCCGCGCGCGGCGCCGCCTCGGCGCGCCAGAGCCGGAGCCGCTCGATCCGTCGCTGGACGGCGCCGGTGATCCGCGGGCGCGGCCGGCGCTCGAGCACCGGCAGCTCCGACTCCGGTAGCGTCTGGGCGCGCGCGAGCGCGTCGAGGAGCGCGTCGCCCCAGCGCGCGATCACCCGCGCCGTGCATCCCTGCACCGCCGCCAGCGACGCGTGGTCGCCGGGCAACGCCAGGGCGAGCCGCGCGAGCGTCTCCTCCTGGAGGATCTTGAACGGCGGCCGGTCGGCCGCGAGCGCGAGCCGCTCGCGCAGCTCGTGGAGCTCGCGCAGGGCGGCCAGGCCGCGCGGTGAGAGATCGCGCGCGCCCTTGACGGACGCGAAGGCGTTCGCGTCGGGGGGGCGCTCCGCGACGGCCTGGCTCGCCAGCGCCGCGCACTCCTCCTCGACCCACGTGAGGCGCCCCACCCGCCCGAGCTCGTCCACCAGCCGATCCTTCAGGCCGAAGAGGTGGAGCACGTCGGCCGCCGCATAGTCGCGCTGCGCCTCCGTGAGCGGGCGGGCTGACCAGTCGTCGCGCTGCCGCGAGGGCGGGAGCTCGAGGCCGAGGTAGCGCCGGATGATGACGTCGAGGCCGAGTGCTCGCTCTCCGAGGAAGCGTGCGGCCACGTGCGTGTCGAAGAGCGCGGCGAAGCTCATGCCGTGGCGCCGTTTGAGGTGCACGAGGTCGTTGTCCCCCGCGTGCAGCAGCGTCGTGGTCCCCGGCGCGGCGAAGACCGAGCCGAGCGGCGAGAGGTCGTGCACCGCCAGCGGGTCCACGAGCCACACCTCTCCCGACGGGCTCGCGAGCTGCAGCAGCGCGAGGCGCTCCGGATAGTGGTGGAGGCTGTCGCCCTCCGTGTCGAGGGCGATCTCGCGCGCCGCGGCCAGGTGCCTCGTCGCGCGGTCGAGGTCCGCGCTCGTCTCGATCCAGCTCGACGCGATCGTGGTTAGGGCTTCCTGGCGCGGATGGATCGCTCCATCCGCTCGAACCGGCGGCGCAGCGGCTCGAGCCCCTCGTCGTGCGTGATCACGTAGAGCTCGCCCGCGCGGACGGCGGCGAGCACCATCTGCGCGACCGTCTCGGGCGTGAGATAGCGGCCCATCAGCTCGACGGGCTCGCCCGGCACAGGCACCTCGTTCCGGAGGTGGGCGGGACGGTTGCGCTCGCTCTCCCGGATCCGCGTCTTCACGCCCATCGGGCAGAGCACGGAGACGCCGATGCCGTAGGGCTTGAGGTCCTTCGCGAGCGTCTCCGAGAGCCCGACGACGGCGTACTTGGTGGTGTTGTAGATGCCGAGGCCGCCCGTCGCGACGAGCCCGGCCATCGACGCGGTGTTGACGACGTGGCCTGGCTCCTTCTGCGCGATCATGCGCGGCAGGAACACCTCGAGGCCGTGGATCACGCCCCAGAGGTTCACCGCGAGCGCCCACTGCCAGTCGCGGTGGGTCGCCGCCTCGAGCCCGCCCCAGAGCGCCACGCCGGCGTTGTTGCAGAGGACGTGCACGCGGCCGAAGGCCTCGAAGGCGCGGTCGGCCAGGGCCCGCACCGAGGCGAGGTCGGCGACGTCGGTGCGGACGGCGAGCGCCTCGCCGCCGCGCCCGCGGATTCCCGCGACGACCCCGGTCATGCCCGCCTCGTCGAGATCGGCGACGACCACCTTCGCGCCCTCGCGCGCGAGGGCCTCCGCGAGCGCCCGGCCGATCCCGCTCGCCCCGCCCGTCACGACCCCGACGCGTCCCTGCAGCGAGTCCACCGCGTCGCAGGGTATCCGGCCTTCCGGCTCGGGTCAACGCGGCGTGATAGGATGCGACGGCTACGCTGCGGGGAGGCGCCGATGGCGAAGAAGATCGCGGTCGTTCACCACGCGGACCGGCGCGCCGACGTGCGCATGCCCTACGCGCCGGGCATCGTCGTCCGGCGCGGCAGCCTCGTGTTCCTTTCGGGCGTGACCGCCGCGCCCGTCTACCATCATCACCCGCACCGCGAGGAGGACTTCGACCTGCCGCCGACGATGGAGGCGCAGGCCGTGCTCGCGCTGGAGAACCTCAAGAAGACGCTCGAGGCCGCGGGCGCGTCGCTCGCGGATCTCGTCTCGGCGACGCGCTACCTCACCGACGTGGAGGAGCAGGACGATTTGAACCGCGTGTGGGCGCGCTACCTCGGCGGCCACCTGCCGACGACGACGACTGTCGAGGTGAGTCGCCTCGCGACCCACCCGCGCTGCAAGCTCGAGATCAGCGCGATCGCGGTCACCGACGAGCCGTGACCGCCACGCTCGGCTTCGTGGGCCTCGGCGTGATGGGCGGGCGCATGGCCAAACGCCTCCTCGACGCGCGCCACCCGGTCGTCGGCTACAACCGGACGCGCGCGAAGGCGCAGTCGCTCGCCGACGCGGGGCTCCGCCTGGCGGCCTCGCCGCGCGAGGTCGCGGAGGCCGCCGACGTGGTCTTCACCATGGTGACGGACACGGCGGCCCTCGAGGCCGTCACGCGCGGGCCCGACGGGATCCTCGCAGGCCTGCGCCGGGGCGGCGTCCTCATCGAGATGAGCACGGTGAGCCCCGAGGCGATCCGCGCCCTCGCGGCCGACGTCGCGGCGCGCGGCGCCGAGCTGCTCGACGCGCCCGTCTCCGGCTCGCCGGCGACGCTCGAGGCGGGGCAGCTCTCGTTCATGGTGGGCGGCGCCGAGACGGCCCTCGAGCGCGTGCGCCCCTACCTCACCGCGATCGGGCCGACGATCACCCACGTCGGCGCCCTCGGCCTCGCCAAGGCGATGAAGCTCGCGATCAACCAGGGCCTCGCCGTCCAGATGCTGGCGTTCGCCGAGGCGGTGGTGCTCGCCGAGAAGGCCGGCGTCGCGCGCGAGCGCGCGGTCGAGGCGGTGCTCCGGAGCGTCGTGGCCTCGCCGATGCTGAAGTACCGGGGCCCGTTCGTCCTCGGCATGCCCGCCGCGGCGTGGTTCGATGTGGGGATGATGCAGAAGGACCTGATACTCTCGCTCGACCTCGGCCGCGCCGCGGGCGTGCCGCTGCCAACGGTGTCGCTGACCAACGAGATGCTGACGGCGGCGCGCGGCCTCGGCCTCGCCGGCTATGACTTCGCCGTCGTCTTCGACGTCGTCGCGCGACTCGCGGGCCTGGCGCCGAGCGTCAAGCGCTGAGCCCGCCGCCCGGCCGTCGAGGCCCTTAGCGAGGCGTGAGCGTGGCGCGACCGGCGACCGGGTCCACGGTGAGCGTGAACGCGTCCAGCACGTCGCGGCCCAGCAGACCGTCCGCAGCCACGGACCGCCCGTCGGCGGGCAGCGCGTGGACGATGACGGCGAGCGGGCCGATGCGGGCGCCCGCGACATCGAGTTGAGCGACAGTGACGAGACTCGCCGGCGCCTCGCCCGTCGCGCCCACGATCTGGACGGGCCGCCCGGGCTGGCCGCCCAGCCCCGCGCGCTCGAGCGCCGCGGGTGAGATGACGGTGCGCTCGGCGCCCGTATCGACGATGAGCGTGAGCGGCACGCCGTTGAGCCCGGCGGCGACCGTGATGGGGGCGCCCTGGGTCATCGGAATCTGCGTGGGCTCGGACCCGGAGGGCTCCGGCCCGGGGAGCGGCGGCGGCGTAGCGTTCGCCCGCGGGTGGGGAACGGGCTGCGCGGCGTCGCGCGAGGCGGGCGGGATCGACTCGAGGTCCGCCGTGTAGTGGACGACGCCCTCGGGATCGACCCAGCGATAGAGCTCGGCCCACGCGGGCGCCGCGACGAGGGCGAAGGCCAGAACGAGGAGCGTCGCGCCGCGGCGCCGCGTGGCCTCAGTCCTCCACGGCCAGCGTCACCGGCTCGCCCGCCCCGTAGAAGTAGGCGCCGCGCCCTGCGGCGGCGCCCACCACCGCGAGGTCGAAGCAGCCCGGGTCCTCGACCACGGGCAGCGGCAGGTCCGGATGGTCGGCGAGCCACGCGAGCTCCGGGTGGGCGGCCGCCATCGCCTTCGGCTCCTTGTTCAGCATCATCGTCTTGAACGGTAGCCGCGCGGCGCGGTAGAGCGCCTCCTGGATCTCGCGTCGGCCCCAGCCGGCCTTTGCGAAGATCTGGGCGTGCTCGGGACAGATGAAGAGCGTGTTGTGCTCGCGCTCCTCCGTCTTCGTGCGCGGGTCGGCGCGGCGGCCGATGAGCCAGAGCCCCGTGCCCACCTGGGCCACGTTCGTGGCCGCCGTCGCGAAGACGGCGACGAGGTCCTCGGGCGTCGTCGAGCGGAAGTCGTGGAGCTCGCACATGCCGTAGACGAAGTGCACGGTGACGGTCGACGCGTCCTTCGCGAAGCCGCGCGTGACGTGGTACGGCTCCCACGGGCTCTCCGCCTCGTTCTCGGCGCAGCAGCAGGCGTACTTGAGCGGCGAGCCGATCGTGTCCATGTCGGAGACGCCGACGTACGTGTGCCCCACGTTCATCATCACGAGCCGCAGGGCCCGGCCGAGCACGGTGTTGCTGGCCGAGGGCGCGCCCGGGCCGAGGGCGCACATGCCGGCGTTCACGTTGGCGACGCGTCCCTTCGGCCCGTTGACGAGGACGAGCGGCGCGTGCGGCCCCGTGGACATGGCCTTGTTGCGGATGTACATCTTCGGCTCGGCCAGACAGCGGACGGCCGTCATGAGGAGCGGCAGGTGCTCGGGGCCGCAGCCGGCCATGACCGCGTTGATGGCGAGCTTCTCGACGGTCGCGATGCCGAAGCCGGGCTCGAGCGTGGCGACCACGTCGCCGGGGCTCCGCGGCGTCCCGCGCAGCATGGCCTCGACGGCGCGCGGGGTCGCGGGCACGAGCGGGAAGCCGTCGGACCAGCCGCGCCGGAGGAAGTCGGCGTGCATGTGCGACCATGCGTCGAGGAGATCACTCCCGTCGTAGGCGAACCGGTCCTCGAGCGGCGGCGGCGGCGCCACCGGCCGCGCGTCCACCGGCTTGGTGAGCCCCGCGACGACCTGCTCGAATGCCCGCTCGGCCATCCGCTGGACGTCCTCCGGCTTCTGGTTGGTGAAGGGCAGCGGCACGACCGCGAGCGGCAGGCCCGCCAGCCCGAAGCTCGCGGCGCTCCGGTGCGCGTCGTGCACGAAGGTCTGCGCGGTGAAGAGGACGGTCGGCACGCCCCGCCGCTCCAGCTCGACCATGTCGTGGGCACCCCACGACGTGCAGGACCCTCAGTCGGCGGTCGTGCCCACGACCGCGTCGACCTCCGACGCGATCCGGTCGGCGTCCTCGGCCGTGCAGTGGCGCATGAGCCAGCCCACGGAGCCGATGTAGCGGCGGAACTTCATCCCCGGAAACTTCTCGTGCAGGAGGGCCTCGGTCCGGTCGAGCGCGGCATCGCCGCCCGCCTTCATGTTCCAGTAGAGACCGAGCGTCGCGCCCTGGAACGTCGTGAGACGCGGCGCCGGCTTGACCGAGTGCTGGACCGTCTGGGCCACGGGGTTCAGGACTTCGAGACGCGCCATCGTCCGCCTCCTTCCCTCAGACCACGACCTTCTTCGCGCGGAGGGCGGCGATCTCCGCCGCCGTGTAGGCGTGCTCCGCGAGGATCTCGTCGGTGTGCTCACCCCGGAGCGGCGCGTGACGGCGCACGTCAGGCGTGAGGCGGGAGAACGCGACGGGCATGCCGACCACAGGAATGTCACCGAGCTTCGGATGCCGCATCCGCCGGATCACGCTCCGGGTCCCCGTCTGCGGGTCGTTGAGCACCTGGTCCACGGTGTTCACCGGCGTCGCCGGCACGCCCGCCTTCTCGAGGAGCTGCAGCAGCGCGTCGCGATCGTGGCCGCCGATCGCCTGCTCCAACGCCTCCTCGAGCTCGCGGCGGTGCTTCACGCGCTCGATGTTCGTGACGAAGCGCGGATCGTCCGCCATCGGCGCGAGCCCGAGCGCCGTCACGAGCCGACGCCAGAGGCGGTCGTTGGCGCCCGCGATGAAGACCCACTGCCCGTCCCGACAACAGAAGTTCCGGTAGGGCGACAGCGACGGGTGGGCGGATCCCAGGGCGCGCGGGACGGTGCCCGCGAGCAGGTAGCCCTCCGCCTGGAAGTTCAGGAGGCCGATCGCCGTCTCGAGCAGCGAGCCGTCCACGCGCTGGCCGACCCCGCTCTTGTCGCGGTAGAGGAGCGCGTTCACGATGCCGAAGGCGCAGAGGATCCCCGTGGTGAGGTCGAGGAAGGACACGCCGCAACGGACGGGCGCGCCGCCGGGCTCGCCCGTGATGGACATGATGCCGCTGAACGCCTGCATGAGCGCCTCGTAGCCCGCGCCCTCGGCGCGCGGCCCGGTCCGGCCGAAGGCCGAGACCGAGCAGTAGATCAAGCGCGGATTGTCGGCCGCGAGGCGCTCCCAGCCGAGGCCGAACTCCTCCATGGTCCCGGTGCGGAAGTTCTCGATGACGACGTCGGCGCGGCGAACCAGCCGCCGGACGATCTCGACGCCCTCCGACGCCTTGAGGTCCACGGAGATCCCGCGCTTGTTGCGATTGTTGACGAGATAGCCGGCGGCCTCGCCGTCCTTGTGCGGGGGCCAGGTGCGAGACTCGTCGCCGACGTGCGGATCCTCCACCTTGACGACGTCGGCGCCCATGTCGCCGAGGAGCGCGCCGCAGAAGGGCCCGGCCAGGACGCGGGAGAGATCCACGACGCGGACGCCATCGAGCGAGAGGGCGGGC
>Ga0066675_10000711_pt1 | contig 13321 bp, 11 predicted proteins | sample GraSoiAngelo_124_FD_62295 | JGI IMG/M metagenome (GOLD analysis project Ga0066675, IMG submission 62295) | Grasslands soil microbial communities from the Angelo Coastal Reserve, California, USA - 14_0927_05_20cm | ecosystem: Environmental > Terrestrial > Soil > Grasslands | place: USA... | reverse complement strand
GGAGTTAACTTCGCCTCTATGTGGGCCGCGAGTAGGATTTTTACGATCTTCGGGCCGCGAACCGCTGCTTGAAGGCCCGTTATTCGTGCAGGTGCTTGCACGATTTTTATCGACCCATATAACGAGCCTTTCGCTACACAAATTTTGCGGTTTCGGGTACGGGGGGCTGTTTAGGGTACGTCCCGGGCTGGAAATCGAATAGAAATGTCGCAGAACCCCCTCTAGGAGGGGTTTCGCGCACCTTCTGTGATCGGCGAGCGATCTAAACCGTCTCTGACGGAACATTCACCCGGCAAACGAGTGAGCATTACCCCAAGCCTCATTCCAAGCTAATCAAGTGGCCGCAATTCTCCAGTTAGGAGTTTTGCCACATTGGACGACTGCATCGGGTCGCCGTCCCGGCAATTGGGACACTGAAACCTTCGACCGCCGATATTTTTGCGGAGCAGGAACTGCATGGGCTTGCTGCACTTCGTGCAGACAGGGGGCGGGGGATTTTTCGGTATGATGCTCACGCTGATAAAGGCGAGAGTACTACCGAACTCACTGTCACCGGAAACTGCCGAGGCTGGGGCGGTGATGGGAGGACTTATCATCGGCTTTGTGTTCAGAGTGCGACCTAAATCAAACTAAGCCCACTGGCCGGTTCAAATTAGGCAACCGAGGGGTTTGAAACAGGCCATTGCCGTAGTTCTACTGAGCACCAAAAGGGACCAAGAACCCTATTGATCGATCTAGGTCAGCATCGCTCACTTGATCTTTCTCCGGCCTTCCTCACTTCAAGTGGGGTTGACCGATCAGGTTCTCGCACCGGCAAGCACCAACAAGAGACCAGTCCCAGAGTGGCAGTGTCATACGGCCAAGCAAAGTCGAGCGCATCAACCCCAAACTGACATGCATGTTAACGAAAGGACTGTCGGTCGATCCGGCGGTCTTTTTGTTTGGGTGGCTGGCATGGGGTCGACCAAGCCCCTCACATAGTTTTCCCGTCGCATGCTTTAGCGGAAAGTAATGGGGACTGCGCCATGCCGACAGGATTGTTCAAAACGTTGGATCAGTCGGTTCAGGTTGATTACCGGCGTTTCGATCCCGATACCTAGATCGACTTATGAGAATAACCGCTACAAACCAGATTTCGACAACCTGCCCCTCGAAGCCGAATATAGGGCGGCAAAGGACAAGTTGGATAATGTCCGGAGGCCGTAAAGGCGCGAAGCGATAAGGAGGGTTGAAACAATCTGTGCAGGAGTGTCTTGCCCCGATAATAGACAGTCGCTCAGGTAAGGTTGGAAAATTCTACCCTGCGGTTCTAAAGAAAGGGAGATGTGTAGGTTTGGGACGTTGTTCTGAAACACATTGGAATTCAATGCCTGTCCTTTCGCCCAAACGTTGTGCTAACTAGCTGCGCTGCTTGAATTCACGCGCTTCCCTAGGGAGCGCCAACATACCTTCTCAGCTTGAGGGATGTGACAAGCTGAATGCTGCTGAGCTGACTGACTTAGATCGCACCCGTCGAGAAAAGCCAAAAAGAGGGGGCAGCTTTGTCGTTCCCAATCCCGACTAACGAGAGCCGACGGCTTGCCGCCGTGCGTGAGCTCGACATCCTCGATACCGCGCCCGACATCGCGTATGACGAGATTGGCGAACTGGCCGCGCAGATTTGCCAGTGTCCAGTGGCTTATATCAGCTTCATGGATGATGATCGGCTCTGGCTAAAGGCAAAGTACGGCCTTCCGCCGGACCTTAACCAGTGTCCCCGCGAAATCGCCTTCTGCGCAACAACGATTTGCGGTGCCGTGATGGTCGTGGCGCCTGATTTGCGGGAGGATTCCCGGTTCAATCAGATCCCCTTTGTCACGGGCGAACCGCACTTTCAGTTTTATTGCGGGCTTCCGCTTGTAACCGAAGCTGGGTATGCGCTCGGCACACTTTGTGTCCTCGATTTTGAACCGCGCCACTTGAGTTTCGAACAAGCAGAGTCGCTGCGCCGCCTCTCGCATCAGGTTCTGACCCAACTGGAGTTGCGCCGAAAGCTCATCGAGTTCGACCACACGATCAAGGAGCTGGATCAGGCACGGACGGAGGCCGCCGCGGATAGGGCGCGTACGGAAGAGCTCCTCATCAACATCCTGCCTGTATCGATCGCCGACGAGCTCAAGACGAACGGCAAAGTCCAGCCGAAGTACACGGCTTCGGCAACGGTTCTGTTTACGGATTTCAAGGGCTTCACTCTTTTGACCGAACGCGCGGAACCCGTCGCGCTCATCGGCCTCCTAGACCAATACTTCACGGCGTTCGACGACTTCGTGGCGCGCCATGGACTTGAGAAGCTCAAGACGGTTGGCGATGCCTATATGGCCGTCGCCGGAGTCCCGGCGGCTAATCGACGACATTCGATCGATACCTGCCTCGCGGCGCTTGAAATGCAGGCGATCGTGGCGCGCATGAAGGCGCTACGAGAGAAAATGCGGTTGCCGGTGCTGGAGCTGCGTGTCGGGATTCACGCCGGGCCGGTCATTTCAGGCGTTGTCGGCAAACACAAATTCACATTCGATATCTGGGGAGACACCGTGAACACGGCGGCGCTCATGGAGGCGAACGGAATGCCTGGCCGGATCAATGTCTCGGAAACCGTGGCGGGACACGTCAAGACACTTTTCCAACTGGAGCCGCGCGGACCCATCGTGGCCAAACACGACCGCGCACACGAAATGTTTTTCCTCAACGGGCTGAAACCAGAATTTTCGCGCGACCCCGAGCGCCGCATTCCGAACGAGAACTTCCTCGCCGAATGCAATCGCCTGCTCACCGGATTTTCCGGCTGATCCCGTTCGCGTCGTTTGTAGCCGGAGCCTAGTGATTTTCGTTCGGCTTGCGGACGAAATGCTTACCGTGACGCATATCGGCGGTGGCGGTGCTGGTGCGCGTATGCAAACCTGTGGTGCCCGCCATGAGCGAAGCGAATGCCCCACTCACGGCCTCCGGCCGAATAGCTGATGTGAACGTGCTGCATGCGCCCATAGTCGGTTGAGTAGCCGCCGGGCCACCCAGAGAGGTGTTGGTAGATGCACCTGGGATTACCCCTCATGTCCACAGCCTGTCCGGTGGCATGCAGGCTCATCGTGCGCGTATTGGCGATGTGAGTATGGCGGACACCAGAGACGACCGATGAACCACACGACGACGATATCTCGCGTACCTTCGCAGCCAAGGCCGAAACAATTGCGCCGCCTCTCTGGAATGTAGGTGACGCCGGGTAGTAACGAGGGCGGGCTTGCGCGTTTGACGTTGAAAGACTGACGCACAACAACGCCCCTGCGAACAGCAGGTGCTTGATTGCCGGGCTTGCTGATTGTTCGTCTGTTTTGAGGGATTTGGTTATTGAACGATGCGGCTGGCTAACTAGAAAACGCGACTTCCTCTCTAAATGATTCATGATCTATTTCCCCGATGGCGTGCAGACTTTCCGAACGTTCAACAAACGTCGGGCCTCGGGCGCAAACGTGTAAGAGCCTTCTCCGTTCCGGATGTCACAGCCAGCACAAAAGCCCGTTTTGTCCGGAGTCTGGCTTTGTCTGGCTAGAACAAGGCTAAAAAAGCCGCTTACTTCGAGCGGCGACCGCCACACTGCTCTTCAAATGCTTGCTCGATCGAGCGAATTGGTTTGACGCCGCCAAGCAGCGCCAGCGCGGTTTTGACCGAGCCAGGCTTAGTGCATTGCCGAGGTAAACCCATCTCCGTGCGACGGATCCTGCGTAGCCGTTTGCGCTTGGGACCATGCCATCCAAGTTGGCACGCCGGCCTGAGCAATGCGCGGCCTCTTGGCGGGCGCGGATCTGGAGTGGGTTGCCTTTTCGATCCGTCTCGGCGGCCTTGCGATGTCGGCATAGGCGCGTCCAAATTTCCGCTGCCGGTAGGAAATGATGCCGCGATCGATGTAGGCGGGCAAAAACTTCGGATCAAGCCGAAGCGCGTGATCCAGGTCGGCGATCGCTCGCTTAAGGTCACCATTGCGATAGGCTGTCATTCCCCGTGCTCGCAGCGATCTGGCCTCGCTCGCGGCACCGGCGAGAGGCGGGGCGAGATCGGGCGGGCGGATGCTTTCTGGATCAGCATGGGTTACTGCGGCCGCGGTTGGCGCGACGGCCTCAGTGGGAATTTTTGCGCTCTCATATCTGGCCAGTGAGATGCTTAGCCCGGTTGTATCGGACGAGGCCACCGCTGAGCTAAGAGCGGCAATCTCTGCCGTCGCGCGCGCGTCGAGATTGTCTAAGTGATCCACGGAGGCTGCTGAAATGTGTATGAACACCAAATACCCGCCCACCGTTGCAGCCGCCGCGCCGGCAAGCGCGAGCACGCCGGAGGCAAGCTTGTGAACGGTGGCGGCGACCGCATGCTTGGAGGCCGACACCTGCTCCGCGCGCGCGAGTTCGAGCAAATGATCGTAAGCCGCGCGTTCGTCGGCATCGCCAAGGATTTGATTGGCGCGCATGATCTGTCGGAATCTCAGCGCAGCGCTGGGATCGCCGGGTCTGATGTCGGGGTGGGCGCCCTTGACGGCTCTCCGGAACGCCGTCCTGAGAGCTTCTTCGTCATCGTGTGGAAGCGCTCCGAGCAAATCGTAAAGCGTTTTCATCGTCGCTCTCGCTGCTGGATATGCTCGGCTCCGTCCGAAATTCCCGCCGCGAATTACACAGGAGCACGCGTACAAACTAAACGTCACTGCTTGTGGATAATGTTGGTGCAGTGCGGCAGAAAAATGACTTCTGCTATGGCGGTGTCATAACTGACGCGTCGGCGTTTCACTCAACTGTTGTCAGCGTCTGGGCTGCGCTTCGCGCGCTCTGCCCGGTTCGAGCAGGCGCAAACGCAGGCAAATCATGTTTTTCGCTATCTCGAAAGCATCTCCCGCCTGATTGGAGCTTCAGATGCACTCCAGTAATCGGAATGGCCGGGTCTTCACGGCGACAGCCGTAAGCCCCCATCGGCCGCCGCGTGTGTGGCGCAACCATGGCAATCGCGCTCCTTTGTTGGTTTGGCGACGACAGGAAAGCGCGCCAATACGACCGAGCGTGAATTTGACCCGCATGCTGCCGAAATCATAAAGTTCATCGTCATGAGCGAGTTCCGCGGCGTCTTTCCCTACCTCGTTTCACCCATTGATGCGTCAGGTCAGATCCGCACGGAAGTGCTGGGCCGGCTTTGCGACGATCTCGTCAATGCCGGAGTGCACGGGTTAACCCCGCTGGGCTCGACCGGTGAGTTCGCCTATCTCAACAACTTCCAGCGTGCGAGGATCGTGCAGACGACGGTCGAGGCGGCCAGGGGCCGCGTACCTGTTGTGGCAGGTGTCGCCTCGACATCGACATCCGATGCGGTGGTTCAGGCCAAGGAATATCAAAAGCTCGGAGCCGACGGCATCCTCGCGATCCTGGAAGCGTATTTCCCGCTGCAGGACGCTCAGGTGGAAGCTTATTTTCGCACGATCGCCGACGCCGTCGACATTCCCGTCGTGATCTATACCAATCCAAATTTTCAGCGCTCTGATTTGACGATCGAGGTCATTGCGCGGCTCGCGACCCATCCACGCATCGGTTACATCAAGGACGCCTCCACCAATACCGGGCGGCTGTTGTCGATCATCAACCGCTGTGGCGATAGCATCAAGGTTTTCTCGGCATCGGCCCATATACCGGCTGCAGTGATGCTGATCGGAGGGGTCGGCTGGATGGCGGGTCCGGCCTGTCTGATTCCGCGGCAGAGCGTAGAACTGTATAATCTCTGCAATGCCGGGTGCTGGGACGCTGCGTTGCATTTGCAGCGCCGGCTTTGGCGTCTCAACGAGGCCTTTGCACGATACAATCTCGCAGCCTGCATCAAGGCCGGACTGGCCATCCAGGGCTATGAGGTTGGCGATCCGATCTTGCCGCAGACAGCGCTGAGCGCGGACGACCGCAAGGCGGTCGAGGCGGTCTTGCGGGAAATCGGCTAACTCTTCCGCGCTGGCGGGCGCCCGGAATGAAGTTGGGCGCGAGTTGTGTCGGTCCCAAAATGCGCTAAAACCCCGCCCAATCAAATCGAACAGAAGCCTCCAAGGACAAACTGAATGAACATTCTTCCCGGCAATATGCGTTTCGGTGCGGGCCAGCCTGTGAAGCGTCTTGAAGACCAGAGACTTCTCACCGGGAACGGGCAATTCATCGACGACAAGCCCGAAGAGGGCGCGCTATGGCTGCATGTGCTGCGCTCGCCGCATGCCCACGCGAAAATCATTTCGATTGACACCAAAGCGGCAAGGGACATGACCGGTGTCGAGACGGTTTTTACCGGAGCCGATCTGATCGCCGATGATATCGGCACCATCCCGACCCTGTCGGTGTTCATGCGGCCAGACGGCAAGCCGATGACGGTGCCACCGCGCCGGCTGTTGGCTCATGAGATCGTTCGCTTTGCCGGCGAACCCGTCGCCGCTGTGGTGGCGACATCGCGGGTTGCGGCGCAGACCGCATCGGAGGCGATCTTGGTTGAATACGAGGTGCTGCCGTCGGTGGTCGATCCACTTGAGGCGACCGGGCCGGGCGCGCCGGCGGTGTGGGCGGAAGCGCCTGACAACATAGTGGCGGTAATGAGCTATGGCGATGCCGCCGCTGTCGAAGCGGCTTTCGCTGGGGCCGCGCATGTGGTCTCACTCGATGTGGTCAGTCAACGTCTGGTGCCCTCGGCGATGGAGCCACGCTCAAGCATTGCGGAGATCGACAAGAAATCCGGGCGGCTGATTCTGCATGTGCAGTCGCAGACGCCCGGCTCGACCAGGGACGTGCTTGCGGAGGCCGTGCTGAAGCGGCCCAAGGAAAGCGTGCGCGTGCTGGTCGGCGATATCGGTGGCGGCTTCGGGCAGAAGACCAACCTTTATCCGGAAGACGGCATGGTGGCGTATGCCGCCCTCAAGCTGAAGCGGAAGGTGCGCTGGCGCGGTGACCGCAGTGACGAGTTCATCGGCGGCACCCATGGTCGCGACCTCACTTCGACCGGCGAATTCGCGCTCGATGCCAAAGGCCGCGTGCAGGCCTATCGTGTGCGCTCGATCGGCGGCACCGGCGCGTATCTCACCGGCGCCGGCAGCATCATTCCGCTTGTGCTTGGCCCATTCGTGCAGTCGGGCGTGTACGATCTTCCGCTCGTGCATTACGAGGTGAAGGCCGTGATGACCAACACCGCACCCGTGGGCGCCTATCGCGGCGCGGGGCGTCCTGAGGGCGTATTCATAGTGGAACGGCTGATGGATGCGGCCGCCCGCCAGATCGGCATGGACCCGCGCGCGGTCCGCAAGGTCAACTACATCAAGCCCGCACAGCTGCCCTACACCAATCCGGTCGGGCAAATCTACGATTCCGGCGCGTTCGCGCACATGCTGGAGCGCGCTTCCAAGCTCGCGGACTGGGACGGCTTTGCCGCGCGCAAGAAGGCGGCCAAGAAGAAGGGCCTGCTCTACGGCCGCGGCCTCACCAGCTACATCGAATGGACCGGCGGCCGGGCGCATACCGAAAAGGTCAGCCTGCACGCCACCGCTGAAGGGCGCGTTATCCTGCATTCCGGCACGATGGCGATGGGGCAGGGCTTGCAGACTACCTACACGCAGATGGTTTCGGAATCGCTGGGTATACCGATGGACAAGATCGATATCGTGCAGGGCGACACTGATCTGGCCACCGGGTTCGGCAGCGTCGGCTCCCGTTCGCTGTTCGTCGGCGGCACCGCGCTTGCGGTGTCCGCAAATGACCTGATCGCGAAGGCGCGCGAGAAAGCGTCGAACGCGCTGGAGGCTTCGGTCGAGGACATCGAATATCGCGACGGCATGCTTACGGTGGTCGGCACCGACAAGCGGATCGGACTGTTTGAAATCGCGCGGAAGGAGGCCGGCGCGCGGCTGAGTGTCGACAGCGAGGGGGAGGTCGGCGGACCGAGCTGGCCGAACGGCACCCATATCTGCGAGATCGAGGTCGATCCGGAGACCGGCGTCAGCCGTGTCGTTCGCTACACCACGGTCGATGACGTCGGCATCGCCGTCAATCCGATGCTGGTGACAGGACAGGTGCATGGGGGCGTCGCGCAGGGCATCGGTCAGGCACTGTACGAGGGCGTTGCTTACGACGCCGAAGGGCAATTAATCACGGCGAGCTATCAGGATTACTGCCTGCCTCGCGCCGACGACATCCCGCCAATCGAGGTCACGCTGGATGAGTCCGCGCCCTGCCGCACCAATCCGCTGGGCGCCAAGGGCTGCGGCGAATCCGGAGCGATCGGCGGTCCACCCTGCATCGTCAACGGCGTGATGGACGCGCTCAGCGAACTCGGGATCAAAACGCTGCATTCGCCGCTGACGCCTATGAAGGTGTGGCAGGCGATCAGGGAGGCGCAGGCGAAGGCTATGAGCTGAACTATCTCGACATTCCGTCGACGGAAGTGCGTGCACTCTCCATAGGAGGGTCGGGGTGAGGGGTTACGGTCTAGAGTCGGGCCGTAACCTCACCCGAATTGCTGCGCAATTCGATCTCTCCCTATAGGAGAGGTGACGAAACGCGCCGTGCGTATCCACAAATGACTTACAGCCCCAGCACCATCTTGGCGACGATGTCGCGTTGGATTTCCGAAGAGCCGCCGAAGATCGTGTAGGCGCGGCCGTTGAGATATTCGGGCACGATCGGCAGCATCGGCTCAGGGATCGCCGGCCCCTGGTTGAGCTTATAAAAAGGCCGCATCGGCTCGACCGCCAAGCCATCATTGCCGATCACCTCCACGCCTAGCCGCGTCACCGCCTGTCGGATTTCGCTGACACGCAGCTTTAACAACGAGGACACTGCCCCGGGATTTTGCCCGGTCTGCAACGCGGACAGCACCCGCAACTCGGTCATTTCCAGCGTGTCGATATCGACTTCGATCTCGGACATGCGAACTGCGATATCGGGATCTTCGATAGCGCGGCCGGTGGCATCGGAGTTCGCCAGATCCGAAATTGTTCTCAGCGCATCGCGCAACTTGGCGGAAGCGATGCCGGCGCCGCGCTCGAATTCGAGCAGGTATTTCCCCGTAAGTCCAGCCCTTGCCCTCCTCCCCGACCCGGTTGGCGACGGGCACGCGGACATCGTCGAAGAACACCTGATTGACTTCGTGGTCGCCGCCGATGGTCAGGATCGGGCGGATGGTGATGCCGGGGCTTTTCATGTCGATCAGGATGAAGCTGATGCCGTCCTGCTGGCGTGGCGTGTCATTGGTGCGCACCAGCGCGAACATGCGGTTGGCATGATGGGCATGCGTGGTCCAGATCTTGGTGCCGTTGATGATGTAATCGTCGCCATCGCGCACCGCCCGGGTCTTTAAGGATGCGAGATCGGACCCGGAGCCCGGTTCGGAGTAGCCCTGACACCAATAGTCTTCGCCGGAGAGGATGCGCGGCAAGTAATAGTTCTTCTGCTCTGAACTGCCAAAGCCGATGATGACCGGGCCGACCATCTTGACGCCCATCACATTGACGTTTGGCGCTCCGGCGCGGCCGCATTCGGCTTCGAAGATCCAGCGCTGCGCGGCTGTCCAGTCCGGTCCACCATGTTCGACCGGCCATCCCGGCGCGCCCCAGCCCTTTTTGTGCAGCGATTTCTGCCAGGCGATGCCAATGTCCGGATCGGAGAACACTGACGGCGTCAGCGCCTGGGCTCGCTTCATCTCCGGCGTAAGGTTCTCGGCGATGAATTGGCGGACTTCCTTTTCGAACCCGCGTTCCTCGGCGCTAAAGGCTATATCCATGTTGCGCTCCTGTTCAGGATTTCAGTTGTGTCCGCCCGCCAAGCGCGGCGTGGCGTCGAAAGTGATGGGCGCTGCCACCGAAAATGGTGTCGAAGGCGAGCAGCCGCTTGAAGTAGGACCCGATCTCAAGCTCCTCGGTGACGCCCATTGCGCCGTGGAGCTGCACCGCCTGTTCGCCGACGAACCGCGCGCACTTGCCGATCTTGGCCTTGGCCCCGGATGCCGCGCGGCCGCGCGCCACCGGCTCAGCATTCGCCATCAGGGCGGCGCGCAGTGCAATCGAACGCGCCTCGTCGCATTGTATCGACATGTCAGCGAGCCGATGGCGAATCACCTGGTTGGCGGCCAGCGGCCGGCCAAATTGCTGGCGCACCTTGGTGTATTCGAGCGTCCTGTCGAGCATGATCTGCATGATTCCCACGGCCTCAGCGCCGAGCGCCGCTATCGCGCGGTCAACTGTCGATTCGATTGCGCAAAGCGCGTCGCTGCTATCCCCAAGCAGTGTTTCGTGGCGAAGCCGAACATTCGATAGATCGACGTTGCAGGCGCGGCCACCGCCGAGCCGCGGAAAATCCCGCAAGCTAACTCCGGCCACGTCCGGCGGCACCACAAACAGACACAGTTGACCGGGCGCGCCATTATCGTTGCGAACGCGAGCGGAGACGATGATCTGGTGCGCTGCATGGCCGTCCAGCACCGCGGTCTTGTGACCATCAAGCCGCCAGCCATCCGGCGTTTTCGCTGCTACGGTTTCAACCTCCGAAAGATCGAAACGCGCCTGGCGTTCCGAATGTGCAAACGCCAGAAGCAGCGAACCCTCCGCGATCTTGGGAAGCATGGCCTGCTTCTGCGCATCGCTTCCGCGTTCGGCGACCAGGGTCGCACCAATGACGACCGTGGCAAGATAAGGCTCGGCGACCAGGCCGCGGCCGAACGCTTCCATCAGGATGCCGGTTTCGACCGCACCGCCGCCGAGACCGCCATAGGCCTCTTCAATCGGCAGCGCCAGCCAGCCGAGTGCGGCGAATTGCTTCCAGATTTCAGGGCTGAATCCGAGCGGATCGCTGGCGACACGGCGGCGGTGATCGGCATCATAGGTTTCGGCGATGAAGCGGTCGACGCTCTCGCGCAACAGGCGTTGCTCGTCGGTCAGGGTGAGATCCATTTGATCACTTCGCTGCTTCAGGCTTTCTGACCGAAGGATGGAGCCCCGCCGGATCGACCGCCATTCCGAATTCCTGCAGATTATGTGCGTGACAGAGCTGGTGCAGCGCGAATGCCTGATCGATCGCCGCAGGCTGTCCCATGACATCGACCGAGCGGTTCACGGCCTCTTTGGTCAATTTCAGTGCGAAGGATGGTTTTGCGGCGATCCGTTGCGCCAGCGCCATCACGAACGACGGCAGCTCGGGCCTCGGCACGACGTGATTGACCATGCCGAGCCGGTGCGCTTCTTGCGCGCTCCAGACGTCGGCGGTGAACAGCAATTCCTTGGCTTTGCGCGGGCCCAATTCCCAGGGATGGACGAACCATTCGACGCCACAAACACCCATCGTGACCACGGGATCGCAGAATTCCGCGTCACTGCTGGCGACGATCAGGTCACAGGCCCAGGCCAGCATCAAACCGCCGGCGATGCATTTACCATGCACTTCCGCGATCATCGGTTTTGCCAAATTACGCCAGCGCCTAGTGATCTGCAGGTAAATCTCCTGCTCGCGCGCAAACCGGCCATGAGCATTGGCTTCACCAAAACCGCCCCAGCTTCCGATCGGCGCAAAATCGACGCCGGCGGCGTTCTTGGCGCCAGGGCGAAGATCGTGCCCGGCCGAGAAATGCGGACCGCTGCCGGCGAGGATGATGACCTTGACCTCGTCGTCTTGCACCGCGGCGTCGAATGCATCGTTAAGGTCGTAGGTCATCTGGAGGTTTTGCGCGTTGCGTGCCTCGGGCCGGTTCATCACGATCCGTGCGATGCGCGGCTCTGGCCGTTCCACGATAACGGTCTCGTATGCGGTCATGGCTGTGGCTCCTCGCTTTTGGCCATGTTGACTAGTTCATCAAATGATAGGCAAGAGCTATCAGCCGCAAAATAGACCGGGGACATGGCCTTTCGCCAGCTTACCGGGCGGCGTCGTTCTGATGATTTTCTGAAGATTGCAACGGGAGATTTCGATGCGCAGATTGTGGACCGCGCTGGCGGCGCTGGCGACGTTGAGCCTGACCAATTGCGGCTATAACGCAATCCAGAGCAATGACGAGCAAGTCAAGTCCGCATGGTCGGAGGTGCTGAACCAATACCAGCGCCGCGCCGACCTGGTGCCCAATCTCGTCAATTCGGTAAAGGGCTTCGCGCAGCAGGAAAAGGACGTGCTGTTGGGCGTTACCAACGCGCGGGCCAAGGTCGGCAGCATTCAGGCGACGCCGGAACTGATCAACGATCCCGGTGCGTTCGCGAAATTCCAGGCCGCGCAGAGCGAATTGACCAGCGCGCTTTCCAAGCTGTTGGTCGTGACCGAAAACTATCCCCAGCTTAAATCGGATGCGCTGTTTCGCGACTTGATGTCGCAATTGGAGGGGACCGAAAACCGGATCACGGTAGCGCGCAACCGCTACATCAAAGCCGTGCAGGATTATAACGTCACGATCCGCTCGTTCCCGGTCAACCTGACGGCAATGGCGTTCGGGTACAAGGAAAAGGCCAACTTCACGGTCGACAACGAGAGAGCAATCTCAACCGCGCCAAAGGTCGATTTCAATCCGACGCCGGCGCCAGCAAAATAGCTCCACAAACCGGATCGACCAACGCGATGAACGCTGCAAGAGCCGGCATTCTTGCGCTGCTGATGTGCTGGGCTTTCGCAGCCATGGCCGACGTTGCCGTGCCGCCGCTGTCAAGCCGGGTGGTCGATCAGACCGGGACGCTATCGTCTGGTGAGATTGATTCACTGACGCAGCGGCTCAAAAATCTCGAGGCCCGCAAAGGCAGTCAGATCGCGGTTCTGATGGTGCCAACGACCGCGCCGGAGAGCATCGAGCAATATTCGATCCGGGTCGCGGAAGCCTGGAAGATCGGGCGCAAGAAGATCGACGATGGCGCTTTGCTCGTCATCGCCAAGAACGACCGCAAGCTTCGTATCGAGGTCGGCTACGGGCTTGAGGGCGCGCTCAACGACGCCACCGCCGCGCGCATCATCGACGAGGTGATCACTCCAAGATTCAAGAGCGGGGATTTCGCCGGCGGGGTTTCCGCAGGGATCGACCGCATTATCCGGGTGATCGATGGCGAGGGGTTACCCGCGCCGGCGCCGCGGCAGAGTTCCGGCTCATCGAGCAGTTTCGATCCGTTCAATCCGTTCGTGCTGTTCGCGCTTCTGGTCGTCGGCGCTATCATGCGCACCACGCTCGGCAGGCTGCTCGGCTCAGTCGCGACCGGCGGGGTGGTCGCAGCGCTGGCCTGGTTCATCGCGGGATCGCTGGCGGCCTCCATCATCGCCGGCGTCATTGCCTTTATCTTCAC
>Ga0066675_10000703_pt1 | contig 13370 bp, 6 predicted proteins | sample GraSoiAngelo_124_FD_62295 | JGI IMG/M metagenome (GOLD analysis project Ga0066675, IMG submission 62295) | Grasslands soil microbial communities from the Angelo Coastal Reserve, California, USA - 14_0927_05_20cm | ecosystem: Environmental > Terrestrial > Soil > Grasslands | place: USA... | reverse complement strand
CGGCCCATTCTGGCCGTGCGGCCCGCCGTGAATATTGACGATGAGGGGATGTTTCGATGTGGCGGTCATCCCCAGCGGCTTGGTGAGAAAGGCCTGGACTTCAAACTTGTTGTCGTTGCTCGTGAAGGTGAAGGACTCGACTTCGGCGATTCGTTTTCCGGCGAAAAGTGGGGCGTTCAAATCCGTGAGCCTGCGTGGTGCGGCGCTGCCGGCTTGGAGATAGAGCTCCGCGGCGTCCTGGGGAGTAGCGAAACTGTACGCCAGAGATCCGTCCCGGGCTACCGACCAGGCGCCCACGCTCCCGGTGCCGGTCACCACATACTCAGGCGGGCCGCCTAAGACCGGCAAGCGTACCAGCCGGATGCTGCCGCGCTCTTGAATCGTGAAGTACACGGCGCGGCCGTCCGGCGTCCATCGCGGGGCCCCCTGGCGGTTGTCCAAGACTGAGCCGATCTCCTGGCGATCACTGCCGTCGGCATTCATGACCCACACGTGACTGTCTTCCATGGTTGTTTCGCGGTCGGTCAGGCCGCGGCGCGTTCCGCGAAAGACGATGCGCTTTCCGTCCGGGGACCACAGCGGATCGTACTCGTTCGATTCCGTGGCGGTAAGGCGCCGAATGCTGTTGTCCGCCACCTTCAAAGCGAAAATGTCGTAATTGAAAAACTCATCCTGATTTGGTTCGCGATTGGAAAGCAACAGAATTTCCTTGCCGTCCGGCGACCAGTCGATGGAATGCTCATCGGTGTTTCCCCGCGTGAGTTGACGCACCTGTTTTGTGGAAATGTCCACCACGAAAATGTGCAGGCGCTGATTGTCGTTGAAGCGAGTCAGGCCTTCTCCGGCGTCGGGCTTATAGAGATAACGGGTGATCACCATGGGATCGCCGCTGGCTTCCGCCGCTTCCGTTCCGGGCGTCGCGGAGACGAAGGCCAGCTGCTTCGCGTCGGGCGACCAAGTAAAGTCTTGGCCGGTGCCCGGCAGCGGGCTGTTGGTCCCTGCCGGAGAAGCCAGATAGGTGAGCTCGGATCCGTCCGGCCGGGCCAGGAACAATCCGCTCTTTTCCCCTTGATGCCCCTCGAACGCTAACCATTTACCGTCGGGGGACCACCATGGACCACCGCCAGAATCTTTTTCGCTTCCGACGCGGATGGATTTCTGGCTGGCGAGGTCCATAATCCAGAGCTGGCCGTAGGGGCGGCCGGGACGGTCGCGCATGGTCACGCTATACGCGATGCGATGGCCGTCGGGCGACAGTTCGGCGCTGGACACGGAGCGCAGGCGGGAAAGGTCGCTGCTGACTAGGCCTTGGGCTCCGCCGGGTGGCGCCAGGGTAAGCAGAGTTAGAGCAGTAGCGATGTCCAGCATTAGGCGAATTGCTTTCGACGGTAGTGCGAGACGCATGGATTTGTCCCCCTCGAGTTTCAGATAGACGTTGACGGCCTGCGGTGTGCCTCATTTTAAGTATTGGTCCATCCATTCGACCCAGCGGCGATCGACATCCATTACCCGCACGGGATCCCCCGGAAAATGGCCCGCGACGGGATAGGCGATGAACTTGACGGGAACGCCGTTGTCCTTAAGAGCGTGATAGAGCGAGTAGCCCTGGGTGATGGTGACGCGGGCGTCGCCGGTATCGTGCATGATGAGCGTCGGCGTTTTCATCTGCGCGGCGTAAGCGATGGGCGATTGTGCGCGGTAATCCTTGAGGTTATCTGCCACGTAGGGCGAGCCTCTGAAACTGTAGCGGTTGATCACGTTGCCATCGGACAGATTGTATTCGTCGTAGACGTCCGTCACCGGAGCGCCGGCCACGGCGGCCTTCCAGATTTGATAGTGGCCAATGAGCCAGGAGGTCATGTAGCCGCCGTAGGACCAACCGGTCACCCCGATTTTGCTGGCGTCGACGAAGCCTAGTTTTCTGACCGCCTCAATCCCGGCGATGACGTCGCGCCCTGGGCCGTCACCGGCGTCATTCCAAATGGCGCGCTGGTAAGCGTTGCCCAAATTGTCGCTGCCGCGATAATTCGGGGAGAAAACCACGTACCCGTGGGCGGCCATGAGCTGGGGAAGGAAACTGAATTGCGTGGTTGTGGAAGCCTGCGGTCCTCCATGAATAATCAGCACCAGCGGATATTTGCGGTCTTTCTGAAAGTCGGGCGGATAGAAAAGGACGCCGTCTTCCCGGAAACCATCGGGCCCGGGCCAGTCGAGTTTTTCAGCTTTGCCGAGGGCCAGCGAGGCAATCTGGTGATTGAAATCGGTAAGACGTCTTGGCGCGTCGTTGGCAGAGCGCATGTAATACAGCTCGGAAGGCTGCGTCGGGGTGACCCCGGTAAAAGCGATCTCCCCCTGGTGGCCGACAAAAACATCCACCCAGAAGGCCCACGAAGGGCTGATGTCGCCCAGAGGGAGTTTTTTCGCAACGCCCGCGAGCGGTTGGAGCCATAGTGAAGTTGCGGTACCGTCATGGCCGCCGACCAGCAGCGAATTGCCGTCCGGCATCCAGACGACGCGCACTAGGTCGCGGTCGATGGAGCGCGTCAAATCCGTGCCGTCCCCGCCAGCGGTGGGCGTGACGAAGATCTCATTTTCATTATTTGGATCGCCGTCGCGCGGATACCAGTAGGCCACCCGGGAGCCGTCCGGAGAAAACAGGCCGAAGCTTTCGAACTTCTCGTGTTTGGTCAGCTTGCGGATCTCGCCGGTATTGACGTTGAGCAGTTCGAGCATGGTCAAGTCGGCGTTGCCCTGGTGCGGGTGCTCCTGCCTGGTGAACAACAGCCACTGCCCATCGGGAGACCAGCAAATGGGAGACGCTGGAGAGCTGGGCGGCGCGCTCTTCGGAAGGCTCCAGGTGCCCGAGGTCAGCCGCTTGGCCGTTCCGCCTTCGGCCGGGGTAATCCAGAGGTGAGAAGGTTGCTCCGCTTCGATCGCGAGGTAATCATTGTCACCGACCTCGAAAGCGTCGTGGTGTTTTTCGATTTCCTTTTTGTTTTCTGGCTCGTCGGAGCTGACGTAAGCGATCTCTTGCCCGCTGGGCCGCCAGGCAAATTGCTCAACGCCAGTCAAGGCGGCGGTAATCTTGTGAGCTTCGCCGCCCGTCATGGGGAGAATAAAGACTTGCGGCTTGGCGTCCTTTCCCGCTCCATCCACGGCGACAAACGCCAGGCGGTCGCCGGCCGGTGACCACCGCGGCGAGCCGACCTCCTTGCGTTCGTAGGTCAGGACATGTTGCGCTCCCGTGGTGATGTCCAGGAGCACCAGTTGGCGATCGCTGCGGTCCAGGTCAAGATTCGGCCGGGAGACGACAAATGCGATGCTGTTCCCGTCAGGGGAGATTTGCGGGTCGGAGACCGAGGTGATCTTGGGGTAGTCGTTTAATTCGATCTGGCGCGTTTGGCCGAAAGCGGGGCCCATGGGGACGAGAGCGGTGATCAGTAAGAACGAAAAAAGGCGTCGGGGAGGAAAAAGTTGGCGCGCACGTTGGTCCAGACTCATCGGTCCGCTCCTTAAAAAGAAATAGCGAAGAATTCCGCAGGGTTGGCGCGGTCGGCAAAGTATGCTGCCACGCCCCGGGAACTCCCGTCAATGCGCCTGGTGGGCCGCGGGCGGCCCTTTTTGGGCAAGGAATCTTCCTGTTGACATTCAACAGGACGGAGCCTATGCTCCTGTTGTTTATCTAAAGGAGAAAACATGGCTCCTCCACGCGGGGAAGTTTTGCAAGGCACACTCGATCTGATTGTTCTGCAGACCCTCGAGCTCATGGGCCCGCTGCATGGCTACGGCATCGCCCAGCGCGTCCAGCAGGTTTCTCGCGATCTGCTCAAGCTGAACCAGGGCACGCTCTATCCCGCGTTGTTACGGCTCGAACAGCGCGGCTGGATCTGTTCGAAATGGGGCGCTTCAGAAAATAACCGCAAAGCGAAGTATTACTCGCTGACGCGTGCCGGTCAGAAACAGTTACTCCGAGAGACCGAGAGTTGGGAGCGCATGACCGCGCTTATGGCCCGCCTTCTCGGGGGCACGGAGGGCGCCTGATATGGGCTGGCTGCGCATTTTCGGCGCGCGTTGGCGCGGCCTGCTCTCTAAGCGGCAGCTGGACCAAGACCTCGACGCCGAACTTCGAGCGCATCTGGAGATGCTCACGGAGGAGAATATTCGCCGCGGTATGAGTCCGGTGGAAGCACGCTATGCCGCCCGGCGTGAATTCGGCGGTGTCGAACAAACCAAAGAGCTGCATCGCCGGCAGCGCAGCATCCAGTTTCTCGACGCGCTCGTCATAGACCTGCGATTTGCTCTCCGAGGACTTGGGAAACGCCCGGCATTCGCGCTGGTCGCGATCCTCACTGTGGCCCTGGGGATCGGGTCTACCACGGCGGTGTTCAGCGTGGTCGACCGCATTCTTTTCCGCAGCCTGCCCTATCCCCACGACGACCGGCTGGTGAGCTTTGGCGATACCGCGCCGTTCGAAGCAAATGAGTTCGTGCTCGGTCCGGATTACGTCGACTGGAAGAAAGCGCAGACTCCCTTTCGGTCCGTGACATCATTTGTCCCCGGCGGGGCGGATTGCGATCTCACCGAGCAGAACCCGGTGCGGTTGAAGTGTGCGCTGGTGGAATCGAGCTTCCTGCCGACATTCGGCATCGAACCTTTTCTTGGCCGGAATTTCACGAGCGAAGAAGACCGGCCAAACGCCGCGCGCGTCGCGCTGATTTCCTACGGACTGTGGCGCTCCCGCTTTGCCAGTGACGGCCATCTTCCCGGGCGCACGATTTCACTCGACGGACGCCCGACTGTTGTTGTCGGTGTTCTTCCGGCGCAATTCGAAATGCCCAACCTCGGTCACGATGACATTCTGGTTCCCGCGGCCCTCGATGGATCCACCGATCGCCGGCCCACTGCCCGGCAAACCATTTTGCGGGTCTTTGCGCGGCTCAAACCGGGCATAAGCATCCAGCAAGCGGCGGCCGCCATGCAGCCGCTCTTTGAACAGTCCCTGAACTACGTTCCGCCGCAGTTTCGACACGAGGTCTCGTTCCGCGTCCGCTCGCTCCGCGATCGGCAGATACAAGACGCGCGGGTGGCCTCCTGGGTCCTGCTCGGCGCGGTTCTGGCAGTGCTGCTGGTGGCCTGCACCAACGTCGCCAACCTGCTGCTGGCACGGGCCACCAGCCGCATGCGGGAGTTGGCCGTGCGCACCGCCTTGGGTGCTTCGCGCGGACGCTTGGTTCGTCAGGCACTCACGGAGAGCCTGCTCCTTGGAGTGCTGGGCGGCCTGGCGGGTTGCTGGTTCGCCCAGCTCTTGCTCCGTCTCTTTGTCAGCATTGCGCCCGATGGTATTCCGCGGCTGGAACAGGCCAGCATCGACGTTCGCGTGCTGCTCTTCGCGCTGGCAGTATCCCTGTGCTCAGGAATTCTCTTCGGGCTAGGTGCGGCGCTCGGTCGCCCCGCACCCGAACTGCTCACCGGAAAAGAGAACCGGCCGACCGCACGCGGCCTGCTTCGCCAGGTACTGGTCACCGTGCAGATTGCCGTTTCGCTGATGCTTCTCGCCGGAGCTGGCCTGCTTCTTCGCAGCCTCTGGAAACTCGAAACCGTGGCACTGGGCATGGACGCCAACAGTGTCATCACCGCAGGAATCGATCTCGCCGCATATCGCTATCCCGACTCCGCGAAACAGCTGGCCTTCTTTCATCAGCTCGAAGCGCGGCTAAAGCACATGCCGGGGGTCACCTCGCTGGCCTTGAGCGACACGCTGCCCCCTTCCGGCGGCATGCAAGCCACTTTTCTATCGTCCATTGAAATTCCCGGGCACGCGAAATTCAGTGCCGGCACCGGTGGAATGATCGGCTATCGTTATGTGACTCCCGGGTATTTTCGGGCGCTGGGCATCCCCATCCAGCGCGGCCGGGGCTTTGCCGAAGAGGATCGTTCGCCTCGAGAGAGGCCGGTGATCCTGAGTGAAGCGCTCGCGAAAAAGCTCTTCCCCGGCGGAGAAGAGCCCCTGGGGAAATCTTTTCGATTTGGCTTGCAAAACGGTTGGCGCACCATCGTCGGCGTTGCCGGGGACGTAAAGAACAACGGCCTGGCCGCGCCCGCCGACCCCGAGTTTTACCTTCCTTGGAAAAATGAGACGGAGGGCTATTTTCGCTCCGCGCATGTGATCGTCCAGAGCGCCATCCATCCGCAGGGTGTGGCCGACTGGATTCGCGGAGAAACCGCGGCCATCGATCCGACGGTTCCCGTGACCATCGAAGTCATGACCACGCGCGTGGCCAAGTTGACCGGGCGGCCCCGGTTCACGGCGGTCCTGCTGTCCTTGTTTGCGGGCATGGACGTGCTGCTTGCGGGCATCGGTATCTACGGAGTCGTGGCGTTCTTGGTCACACAACAAACTCGGGAAATCGGCATTCGCATAGCGCTGGGGGCCACTCCCGGGAGTGTTCTCGGGATGGTTTTCCGAAACATGGCGCGCTGGACGGCTGCCGGGGCGGCCTTTGGTATTCTGGGGGCTTGGCTCTGCTCGCGTTTCCTGGAGTCTTTGCTTTTCGAGGTCCGCGCGCACGATCCGTTCCTTCTCGGTGCGGCTTTGTTGGTTTTAGTCGCGGTGGCATTTTTGGCCGGCTGGATTCCAGCGCGACGGGCCATGCAGGTGGATCCCATGATGGCCCTGCGTTATGAGTAAGTCATGCTTCTCTAGCGGGAATCACCACGAAAGATAAAAAGTAGCGGCGAGCTAGTATTTTCAGGCGGCTTCTTTCAGAGGAGAAGAAATGTACCGATTGCGAATTCTGCTGCTGCGATTGTCGAATGTGTTCCGCAAGCAGCATCTCGAACAGGACCTGAACTCCGAACTGCAAACGCACCTGGACCTGGTCGCCGATGAAAACATTCGCCGGGGTATGAGTCCAGTAGAAGCGCGTCATGCGGCGCGGCGCGAATTCGGCGGCGTTGAACAAACCAAAGAACTGTACCGCAGTCGGCGCGGCCTGACGTGGATCGACAGCGGTCGCGAGGATGTTCGCTTGGCCTTGCGCATGCTCTTCAAGCGTCCGGGATTCACTTTCGTCGCGGTGGCCACTCTGGCCCTCGGCATCGGCGCAAATACCGCCATCTTCACCGTCGTTCATTCCGTGCTGCTCGAACAACTGCCGTTTCCTGAAGCCGATCGGCTGGCCATCGTCTGGTCCATCTATGGCCACGAAGGGCGCGCTCCGGCCTCCGGGCCGGAACTGATGACCATCCGCGAACGCAGCCGGCTGTTTGAAGACTTGGGCGGAATCTGGGCGCAGAGCGGTGCTTTGACGGGCCAAGGCGAACCCGAGCAGATAAAGCTCGGGATGGTGACGGCAAACTTTCTTGGCATTCTGGGAACACATCCTCAGTTGGGGCGATGGTTCACCCCCGGCGACGAAGGTCCCGGCTCGCCTTTCGTGGCCATCATCAGTGACGGACTGTGGCGGCGTCGGTATGGCGCTGACCCGCACATGGCCGGACGAGCCGTACGACTCAATGGCCAGCCGACCACCATCCTGGGAGTGATGCCACCGGGATTCAAGATCATTTTCCCGGAGGGCTCCAGCGTTCCTCCGGAAATGGACGCTTTTGTTCCCTTCCGATCTTCTCTGGCCAGCGATCCGCCGGATCAGAGTTATCTACGGGTGATCGGACGCCTGCGTGATGGCGCTAGTATTCCTCTGGCGCAACAAGAAATCGAAATGATCGCCGCGCATCTTCGTAGCAAGTTCACCGCGTTTGCCGAGCCTCCCCTCAACCTTCAGGTCGTTCCGCTGCAGGGAGACCTGGTTCGAAACATCCGTCCGGCGCTTCTGGCGCTGTTCGGCGGAGCGGGGTTGGTGTTGCTGATTGCTTGCACCAACGTGGCGAATCTCCTGCTCTCGCGGGCCCATGAACGCACTCGCGAAATCACCTTGCGAATTGCAGTTGGCGCCGGACGCGGGCGCTTGATTCGCCAATTGCTCACCGAGAGTGTCTTGCTGTTCTGCTGCGGCGCGGTGGCCGCGATCAGCTTTGGATGGGGCGCGCTCTACTTGCTTCTGGCCATGCAGCCGAAGGAGATGGAACGCCTTTCTGCGATTCGCATGGACGCGCCGGTATTCGCTTTCACCTTTGCGATTGCCATCGGCGGGGGTTTGCTCTGTGGACTGGTCCCGGCGCTTGGCGCTCACAGGATCGATCTAGCGTGCTCTTTGAAGGAAGCCCGGCAAACGGGCCATCCGGCCAGCCGGCGTCACCGCCATGTGCTCGTGACTGCAGAAGTGGCCCTGGGCTTTATTCTCCTGGTTGGCGCGGGTTTGCTGCTGGAAACTTTTGCAAAACTCATGCAGGTCAACCCAGGATTTGTGCCCGAAAATGTCCTCACCTTTCGCGTGTCAGTGCCGTGGGAGAAGTTCAACAACACGGCCTCCGCGGTTCAATTTCTCCGCGCCTTGAAGGCCAATCTCGCGGGCTTGCCCGGCGTGGAAGCCGCCGGGATCACCTCGCACTTGCCGTTCGAGGATACTCTCCCGAACTGGTACAGCTACTTCTGGCCCGCGGGCGCTCCCAAAGATCAACAGAACACCATCATGGCGGACTACCGCGCGATCCTTCCGGGGTTCTTCAAAAGCATGGGAGTCACATTCCTGGCCGGCAGGGACTTCGACGAACATGATGTTGAACAGAACCTCCATCTTGCCATTATCGATGATACCGTCGCCGAGCAATCTTGGCCGGGCCAGCAAGCCGTTGGCAAGGTGCTGAACGTTGAGAATGGCACTCGCGATACGGTCCGTGACAACGTGCAAGTAATCGGTGTCGTCAAGCACCTGCAGTATCACACTCTAACCGATCAAGTTCGCGGCCAGATCTATCTGTTGTATCCACTCGCCATGCGCACGCACATGGCCTTCACTTTGAAGTCCAACCTGGGCGCACGGCAATTGCTGCCACTCATTCGCCGGGAAGTCTCCTCCCTCGATAAGGATCTGCCCATTTATCACTTGGAGTTCATGACCGAATACGTTGAGTCCGCTCGCCGGCAAGCTCGCTTTGTGACTTTGCTCGCCGGTCTTATGGCTGGCATTGCCCTGCTGCTCGCCTCGACAGGGATCTATGCCGTCACTAGGTATTCCGTCGTGCAGCGCACCAGCGAGTTGGGCATCCGTACTGCTCTTGGCGCGCAAGCGGCGCAACTGTTCGGGCTGGTGGTTCGCCAAAGCATGCTTCCGGTGGCGCTCGGCGTGGCCATCGGAGTCGTTTTGTCGCTTCTGCTTACGCCGCTTCTCTCCACTTTGCTCTTCGGGGTCCGGCCTGCCGATGCGCCAACTTACGTTGCCGGCGCCTTGCTGCTTTCGGCCTCGGCGTTGATCGCCTCATTTCTGCCGGCGCGCCGCACCATGCGCGTCGACCCGCTTGTGGCGCTTCGCTATGAATAAGGCGGGAGTAAAAAATTGATGGGAGAGGCATCCTATCGCCTCTCGCGCATGCTAAAATCTCCCGCCAATGAGCCGACTTTGCTCCTCCCGTTTCGAGCGAGCGGCGCGCAAACTGGGCTGGATGCGCATCGCCGGCATTGATGAGGCCGGACGCGGCGCGCTATTTGGTCCGGTAGTTGCCGCTGCGGTGATTCTAAATCCCCGGCGGCGCATTTTCGGACTGGACGATTCGAAGAAACTCACCGCCGAACGCCGGGCGGAACTCGCCCCGCGCATCCGCGAACACGCTCTCGCGTGGGCGGTCGCCGAGGTGGACGCGCAGCGCATCGATGCCTGGAACATTTACCAGGCGTCGCGCCAGGCCATGACCGCCGCACTGCAGCAACTGGCCATTCCGCCCGACTACTTGCTCATTGACGCGATGCAGCTCGACGTTTTGATCGAGCAGAAATCATTGATTAAAGGTGATGCGCGTAGCATCTCCATCGCCGCAGCTTCGATCCTTGCGAAAATCCATCGCGACACGCGCATGGAGGAGTGGGACGCCATTTATCCGCAGTACGGCCTGGCGCGCCACAAAGGCTACGCGACGCCCGACCATCTGGAAGCTCTGCGCCAACATGGTCCCTCCCCGCTCCACCGCCATTCCTTCGCTCCGGTGCGGGAATCTGCTTGTTGGGCCGCCGGTGCGACGCAAACTTCACTCCCGATGTTTTGACTAACCCTTTCGCCCACTCGTTGGCCGAACCGCACGCACTCACCCTTCCCTTGAATGATCGGCCCGAGACTGGGGCAGAATGGACGGAAAAAGAGTTCCCACCGGGATTCGCCTTGTTTTCGCCATGGAGTTTCCTGGAAGGCAAGGGGATAACTGCCTGCTCACAAGCGTCTCAAGGTACGTTGACTTGTCTTTTTCCCCCCTGATAGCGTAATCAGTAGCCTTACGAGGCGTACCGCTACCGCGGCAATTTGAGGGGAACCTATGGGACAGGCTCCGGGAGGAGATTTGTCCCTTTTCGCGCATGGCCTATAACAAGAGCAAAAACGTTGAAGTCGCACAAAAGCTGCTGAACCAGGGCAAAGTCGCCCAGGCCATAGCCGAATACCAGAATATTCTGAAGTTTGAGCCTCGCGACCAGGTCACGCTGATGACCATCGGCGAGCTGTATATCCGCCAAGGCGAGACGTTTCAGGCCATCGACTACTTCGAACGCCTTGCGCAGATCTTCGTCGGCGACGGTTTCCTGACAAAAGCAATCGCGGTCTATAAGCGCATCGCCAAGCTCGCTCCCGAAGAGATTCGCCCGCTAGAAAAGCTTGCCGACCTCTACGTTCAACAAGGGGTCATGAGCGAGGCCCGGCCCCTGTTCCTCCAACTGGCGGAGATTCACCTGAAAAACAATCGCCAGCCGGAGGCCGTCGGGCTGCTGAAGAAGCTGCTGCAGGCGGAACCCGATAATCTCCGTATCCAGACCCGCCTGGCCGATTTGTACCAGGCCATGGGCCAGACTCGGGAGGCCATCGACTCTTACGTCTCCGCTTCGCAGCGCGCCCTGGCCCGCGGTGATCATGGAGAAACTGAAAAGCTCGCGGACAAGGCGCTGAAACTCGAGCCCAGCAATCTGGCTGCAGTTATCGTCAAAGCGCGATCTTATTCTTCGCAGGGCGATCTCGCTAAGGCGGCGCAGCTTCTTGAACAGGCGGCCGATCTCGAAAAAGGCGGCGAGCAGACCGAACTCCTCCTCGATCTTTATCTCAAGAATTCCGACTGGGACCAGGCCTCGGCTCTCGCACAGCGCGTATTTGAAGCAGACGAGAAAAATTTTGGACCCATGCAAAAGGTGGTCGAATCGCTCTTGCAGGCCGGGAATGGCGAAAAGGCCATGGAAATCCTGGCGAAGTCGCGGCTGCCCATGATCGATGCCGGGGAGCACGAGGTTGTCGGGAAAGTCCTCGGCGAGCTGGTGGCCGGCCTGCCTGGCAGAATCGAGCCGCTCGAATGGCTCGTGGAATTGTACGGCCGCACCAGCGATTCTTTCCGTTTGCCCGATGCGCTGGCGCATCTGGGTGATGCCCTGGTTGCCCAGCAGCAGTGGGAACGAGCCAAGAAGACTTTCGAACAGCTTCTCGACCGCGAGCCTGACAGCGATTCGGCAAAGCGCAAGCTCAACGGCGTGCTCGCTAAGATGGGGCTGCTGGCGCCTGGTGAGGTGGTATCCGAGGAGCTTTTGCAGACCGAACTTGCCAAGCCACCTGCTCCCCGGGTGCGCCCTGAAGGAGAATCCGCTCCGGAAGTGGAAGCCAAGCCGGCAGTGGCGTCTGGCGAGCCAGTGCTTGACGAAGAGACACAAAGATTCATTGCGCAGTCGCTCACTGACGTCGACCTGTTTGCCAGCTACGGCCTCACGCAGAAAGCCATTGGGTTGCTTGAGGCCATCCTGCGCCGCGCGCCGCGTCACACGCCGACACTCGAAAAACTGCTCGACTTCGTTCTGGGTGCGGGCGACGACCGGCGCACCGCCGAACTTGCTGCGCAGTTGGCAGAGATCCACGGCAAAACGGGAGACAAGCGGAGTTCGGAACGATTTGGAGAATTGCGCCGCCGCTTCCAACGTGCTGCTGGCTTGACGGACGAAGAACTAGCCAGTGCTAGGCCTGCGGTACGACCGGCGGCCACAGAAGCTACCGAGCCACAGCGGGCGGATGTTTCCTTGCCCGAGATTCCCGCCGAGCCCGTCCCGACTTCTCCCGCCGAACAAGCGCGTCCCGAGCCGCTGGAAGTGAACGACGCTCCCGTGGCGGCGGAGATGCAGGAAGTCGATTTGTCCGACGAATGGGCCACCCTTCTCGAAGAGTCGCGCCAAGGTGAGACCACGGTTGAGGCTCCCGCCGCCCAGCCCCCGGGCAGAAGCCGGCCCCACGAAGAGCCGGCGGTCGAAGAGTTTCAGATTTCCGCGGCACCTCAGACCGTCTCGCCGGACGAAGTACCGGCCACCGCGGCGTTCAATGCCGCTCCGGAGCATGCTCCCCTCACGCCGCAAGCCATCGCCGATCAGGCGAGCGAGACACCCCGGCCCAAAAAAGTACCTCCCCCGGCGAGCGAACTCGAATTTGAGCTGGACCAAGAGTTTGAACTCGTACTGGATTCCGAGCCGCTGGTCCCGGCGTACGACCAGAAGCCGCCCGAGTCACCGAAGGCGCCGGGGCCACCCGCGGGGAGCGGTTTTGCTTCTGATCAATTCCTGGCGGATCTTGCCAGCGAAATCGAAGGACTGGGCATCGGCGAGCTGGCACCAGGATTTTCAGGAACGATGCCCGGCGCCCACCCGGCACACATAGACAAGGCGGAACGAGAGCCCGTGCCGTCCGGGGAGTCTGGTCCGCTGAAGGAAGTGTTCGACCAGTTCCGCGCCGAACTTGGTGAGATGGGCACGGACGACGAGGATCTTGAAACGCATTACAACCTGGGAATCGCGTTTCGCGAAATGGGGCTTCTCGAAGAGGCCATCAGCGAGTTCCAAAAAGTTGCCAAAGCCACCGATAGCGGGCGCGAGTTCCGCTACACCATGCAGTGCTGCACACTTCTCGGTCTGGCCTTTATGGAGAAGGGCCAGCCTGCCATTGCCGCGATCTGGTATGAGCGCGCCTTGCAGACTCCCGGCAATGATCCGGAAAGCACGCTCGCCTTGCGGTATGATCTGGGTGTAGCTCAGGAATCGGCGGGCGAGCCTGAAGCGGCGCTGAAGAGTTTCTCCCAAGTTTACGCGATGAACATCGACTATCGCGACGTGGCCGAACGCATTACTGCCCTTCAGAAGCCCATCCGTTGATCCTGGACCTTTCCTGACAGGACGGGATTCCGCTCATCCATGAACAGGATTTATCGCGCACTTCTGGTTGTTCTAGCGTTCGAAATGGGCGCCATGCTTC
>Ga0066675_10000696_pt1 | contig 13424 bp, 12 predicted proteins | sample GraSoiAngelo_124_FD_62295 | JGI IMG/M metagenome (GOLD analysis project Ga0066675, IMG submission 62295) | Grasslands soil microbial communities from the Angelo Coastal Reserve, California, USA - 14_0927_05_20cm | ecosystem: Environmental > Terrestrial > Soil > Grasslands | place: USA... | reverse complement strand
GCAATATCCGGCTGGAGTTCCGATTCACTCGCAGGCCGTCAGCGAGCCCGACGGTCGAGTGGCGATCGATTTGGACCTGGAACAAGTGGGCAGTGACGCTCGTGATCCAGTTGTATTCGTTCGTGCGACGCACGGAGAGCGCTCAGTGACCAGAAAGTATCGCCTGAAGGTCGAAAACAAACTCGTCGGTTGAGTTCTGGACAGCGAAGATTTGAGCACTGCTTTAGAAGCTCTGCAGAGGGCACGAGAGTGCCTCCTCTGCATTGAGCTAGATTCGATTTAAAGAAATGATCAGAAGTCGTGCAGGTTAGAAATTTCCGGGATTACGCGTCTCAGTACTGTCGGGAAACCAGAACTAGTGAATGGCGAGCAGGACGCAGCATGCAGCTATCCAGCTCCAAAAGGCGAGGGTGTGAACGCCCATTCGAAACCACAGGCTGTCGAGTAGCTTGTTGTTCTCAAACATCCAGATTTGCTCCAAAGATAGGGGTAGGTAACGGCGGCGATTTCTGCTGCCTCAATTATTAAGCTTGAAGAGTGGCTGGATCGGAACCCGTAAACGCGCGTTGCGAGTCACTTTGGTAACGGAGTACACACTGATCCTGTTCCAAATTGAGACTAGCCGCGGTTGCTCAGCACAGTACTCTTCGGCCTCTTGGCAGTAATTCGCGGATAATCCGACCTCAAACCGGACACGGACGAAAGTCATCTACCCCACACCGCAATTGAAACCTAATATGAAGCGGGCTGGTCCGCGAAAGCGCAAGAGAAGTGTCTCCCCATGCGGGCGATGGACCGATTAGAGATCGATATTGGAGGACATCTTGGGCGCGAAGCTTCTGCGCGTAGTCTATCGCCTCGTAGTTCCTGGTGGGCTTATTCTCTTGATCTCAGCCCTTGCGATGGAATCTGCCCGGTCTCAGGGGATGGTAGCCTCTTTTTGGCATTACTATCCATACGTCATCTTCGGTATTGGATTGCTGCTCAGCGCCGTTTTCAACTGCAGCCGCCTGTTCTTCGCTCTCTTGATCGTCGCAGCATCTGATCGCGCTCTGGTGTGGCTCGTACCAAGGCTTTCCTCTGCTGGCGTGCGCACGATCTTCGACGCAGTTGCGTTGCTGCTTCCACTGAATCTCCTTGCGCTTTATTTCATGCGGGATCGAGGAATTGTTTCTTCGCGCGGAAGACGTCGCGTGGCGTTCATTCTCGCGCAAATCGGAATTATAGGAATCATCGTTCTAGTCCATCCGATCCAAGTGCGCGCGGCGAATCTGATGCACGGCGAGATTATTCCCGGCGGCTATTTCGAGTGGAACCACATGGCGCAGCCCGCGCTCCTGGCGTTTCTGCTTGCGGGTGTTGTGATGCTGATTTACCTGCTCAATCGTCGTCGGCCAGTCGAGAGCAGCCTATTCTGGGCTTTAGTCACGGCGTTCATCGCGCTGAATGCAGGCGGGGCAACTCATCTTTCTTCCGTCTATTTCGCGAGCGGAGGTCTGATCCTCGGCATTGCTGTGCTCGAGACCTCATACACGATGGCCTTCCACGACGAGCTCACGCAGCTTCCCAGCCGCCGCGCGCTCAATCAGGCACTGCTGAAAGTGGGTGATGCGTATACAGTGGCCATGGTGGATGTCGATCATTTCAAACAATTCAACGACACCTACGGACACGAGACTGGCGACCAGGTCCTGCAGATGATTGCGTCTCGACTGGCCGATGTAACCGGAGGAGGCAAGGCATTTCGCTACGGTGGAGAAGAGTTCGCAGTGATCTTTCCAAACAAATCGGTAGACGAGGCATATCCGAGCCTCGAGACTCTGCGCAAAAAAGTCGAGTCAACTCCGTTCAAGGTTCGCGATCACGATCGTCGTGACAGACGCAAATCGAAGAAGAGAGATGCCCCTAAGCTGCATGCCAAGAAGCGTGTTCGCGTCACCGTAAGCATCGGAGCAGCTTCGTGCGATGGCGACGAACGCCCTGCTGACGCAGTACTTCAGGCAGCCGATAAGGCGCTGTATCGCGCTAAGAACAATGGACGCAACTGTACAGTAGTGAGCGCCTAAAAGGAATCAGCGAAGCGGACGATTTCTTTTAAGCCTGAAACTTGCCTTTCAACAGCTCAAGTCCTTTTGCCATCAAATCACCCTGTGGCACCTGACCATCTGGAGTGTGATCGATCATCTGCGGCAGGATCTGTGCGAGCTGCATTCACTGCCTCTGACGAAAGCCCGGCTTTCGCAGCGATGCCTGGACCTGTTGGGATCCAAGAATGCTGTGCAGCTGCTCGCGAGAGATAGGAAGGTTCTTTCCCGTTCAATCCAGGACGAAATAATGTGCCCGAGGCCCTGAGCAGCAAACTGCTGCGCCAGGCCGGAGATACCTCCAGTCTGTTGATTCGAGAGCATGGAGAGAGCTGCCGAAGCTAAAGAAGATTGGAATCGCCCGAGGGCCGGAGCAGCGCCGGTAGCAGCTTTTAGCATGCTGTAAACAAGTTCATACCTTCTCCTTGAACAGACCAGAAGGCGCATGAAACCGGCTTCCTCACTTCTGCTTTGCGATCACCATCGAAGAGATTTTTTTGTACGTGGCCTGCGGAATCACCTTTTTCTTTACCAAATCGGTCTTGGCCTTGTAGGGACGATTGTCGATAATTTTTTGCGAATAGACGTCGCCTATTCCCGGAAGTACAGAGAGCTGTTCCTTTGTGGCCGAATTCAAATCAACCAGCTCTTTCGCCGAACTGGCCGGCGCGGTCTCCGTACTGGCCTTCTTATTCGCGGTTTTTGCTTTAGTCTGCGCCGTTGCTGGTCCTGCTGCCAGGAACAGTGAGCAGAGTGCGATCATGAGGATTGAGAATAATCCGGGGCGTTTCATCTTGGTCCCTCCTAGCGCTTTGCTTCCTTGTAGCCGGCCTTTATGGCATCGGCTTCGGTCATGAACTTGCCATTTTTCGTCTTGCCATACCATCGACCGCTCTTGTGGTACACGCCGCTGTCCGTATTCACCCATACCATTCCGGGCTGCGGAGGCGCCTGAGCGGCAGCTGTAGTTGTCGTCGACTTTGTACTTGCCGCGCTGCTGGATTTGGTTGCAGCAGCCGAAGGAGAGGATGGATTTCCCGAAGTTGCACTTAGAGATTGCGGCGCTGAAGGAGCGGACACAGGCGCGGCTGCTTGGGTACTAGCTGTGTCGCTCGTTCCCCTGGACTTTCTGGATTTCTTCGTGGCCGTCTGCTGTTCAGTTGTGCTAGTAGTGCTCGTAGTGGCCCCGGAGTTTGAGTTGTCCGCTGTCTTGGATTTCCTGGACTTCTTCGTAGTCTGCTGATCGTTAGTAGCGCTGCTGGCACTGGTGCTCGGTGAGTTCGAGTCGTCTGCAGTCTTGGATTTCTTCGATTTCTTGCTTGTCTTCTGGTCTGCAGCGCTAGCGTCAGCGGTTGTCGTGGATGAATCGGCAGCCTTTGCCTTCTTCGACTTCTTTGACTTCGTGGTTTTACTATCGTCAGTGCTGGAGCTAGTTGCGGCGCTCTGAGTAGTGTCACTGGGCGAAGGTGTCGCCGGCCCGTCCGCCTTCTCCTTCGAAGCAGCGAAGGCTGGGGTAAACGCGAGACCAAGCACCAAGGTCAGGATTGCTCTGAAAGATGCATGGCGGACTCCTCGAAATATCATAGATCTCTCCTATTCAAGACGCTACGCGATGGAAGTTCAGCTTCACTTTAGGCTGATTTCTTGGAAAAGAACCGCACAATCGACGTGAGGATCACGGCTCCGAGAATGGCGATGATAATGGTATAGATCATGCCGCCCTCCCCCTTGAACCCCAGCGTACGCATGATAAAGCCACCGAGAATCGCGCCGGCGATGCCGATCACGATATCCATGAGGGTTCCGTAACCTTCGCCCTTCATGATCTTGCCAGTAGCCCATCCCGCGATCAGACCCACGATTATCCACCAAAGGACATGCATGCGTGTATGTTCGCCTTTCTCGTCAATTGTGACCACTGTCGGGCGTTACAAGCGCTAGTGCGCGAGCGATAACCCTACAAATCGCGTGCACTTTGTAGCACGTGAACACCTGTGGCGCAAGAAGGAATCCACACAAGTTATGCGGCGAGACCGCGAAAGCTGGCGAAAGATTAGTCGATTGGAATTCGGCATAGACTCGCCTCCATGTGACTTATGGACCTACGCCGCTCCAAACACACTCTTCGCAGTCGCGCCCGCATTGGAGTTTCGCGACAGCTTTGGCCGTAGATGAAAGTATCCTAGCTGACCTACTGCTCCACGCCGCAGCTCTCCGCATAAGCTTTTGCGCATTTCATAACGTTTTGATGGCCAGACCGGTCAGGCTGTTCGTATGAATTCGGGAGTGTCGCTACTATGAAGAAGAGCAACGGCAGGAATCGCACCGTGGTGATTACGGGAGCGTCGTCTGGGTTTGGACGCGGCATAGCCGAGCGCTTTGCCAAAGACGGCATGAATCTCGTGCTCGCGTCGCGGCGTGAAGGACGGGTGGAGGAACTAGCGCGAAAGTGCGAAAAGCACGGTGCGCGAGCTCTGGCCGTAAAGACGGACGTGAGCCTCCGCGAACAAGTCGAGGAGTTGGCTCAAAGAGCCAGATCTCATTTCGGAAGGATTGATATCTGGATCAATAACGCCGGGGTGGGAACGTTTGGCCGTTTCACAGATACCCCCATTGCAGAACATGAACAAGTTATACGAACGAATCTGCTTGGTGCAATCTACGGCTCCTGGATGGCGATGAGGGAATTTCAGCGTCGCGGGCAAGGGATTCTTATCAACATCGCATCCATGGCCGGCATTTCCGGCACGGCTTACGCGTCCTCTTACGCTGCGTCGAAACATGGCCTGCGTGGGCTGGATAAGAGCCTGCGACAGGAGCTCAAAGCCAATCATGAAAAAACGATCCGCGTGTGCACAGTGATGCCTACCTCCATGGACACTCCGTTCTTTCAGCACGCCGGTACACACCTCGGTCATCCTGTTCGGCCAATCCCCCCGGTCTACGATCCAAAGAAAGTGATCGATGCGATCTACAGGCTGGCTTATGAGCCGCAGGACGAAGTAGTGATCGGAACCAGGGGACACGTTGGCCGTTTTGTCGGGAAGATATCGCCCAAGACGATCGAAAAAGTAATGACAAAGAGTATTCATACTGCCCAAATGGAACAGAAAGAAACTGCGCCAGAATCCTCCGCAAGCGTGTTTGAGCCAGTGTCATACGGCGATAGTGTATATGGGGGATGGAAGACGAGAAGCGCAAGCAAAGCAGCACTAAGCATTGCTGCCAGCGCCGCTGTTGCCGGAGCCCTCTGGTGGAGACGTCGGGCGGCCTGATAATTCCAATCCCTCCTCACCCGGTTGGGTAATGGCGCGCCGGTGACTCGGCAAGGCCTCGAAGCCCATCCGAACATGAAGCGTTACTAAAACCTTCGTAATGTCGTAACGCGGAATTTTCCGTGTTACAAGCCTCGGTTGCCCGGATATTGATGAGATCGAGGCAGGAATGAGAAAACCCCAAGTACTAATAATGTGCGTGGCCCTCTTCTTTGGGGCAAGCGCATTTGCTCAGAACAGCGGAGACTTGCGCGGACGCGTCCACGACAAGAACGGAAAGCCTATAGTCAGTGCTTTCGTGATTGCCCAGGATACTCATACCGCGGTGATACGCGCTGCCAGCACGAATGAATCGGGCGACTTCGAGATCGCGGCACTCCCCGTTGGGGAATACGTCATGCAAGTCACCGCAGATGGACATGCGAAGCTTGAAGTTCCTGCCATCCACATGGGCATAGGGCAAGCCGTAAATCTCAACCTGGTTCTCGATGCCGGATACATAAGTGAGGCTGTGGATCGATCCGGTAATGCCGGCCTGAATGTTGAGTCAGCCAACACGCAATTGGGAGTAGTGATGGATGACATCGCTGTCTCGAAGCTGCCGCTGAAGGCCCGGGACACTTACGAGCTGCTCCAGCTTCAACCTGGGGTTGAGAGCACAGTAGGAGCGAACCTGTTTTATGGAAGCAATCAGCCGGGAGTGGTTTCGGTTAGCGGAGGCCGGGCACGTTCGAACGACTACAACGTAAATGGCACGCATTCTGCAGAGTTGTTTGTGAACTCGCCTGCGGTGCAGCCATCCCCCGATTCGATCCAGGAGTTCCGTGTCATATCGCATAACTATGATGCCGAATTGGGAAACAATTCCGGGTCAGTACTGAATGTAGTCACGAAGTCAGGCACTGACAACCTTCATGGTACTGCCTATGACTTCCTACGGAACGACTCGCTGAATGCCCGCGGCTACTTCGATCCGCAAAAGAACGCATTTCGACAGAACGAGTTCGGTGGCACCGTAGGTGGTCCGATCCGCAAAGGGAAAACGTTCTTCTTCGCCTCTTATGAAGGACGCCATGTAACGAAAGGAATTACCTCTAACGTTGTGCCTGTTCCGACCGCGCAGGAGAGAGTTGGTGACTTCTCAGGTGGAACAGGTTTCGCCGGCACGCTCACCGATGCAACGGTTGCTCAAGTTCTAAATGCGAGACAGGGATGCGCCGCTGCAGTCACGGCTGCTGGCGGAGCGCCGATCACTGCGAATACGCCGTACGTCAACATTTTCCCGAATTCTAAGATCCCCACTCAATGTTTCGATCCGACTGCGAACGATTTGCTCTCCTCGCTGATACCGCTGCCCAATCTTGGAACCAACATTTATCGGACATCCTCCAATTCAAATCAAAGACAGGATCAGGGCACGTTGCGGCTCGACCATAGCTTCAGCAGCCAGCAAAAGCTGGGTCTTTATTACTACGTGGCCGACGGCTACGTGCTTAATCCCTTTTCGACATTCCAGGGCGACGGAGCGAGCATACCGGGCTTCGGCGATCAGACGGCGAGCCGCTTCCAGCAATTGAGTCTTTTGCACAGTTGGACCTTGGATGCAAAAAATACGAATGAGGCGCGACTCGCATATTTCCGGCAAGGCCAGGGACAGTTTCAATCCCCGCAGGCCACGCATCTCGTACAAAACTCCTGCGCGAACGTGTCATCGTCCTCGTGCTTTACGGATCCAAGCAATCCCGGATTAGGAATTACTCCGGGCTATGGGGCAAACCGTGAGGGTACGCCCTTTGTGAACATTGCAGGTGGATTCACCGTCGGTAACAACAAGAACGGCAGCTTCTCGCAGGGAGCAAACGTTTACGAAGCGTCGGATGCATTTACGCGTGTGCTCGGCCAGCATACGTTGAAAGTAGGCAGCGACTGGCGTAACGAACGAATGACGCAGATTTTCGCCTACAACATTAACGGTGATATTGAATTCAGTGGAGGCGGTCCCAACGACGTTGGCTATGCCAATCTGTTTCCCAATTATCTGCTTGGTTTGCCTGATACCTACGCCCAGGGATCATCGAATGCGCAGGATGTGCGAACGACTCAAGTCGCCTTCTTTGGACAGGACAGCTGGCGAATTCGCCACAATCTGTCCTTTAACTATGGATTGCGCTGGGAGCTGAGCACGCCGCAAGCGGACGCCGGTAAGCGGATACAGGCTTTCCGTCCGGGACAGGCGAGCACGATGTATCCCTGTCAATTGAGTTCTGGCAATCCGCTCGCGACCACGTTCAGTAGCAGCGACTGTTCGGCACAAGGTCCTGCGAATGCCGTGTTCCCGCTAGGACTAGTATTCCCCGGAGACTCGGGCGTGCCCGCTGGTTTGACCAATGCGTACATGAGGTCCCTTTCTCCTCGCTTGGGACTGGCATGGTCGCCTAATTGGAGCAACGGACCGTTAGCCAAATTGACAGGAGGTCCCGGACGGTCGAGCGTTCGTGCCGGCTGGGGCATGTTCTACGACGGAGTAGAAGAGCTCGTCCAATCCCAGTTCACCGCGCAGCCTCCATTCGGAGGAAGTGCATTTCTCTCCAATCCATTCTTCAACACTCCGTTCTTAGCCCAGGATGGAACGGTAAATCCGAACCCGTTTCATGGAGTGTTGAATCCCACCCAGGGAACGCCGGTTGATTTCTCGATGTTCCGGCCGATCGAGTTGTTCGGGAATTATCCCAAGACCCTGCCAAGCCAGTACGCCGAGCAGTATCACCTGACCTTGCAGCGGGAGATTTCGCAAAACACACTCCTGCAATTCGGATATGTCGGCAGCCAGGGGCACCGGCTGCTCGCCGTCATGGATCAGAATCATGGGAACAATCAGACGTGCTTAGATCTGAATCTCATTCCCGGACAATCCTGCGGACCATACGGTGAAGACAATTCTTATTCCATTCCCGCGGGAGCTGTCCCGGCAGGAGTGACTTTGCACTTGCCTTATGGACCTGTAGCGAGTGTCACCGGACCCAATTCTGCCGCGATTACTCTTGTCGGACTTAGACCGTACTCATCACCACTATGTGCTCCTACAACGGGCGTAGGTTGCCCTCCGGACGGCATACCTGTATTCACCAGCATCTTCTCCATGCAGCCGATTTCGAAGTCGGCCTACAACTCTTTTCAGGCACTTATTCGCCACAACTACTCTCACGGGCTTCAGTTACTCGCCTCCTATACGTGGAGCAAGTCTCTCGACAACGCCTCCAGTGTTGAAGAGGCGTTGAATCCTTTGAATCCTGGAAGCTCAAGGTCGCTCTCCCTCTTCGACGCAGAGCAACGTGCTGTCATTAGCTATTACTGGGTGTTGCCGCAATTTCACGGAAGCAGCTGGGCTCGTCGAATTCTGAATGGCTGGGCAACGTCTGGCATCGCCACTTTCCAGTCCGGCTTCCCGATTCGGCTCACAAGCACGAGCGATCGTGAACTGATGGGCAGCATCGATTATTTGTCGCCGGGCGAACCCGATCAGATAGCTCCGCTACACATTTTGAGCCCACAGCGCTCCGCCGGCTTGTACTTCGATCCATCCAGCTTTACGGATGCTCCGTTAGGACAGATCGGGAATGCGCCTCGCACGATCTGCTGCGGGCCGGGAATTGTGAATGTCGATATGGGACTACACCGCACATTTGCGATTCGCGAGTCATGGAAAGTGGAAGTTCGCGGCGAAGCATTCAATCTGTTCAATCACACTCAGTTCCTGAATCCTGACGGAAACATCACCAACACCAGCACCTTCGGCTACGTGGATCGAGTGCGCGATCCGCGTCTGCTCCAGGCGGTACTGCGGTTCGTGTTCTGAGGTTATTCATGAGACACGTCGGATATATCACATTGCTGTTCGCCCTCCTGATGGTCAGTGCGGGAGCCCAGGACGACAAGCGGAAGATCGTCTCGAAGCAGGATCCACAATATCCCGAGATTGCAAAGCAAATGAATCTGCACGGGACGGTGAAGATCAAACTGTGGATCACGTCGCAGGGTATTGTGCGGCGCTCTGAGTACATTGGGGGCCATCCCCTTCTGGCACAAGCCGCAATTGAGTCCCTTAAGGACTGGAAGTATCAGCCTATGGCACGTGAAACCACTGCCATAGTCGAGGTGCGGTTCTAAATTGGGAACCCAAAGCAATGGAGGAAGTACGGCAGCGGGAACGTCGGTGCAGCCGACGGGCAGGAACGATACCCATTCTTCCGCGCTGATAGCAGAGAAAAAAGATCACCAGCAACTAAAACTAGTCGGCATCGACATTGCGGCAGACATATTGCGCATCTTCGCAAGCTGTTTTGAGCGACGTAACATTTTAGTCATGATTGAGCGACCTGGAGAGGAACCGCAGCAAAACGGCGAATTCGTGAGCGCTTGCGCTGTTGCAATCAACAGCAACGCAGTTGCAAGTTTCAAATCGATGCCACGCTTCGCAGATGGCAGAGGCCTCACATTTGGAATTGGATCTGAACAGCAAATGCTCACGTTTCCCAATATAGGCGTGAACGTCCTTCTTGACGAGTGCACGGAATCGAACATTCATGCTGCCATAGATAAGACTGCTCCGCTCCTCGGCCGCAACATGACACCGCACGATCGCATTCCCATCGTGACCAGGATGAGCCTCGATACCGGAACGGTCTCGCTGAACGGGCTTACGTTAAATCTGGGCCACGGCGGAATGGCAGTGCGCCTGCGCCGTGCAACGGATCTTCCTCGACGCGTTCGCATCACTTGGAGCTTGCAAGGAGCGAACCAAATCTCTTTGGAGGCGACGCCTCGCTGGCATTCGGGTCGTACCGTTGGACTGCAGTATGTATCAGCTGCCCCCGATGCACTCAAGAAGTGGCTCCGCACCTATTCTGTGCGTTTGGCAGTTACCCCCGTAATCCCGCACCGCTAGTCTATGCAGGACATGCAGTTACGCCTGAACCAGAGGCCGGCTATCTGCGCTGAAACTTCGGTCATCTTTCAGCCCTACACGGAACATAGTTACGATTGTCCCAGCAAATACTGTGCTTCCGGAGCCACGCTGAATGCCCGCGGTAGAAGAACCCAAAGTAGCGTACGCAGGCACCAGCATCAGCGGTGATCAACCGCGGCTGTTCTGCAGTGCATCTTCTGTACGGGATTCTCTTGACCTCTGGCCGGGAGCGCAAAGCAGGAAAAACGATCAAGTCAGTGGGGAATTATCTCGAGCGGGGATCCCGACTCGAACCACAAGGCTTCGCGCTAAATGGTTCTGGTACTCCTTACTGTCCTTGCTCTGCTGGACAGCCTGGGCTCTCACTGCAAAAGTGGGATCGTCGAAGCTTCCCCCATCTACGATGCAGTTTGTCTCTGCTTTGGGCTTTCTTTCAGTGAGTATCGCTGTCGCTGGATTTGCGAGGAAAGCTCCACGAGCGAGTAGCCAAAAAGGAAAGATTTATTCGGTAATCAGCGGCGTCCTGCTGGCGCTTGGCGGACTCGCCTCCTTCGCCGCATACCGCGCAGGAGACAATACTGCGGCTACTACCGGCATTACTTCGTTGTATCCCGCAATTACCGTCTTATGCGCACTCATCATTCTGAAAGAGAAATTAACGAAGTCGCAGATCGCCGGCCTCTGCTTCTCCGGCGTCGCTATCCTTCTGTTTTCCCTCTAAGAACCTATGCAAGTCTTCATCTGGCTGGGCCTCTGTCTCGTCGTAGTGATCGCCTGGGGTATCCTCGGCATCTTTGAAAAGCTTGCTACTGATCATCTGCGGCCTGCCGTGGCACTGGTTTGGGTTGCGATTGGATTCATGCTGCTGCAAGCGTTTGCCGTACCCACGAGTTTCTGGCGATATCCAACGTCAAGCCTGGCTTGGGCGCTGGCGAACGGAGTTCTCTGCGCATTTGGCTTCCTCGCTCTGCTATCGGCCATGCGCCATGGCGGAAAAGTATCGATCGTGGAGCCGCTCAGTGCGCTGTATCCCGCGCTTGTAGCGTTTCTGGCACCGCAACTGTTTGGTGAAAGAGCAACCCTTCAGCGCAGCCTCGGAGTCGCCTGCGCTTTGGCGGCGGTACTGTTTCTGACTGCAGACTCGAAAGAGCGCCAAGAATCCACCCGAAAGTAGAAGGAACCGTTGCACTCGCGGTACTCAGCCAAACCTCAACGATTCGCCGAGGCTTCGCTCAGCCTATGTTAACCGGCCGCGAATGAAGTGACTCTGCGAGCCAAATCGTAGGTCCCATAATAGGAAGAGTATTCTAAAAGCCTTCGCGCTTAAATAAGACGGGTGCCTGGTCTTACGTCCTTCGCTGAGCTATGGCAAACTGTTGTAACAACGAGAAGTGTCCACACTTGCCGCTGGAGGAGTAGGCGGCGTCAGCCATGGCGGATTGGCGAAGTCGAAGAATTCTGTCATGTCCATCTGCGCGGCGTCGCGCTTGCTGAGCGGCGATAAGCCCCATCGCGTCTCGACGAATTTCAGAACCGCTGTGTAGTCGGCGGCTGTGTGCGAGACAAATCCTTTGCGAGTAAATGGCGAGACCACGATCAGCGGTACTCGAAATCCGGTGCGCGTGAAGTCACCGGGAGGATCGCCGGCCGTGAGGTCCCGCGGCGGAATTCCGTCCGGCCGCACCGCATTCATTGGAACCACGTGATCGTATGCCGCCCCGCCTTCGTCGAAGCTGAGTATGAAGACCGAATCCTTCCACGATGAACTCGTCATCAGCGCGTTGATCAAAGACGCGACATATTGCTGACCTGCCTGAATATTCTCCCCGCTGCCCGGATGCTCATCGCGTCCACTGAAGTATCCCGCCTCGATAAACGAAAAAGCAGGCAGAGTTCCGTTTTGGACATCGGTCAAATACTGCGAGACCGGAACGATGTTCTCTGCGTGGCTCTTGGCGAACGTCGGCCAGTAGTTGTCGAGTGAATCTGCCGGAGCTCCGCTGGAGGTCTTGTCGGTGTAATAGATCTTCCAGGAGATCCCAGCTTGGGACAGCCGATGAAAAATTGTTGGTGCTGTGAGTTCCTGGAGAGGCTCATGGGCGTGACCTTGGGTAGTCGCCGCAAAAGCCGCAATCCGGTTCGGCGGGCTATTGGTCGGCATCGGAGCGAACCATCGATCAGACGTCGCAAATGCCGTCGCCATGAAGTAGTAGTAGGGAAGATCACCGGCGTCGTAATAGCCCATCGCGCGCTTGCCCGCGGTGTCCTTGAAGCCCTCAAACTTGGCGAGTCCCTGGGCTGTATGAACGAAACCATCCATAAGCGCCGGACCGCCTGGATTCCAGCGATTGTAATCGCCATGACTTTCAAGCCATGCCGGGCTGAGATTCTCAATGCAGAGACTGTTCAGCTTAAACGGAACAATCATCGTGCCATCATCGGCAGGATTGGCGGCATTCGCGGGCATGCCGTCCACATCCGCAGGCAGTCCTTGCGACTGACGGTAGACATTTAGTTGTCCCAAATAGGTGTCGAAGGAACGGTTCTCCTGCAGCATGAAGACGACGTGGTTCACCGCCGAAGTTCCACCAGAGCCGCCAACAAGACCACGGCAGCCGATCAAAAACGGTAGTCCGCACGTAATGAGAATAAAGATATTCGTTTTCATGGAACGCAAGAGACTCTGTTCTGGAAGTTCCTCAATGAGATGACCGTTTAGCGGAAGGCTGTTGCAGCGAATGTGCAACTCAGGTCAGCCTTGCTCGAGATCAGACCAGCTGAATCTCTGAAGAATCTTTAGTGTTGCTGTTGCTTTGGCCTAGAAGCTCAGCAGCTCAGAAGTTTTGTATCCTTCTTCCTTGCGCGCCATTTGCACTCTATCGTCGATGTTCAATCAGCTCGGCTGCTGATTGTCGTGCGCCAGCCTCGGCGCTTGGCCTGACCAGAATGAAAGCGGTCCGCTCGGCTCTGTTGGCTGCGGCGGTTCTCAGCGGGCGTGTCAATGCGTTGGCTATCTTCATGGCATGCCGCGAGCCCGCCAAAGGAAAAGGAAGCATTCTTCGACGCGCTCCGGATGGGCGGCACTCTAACGCGGGATTT
>Ga0066675_10000684_pt1 | contig 13524 bp, 7 predicted proteins | sample GraSoiAngelo_124_FD_62295 | JGI IMG/M metagenome (GOLD analysis project Ga0066675, IMG submission 62295) | Grasslands soil microbial communities from the Angelo Coastal Reserve, California, USA - 14_0927_05_20cm | ecosystem: Environmental > Terrestrial > Soil > Grasslands | place: USA... | reverse complement strand
CGGCTGAACGTGCACGCCTGCACGAACTCGTCCCAGCTCTTCGCCTGGTCCATGCGCAGGCTCGCGAGGTACGGCGCCGATCCGATTTCCATCCACGCCGCGCGCAGCGCGTAGGCCTTGTGACGGGCCGGGTCCTCTGACAGCACCGGACCGTGGCGCGTGTATTTCAACTCGACCGCGACCGGCGCCTCGCCCTTCACCGGAATCGTGTCCTTGACGACGCGCATGTCTTCCCAGGCGTCGTGATATTTGTATTGATTCGGATTCGCCGGATTCGTCTCGTATACGTAGAGATCTTCGGTGTCCGATCCGAAGATCGTCAGACCCCATGCGCCGTACTCGTTGTGGCCGATCGACACGCCGGGCAGGACCGGCTCGCCGCCGCCGATCACGTTCCATCCCGGCGCGACAAGGTGAACCCAGTACCGCAGCGACGGCACGCTCTGCGTCCGGTGCGGATCGTTCATCATCATCGGGAACCCGCTCTGCGTCAGCCGCCCGCTGACGACCCAGTTGTTGCTGCCGACGTCTTCCTGCCGCTCACTTCCACCCCGGCTCAGCTCGGGCGCCGTCGGCTCCTCGGGCGCCGACCCGGCTCCAAACTGCAGCGGCCGGCGGAACGCGTTGTACAGCTCGAGGATCGAACTGTTCACGAGCGAGAGATCGATCGCGGCATCGGGCGTGATGTTCGGATCGCCGCCCTGAAAGTAATAGATGTCCTTCACTTTCTCCGCGCCGAGCACGCGCACCGCCTGCGCCATGTTGACTTCCTGACCGATGTTCGCGAGCAGCGCGTTGTGGCGCGAGATGACGACGTCCGGCGTCCACGGCTTCGGCGTGAGGCCGAGCAGCTTGAATTCAACGGGCAGCGACGAGGGATTCCGATTCGCTTCGGCGATGTACGCGTTCACGCCGCGGACGTACGACGTGATGATGGCCTCGCCGTGCGGGTGGTACCAGTTCAACTCGGATTTCAGATCGCCGCGGAACGCGTGGAGCCGTGCGCCGATGTCGCGCTTCAGCTCCCTGCGGCCGAGGATCTCGGCCACGGTGCCGGTCGCCTGACGGCGCCACAGCTCGAACTGAAACAGTCGATCGCGCGCCGCGGCGTATCCCTGCGCGAAGAACAGGTCGTTCTCGTTCTTCGCGTAGATGTGATTGATGCCCCAGCGGTCGCGCAGCAGTTCGACGGGCTCGCTCAGACCGTTGATCCGCAGGGTAGTGTCCGCCGGCGCGGCGCCGGACGCGGCGGACGCGGCTGTCACGAACAGGGCGAAGAAAATGGCTCGGCGCATGGGCCGGATGCTAGCACACGGCCTTATAATGCGGGCTCCCATGAAACTGAACGGCACCTGGCCGCTCGCGGCCGCCGTCGTCCTGTGCGCGGCGACGGCATCGCTGGTTGCGCAGAACCCGACGCCGGCGCCGAAGAAGAACCCGTTGCTGAAGCTCGTCGAGCCATGGCCGGAGCCGGCCGTGCTCGAAGCGCGCCGCACCGAAGCGGTTCGCCGGCCGCTGTTCCAGCAGACCGAGCCGCTGTCGTTCACGCTCGCGGCCGATTTCAAGCTTATTAACAAGGATAGGAATCCTGAGAGCGCCGCGCGGTATCCGGGGGTGATCACGCTGACCGATCCGCGCGGGCGCGAACGGACGCTGCACGTGCGCCTGAGCCCGCGCGGTCACCTGCGGCGCATGGCGCGGACGTGCGGCTTCGTGCCGCTGCGCCTCGAGTTCGTCGCGGAGGAAACCGCCGGCACGCCGTTCGAGGGACAGACGAACCTGAAGCTCGGAACGCATTGCCAGGACGACAAGGCGTTCGATCAGTATGTGCTGCGCGAGCAGCTCGCCTATGCGCTGCTGAATTTCGTCACGCCGCAATCGTTCCGCGCCCGCCTCGCGCGCGCGACCTACGTCGACGCGAAGAACGGCAAGACCGTCGCAGCGCGCTACGCCATCTTCATCGAGCACGAGAACGACGTCGCCCGCCGTCTCGGCGGCCGCATCGTCGAATTGCCGCGGCTCACGTTCAAGGACGTCGACGCGGCGGCGCTGAACAACATGATGTTGTTCAACTACATGATCGGTAACACCGATTTCTCGTTGTATACGCTCCACAACGTCCGCGTCGTGCAGGATCGCGAGCGAACACTGTTCACCGTGCCGTACGATTTCGATCTGTCCGGCTTCGTGAGGCCGCCGTACGCCATCCCCGATCGCCGCCTCGGCATCCGTACCGTTCAGGACCGGCTCTATCGCGGTCCCTGCCAGAGCGCCGAAGAGCTCGATAAGGTCGCCGCGGCGTTCCGCGCGAAACGGACGGAGATGGTCGCCGCCATCGATACCGCGAAGGACATGGATGCAGCGGGGCAATCGGCGGCGAAGGATTATCTGGAGAGCTTCTTCCGGGCGATCGCTCAACCGAGCGCGATCAAGCGATCGCTCGTGGACGGATGCAAACCGAACCCGACGATGTAGCGCGAGGCTTTTAGCCGAGCGCTACGCTCGTTGCCGAGCGTTACGCTCGCCTGAAAGGCTCGCGCTACCTTTCCTGCGTCGCCGCCGGCCGATCGATGACGGTGCCGTAAAACCCGATCATCATCTCTTCCCACGTCTGATCGCCCCACCGCACGTCCTTCGACGGATCCGGATTGAACCTGTTGTTCGCCGAGTTGTCGTAGTGCGCGATGACCTCGAGCTCCGTGCCCGCCGGCAGCAGCTTCGGCTTCGCCAGCTCGTACGTGATCTGCCAGTTGAAGTCGTACTTCGGCACCGACAGCAGCGTCTCGGTCGTGCCGTCGGCATAGTGCGCGATGTAGATCATGTCCTTGCCGCGCACGTGCATGTGCGGCGTCAGCGTCGTGACCAGCGTATCCTTCACGATCTTCTGCGTCGCGCGCACCTCGGCGTTGCCGTCGTACGCCGGAATCACGAACCGCGGGTTGGCGACGAGGCCGCCCGCCACGAGCTTCGTCGGCGGCTGCTTCGCGAAGATGATGCCGACCGTCGTGCGATCGGTCGCCGCCTCGCCGTTGGTCGTGTAGTGTATCTGCAGGACGATGTCCTGGTTGCCGCGCAGCAGCCGGGCCGCGCCCGGTTCGAACACGACGCCCGGCTTGTTGGGCGTGACGCCGCCGATGTTGGTCGGCCCGAGCGCGCCGCCCGGACGAATCGCCTCGCCCGCCGGCTGCGTGTACGCGATGACGTGGTGCACGTGCGACCGCGCCCCGGGTTTGATCTCGATCGCCTGAATCCACCTGTCTTCGGTCAGGGCCGTCGGCACCTTGAAGTACCTGTATGGAATCGTCCCTGACTCGGGAATCTGGAATTCCTCTTCCATCGTGGCGACGAGATCGGGCTGCCCGATCGTCCAGCCGTCGACGAACTGCGGGCGTGCGGGCAAATCGGCGTCGTCGCCCTTCGGCGCGCCGTTGTCGGCCCACGCGACGACGGTGTCGATTTCCTGCTGCGTGAGACGGGGATCGTTCTTGAACGTGCCGAAGGCCGGGTCGGCGCCCCACGGCGGCATCTGCCGCGCGGCCACCTTCTGTTTGATCGACCGCGCGTAGGGCCGCGCGTCCTCGTACGTCATCAGCGACATCGGCGCGAACATCGTCGGGCGGTGACACTCCGCGCAGTGTTTGTACAGGATCGGCGCGACGTCCCTGGCGAACGTCACCGGGGAGTCGGCGCCGGCCCACGCGCGGCCAGGAAACGCGGCGACGGCGGCGAGCAAGAGGACGATTCTCATGTGCCTCACGGCTGACTCCCTGTTGTCAACGCTGGGAGCTTCAGTATAACCGGTCCAGTTGACATGGCCCGATCCGGCAGCCCACACTCAGTAGTCACGCCCGCACAATCCCGGCAACGCATGTACGGTCCCGTCGAGCTGAACCTGGAACTGACGCCGCGCGCGCGCGTCGACGTCATCGACGTCCACCACCGCGCCGGCGAGCGCGCCGCGTGTCTGTCGGCGTTCCCGAAGGCGCTGTACTGCTCGTTCCACACCACCGCGGGATACCTCGAACCGGGGCTTGCCGCGCGGCTCACCCGATCCGACGTGCGGATCAAGCCGTACCTCCAGATCTTCAGGACGCTGTTCCCCGAAGCGGCGGGCTACCGCCACGACGAGATGCACCTGCGCGGCGACCTCACCGATGACGAACGACGCGTCGAGCCGCACAACGCCGACGCGCACCTCGCGTTCATCGCCGCCGGCCTGCAGTCGTGCGTCAAGTACACGAACCGGCCGCAGGCGCCGGTGTACTTCATCGACCTCGACGGCGTGGTCGGGAAAGCGCCGCGGCGCCGAACGACGAGCATCCTCGCGTTCAACACCGAGGAGGTCGCGTTCCGCCGGCGCGCGTACGTGCCGGTGTCGTCGCATGCGCTCGAATCGGTGAGCCTGAAGCAGCCGGCGTTTGGTCTGTACGACGAGCTCCGCGAACAGATTGCGCGCGAAGGCATCACCAAGGGGCGGGTCCACATCGCGCTGGCGCCGGGCGAACACGAAGTCGGCCTGACGGTCAACGAGTACGAGACGCTGTTGATGCGCCACGATCTCGCCGACGCGCTGCGCGATCCGTTTCGGTTCGTGGCCGAAGAAGGGCGCCACCTGCTCGCCGAACCGCGGGCGATCGCGCGCAAGACGCTCGATCATTCGAAGTACGACCTCGTGCGCGTCTTCAACAGGACGTTCGACGCGCTCGACTTGAAGGAGTCGCTGATCGAGAAGCTGCTCGCGCGGCTGATTGCCATTCCGGCGCGGCGGTTTCTCAGGATGAAGCGGTCGGTCAGCCTCCTGATTTCCGATCGGGAGACGCCGGGCCGCGGCGTCATCGCGGAGGGGCGCTATCAGTGCCCGATTCTCGTCCAGTGGCAGAAGGCGGAGCGTCAGCAGCGGGCTCTGGATGTCACGGTCACCCGTCTTTGCTGAAGCCCCGACCATCGAACCACGAAACGCACGAGAGCACGAAAACTCACGAAAGAGAACAAATCGACTAAGGCTGCTGCTGTGAACTCGAGGTTCTGACAGTCGGATACTTGATCCCCAGCTGATCGAGATACGACTTGTACTTCGACGGATCGTAGTAGTACTTTTTCATCTCGGGCCGGAACTTCTCCATCCGTTCCTTGTTAAGCCAGATCGCGGGCTTGTCTTCCGGCCGCATCAGCGGGATGTACTTCTTGTCCTTGGTCTGCACGTTGTTGAAGTAATCCCACGCCTGCTGCACCAGCTCCGGGTGCGTCATCAGATCGATAACGGTGAGCGCCACGACCTTTGAGCCGTACTGGATGCCCTTGTGCGCGATCGGCGTCGCCATCGAGATCGCGTTCGCCCAGTTGTGGCCCGGACCGGCCTGGATGTTCGACGGATAGTTGAGCGTGACCGTCGGCACGTTCCACGAGATGTCGCCGATGTCGTCCGAGCCTCCGCCCCGTTTCTCCTCGTCGGGCATCGACTCGCGACCGCGAAGCGGATTGATCTTCGTCGCCAGCCCGGTCTCCGGCACCTTCATCTCGCGCTGCACCGCCTTGGCGAGCGTGATGTCGGCCTCGCTCCACTGCGGCAGCCCGACCTTCTCGATGTTGGCGTGCATCACCTCGGCAACCGTCTTGTTGAAGTGACCGGGCCACGCCGAGCCGAGCACGCGCATGTTCGACATCTCGGTGTCGGTCATCATCGCGGCGGCCTTGGCCATCGTGTTGCCGATGTCCCACAGCTTCTTGATTTCCTCGTAGCTCGTCTCGCGGAAGTAGTACCAGACCGACGCGTTGGGCGGGACGACGTTGGGCTGGTCGCCGCCGTTCTCGATCACGTAATGCGAGCGCTGCGAGATGCGCAGATGCTCGCGGCGGAAGTTCCAGCCGATGTCCATCAGCTCCACGGCGTCGAGGGCGGAGCGCCCTCGCCACGGCGCGCCGGCCGCGTGCGCGCTCTCGCCCTTGAAGTTGTACTCGACCGACACCATCCCGTTGCCGGCGCTGTCGCCCCAGGAGACCTGCATGTTCGAGCCGACGTGCGCGAAGATACAGATGTCGACGTCCTTGAACGCGCCCGCGCGCACGTAGTACGCCTTCGTGCCGAGCAGCTCCTCGGCGACGCCCGGCCAGAGCTTCAGCGTCCCCTGCAGGTGGTTCTGCTCCATGATCTTCTTCACCGAGAGCGCCGCGGCGATCTGCAGCGGCATGCCGGAGTTGTGTCCTTCGCCGTGCCCCGGCGCCCCTTCGATGATCGGCTCGTGCCAGGCGACGCCGGGCTTCTGCGAAGCCTGCGGGATGTCGTCGATGTCCGACCCGAGCGCGATCACCGGCTTCCCAGTGCCCCACGTCGCCATGAACGCCGTCGGAATCCCGGCCAGGCCGCGTTCGATCTTGAAGCCGTTCCTCTCGAGGATATCGCTCAGGTACTTCGAGGTCTCGAACTCCTGGAACCCAGGCTCGGCGAAGCTGAAGACGGTGTCGTTCATGCGCTGGATGTCCTCGCGCATTCCGTCCACCTCGAGCGACACGTCGGCCTTGTACTTGTCGAACGTCGGGTTCGGCGCGACCTTCGCCGCCGGTGTGCTCGACGGCTGCTCCGACGACGGTTGTGGTCTCTGAGGCGCCGCCGTCAACGTGGCGGTGACGGTCACCACAGCCGCGACAATCCAAAATCGTGAGGAGTGCATTCGTTTCCTCCGCTAGAAAGTGACCTTCGCTCCTGTCGGCGCGATGCGCGGCGAAGCGACGTCGAGCTGGCGCAGGAACGAGACGGCGGAATTGTAGATCGAACGACCCGCTGGACGGTACGCGGTACGCCGAATGCGAGATCCAAGAAATCGCGGACGCGGCGGCGGACCGATGCTGGCGCGTGAAAAGCGATTGCGCAGACCCGAATTCGGGTGTAGTGTCCGTCCAATTTCACACTCTTTTTTCTCAGGTCCGTCCGCTCTCTCGAACACGAAGGAGGCGCATGAGGCGGCTTCACTGCGAGATTCCGGCGCTGGTTCTCGTCCTCGCCTTGAGTTCGGTGGCCGGAGCGTTCGGCCAAACCGTCAGCACGACGACGGGCGCGATCAACGGAAAGATCACCGACGCCAGCGGCGCCATCTTGCCGGGCGTGTCCGTGTCGATTTCCAGCCCGTCGATGCAGGGAACGCGCACCGACGTCACCGGCCCGGACGGCATCTACCGCTTCTCCGCGATCCCGCCCGGCGACTACACCGTGCGGTACGAGCTCGCAGGCTTCGAAACCGTGATTCGTGAAGGGCTCCGCGTCGGTCTCGGGTTCACCTCAACCGTGAACGTCGAGCTCCGCGTCGCGCGCCTCTCCGAATCGGTCACCGTCAGCGGGCAATCGCCCGTGGTCGACATCGCGACCACGAAGACGTCCACGAACTTCGACGCGCAGCAGCTCGCCTCGCTGCCGAACGCGCGCGACTTCTGGGCGATCCTCGCGGCGGCGCCGGCCATCCAGATGCAGCGGATCGACGTGGGCGGGAGCGCGGCCGGCACGCAGACGGGCTACTCCACCTACGACACGAAGTCCGATCAGCATCGGCCGATGGTCGAAGGCATCGTCAACACCGAGGGGACGAACGCGGCCGGCTTCTACTACGACTACGGGTCGATGGAGGAAGTCTCGGTGACGACCGGCGCGAACACGCCGGACATGCCGTGGGCCGGCGTGATGACGCAGTTCATCGCGAAATCGGGCGGCAACACCTATCACGGCCGCATCTACGCCGACTACGAAAACGAGAACATCCAGTCGCGCAACATCGACGACGCGCAGATTGCGCTCGGCGTCAAGGGCGGCGGCGGTCTCGAGGCGACCGATCTGAACCGACTCCACAGCTATCACGATCTCAACGGCGACGTCGGCGGCTACCTGAAAAAAGACAAGCTCTGGTGGTACGGCTCGCTGCGCGATCAGGACGCGCAGAGCCTGCTGCCGAACTTTCCGGTGAAGCCGTTCGAAACGCATCTGCAGAACATCACCGGCAAGGGCACCTACGCGCTGAACGCGAACAACAAGCTGGTCGGGTTCGCTCAGTGGGGCAAGAAGGAGCAGCCGAACCGGCTGGACACGCAACTGATTGGCGCCACGACTGCGATCCACAACAGCGCCGATTCGACGTGGAACCAATCCTACTGGGCACATACGTACAAGGTCGGTTGGGACAACGTTGCCAGCGACAAGATGTTCTTCGAGGTACACGGCGGCCAGTTCCACTACCTCTGGCCGAACTATCGCTACACCCAGGCCCCAGCGTACCAGGACCTGGCCACCAACATCGTCAGCGGCGGCAACCGGGACGGCTGGTTCCGCGACATCACTCGCAACCAGATCCTCGGATCGCTGAGCTACTTCAAGGACGGCTGGGCAGGCAGTCACAACTTCAAGTTCGGCGGCGAATTCTTCAACGAGCGCTACGACGATCTTCGCGGGCAAGGCGGCCTCGGCCATGTGCCGAACGACGTGCTGATGGTCCTCAACAACGGTAGCCCGTCGGAAGTGATCCTGTTTCAGACCCCCTCGGCCTCGCTGAACGGCCTCTGGACGACCGGCTTGTATGCCTCCGACTCCTGGCGGGTCGGCTCACGTCTGACTCTCGCGCTCGGCGTCGTCTTCGATCGGTATCGATCGTATCTGCCAGAGCAGACAGGGCCGCCGATCAGCGCGTTCAATCCGACTCAGGTCAACTTCCCGGCGGTGAGCAACCTGATCACGTGGAACCTGGCGGCGCCGCGAGCAGGCCTCACGTACGACCTGACCGGAGACGGCAAGACGGTGCTGAAAGCGAACTACGCGTCGTACTGGTGGAACCCGGGGACGACGTCGATCGATGGGCTGGTGAACCCGAACTCTCCCGAGTGGTTCCGCCGCTATCGGTGGAACGACCTGAACGGCGACAAGGTGTGGCAGCCCGGCGAACAGGGTCAGTTGAATTCTTCGACGGGCGGCGTCGGCAGTACGCAGCTCGATTCCAACCTGCAGGACGAGCGGACGCGCGAGTTCGCGACATTCCTCGAGCGCGAGCTCTTCGCGAACTTCGGCGTGCACGCCGGATTCGTCTGGCGGCGGATCGATCAGCTGTCTCAAAGCGACAACCTGAATCGGCCGATCAGCGCGTTCAACGTGCCGGTCACGATTCGCGTGCCGGAGCCGAACGGAACCGTCACCGCGAACAGTCCGTCGATTCAGGCGTTGAATCTGAACCCGGCGAACCTGGCGCTGCCGGTCGTCAACTTCCTGCACAACACGCCGGGCAAGGACGATTTCTACAACCTCGAGCTCACGGCGAACCGCCGGATGGCCGGTGGCTGGTCGCTGAACGCGTCGTACGCGTATCGCTGGAACCGCGACAACGCGAACGGGTACTTCGGCAACAACCTCCGCGTGCGGGACGATGTGGCGAATCCCAACGACGCGATCAACACGCAAGACGGACGCTACGTGTTCAATCTCTGGTCGGCGAAAATCAACGGCACGGTCGATGCGCGCTGGGGCCTGCGCATCACGCCGGCCATCCGCATGCAGTCGGGGCAGCCGTACGCGCGAACCTTCCTCGCGACGATGAACTACGGCTCGCAGCGAATCCTCGCAGAGCCGTTCGGCACCCGCCAGCAGGACAACATCGTCCTCGTCGATACGCGCGTCGAGAAATTGCTCAAGGTCGCGAAGAGCCGTACGATTTCGCTATTCGTCGACGGCTACAACCTGACCAACACGAATCCGGCGGCGAACATCGTCTGGAGCTCGGGCACGAGCTTCACGACGCCGACGACGATCGTTCCCCCGCGTCTCTTCCGGTTCGGAGCGAAGTTCGACTGGTAATTCCCTCGCGGCGCGGGGGGCGAAGGCGCCTCCTTCTCCCCCGCGTCTCGTCTCCACCCTGGTGTCAGTGACCCGAACGCGCCGATCCAAGCGGACCCAGTCTCCCACCCAGCGCCGGTTCTTCAGCTTTCGACATGCGGCGATTTCGATCGCGGCAGCCGGCGTGCTGCTCGCGGGCGCCGTCGCGGCATTTCGAGCGCTCCGCGCCAGCCCGCTGGCGCCACCCGCGCTTGCCGATCTCGGTCCCCTCGCACCGGAGATCGCCGACATCGTCCGCCAGGCGCGAGAAAGCGTCGCGCAAGACCCGCGCGACGGAGCGCGCTGGGGCCGCTTCGGCATGGTGTGCGAGGCGAATGGTCTGATGGGCGCGGCGCGCACCGCTTACGCCAATGCGGCGGCAATGCAGCCGTCGGAAGCGAAGTGGCCGTTTCATCTCGCCGCCGTCGAATCGCGGCTCGGACGCACGGACGACGCGGTTCGCGACATGCGCCGGGCGATCGATTTGAATCCTCAGTACGCGCCGGCGTATTGGCGCCTCGGCCTCTGGCTTCTCGACGAAAACCAGACCGCAGAGGCCGCGCGCGCATTCGGCCGGGCCACCGACATCGATCCCGCCGATCGGGCCGGTTGGATCGGCCTCGCGCGCGTGTACCTGCAACAGGACGAGAATGAGCGCGCCGCTGGACTGCTCGAGCGGCTCGTTGCGTCGGCGCCGGCTGAAGGTGACACGCTGCAGCTGCTCGGCACGGCGTACCGCCAGCTCGGACGCACGGAGCAGGCGGCATCGGCATCCCAGGTTGGCGCGAAGAACGCGCCGCAGTGGAGCGATCCCTGGACCGACGAGATGCTCGCGTTCCGGCGCGGCTACGCCGCCCTGCTGAAGGACGCGACGGCATACATCGTCGACGGCCGCTTTCCGCAGGCGATCGGAATCCTCGAAACGCTCGGTCGGGAGAAGCCGGACGATCTCGTCCTGATGGCGCATCTGGGTCAGGTATACGTCGCCGCCGGCCGCGACGCCGACGGCGTGTCGCTGCTCGAAGCCGTAGTCGCGCGCGAGCCCGATCGGTTCGAAGCGCGCGTCGATCTTGCGACGGGATACATGCATCTGGGCAATCTGGCGAAGGCGCGCGCCGAGGCCGATCGGGCCGTCGCGTTGAACGGCTCGTACGCGCCCGCACACGAAACGCTCGGACTGATCGAGTGGCGGAGCGGCGATACGCGCGGCGCGATTGCGGCGTTCGATCGCTCGGTCGAGCTCGATCCCCGTAACGCGCGAGCGCTCGTATGGAAGGCGATGGCCCAGACCAACGAGGGCCGGGCCGCCGACGCGCTGGCGACCTTCGAGCGCGCCGCACGCACCGATCCGACCAGCGTCGACGCGTGGATCGGAATCGCCAACGCGCGGATGAGCCGACACGACCTCTCGGCTGCAGAAGCAGCCGTTCGGAACGCCGAGCGCCTGCAGCCCGGTCGTCCCGCCGTGAAGGCAACCGGCGATCGCCTGCGATCGCTTCAGACGGCCGCCGGGCGGTCCGTAACGCCGCGCCCGCGATGAGGTCCGGCGGAGTCGTCGCGACGCTTGCCTTTGCGCTCATCGCCTGCGGCTCGATGGGCTGCCGACGCAGTGATGAAGCGGGAGCCGCGCCACCAGGCCGCGCTGCGTGGTTCGAAGAGATCGCTGCGCGCGCCGGCATCCGCTTCGTCCACGCGTCGGGCCACAAGACCAAGCACCTGCTGCCTGAAATCATGGGCGGCGGCGTCGCCCTCTTCGACATGGACAACGACGGCTTCCTGGATCTGTATCTCGTGCAGAGCGGCGCTCTGTCGTTCGAGCGCGACGATGTCGGCCGTTCGTCGGCCGATCCGTCCGGCGGCAACCGGCTGTATCACAACCGCGGTGACGGCACGTTCGAAGACGTGACCGTTCCGAGCGGCGCCGGCGCCGGCGGTTACGGGATGGGCGTGACGGCCGGCGACTTCGACAACGATGGCTTCACCGATCTGTACGTGACGAATTTCGGCCACAACGTGCTGCTGCGAAACGACGGCCACAGCCGTTTCGTCGACGTCACGGCGAAGGCCGGCGTCGCGAGCGCGGGCTGGAGCACGAGCGCCGCGTTCGTGGACTACGACGGCGACGGTGCGCTCGACCTGTTCGTCGCTCACTATCTGAATTGGCGGCCGTCGGCCGAAGTCGAGTGCTTCAGCCTCACCGGCGTGCCCGATTACTGCAGCCCCGCCAGCTACGACCTGCCGTCGGCGGCGACGCTCTACCACAACAACGGCAACGGAACGTTCACCGACGTCTCGGCGCAAGCGGGCATCCTCGCGGCCGTCGGCAACGGCCTCGGCGTCATCGCCGGCGACTTCGACGGCGATGGCCGCGTCGACATCTTCGTGGCGAACGACCGGACGCCGAATCAGCTGTGGGCCAATCAGGGAGGCGGCCGGTTCCAGGACGTCGCGCTGACGACAGGAACCGCTGTCGATCAGGACGGCGCGCCGAAGTCGGGCATGGGCGTCGACGCCGCGGACGTGGATGACGACGGCGATCTCGATCTGCTGATCGTGAACCTCGACGGCGAATCGGATTCCTTCTTCCGTAATCGCGGCCGGTTCTTCAGCGACGACACTTCGCAGGTCGGCCTTCGCACAAGCAGCCGGCCGTTCACGCGGTTCGGGACCGCCTTCGTCGATTTCGATAACGACGGGTACCTCGATCTGTACGAGGCGAACGGCCGCGTCGGCATGCAGTCGGAGCGCTACTCGTCGGATCCCTACGCCGAACCGAGCCTGCTGTTTCGCGGCTTCGCGGGCCCCCGGTTCGAAGAAGTCCGCCCGCGCGGCGGGACGACGCAGCTTCTCGCTGCAACGAGCCGCGGCGCCGCGTTCGGCGACATCGACAACGACGGCGGCGTCGACATCGTCGTGGTGAACCGCGACGGCGGTCCGTACTTGCTGCACAACGTCGTGAAGCCGCGCGGCCACTGGATCATGTTGCGTGTCCTCGATGAACATGGGCGCGACGCGCTCGGCGCGCAGGTGACGCTGAAGGTGGGCCCGAGAACGATCCGGCGCGACGTGCGTGCCGCCTACAGTTACCTCGCGAGCAACGATCCGCGAGTCCACGTCGGGCTCGGCCAGGAAACGGCGGCGCGCGACGTCACCGTCAGGTGGCCAGACGGCGCGCGCGAATCCTTCGGCGAGCTACACGCCGATGGCATCGGGATCCTTCGTCGCGGCGCGGGAAAGCGCTGAGCGTCGTCTACTATTTGCCCGGGGCGAACCGCACATCGATCCAGTACTGCTCCTGACGGATTGAGAACGCCAGCCGCACGGTCGTCGCCGCCGGGGCACCGATCGGCTGGCCGCTTCCGATCCAGCTCTCCCCCGCGTCGTCTATCTGCAGCGCAATGCGTTCGTCGGCCGCGCCCGGTCTGTGAATCGTCAGCGCTACCTCGGACGCGACAGAGGCCGGCAGATCTTCGCGGATCGCGTCGGTGAAATACACGCGGTGCGCGCGTCCGGACGGATCGAGCACCACCTCGTAGTGCAGGTCGTCCCCTTTCATCATCACAATGCCGCCGTGGTGCGGGTTGTGATCGCCATGCGGCACGGATCCGGCGTTGGACACCGGCGCAGGTGCGGCCTGGACGACGGGCTGCCGTGCGGATGGTGCTCGATTGCAGGACATGAACACC
>Ga0066675_10000678_pt1 | contig 13618 bp, 11 predicted proteins | sample GraSoiAngelo_124_FD_62295 | JGI IMG/M metagenome (GOLD analysis project Ga0066675, IMG submission 62295) | Grasslands soil microbial communities from the Angelo Coastal Reserve, California, USA - 14_0927_05_20cm | ecosystem: Environmental > Terrestrial > Soil > Grasslands | place: USA... | reverse complement strand
TTTTCGGCCAGCGCGGGACGCAGGCGGTCATTCCATGCCGCGTATTGCGCGGCCACAAACTCGTTGGTCCGCTTGATTACGAGTTCCAGCTCCTGCTCCGGAGGGAGGCCATCCGGACCTGGCGTCGTGTAGCCATCCTCAATGCGTTGTAGCAGACCAGACAGACGAACCTCGAAGAACTCGTCCAGGTTCGAAGCTGTAATGCTGAGAAACTTGACTCGCTCCAGAAGCGGATTCGTTTCGTCTTCCGCTTCTTCAAGAACACGCTGATTGAACCTGAGCCACGAGAGCTCACGGTTCAGGAAATACTCAGGTCTGTCAGTCGAAAGAGGCGGCATCTTCAGCCCGGAAGGGGAGTAGCTTGGCTTTTCCAGGGGATCTCGTTCATTAGAAGTTTACCGCACGCAAGCAGCAATGGAAATTCGCAGCGTCGCGAGCTCCTACCCACGAACCTCTTTCAGTGCAGAAGAAAGCAATCAGCGGAAACAAAGTAAGAGAGCTAGCCGGCACTGGGCTAATTGTAATTAGCCCAGTGCCAGTTAGCCTGACTTGCTGAGAGTGACGACCTCATTTAGGATGTTGGAAACAGCGCTTCATGCGCTGTCCATCTGGTGTGCGAATCTCGCCGGAACCGCGTGTCCTCTCTGAGTCACTGAATCGGCGCACATTCCAGTCCCTTGGGTCCTCATCGTAAGATGGGCGCGTAGCTCAACTGGCAGAGCAACTGACTCTTAATCAGTAGGTTGAAGGTTCGATTCCTTCCGCGCTCACCAAATCCTTCCTTTTCAGGTGCTTGCACCAGCCTCGATTCTTAAACTTTTGGTTGAACGTTCGGGCGAGTGGTCCCGTTGTGGGTCGTTGATAACAAACGCTCAGCTTCGCCGCTCTACGCAGCTAGGGAACAACCTTTTGAGCATGAAGACGCGAACATGAAGCTTCATTTGCTAATCGGGCACGCGAAATGAAATCAATGGCGTAGCCGCCGGGTAGCAGCACAAAACTGGGGATTGGAACAAATGGAAATTTTTGTTCGTTCCATTTGTTCCAGTGAGTGTATCCGCATCCTTATTAAAGGAGCGGCTTGCCGCGATTGGACTCGAATCAGTTGATCACCTGTGGCACGATTAATTGCCGCGGCGTTCCTCTTCGAGCTTCTGAATGCCGGCGGCAAACCAAACGCCTCCAGCGTTGCGGATGAGAAGTACCGGAGTTTCGCAAACACTCGGGGGAGCCGGCGACAAGAAGTCGTCGATTCTGAAGTCTCCATCAGCTTCGAGGGCAACTCCGGCAAGTGTTGAGTTGTGAGCAGTGGCCGTGGCAGCGGGTCCACAGAACAATGTCGCATGAACGCTCTGCCCGGCATTGGTTCCGATGCCGTTCCCAGCTGCCAGGAGCAAGCCGCGTCCTTCGATCTTGATATGGCCGTCAGCGTTTACGTCAGCTTCAAGCGCAGCAATTCGCCAGGGACCGCCCGGAGATACTCCCCTTACGATGTTGAGGTTGATCGCGCCATTGGCGGCGACACCTGTAACGGGAACCACGCCGATACCACCCTTGAACTTGAGCGCGGTTTCATCTTGCGCCATTGCGATGCAGGTGGTCGTCAGGATAGTGATTGCAAGCAACAGTGCGCTGATCACATTTCGAGCCGGTCTGCTCTCGGAAAAGTTTCCACTTCTGATCTCTTTCATACTTTCTCCTTGCGTTATTGTTGAAAGCTGCTGACGCAACCGCTCCTCCGACAATCAATAACACTCTTCACCGCACAACGCGCATTCATCGATACATCAGGAATGATTGTGTTTCGCAGCTCTTCACATGACCCACAGTATCCAGCGTCAGTTGTCGAGTCATGAGGCAGCGGTCATGTTCGCGTGGTGTTTCGGTGGCGGCGCTACTCCAGGGGAGCTCGGCACTACCTGGATTCGTATAAAAAAAACAGACGCGCACGCGAGAAGCACGATGTTCCGTAACTCCGCGTGCGCGTCCTAACGGCGGCAGGATGGGATGAAAAATTATTCGACGCCGCCGCGGAAGAACCAGTAGTCGGCGCTGTATGGCACCAGCGCTTGTTTACGCACATCGCTGGCGACCGAGCATCCCGTAGCGGGAGCCGAGCCGCCCTTCGTGTTTAACCGCTGAATGAAGCTGGTTTGAGTCAGAAATTTACCGCCAGTCGGCCCTTCATCTGCGCCAATGACTTGCAGTAACAGGCAAGCGATAGAGCCGGTATTAGGGCAGCTCGGTATGTCGGCTGAAGGTTGGATCGCGTGCTGTGTCTGTGCCCACACTTTGCTGGTGTCGAACGAACTCTGCCATGTTGCATTGCCGAAGGCCACAGGGCTCGGCGCAAACTTGTTTGGTTTCGTATTGGGACTGAGGAAGTGCGTGATGATTTGGACCTGTTGCCCAAAGAAGGTGGTGAAAAGCGTGGCTTCAGGCCGAGCTTGGTTTACCGTCCATGAGGCATCAGAACTGCCTTCGCTCGTCGGCAGGCAAACGTATCCCTGAGTTCCCAGTGCGTGTCCCACCAGAAATGCAGTGGCTCCAACTGGTGGCGTGATGAGGGTGGGGGTAGGTGGTGACGCAATGTTCTGTGCCGTCGCTTGATTAACTGCGCCGAAGGCACATGCGAACACGAGAGCGGCCAGCAATAGGCTCCGAACTCGCGCGAGTTGTTTCTTTGGTTGAACGACATCAAATTTCATTTATTTTTTCTCCTGTTTCTTGTTTCGTTGTTGTGGGTTAAGAAAGACTGTCGCGTCCCAGAATGAAGATCAGGCTGAAACGTGTTCGCCCGAACACTCCAGCACAGCTTCAATTGCGCTGCGAATGTGCCGATATCCTTTCGGCAACTTGGGTTCCTGGTTCGTGGACTGCCTTTCAGGGCGACTGACCTTCAACTCCTGGTTATCGCGGCGAGTGCTCCGGTTCCGTCCCGCCGCGCAGGTTGCAAACAACCTTCCGGTTCCACTGTCGGCACGTCGTGAGTTTGCAACCTTGTTATTGTCCGTCATGATTTTCCCAATCTGGTTCCGCACCTGATCTGCCGCGCAAAGAAGCGACTGCTATGCCGGAGCGCCCGTCTTGCAGGTCGTATTCAAAAGCGAGCAGGAGGCTGTCGCTGAGGGCAAATCGTCCGACGCTGACGCTAGTTACGGTCGAGCCAAACAGCGGATCTCCGGTCTGGAGTATGGCGACCGGAGAGGCGCCGCCGGTCAGTTCCACGAACATGCCACGCGTGCCACTTGCTTCATCAGCAGAGAACGCCACTGCTCCGCGGTTGTTGATCGAAGGATGTTCAGAGTTCGTGAACAATGAACTGTTCGGATCCGTTCTCAGGCTTAAGGCGCGGCTATTTCCGGTGAAGACAGCCAGGTTGCCGTTGCTAAGAAATGCGACATCAGTCACAATGCCGCGAGCATTGATGACCGGATCTTCAAACGAAACGCCAGGGTCGGAAAATGCCGGGCTGCTCGGGTCAGCAACAACAGTGATGATTGGCGCAGCAGTGTCATCAACACTGTTTGTGTGATCTTTAGCGGCCCTTGCAACAAAAACTCCCGGGCTGAAGTCCTTGAGAAATCCGAGGAATACAACTTCGCCGGAGTTGTTAATCGCAGCATCACCGAAGGTGCGGAAGTTCGAGTCGGTCGTATCGGCAAGGACCGTGAGCGTCTCGCCATCCCCGACAAAGACGCCTAGAGAGCGATTCTTTCGCTCGGCGAAGAACGCAACTTGCCCGGAGGCGTTGATGGAAGGCGAGCCGAGGAAGCGACCGATAAGTCCCCGCTGGTTCGTGTCGACAATCGTTTTTGTTGAAACTCCATCACTGGTAAAGATTGCCCGGTCGTTGACGCCACCGATCAGATTAGCGTCATAGCCAACCACGCCTGTGGCATTGATCACCACATCGTCTCCGAAGCTCGAGAGCAGACCATCAGACTCTGACGCGATGGTCGCGATCTCGCTTTCTTGCCACCTCAAAACGCCTTGCTTCTTATCGCTGCCACTGGCAACGAATGCGACTGCACCCGCGTTGTTGATCGCCGGAAACTTTGAAAACGCCGATAAGCCGTTAGTGCTGTCGGCTACATTCACAAAGGTGAAACTGGCTTTTTCGGAATTCTGAGCAATGGCTTGGCTGCCAAACATTGCGAGCAGAAAGCTGAGGAGCAAACTTTTCTTTGCGTAGATTTTGTTCATGAAATCTCCTTTTCTTGTGGCGCACTGTGACTGGCCTGTCGCACGGACTCATCCGCGTCCATGTTCTTCATCGGAAGCCGCTCGCTTTAGCATCTGTAGCAAGAGTTCCGGCAATTCTTCGAGCGACTGAAAACGTGCTGTGCACCCTGAGGCCACGTGCTCGATTCGCCCGCAATGCCGGCCCGCATCCGACGCACCGGTATCGCGAAACTGAATGACGAACGCGTTTGCCTGTTGCAATCCCTTCATTACGAGCCGAGAATACCTGCGGCTGTGCGGCGAGTCATGACGCAGTAGTTGTGTTGAAGTGGTGTTTCGGTAATGGACTCTGCCCATCGTCCCTAATCGTCGCGCAAGATAATGAGGCGATAGGCAAGATCGGCTACCGGTCCCACGTTCTTCGCAAATCAAAGGAATAAGTTGCAGCCCTGGATAATGGCCGTCATCCAACAGGGACTTTCCCCATGCAAGTTGCTAGAGACATCTCGTTCGGACCGTTTCGGTTCGACCTGGCAGATGAGTGTCTGTGGCGAGGTACGAATGCCATCTCATTGCGACCAAAAGCGTTTTCGGTTCTAAAACTGCTAGTCGAGCACCCTGGGCGACTTGTCACCACGCAGCGGGTGTTGGATACAGTTTGGCCGGGAACTTTCGTAGGGGATGCGGTTCTCAAGGACAACATTCGGCAGTTGCGCGACGCATTAGACGACGACGCGAAATCTCCCCGTTACATCGAGACGGCGCATCGGCGCGGCTATCGCTTCATCGCGAAACTGTCCGAGTCACTGCCGAGCAATTCTCCAAGTGCAGAGCCGCAATCACCTGTGCATTTCGCACCCAAACTCGTCGCACCTGCCTCTTCAGCAACCTCTTTCCGCGTAGTAGGTCGTGAGTCCGATTTGGCGAAAATGCACGGCTGGCTGAATCGTGCGTCGGCGGGGGAACGCCAAACAGTTTTCGTCACCGGGGAGCCCGGAATTGGCAAGACCAGTGTCGTCGAAGCATTTTTGGAAGAAGCTACTCGCGTCCCTGGGATTCGAGTAGTGCGCGGGCAATGTCTGGAGCACTATGGAGCGGGCGAAGCGTACCTTCCCATATTAGAAGGCTTCTCGCGGCTGTGCCGATCGGCTGGCGGAGCTGAGGTGTTGGATTTGTTGCGTCAGCACGCTCCGGCTTGGTTGGCGCAAATGCGCTCTTCAGTTTCACAAACGGAAAGCGACAGCCTGCCGTCTCGCGCAGTGGGATCAACCCGCGAGCGAATGCTCCGGGAAATGGCTGATGCTATCGATCTGCTGAGCTCTCAGTGGCCACTGCTGCTAGTTCTGGAAGATTTGCATTGGAGCGACTATTCCACTCTTGATCTCGTGTCCTATCTGGCGCGACGGAGAGATCACGCCCGCCTCATGGTCATCGGGACGTACCGCCCGGTCGATGTGATCCTCGGCGACCACCCGCTCAAGGGTGTGAAACGCGAACTGCAGGCGCACCGCCTATGCCATGAGCTTGCGCTCGAATATCTCGACGAGGATGTGATAGCGGAGTACCTGGCAACGAAGTTTCCTTCGAATCAGTTTCCGGCGCGATTCCGACGAATGCTTTACCGGCGTACTGAGGGCAATCCGCTATTCATGGTGAACCTTGTCGACTACTTGATTGATCAGAAAGTGATTGTTGAGGAGCAAGGGACCTGGGAGCTGCGCGTTGAATTGACCGAAGTGGACGAGGGGGTTCCGTCGAATATCCGGGAGTTGATCGAAAAGCAAATCGAGCGACTTACAAGCGAAGAGCGCACCGCGTTAGAGGCAGCGAGCATTGCCGGCATGGAGTGTTCGTCCGTGGCCATCGCGGCAGGAGTTGAGATGCCGCTCGAATGGGTTGACAAACAATGTGGCGGACTGGCGCGACATCAATTCCTATCTCCGGCATGGCTGGCCCAACTGCCGGACGGAACCGTCACTGCTCGCCATCGTTTCAATCATATTCTTTATCTGGAAGTCGCTTACAGGCTTATCCCGGCGATGCGCCGTTCGCAGATTCACCAACGCATCGCGGAACGTGGAGTGGCGATTTACGGCAATCGCAGCAGCGAAATCGCAGCCGAACTCGCCATGCATTTCGAGCAAAGCCGTGACTGGCCGCGCGCCCTTCGACACCTTTTACAGGCGGCCGAAAATGCAATCGCACGTTCCGCACATCACGAAGCTGCGAACCTCGCTGGCCGTGGTGTCGAGATACTCAAATTCGTTCCCGAGAGCGCCGAACGCGACAAGCAGGAAATGAGACTTCGCATGATGCTGACCGTTTCTCTGATGGCAATCAAGGGATTCGCTTCGGCGGAAGCGGAAGAAATCAATGCGCGGGGGCGCGAGCTCTTCTGGCGATACGGTCCCTCTCCAGAGTTGTTCTACATGCTCTGGACATTAAATTTGTACCGGCAGTTCAGCGGCGAGATGCATTCGTCATTGGAGATTGCATATCAGATCATGCAATTGGCTGAGGACCTTAAGGACGACGCGCTGATTATGCAGGCCCACCGCGCCTTAGGAGCTGTGCTTGTCTTGTTAGGGCGATGCGGAGAAGCACTCGAGCACATCGAAAAGGGCACTGCACTTTGCGCTGCACATCAGAACCACGGCTACAGCGTTTTCGTCGTCCTCGACAGCAAAGTGATGTTTGAGTGCTTTGCTGCGCTGGCGCTTTTGGCGCTTGGCCGTCTTGATCAGTCCGCTGGAAGACTGAGTGCAGGTTTGGAACTGGCGCGAGAGCTTGGTCATCCCCAGACTTTAGTTGTAGCCCAGCACGTCGCCGCGCAGATCCATCAAATCCGAGGCGAGGCTGCGCTGGCTTACGAACTGGCGAAACAGGCAACCGACCTGGCAGAGGAATATGGGCTGGAACTGTGGCGGGCATACGGCATCATCGAGATGGGCTGGGCTGAGGCTGAGCTGGGCAACCTGCAAGCTGGAATCGAGCAGATGCAACGCGGCCTGGCATTGCACGAGGCAATGGGATCGAAACTTCGGTCGCCGTATTTTCTCGGGTTGCTGGCCGATCAATTAGCTAAAGCAGGACGCGTTGAGGAGGGCCTCGCAACCATCTCAAAAGCGATAACAATAACTGAGCAGACAGGCGAGAGGTACTCGTTGGCTCAGCTAGATCGGATCAGGAGTGAATTGTTGATGCAGGCCGCCGAGTAGTGACGCGCGCCCAGCCTTCCGCGAAATACGGACCGTCTCAATAAAACTTTGAACGCCTAGATCCGAATTGGGAATCAAATCGTCATCAATTCCGCATGGGCGAGCAGCTTCACCGTTACGCCGGAGAAAAGAAAGGAAGCCACAAGCGTGATGGTATGATTCAAACCATTTGGACATATCGTGTGAGAGAGGAACGGCAGGATGAGTTTGAAAATCGTTATTGTGCCGATGGCGATTGGGCGAGGCTTTTTCCCGCGCGAAGGGCCACGGCGGGACGACGCTGCTCAGGGACCGAAGCGGCGCCCCGACATACGCAACGGTAGATTGCTGGGAATCAATGGATGCCATGGAGCGCTTCAAGCAGCAGTTCGGTAAGGAATACGCGGACCTAGACGCAGTCTGTGAGAAGCTGACGGAGAGCGAAGGGCACTTGGTATCTTTAGCGTATGCGAGTGATCTGCACAGCTTCTCGGCGGGCACACCGTTCTCGGAGTTCTCCGAGTGTGCCCCTGACTTGCAAAGAGGGATGAGCGCCCAGCGAGCTTCAGTTCTTCTCCGCATTTTCGGCTGTAGCCTCGTCCGATGAAGACTCTTCTTATTCGCCTCGCGGTGCACTCCGAACGAATGGAACTTGAACACCTGCAACTGCGTGCATCGCTTGGGAATGCGGGCGACCGCGATGCTTTACTCGCTCATCCTGATGCGATTGAATTACCGACTGAACAAATCGTTAAAGGTAGAGTGTTCGTTTCGGAATGGCAAGGCACGATAGTCGGATTTGCGGCAGTCGAACCTAGGACAGACGGCGACAGTGAACTAGACGCTCTGTTTGTTGATCCCCATATGCAACGTCTTGGAATTGGACGAGCGTTGGTTGAGCACTGCGCCGAGTTCGCTCGCAGACAGGGCTCTGTTGCGCTACACGTTATCGGCAATCCGCATGCGGAGAGTTTTTATGCCGAATGTGGATTCAAGATGATCGGAACAGCGGAAACCCGCTTCGGGCAAGGACTGCTGATGCGGAAGGCTGTTTAATGGCGACAGTCGCTGCTTTTTCGAATGCGTTTTCTGGGGAACACACTAGGGAATAACCTCGCCTAAATCTGCCTACTTATGCCCACGAAATTGCTTGGGAAACCGGTGAAACCATTGATTTATGGGTTGCTGATCGTAAATCAGTAGGTTTAAGGTTCGATTCCTTCCGCGCTCACCAAATCCTTTGTTCTTAGCGGATGATCACGTTTGAGGGCGTTTTTGTGGTCAAACACTTGTTACCTAGTTGTTCCTAATTAGCTGCCATTTCAAAGGCCCTTCTCTTTTGGTCAATGACATGCGACCGCCGCAGAGGCTTGGCTCTTCTATTTTAGGTTGAAGGTTCACAGGTGTGGAGCTGGGAGCCAGCCCACACCTACGACGCAATTTCCGACCCGTTGTCATTCGTCGCCCTTGAGTTTCGTTCGTGTGCAGACGTACAGATCGTATGCTCCCGAACCGTCCGATCTCACGGTTTGAAAATAAAGAGCCGTACCGTCAAAAGAGAGTGCCGGGCCGGCATCGGCGGCTGTCGAGTTGATCGGAGCACCCAAATTCACAGGTGTAGACCATTGATCGCTGGTGCTGGCGCGCGTTGAAACCCACAGGTCAGGCCCGCCAAGAGTTCCCGGGCGGTTCGAGGCGATGTACATCTCGAGCCCGTCGCGACTTATGGCAGGTTGTCGATCCATGAAGGTAGTGCTGAGCTCTGCAACTATGGCGGCCGCACCGAACGTGCCATCAGACTGCAACAGGCTGGCGTAAATATCGTTTCCGTTGTCGTTCCCATCGTCGGTATACGGGCCGTAAAGGGGCCCGGCCGGGCGGTTGGAGTCAAAATAAAGCGTCGTGACTCCTGTGGCATCATCCTCAAAAATCTGCGGGCTTGATTCGTTTGAGCCGGTATTGACGCCGCTGCCGAGGTTTTCCGGTGCCTTCCAGCCGAAGTCGTCACGTTTGTTGTGGCGTCTAGAGACATAGATGTCGCTGCCGCCGAATCCTCCCGGCCTGGCACTGGCGAAGTACATAGTATGGCCATCAACCGAAAGCGCCGGTGCCGTGTCGTCATAGAGGGTGTTGATTTCCGGTCCTAAATTCTGAGCTGGTTCCCACGGATCGCTCACGTTAGCGCGCTGCGAGACAAAAATGTCCTTGCCGCCGTAACCGGGACGGCAGCCCGGAAAAGCCCTTGGAAGACAAGTCTGGGAAGAAAAGTAAAGGCTCAGCCCATCTTTGGAGATGTAGGCGAAGAAATCGCCCGTGGGCGAATTCACTGGTCCGAGATTGACTGGTGCCGACCAACTGGAGAACCGCTGGCCATAAGCTGATGCCAAAAGCGAACTTATCAGCGCACAAAGCGTAAGCATTTTCTTAATCTGCATGTCGCACCTCCACTGGCGGACCGCTTAGATTTGGAGTTCGGTGGTCAGCGTGCCTGCTGCTCGCGGTACTTACAAGCCTCAACGAGCTTCACGGACGCAATGACGCGCTTTGATACCCGCAGGATTGTCTTGTTCCTGGCTGCCGACGAGGCTAAAATGCGCCCCGTTCAACTAAAACCTAATGGCATCTCCAACACAGGCCGATCAGACGCCAGTAAACAGTCCCGATCGCCTCGATTCGTGGAAGGAAATCGCTGCCTACGTCAGTCGAAGTGTTCCCACCGTGCAGCGCTGGGAGAAGAACGCGCACCTGCCCATCCACAGGCACGCGCATGAGAAACAGGGCTCGGTGTACGCCTATAAGTCGGAGCTGGATCGCTGGTATCACGAGAGCGGCGCACCATCGGCACAATTGGTCGTGTCGCTGCCGCGAAATATCTTGAAGACATTCCAAAAGGCACTGTCAGTTTTAGCAATTCATTGGCGCACATTTGCCACTTCGGCCGCGGTTCTCAGCCTGCTTCTGGCAGCGCTCGCTTTGTGGATGAGCCGAGCCGCCAAAGTGCGCTGGGCACAACAGACCCTGCCGCAAATCGAGCAACTAGGCAATTCTGATTCGCCGTATTTTGCGAGCGGAGACGACTCGCTATTCCGTGCGTATCAGCTCGCGGAAGTCGCTGAACAATACATACCCCGCAACTCGCGGCTTGAAAAATTGCGCGCCGCGATCTCCCATCGCGTCGATATCACGACCGATCCGCCTGGCGCTGATCTCTATATGAGCAGCTACTCCGGCCGGGAAAATATCTATGGGGGCCGATCGCCTCTGCTTCAAGCGCGTGTTCCTCGTGGATTTGTGCAGTGGCGCGCGCAAAAGCAGGGTTATGAAACTGCCGAAGCAATACTGGGGCAGGAGAGCAATGCGATTCATCTCGTGCTGGATCGGGCGGAAAGTTCTCCAGCAAATATGGTGCGGGTCGCTGGTGGAAAATTTGAATTGGAACTAACGCACATGGGGTCGCAGCCATCTTTCGAGCTCGACGATTATTGGATCGATAAGTATGAAGTTTCGAATCGTGAATTCAAGAAGTTTGTGGATGCAGGCGGCTATTTAGATCGCAAGTACTGGAAATACCCGTTTATAAAAGATGGCCATCAGCTCTCGTTCTCGGCGGCCATGAAATTGTTCGTAGATCGCACTGGACGCCAAGCTCCGGCGACGTGGGAAGCGGGTGATTTCCCGGAGGATAAAGGCGACTATCCCGTGACGGGCGTGAGTTGGTACGAGGCTGCGGCTTATGCCGAATTCACAGGAAAAAGTCTGCCGACGATTTTTCACTGGGTTCGTGCGGCTGGAATTTTTGCCACCGCGGCAATTTCGCCCTTGAGTAACTTTTCGGGCAAGAGTCTTGCTGCAAGGGGGCAGTACCGCGCATTCAGCGCGGTTGGAGCATACGACATGGCAGGCAATGCCAAAGAGTGGTGCATTAACGCAACCGGCAAAGATCGTTTCATTCTGGGTGGAGCCTGGAATGAGCCTGCTTACATGTTTTCTGAGCCCGACGGACAGCCTCCATTCACAAGGAGAGACGACTTTGGTTTCCGTCTTGTGAAGTATGACGCAGACGCGAGCACCTCGCTTAAGCGCCCCGTCGATTATCCACGACGCGACTTCAACACCGAAAAACCGGTCTCACACGCGGAATTCAACCTAATCCGGGGTTTTTACGCGTACGACAAAACACCCCTTCATTCTGTAGTCGAGAGAGTCGATGATTCTGATGAGCACTGGCGCAAGGAGAAAGTCAGCTTTGATGCCGCATACGGGAGTGAGCGCATCACCGCATTTCTATTCCTTCCTCGGCACGTCGAAGTTCCTTACCAGACGGTCGTCTATTTTCCCGGCTCTAGCGTAATCGAGAACGCGTCAAGCGCCGATATAGAGCCGGGACTCGGCGGTGCGGTGGTAAAAGGCGGGAGAGCGTTCGTCATTCCCGTTTACAAAAGTACCTACGAACGAAAAGACGCTCTCAATACGGATTACCCCGCGGAAACGATCTTTTATCGGGAGCACGTGTTGGACTGGTACAAGGACTTGGCGAGGACTCTCGATTATCTTGAGACGCGCTCTGACCTGGACTCTTCGCGAACTGCGTATTACGGATTCAGTTGGGGAGCTCGACTGGGCCCACTCTTCCTGGCCGTCGAACCCCGCCTCAAGGCGGCTGTACTGGTCAGCGGCGGTCTGAAATTTGCGCGAGCCTTGCCGGAGGCGGACCCGTTCAACTTTGTTTCGCACGTGAGAGTTCCGGTATTGATGGTCAATGGGAGATACGATTACTTCTTTCCGCTGGAAACTTCACAACAGCCGCTGCTTCGACTCCTTGGGACACCTACACAGAATAAGCGCCACGTCGTCCTGGATTGCGGCCACGCGCCGCCGAGTGTCCCGCTTGCCAAGGAGGTGCTCCCGTGGCTCGACCGGTATTTAGGCTCGGTTAAAAAGCTTCCGGAGCCGACCCGATAATCGTGTTTGTTACAACCTGCTAGTTGGGTCAGGAGTCGCGCGCTTACGCGAGCCGGTGCACATCAGCGACAAGAACGAGCCTGAGCTCTTGGACGCTCGCCTCGGACCTGGCGCGGGTATTCGTTTTTCCGGAATTAGTGCGCGAAGCTTCTGCTGCTGCGGCCTCACGTGCTCGATTGCGGCGGGGCGCAACCCGAAGGGGACCGACGGAAGAAATCCGGCCCGGAGACGTGGTTTGGTTCTCGCCGGATGAAAAGCATGCAAGGTGCCTCACCAACGACAGCCATGACTCACATAGCCATTCAGGAGCCTCAATGGAAAAGTGGTGGACTGGATGGAACACGTGACCGATCAGCAGTACCGTAAGTGACTCGGACTCGCACAATGATTGAGAACCCGCAACGAATAGCATTGGTGACCGGCGCTAATCGCGGCATCGGATTCGAGGTCTGCCGGCAACTGCTCAGCAAAGGTTTTATCGTCCTGCTCACAGCACGAGACGCCGCAAAGGCGAGAACTGCTGCAGCGAAGCTCGGTGACATCGGTACAGTCGAGCCTCTTTCCCTGGATGTAGCAGATGCGCCGAGCATCCAGAAATCGGCAGCCGAAGTAACTAGCCGGTATGGCTACCTCGACGTGCTCGTGAACAACGCCGGAATCAACTACGACACGTGGCAGACGGCTGAGAACGCAGACATCAACGGCACGGTAATGGAGACAATCACAACGAACCTGTTAGGACCCTGGCGGATGTGTCAGGCATTCATACCATTGCTGCGGAAGAGCCGGGCGGCGCGGATCGTCAACGTGTCGTCAGAGTCTGGATCGCTGGCGCACATGAGTGCTGGACCGCCTGCATATCAGGTCACCAAAGCCGCCATGAATGCGCTGACGCGCACGCTAGCTGGTGAACTGGGTGAGGCCGGCATTCTCGTAAACTCGGTTTGTCCAGGTTGGGTTGCAACTGATATGGGTGGCGCTGGCGCCCCTCGCTCTGTTAGCGAAGGCGCGGCGGGCATTGTATGGGCAGCGACCCTGCCCGATCATGGGCCCACTGGCGGGTTCTTCCGGGATGGCAAACCACTGCCGTGGTGACACTGACGTGTAGCTGGTTTGATTGATAAGATTAGCTGCCGCACGAGGTGAGTATGTTGCGTCCGATAAGAATCATCCCGTTCGCAATTCTCTTCTTGGTTACATCTTTTGCGGGAATAGCAGCTCGCAAGCAAGAGAACACCGCAAGAGCGCACTCCACCAGAGCTGAAGGTCTGACG
>Ga0066675_10000677_pt1 | contig 13620 bp, 12 predicted proteins | sample GraSoiAngelo_124_FD_62295 | JGI IMG/M metagenome (GOLD analysis project Ga0066675, IMG submission 62295) | Grasslands soil microbial communities from the Angelo Coastal Reserve, California, USA - 14_0927_05_20cm | ecosystem: Environmental > Terrestrial > Soil > Grasslands | place: USA... | reverse complement strand
GGCAATCGCTTACCCCGGCCTGAACGCCGGGGCTTGCGCTCACCATGGGGTCAAATGACAGGGAGGCAGACGGAGCGCCTAGCCCGCTCGATAGAGGCCGATGGCTTGCAAGTCTTCGTCGCTGTGAATCCAACCTTCTTTGCCGTCGATGCGGACTTTTACCCAGATGTCGTCGGCTACTCCCAGCCCGATTCCGTCTTTCCCTTCTTCCCACGTCACTAAGACCTTTCCGGCGAGGATTTCGACTCGGGAATCTTTCTTGACCACAACGTGCGCCGGCGTGCCGATTTGCTCGTTGGATTCACTAAACATCCGCACGAAAGTCAGCTCCTGTTCGCCCGGATGTCGCTCCACTCCTTCGACGGGCATCTCGCAGCCGCCCTCGGCCATCCCGTGGCCGGTTTGATAGAAACAGTGCTGGGCCAACGCCAGCTTGCCTTCCATCCAGTTCAACCGAACCGGCACGGAAACGAAAAAATAGCCGGTGAACAGGCGGATCTTCAGTTCGTCGGCCAGAATCTGGGTGAGGTTGCCCATATGACTGACTTTGCCGGGAACGAAATCGCCCCTTTCGCCTTCCGCGTAAAGGGGCTTTCCGATAGGAGCGAGCTTTCCGTTCACTATCCCGAAGATCTGCCAGGGGCCGCCGCTCATCGGTGCGGACGGCAGGCATCCGGTGTCAAGCAGCAGGCCTGCGCCGTTGCTTCCGGCAATCGGATTGACACTCACCGAGCAGGTCTCGGTGAACTCGCCGTTTTCGACCGCGTGCGGAAACTCTTCGTGATGCAGGACCGCTCCGGCGGCATCGGCAATATCCAATGACGCGAGCGCCTGCTGAAACTCGCCGAGCTTGCCAGGCACACGCTTGTTGTGTGCCACAACGGTGAACGTCTGGCCGCCGAACGTGAACGGCCCTTGGCGTTCCTCGACCTCTTGAAGTTCCGGCTCTAGAGACGCATGCGTCGCCGTCTGGATCATTGGTTGAGTATTTGGCGGTGGCGATTCACGCTGCGGCAAGGAGGCTTCGCCCGCCACGGATGCGCTGGCGGCCACGGCGCGCGCGGGTTCTTGCGGCATGGCATTCGGCGGCGGCGCCTGCCTACAGCTTACAGAGAAGGCCGCGGACAGGAGAAGAACTGCCGAGACACTACGAATCGAAATCATAGTTCGTCTGAATGATGTAGCCCTTCTGCTCATTCTAAGTGGCATGCGCCACCCGCGCCACAAGCACGCGCGGAGGCGCAGCGCAAGAGGTACGATGCCCTGCGACATTCACGAGTGCACACGGCGGGAAGAGCCCAACGTATTTTGTGCCCTCCTTCGAGATGGTCGGAGATTTCGTGGAGCGAAGGAATTTATTGTGGGTAGAATCATGATCCAGCTGAAGGGATTTCAGCGTCCGCTTGAAGCAGCCGGAATAACACAGGCGCGTTCACCGGTACGATATTCGTGACCTGTTCGAAGAGCTCTTCGGGGCTTGCATGGCGCAAAAGTCGCCTCAACCTGTCACCTGGCGCAAATTAGTATCCACAGCCACCCGTTCACCGTGCAGGCGCCCAACTTCATAGCAGGAACGCACGAAATCGGCTTCAGTCGGCAATCGCCTGATAAGCTAGCGCGTTGACCCTGCGGTCCAGACTCAAATCCCCCGTCGGATGGAGTTGCGCCATAAAGATCACGATCATCTGTTCTTTTGGGTCAATGGAAAATGCGGTGTAGAAAAACCCACCCCAATTAAATTCTCCTGGCGACCCTAGTTCCGAGAGCGGAACTTTCTCTCCCTCCACGCCAAAGCCAAGTCCAAAGCCCTGATCGGGACTGATTTTTCCGAGCTGATCCTGGGTCATAAGTTCGATGGATTTGCGGCTCAGCAGGCGCGTGCTCCCCGCCTTTCCGCCATCCAACATCATCTGGCAGAAACGCGCATAGTCTGCGGCCGTGGATGTAAGCCCGGCGCCGCCTGCAAAAAGCTTCTTCGCTCCCCGGTACGGATAGTCTGCGGAATAGACAAAAGAACCTTCTGTGATCGGCGTGTCAGGGAAGCGATTGAGACCCTTCTCCGCATAGAACGTGTACGCCGTAGCGAGCCGTTCCAGTTTGTTTTCCGGAGGATAGAAGTATGTGTCCTTCATTCCGAGCGGTTCGAAGATGCGGGTACGGAAGAATTCGTCCAGAGCTTTGCCAGAGACCACTTCCACAAGCCGCCCGAGGACATCTACTCCCAAACTGTATTCCCAACGATCCCCCGGATTAAAAAGCAACGGCACGCCCGCCAGGCGCTTGACGTTGTCTTCGATGGTGCCATCGTACGGCAGCAGGCCGTGCGCAACATTCGCGGCGGCGTAGAGCGGTCCAAGTCTGTCATTCCAGTGGTAGGTGAGCCCCGACGTGTGCCTCAAGAGGTCGCGAATGGTGATCTCTCTCGCCGCCGGGATTGTGTAGGCCGCGCCGGACGAAGGCTGAATCAGCACTTTTGGATTCTTGAACTCTGGCAAATATTTCGAGATAGGGTCCTCCAGGAGGAAGTGGCCCTCTTCGTACAGCATCATCACCGCCACGCTGGTGATGGGTTTGGTCATCGAGCAGATCCGGAACATGGTGTCCGGACGCATCGGCTTACTGGCCTCCCGGTCCATCATCCCCTGTGGTTTTAACCACACCACCCGCCCTCGGCGCGCCACCAGAGTAATCGCGCCGGCAATCCGCTTTTCATCGATGCTTCGCTGGACGGCCGTGCCGATCCGCTCCAGGCGTTCCGAAGACACGCCCACGGATTCGGGCTTGGCCATGGGCAGGTCTTGTGCAAACGCCGCGGCCGCGATAGACAAGCAGATGAGAACTAAAGTGTTTATTTTGCGGTGCATGATGGGGAGCCTCCGTATATCCGGCGGTTTGTGGCGTTCGATTGTACACCGTCGCGGTCTTCGGTCACCCTATCCGCCGCAAAACGCGGTAATGCCCGCGCCAAGCACATCAGTCCTAACGCGTGCGTGTCATCCCGTCCAGAAGGGGTCCCCGCGTTGTCTGCACTGTGCCAGGGGCGAGTTGATGGGATGCGAATGCGCGCGATAGCGCTTCGGGTTTAGCGGAGAATTTCGATGCCTGTAACGGGATGAACTTCATTCCAACCGTTGTCACGGTCGGTGACGTAGGCGCCAGTGACCCGGACACGATCGCCGACATTGGGAATGGTGATCTGGGAGTGAAAATCGCCGCATGCTCCTTTGTCGCCGGCATCGGCTGGGGCGTGCTCGCAGATGACCTCCACCACGAGTTCGCCATGGGCGTGGATCACGTTGACCAGGCTCAAAACTGATTTGTGGACTGGATCGAGCGTGATATGCAAGTCGCCATCCGAGGCGCGGTCGAGGGAGACCACGCGACCCTCGACGGCGGTACACTCCTCAACTACATGCAGCCTTTCCTTCTCATGGACATGTTTCCACAGGTTAGCATCACAGTTTTCAGGTCGCAACTTTACGGGCGACCTTCCTGGATAGCGAAGTCTGGCCATCAAAAACAAAGCGATCAGCGCTACTAGTACGACCAGCGTGATTCGTGAGATTCGGCTCAAAACGGGCTTCCTACGCGTTTTCCCATGTGTTTATCGGTCCTCCCCCGGCGAGTGCGGAAGCCGCAGGAAGGCTCGATAGTTGAGACGCGTCACTTGCGCCGATTGGCTCGTTATTCGCCCGGGATTCGCGGCATTGAAAGTTACATGAAACGACGAGCCAGAATCGTTCAGTTCGCCGATCGTCCCCCACCGACCGGCCGAATCTCTGACTTCATCCCAAGCGCTTTTAAGTATCCCTCATTCACGCGACACTTTTGCGGGCGGACACTCTCCAGCAACTCGGCGAAAGCACGGGTGATGGCCTCCTGTTCAGGGCGGGCCTTCAGCCGTTCTTCCACGTGCGCGGTGCCGCGCGGAAGCTTTGCGAACTCCACGATCTTTCCCCAATCAGCAGGTGGGATAATGCTGACTACTGCCGACGACTTTTCCATCTTCTTATACGGCCAGAAGGCCCATCCGATGTTGTTTTTTTCGAGCGCTTTCACGAATTGCGCGATCCACTCGTCGGTATTCTCTCCGGATTCGCCCAGCCAGATCGGCACATCATAACGTTCGCGAAAATCAATGTATTGCCGTAGCACGCTTTCCTCTGGCGCCGTCCAGTATTTGTGGAACGTATATGCGACGTTGGCATCGAAAGGTTTGCCGAAGACCGAAAAGTTCCCGTCCCACTGCGCGCCACCGAGAAAAAGAATATGGTGAGCATCAATCTGTCGTATCTCGCCCGACAACTTCTTGTAGAGCGGCTCAAGCGAAGAATTCAAAGACGTCAGCTTGGGAAAATGCGGGATCGGCTCATTCAGCAGGTCATAACCGAGCACGGCCGGCTCATCGCGATAGCGCGTCGCCAGCCTCCGCCAGATAGCCATCAAGTGTTCTTGCTCTTGTGGACTCTGGTATAGCCAAGGATATCCGGCGCTGTCATCGATGTTCGTGCCCGTCTGTCCGCCCGGTGCGGCATGCAGATCAAGGATCACATATAAACGTTCGGCACGGCTCCAGACGATCAACCGATCCAGCAGCTGGAAGCCTTCGGCGTCGTCACTTTCAAACAGGCGGTAATGCAAAGGAACTCGAATGGCATTGAACCCGGCCCGACGCAGGAGCGCGAGGTCCTCTCTCGTAACGTAGTTCTCGCGGTATTTCTGCCAGAACACGGCCGACCCCTCAGGTCCAAGGAGTTCCAACACCAACGCGCCGATTTCGCTAGGAGATTGCGGACCACCTTGGAATAGCCACATGTAACCCTCTGGCACCAACCAATTGCCCAGACTTGTGGCGCGAACAAGGAGCGGTTTGCCAGTGGCATCGACGATCTGTTTGTGGTCGGTGTGTGCGAACTGTGTGCTTCCTTGGAAAAACAATCCCAGAAGAAGAAGCGGCCACTGTAGAACTCTGAACGTAAGCATGGTTTGTCTCCCGCGAAAAGCCTACACCACAACATCTTTCTGCCGGCGTCAATCGCCAGCCGCCATGAACTATATCTTGCTTGCCCACCAGTTGATTTCCCATTGCGCCTCGATGGAATCCCCTTGGAGGAGACTCCGTTCACGCTCTTCCTTGGGATTAACATCCGTACTTCCCCCAGCTAAGGGCAACATACGATTTAGTTTTTTTGATGTCGAGAAGATAGCCAACTTTGGTCAAACTCTCTGGAGACCATACGAAGCGAATTGAAGCCACCTGCATGGTGGCCCCTCGGCGGGGTTCCCGCTCCTTAATCCGTGGCGTGACAATTCCCGAGCGTCTGCCGAGGCCGAAGGTGCCATATCATCTTGAGCAGGCTTCTAAGGCCGATGAGATGCCTTTCAAAGAGAAACTACTAATGTTCCGTTCGCCAAAGCGGCAAAAAATCCACTCCAAAACACGGTGATTGCGCGCTCGAGACCGTGCATTGGTCGTTGCTTACTGACATATCTGGTAACTCGCGGGAAGACAGCCAAACCAATCAGGAACCAACGTTGTTATCTCTTGAAGCACGTCCCCTGTTAGCGTTGCCCGAGGATCTATTATAAGGCGATGCAAAAGAGGCCGACGCACGATGAACGTGAACGGGCCGTTATAGACTGTGTCGAAGGTCAGTTTCCCAACTTCGCAGGGAATACCAGCCCTTGGAATAAGATTCCCGACGGACAAAGTCCTTACTTCATCGCATAGGGACCTCGTTGTGCCATCCTAGCTGGGTGAAGAAACCACGCAAGGGAAAGAAGCGTCCTGCCAAGAAGCGGAAGCCTCAGCCAGACGTAAACCAGATAGCCGCGAAGTTAGTTCGATCTACTATTCGAGAGGGCGAAAAATAAAATGAAGTTTCTACAGGGAAGCCAGATTAGTTGGGAGTTCTGCTAGCTTCTCTAATTTGGCGCTTTCGATCATTCGTTTCACCTCGGAAGTGGTATTGATTGGAACGAGTTGTATTTCAGGATGCGCATTCGCAAATACACGAAATATTTCATCTGTGAATGCCTGCCCTACCAGCGGCACACCTTCGAAGTTAAGAACCACGACCTTAAAAAGCTCTACCCTAGCCAATACACGTTTCGCTTGAGAGCGAGAAATAAGATTCTCATTTCCGTATTGCGCCAACCTTACCGGAACGACCGTCTTAATGAAACCTAAATCTTCCTCGTCTGAATAGTAGGCGAAAATTTTCTTGCAAGTCTTAGATGTATGGTTGTTCAGCTTCATGAATATTGTCGTTCCAGCTTGAAAGTCAGGTCGCTCAACGATCCAATCTTCCTCACCCCCGACGAAGTGGCTAAAGTAAACACTTCCGGACAGAATATCGAATGAATCCAATAGGCGCGACGTAAAGAATAGCCCTTGGCCAGTATGCTTCGCCGGGTCAGTCGTCAGTTTCCCTTTGCAAAGTTCTAATATTGCGTGCCGTTCATCGGCTAGATGCATCGCTGTCTGAATTTTTTTGAATATCCCAATTCCTGCATCCATCAAAAGCATCTGAGTGTTTGCGGCGGTTTTCGTTATCTTTAGGAAAACGCCAGATGCCCCCGAGTGGTCCGTTGCGTTGTTGAACATCTCGGTAAAACAATAATGCCAAATAAACTTCACGTTTTCTGGGAAATTGCCGACAATCGGTTCCACATGTTGGGACCATGCGAAATCTTCGTCAATTCCAGGCCCGAACGTAAACCACTGCTGGTGTTCCAAGAGGGAGCATAGCTGGTAAGTACGATTGCGGGTTTTGCCTTTTTGAGCCAATGCCCCTTCAGAGACAAGATTTCTAAGATGTCTATGCGCCGCTTGGCGAGTAATTGAGAATTTGTCGGCAGTCAGCGCGGTTATTCCGCCGCTGTGCTTTTCTACATTCTGCAAGATAAACTGACGAACACCTTCACCACGGGCTCGCACTCGAACTACCATTGATTCTACCCCCACAGGCATTGTAAACATACGCCTCCATAATTGTCAACTTATGTTCTTGACATTGTAAACGTAACTCTATATTATTGTCAACTTAGAGAGCGATGATTGTAAACTAAGGGGCAACTTAACGAACCGTCTAGCGATAGAAAAGCGAACCCAAGTTATTTCGGCTCTTGTCGAAGGAACTCGCTTCGGAGCACCGTGTGCGTGACTGGCGTAGCATTGAACACAATCCAAAAGCTGCTAGCCGATCTGGGCAAAGCGTGTACGGAATATCAGGATAAGGCGATGCGCAATCTCACTTGCAAACACATTCAGAGTGATGAGATTTGGCAATTCTGCTACGCCAAGGACAAGAATGTTCCGGCAGACAAGCAAGGCCAAGTTCGGGTATGGAAGCGTTTGGACTTGGGTTGCTTTGGACGCTGACACGAAATTGGTTCCTAGCTGGGGTGCATTGGAACGCGCGGAGCGGGTACAGCATATACGCATTGTGAGGTTCTGGCGTTCCACAAAGCTCGTAGAGATGTGCTTTGGGTCTGGTCTGCCTGTGACAGCGATAGAACGGCATCCAATGTCCATGCGACGCTTCACGCGCTTGACGAATGGCTTTTCGAAGAAGGTTGAGAACTTGGGATATTCCGTTGCGCTGCATTTATATGTGGTACAACTTTGCTAGGGTTCACGAGACCTTGCGAGTTACTCCAGCAATGGAAGCGGGGATTGCGGACCATGTTTGGACCATTGAGGAAATCGTGCGGCTTTCAAACTGATGCACTACCTGCCCCATACCTGCCCCCCGCTTTCTTGACCCTGTGCCGAAGGGTCGAATACACTAAGGAATTCGAAACCAGCCGCTGATGAGGCTAGTGGGCTATTCTGCCGTTGCGGGTGAAAGAGACTGCCCCGCGATGGCGTACTACAAAGGGGGATGGTTTTGCCAAAGCGCACATTTCAACCGCGCCGACGCCGACGCGCCAAGACGCACGGCTTCCGCGTACGCATGAAAACCAAGGGTGGCCGCAGAGTGCTGGCGGCACGCCGCAAGAAGGGACGCCATCGGCTTACCCCCGAATAGGGCGGGGAGCCCGTTGCCCACGGCCAGTTCGAATGCGAGCGGGAATCTGTTTCCGCGTGAAGCGCGGCTGGTGCGGCGCGGAGAATTTGATGCGGTCTACCGCGCCGGAAAGCGCCGTTCGAGTTCCCATTACACAGTTTTCTTCCGCGCCAACGAGCTGCCGCAGAGCCGTTTTGGCTTCAGCATCAAAAAGGCCTTGGGCGGCGCGGTAGTGCGCAATCGTATCCGGCGGCGTCTGCGCGAGGTCGTGCGCTGCCACCGGCTGGAGATACCCGCAGGATGGGACATCGTCATTCACCCGAAGAGCATGGCGGCGCGCGCGCCGTTTTTAGCGTTGACATCCGATTTGCTGCGTCTGCTGAAAGGCCTGTAGCGGCGCCCTTTCGTGTGCCCTTGGTCCCCACCATGGACGCTAGCGACAAGAGCCGACCTACTCCAGCACGGCCCCCAGTCAAAGATCGATCCATCGCTCGGTCGGCGGCGCTCTTCGCGCTGAGGTTCTACAAAGCGTATTTGTCGATCTTGTTCGCGGGCAGTTGCCGCTTTCTGCCGACCTGTTCGCGTTATGCCTACGTGGCCATTGAACGATTTGGCGTGGCGCGCGGAGTTTGGCTTGGGCTAAAGCGGCTGCTCAGGTGCCATCCGCTCTCGCCGAAATTTGGTTACGACCCGGTTCCGGAGAAATGGGAAGAGATGCCGACCAGTACAGCCGCCAGTAACGTTCTGAAGCCTGAGGCGCGCTCATGAACACGCCTGGGCAAAAGGACAAGTTCACACCCGAGCTGCGAATTCTCGTGGCTTCGCTGCTGTCTTTTGGGGTGATCATCCTGTGGGCGAAGTTCTTCGGGCCCAAGCCATCCGTCCAGCCGATGCCCACGAACCGTCCGGCTGAGACCGCTCCGGCCGTGCCGGGTCCGGCGACACGAACCACGGCGAATCCACTGCCAGTTCCCGCGGCACCCGTAGCGACGGCGACGGCGGCCGCGGTGAAGAACGATTCCGAGGAACGCACGATCGTCGTTGAAAACAGTCTCTACCGCGTGGAGATCTCGAACCGTGGCGCGGTGGTGAAGAGCTGGCAGCTGAAGAACTACAAGGATGATGCCAAGCCGCAGCGCGTGCTGGACGTGGTACACCCGGAGGTCTCCGAGCAAACCGGCGGCTGGCCCTTTTCTGTGGTGCTCGATGATGAACAGTTGCAGAATGCGGCCAATGGCGGTCTTTATCAGCTCTCTTCCCCGGCGACAGCGCTGGAGGCTCCCGCCGAAGTGACCCTCAACTGGAGCGATGGCCACCTAGAAGTTGCCAAGCATTTCCAGTTTGATCATTCCTATGTAGTCGGCGTGGAAACCTCCGTCAAATTTAACGGCCGGCCCATGACCACGGGGCTCGCCTGGCTCGGCGGGTTCGGTGATTTGACGGTGACCAACCCCGCCCCCGTCGAGACAGTGGCGACCTATTACAGCGCAGGCGGCAAGATCACCAGTTTTGTGCATAAGAAGCTGGATGGGCCGGACAAATGGGGCCCGGGGGTCTGGCAAGGCGGCAAAGACTTCCTGGGCATCGAGGACCGCTATTTTACGGCGGCTTTCTTGGCCGCGAATGGCGCGACGCCGGGTAGGCTCGAAACGCGCTACTGGAAGACTTCGCGGACCGCCAAGGTGGCTGGACAAGACACCCTCGAGCCGGTGCCGCAGGTGGCCGCGGCGACACCCACGCCGTCTCTCTTGCTACGTGTTTACGTGGGACCGAAAGATTACGACGACCTGAAGAAGATGAACCCACCGTTGCACGGACTGATTAATTTCACTTGGCTGGAATTCATCGCCGAGCCGCTCTTCCACGGGCTGAAGTGGTTGCATAACTACGTCCCCAATTGGGGATGGTCGATCGTGGTACTGACGCTGATCATCAATATGCTGTTGTTCCCGCTGAGGATTTCGAGCTACAAGACCACGCTGAAAATGCAGCGCGTGGCGCCGGAAATCAAAGCCATTCAGGAGAAATACAAGAAATATTCGATGCGCGATCCGCGCAAGGCGGAGATGAACAAGGAAGTCATGGCCATCTACAGCCGCGAGGGCATCAACCCGGTGGGCGGCTGCTTCCAGATGTTTCTGCAAATGCCGGTGTGGTTCGGGTTGAACACCGCGCTTCGTGGCGCGATTGAAATGCGACATGCTGCCTGGCTGTGGGTCTCGGATCTTTCCGCGAAAGATCCTTATTACATTCTTCCGGTGCTCATGGGCCTATCCATGTACCTGGTTTCGAAGATGACGCCGATGACCGCCACGGACCCCCAGCAGCAGGCCATGATGAAGATCATGCCCATCACCATGGCGGGCATCTTCATGATTTCTCCCATATCCAGCGGCTTGGCAGTGTATATTCTCACCAGCAGCGTGGTTGGTATAGCGCAACAGTGGTACTTGAACCGCACGCATCCTGTGCCCGCACCTGCAAAGCCCGTGCGCGGGAAGAAGTCTTAACTAGACCATTCCGGAACGGAGGCGGTCGCGGTCTGAACTCCCGATGGCTAAAGAACTCATCCGCGATGGGAAGCTCGACCGGCAAGCGGCGGCCGAGGCGCTGCGCCATTTTCTGGAGAATATCGTCCTGGTCTCCGGGCTGGAGTTGCAGGTGAGCGTGCGAACGGTCTCGCTAGAAGGCCCAGTTTCGGGAAGCGACGCGGAAGTGCTCGCCGATATGGACGGCAAGGACAAAGAAATGCTCCTGGAGCACGGCGGGGAAGTTCTGAAAGCGTTCGAGCATTTGGCCTTCCGGGCGCTACGGTTGGAACCTGCTTACCATGAAAAGATCCATATCGATTGCGGCGGCTACCGCGCGCTGCGTTTTGAGGAATTGCGCATGACCGCGCGCGTGGCCGCCGAACGAGTGCAAACTTCTCGCCAGCCCTTCCGCTTGAATCCCATGTCTTCGCGCGAGCGCCGCATCGTGCATATGGCGTTGAAGGATATGACCGGGGTGCGCACGGAAAGCGCCGGCGTCGGCGAAGACCGCCAGGTGGTCATCCATCCCGCGGACAGCAAACCCTCCCAGATCTGAATTTGCCGCGCGAAGAAAACGATCCAGGATGCTGGTCTCAGCGCGTCGCCCAGCCTTGCGACAGAACGTTGCCGTCAGTGCCCAAGCGAACGCGATAGGTGAAGGATGCGGGACGGCCGGGACGCACCCGGGGAAACCGCAGATCGGAGATTTCCACCACCGCTACGTCGCCTTCCTGGTGGAAGCGCGTCACCGGAAATCGCGAGAACCACAAAACCTTCTGCACTTCGGGAAGGCGTTTGGCAACCTCGATGAACGAATTTGGCGGTGCATCGGGGTAGTAGTGGTGCTCGAGCGCGAGCAATTCCCCATTGCTTACCGCTTGCTGGCTCAGGTCCATTCGTAGTTCGTAGACGCCGTGCTCCGACCGCACCAGCCCGTCCCAGTGCCACAGCGACGGGGGCAGCGGCAGCGCTCCGATGGAGTCCACCTGCAAGCCATCCAGTTCAGCGAACTTTTGCATGCGCGACAGCGCCATGTGGTGGGTATACCCGGTGCACGCGACATAGATCACTGCCGCGGCCAAACCAGCGCGATTCCAAGTGTCATGCCGGATCTTGCCGCCCCCACTGAGGAGCGCGGGCAGGAGGAAGAGCGCGGCAAAGATGACCATGGCCATCAGCACGACTCGATCGGAGATCGGGGCGCCGACAACTTCACCCATTCTGGCAATCAGAAAAGGGGCCGGCAGGAAAAGCAGCCACATGCCCATGGCGCGGCGCTTCAATTTCTGCGGGTGGGCACAAACCCAGGCAAGCATTTGCGGGACAAGAAGAATCGCGGTGAGCGTGAAATCGATGATGAAGATGAGGTCCCAAGCGGGGCGCGACCATACGAGCGGCGACCAGATCATGGTGCCAAAAGACGTCACCAAGTCGAGCACAATGTGGCTCAGGATGCCGACCGCGTAGATGCCCGCCAGCGCGACAAAGGATGGCGCTTCCCACTTCTGCGAATTGGCAAACACGCGCGTGATCCCCGCTAGAAGCACCGCCCACAGGGGAAGCATGACCAAGGAATGGGTGATGCTGCGGTGCCAAGTGATCACCAGGAGTTTATCGTGAGAGAAAATATCCCGCACTACATCGGAATCCGGAAAGATCGCACCAAGCATCAGCGACCAGGTGATCATGCGGCCGCGGTTCATGGGCGGCGAGGCCCACAGGTCCTGGCCGCGGAAAACAGCTTTTCCGATCAATGCGCCGGCGATGCCGTGGGTGATAGTGTCCATTGTTCAAGTCTAGCTGATCGACTGCGAACCTAACATTCTAGCGGACCGCCAGGAGCGGATCTGTTTTCCTGATGACTCTGCCGATCGAGCGCGCCGAGACTCGACGACCATCGAGGGCCGCGGTGGCAGCCTCGGCGGATTCAGCGGAGATAGCGATCAGCAGGCCGCCGGAGGTCTGCGGATCGAACAGCAGGTCGCGGTACTCCGGTCCAACGCTTTCGGCGAAAGCCACCGACTCGCCAATGAAATCGCGGTTATTCTTTAGGCCGCCCGGGAGAAATCCTGCCCGCACGGCTTCCACGGCCCCGTGAAGATAAGCGACAGCCGCATGATCGATTTCGAAAGACACGGCTTCGACGCTGCGCTGGGAATCCCCCAGCGCCATTTCCCGCGCGTGGCCCAGCAAAGCGAACCCGGTAACGTCCGTCACTGCGTGAATCGGACAGGCCGCTCCCGCCTTTTCTTGTATCTCTTCGAGCGCTGCGGCGGCCGTGCGATTCAGTTGGGTCATGGAAGCAATGGCGGCCTCCAAATCGGCCTCGGCCAGGCGCCCTTTCTTCAGCGCCGTTGCGAGCACGCCGGTTCCAATGGCTTTCGTCAGCAGCAAGACGTCACCCGGGCGCGCGCCCACGTTTCGCCAAACTCGCTGCGGATTGATGAGGCCCGTCACCGCGTAGCCAAATTGAATATCGTCATTGCGAATCGAGTGGCCGCCAATGACGGCGCAATTTGCTTCCACCATCTTAGAAAGCCCGCCGCGAATGATGGCTTCCAGAATCTGCGCATCCCCCTGGTCGGGGAAACCCACAATCGAGAGCGCGGAAACCGGCTGGCCGCCCATGGCGTAAACATCGCTCAAGGCATTGGCTGCCGCAATTTGTCCAAAGGTAGACGGGTCATCAACGATGGGGGTAAAGAAATCGACCGTCTGGACCAGCGCCATTTGAGGGCTCAGCAGATACACCCCGGCGTCGTCGTTGGTATCGAAACCAACGAGCACGTTCGGATCAGTGGGCCGCGGCAAACGGCGCAAAACGGAATCCAGCAACCCTGGACTCAGCTTCGCCGCTCAACCGGCAGCCTTGACCATGGCCGTGAGTTTCACGGATGGGGTCAAGTCGCACCTCGCTGCTATCTTTCTTGTGAGTGAAAATGAGTATTCACCCACGGCAAAGTTCCTGGTTCGACCAGGCCGGTTTTCACTTGCTGTGCCAGCCAAGCCAGAGCCTTCCTGTCCCCAGGCGTTGATTCCCGTGTAGCCCACGGTATTTTGTTTCAGGTTGATCGCTG
>Ga0066675_10000660_pt1 | contig 13816 bp, 11 predicted proteins | sample GraSoiAngelo_124_FD_62295 | JGI IMG/M metagenome (GOLD analysis project Ga0066675, IMG submission 62295) | Grasslands soil microbial communities from the Angelo Coastal Reserve, California, USA - 14_0927_05_20cm | ecosystem: Environmental > Terrestrial > Soil > Grasslands | place: USA... | reverse complement strand
GTTGCGGCTGTAAGGTGTCCCTTGGAGTCAAGAGCCACGGCTCCAACAGTATCGTGTCCAGCAAAGGTTAGATCCCGTTCGCCGGCAGCCGCCTTGACCTTGGCTTCGGCGAGCCGTTTGCGCTCGCGATCGATCACGAGTTCGTTGTTGTCAATCAACTCGATGCCGAGTCCTGCAGCAAACTGCTCGGCGCCTTTACCGACGAAATATACGTGGGGGCTTTCGCTCAGGATCAGTCGCGCGGCACGAATTGGATTGCGAATGCGCTCTACGCATCCCACGCCGCCGGCGCGCATGGTTGTGCCATCCATGATGAGGGCATCCATTTGGACTTTGCCGTCAGCCGTGAGGAAACTGCCGAGCCCAGCATCAAAGGTGTCATCATCTTCCATGACGACGACGGCTTCCTCGACTGCCTTTAGCGCGGACCCTCCCGCAGCCAGAATTTCCCAACCAACTCGAAGCGCATTCTGAACGCCGCGACGATGATCTTCCACTACATCGTCCGGGATCGCCCAAGCTCCGCCGTGTACTACCAATACTGGATCTACTCGCACTCCATCCCTCGACCAAAAAATTCAAACTAATACATCTATCACGTTCGTGGAGACGCAGCGTGCTGCGTCTCTACTGTTCAAGGGTGCCAGATTCACGCGCTTTGTAATCGACTCAACGCCAATTTCGACGCGTTATAACCGCACATGCCATGGACTCCGCCGCCGGGGGGTGTCGAGGACGAGCAAATGTAGACCTCCGCTGCCGGTGTCGCGTACTGTCGCCAACTTGGACGCAGCAGAAATTGCCATAAATCCACCGCTCCTCCGCCAATATCTCCGCCGACCAGGTTCGCGTCCATCGCCTGAAGATCGGCTGTTTTGAATACTCTCCGCGCAAGCACACAATCGGAGAATCCAGGAGCAAAGCGTTCAATCTGCCCTTCGAGACGCGGAAGCATGTCGACCGTGGATCCATTAGGAACGTGACAGTACGCCCATGCAATGTGTTTCCCCGCCGGCGCACGCGTCGAGTCGTACAGCGTGGGTTGCGCGAGCAGGACGAACGGCTTTTCAGCATGACGACCCTTCGACATCGCGTCCTCCGAGCTTGCAATCTCCTCGATGGTGCCGCCTAGGTGGACCGTAATGGCGCGCCGGCAGTCTGCCGCCTTCCACGGAATCGGGCTGGAAAGCGCGTAATCGACTTTGAAAATTCCTGGTCCATAACGGTATCGCTGCAGAAGCCTCCGGTACGCCGGCGTGAAGCGCACTCCGGCGATCTGCAAAAGTTGGCGGGGAGTCACATCGCAAAGCGCAACCCTGAACCCGCCCAGCAAGCCCAAATCACTCACCGGGCTCTCGGTCCTGACCACGCCACCGAGGCTTCCCAAATGAGCACAGAGTGCATTAGTGATCGACTGCGATCCACCGCGAGCAATCGGCCAGCCAACAGCGTGGGCGGTCGCGCCTAGAACGATACCGAACGAAGCGCTCAAAGGTTCATCCATTGCGAGGAATGAGTGTCCGGCCACCCCAGCGAACAGCGCTTTGGTGCGTTCGTTTCGAAACAGTCGCCTTGCGAGGAAGTTAGCCGAAGCTAGCGCCTGCAATCCAAACTTCGCAAGCAGGAGCGGATGATGCGGAACTTTGAAGACGGGCCGCAGGATGTCGGAAGCGAATCCCGGCCAGTGCTCGACTATTGGACGCATGAGCCGGTCCCAGGCTGTGCCATCCTCTCCCAAAGCGCGTGAGGCTTCATTGAGATCGCGTTCGAGCATAACGACAGTGCCATCGTCCAGAGGATGGGCGAGCGGAGCGGGGGAATGGATCCACTCGAGGCCACATTCGCGTAGGGGAAGCGAAGAGAAGAATGGAGAGCCCGCCGCCATCGGATGCACGGCTGATCCAAAGTCGTGGTGAAATCCGGGCAGCGTGAGCTCCATCGTTCGCGCTCCGCCGCCGGGTTGCGCTTCTGCCTCAAACACCTCAACCTGAAGCCCAGCCTGGGCGAGCACGATCGCCGCCGCCAGACCGTTTGGTCCGGAGCCAACGACCACAGCTCTGCGCGAATCAGAGTTCATCGATGGGAAGGCAGCTCCTGGGGCATTTCGACTACGCCGATCTTGCCATCCGGCTGACTTTCGAGCGTAGGTGCGTAGGGTCCGAGCAACTGCCGTCTCCACCAGTTACCTGTGGCACGCTTTTCCGCCATGGTCGTAAACCAGTATTGCCACAACACCGCGCGCACCTGCTTTGGTGGAGCATCGGCAAAGGGGTTTCCGCGAAAGAGCTTGAGGACGTCTGGACTGTTGGCAAGCAGCCGGACCTCCGTGTTAGGAACGATTGGATTCTCAGTCCAGCTTCCCAGCGAGGCGAACCAAAGGTTCCAGTCGAAACGAGGCTGATACGGAGCATAGATGCCTGGCGCGTCGTTCAAGACTTGCGGCTTGTTGCGAAACTCATAGGCAATCCAGTTCTGTCCATCTTTAGAGCCTTGGAACTCAATTTCGTATCGTCCGTGGGTCATCACCGCGAACAGTCCGTATTGGTTTGCAATACGAAAGGGCTGCAGCATCACGATAGGTGTGGTTGGTAATGGAGCACGTGGACGTACGATCAACACCAGCTCCGCGGCAGTGACATAGCAAATCCATGTAAGTATCACCGCGGAGACAGCTAGTTTTAGCGCGCCAAAGTGCTGCCGAATGAACCCTGGTAAACGGAACATGGAGCCCTCTTGCCCGGCATCCTCGGATTTCGAGACTTCCGCTTGCCCTGCCTGTGTTTTCGGCAAGTTCGCGGCAGCAGGTTCGACTGGCACTCGCGGACGCCATTTCTCTGGAATCCACCGCAGCACAAATCGATCATCGACCAACAGAATTCCCAAACTGAGCACCAGGTAATTCAGAAACGCATAGTTCGCGCTCGAGATCACGCCGAGCTCCCAGACGGTGACGATCCAGAACAGGATGATGCGGAACCTGCGCGGCAACAGAATCATCCAGATCAGCCCGAGCTCCATCACCAGCGTGGCACCGGTTGCGGTCGCATGAAACCAGTGCGGCGAATGCTGCAGGTACCATCCAATCCACGTAGGCAGCGGACCGTTTTGGTAATACTCATCCATGGCAGTAAAGTTTCGCCATTGCGGCTCACCGCTCGCGAGCTTCACGATTCCCGATTCGAAATAAATGCGAAACCACTCCCACTGCAACAGAAATAAGCTGGCGCGCGAAGGCAGGGTCCCCAGTAACCGCCGGGGTTGTGGTTGCTGGGGTGCAGAAGGCGGATGCTTCGCCCCAAGCCCCGGACGCAATCCCGGCGGCGCAAAGAACAAGCAGACGAAGCCCGCCTCGAGCAGCATGCCGTCGGACTGGTATTCCGAGAAATCCCGCGCCGTGGATATGAATGAGAGAAAGCAAACGAAGCAGATCACGAGCATGGCGCGAGGCCAGAAGTTCACCAGGAGGAGCAGCGAGCCGATCATGCCGATCCAGCACAGCGCCATCAACATGCCCGAACCGCTAGAAATCCAGAGTAAAGAAGGCGCATACCAGAAACGAACATGCGCAACCCCTGATTGCGCCACCGCCTGCAGATATTCTCGAGCCGGAAGAACTCCCTGAGGCCCAATCAGACCGCGAATCTGGACCACCAAGGAATAAAAGGCTGAGAAGTAGATAAGACCGAGAGCGCGAAGGAAAAGCCACCGAGGAATCAGGCGATCAGACGCGCCGCACTCGGAAGAGAACAGCCTGCGAATAACGGATTTTGGGATTGAATCTACCAGGCATCTTCAAGGTACCGACGAAATAAAAACCGAGCAACCTGAAGGACTTAAGAGGAGACTTCGAAGACGTTTTTAACAAGCCTCGACCTGAATATATCAACGAATGCAACGTACTAATTAATCAAAGACTTACAACGATCTCATGACATGCGAAGCTGCTGTGAAAAATTGTTGCCCGGCATTGCTCTCTTCCACCTTGAATAGTTCGAATTTTCAAAAAGGGAACGAGCTGCCAAAATTCACTCCTAGTTCCTCTGCGGTTGTTTGCGTCACCACACGCCACCAAGAGCAAGTTTCCAGAGTCACCAACTTTCTTGACAATCTCCCTGATTTTGTTCGAATCTTGCTGACGCATTTTGTCACGTTGCATAGGGTTCTGATCCCGCAATAGTCCCGGCCTGAACCCGGGAGGGTCCCACACTACTTTTGCTTGGTTGTTTTCTTGAGCAGCTCAGAGATAGCCGCTTCGCTGCGTGCCGAGCCGCTCAGTCCATCCATTCGCAGGACGATTAGGAGGCCAAATGACGTCCAAGCTGTTCACACGCGTTCTTTTTCTTAGTCTTTTCTTGCTGTGCTGCTCCGCACTGCTAGCACAAATATCAACCGGAAGCATTCAAGGAACTATCACTGATCCAACGGGAGCCGTGGTTGCCGGGGCGAAGGTCACAATCACTAGCCAGGCTTCCGGCCAAGCGCTGGTCGTAACCACGAATTCCAGAGGTGCGTACGTTTCCGGACCTTTGGCGCCAGGCGCCTATACGGTGCGCGTAGAGAGCAAAGGTTTTGCCACGATTGAAACACCCGTGACGGTGCAGGTGGGCGAAATCTCCTCCGGGAACTTCACGGCCAAAGTGGGACAGGAATCGCAGGTCATTGAAGTGCAGGCGACGAGTGTCGCGATAAACACCGAGCAGCCGACGGTCCAAGGAGTTCTGACCACAGAGCAAATTGAGAACCTTCCTTTTAATGGACGCAACTTTCTTGATTTGGCGCAGCTCGAGCCCGGCGTGCAGATTCAGGACGGAGGCAATTTCGATCCGACGAAGAATGGTTTTTCATCCGTATCGTTCGGAGGACGTTATGGCCGCACTGCTCGCATCACGCTCGACGGTATCGATATCAGCGATGAGACTGTCGGTACGACCACGCAAAACATCTCTGCTGGAGCTATTAAGGAGTTTCAACTCAGCCAATCTACGCTGGATTTATCTACGGAGCTGACCTCCTCAGGCGCTGTAAACGTTGTGACGAGGTCTGGCACGAATCATGTCCATGGCCAGGGGTTTTATCTCTTCCGTGACAAACGCGCGGGCATCGCGAACTTCCCGGGAGGACAGGACACTCGCTTCCAGAGAAATCAAATGGGTGGCAGCCTCGGTGGTCCGCTGATTAAGGATAGGCTGTTCTTTTTTGGGAACCTCGAACATATCCGCCAGCCATTTCTGACGCCGTTAAGTCCGCCGCCGCCATTTCAGAGCTTGCCATCGGGTTATCCCGCCAAATTTAGTGACAGCACATCAATGGGCAAACTGGATTGGCAAATCAGGCCCGACATGCATCTCTTTTACCGCTTCACGTACCACACAAACAGCGACGTCAGCGCGTTCGGTGCGACATACCAGCCCTTTGCCAATCGCGATAACACTCCTGCTCACGGCGTGGGACTCGATTTCAATACGGGAACCTTCACCCACAGCATCCGCTTCGGCTACCTGAAGTTCCAGAATCACATCGCAGACTCTGTCCTCGGTAACCCTGGCGTCTTCAATCCTGCTGGAAACGTTCCAGTGGCGATTCGGATTGGACCTGCGGGCGTGGTCACTCGTTTCGGACCTTCGCGACTTGCCCCTCAGGCGACCTTCCAATCGAACAAGCAGATTAAGTACGACGGAAGCAAGATTCTTGGCGCCCATATTCTTCGCTATGGATTCAGTTTCAATAAGATTCTGGGCGGCGGATTCGCAGCGTTCTATGGGCTTGCTCCCGAAGCGAGAACAAGGAATTCGTTGTCCGCGCAAGCCGACGCGGCTACAGGACCCTTCCCCGGCGGAGCGGGAAATCCCCTTAACTACAAAATCACGTCCATTCTGGTCGGCAACGGCCAAGGATTCTTCACTGAAATCCCTCAGTTCAGTTATCCCGCTGGTGGACAGTATGATGACCGGCTCGGCATCTACATGGGAGACAGCTGGAAGGTCAGACCAAACCTCACCCTGACTTACGGAATACGCTACTCGCGGGACACCGGACGGCAAGACAGCGACCTGCCGCCTATGACCTGTGATCAGATCGATCCAACATTGTTCAACGGGCTGGTTCCGTGCACTGGAAAGGCCTTCATCTTGGACCAATTTGGGCAAACGGGACTCGGCGGGCGCGTGCGCCAGCCGAATTCTAACTTCGGTCCGCAGTTTGGCTTTGCCTATAGCCCCGGCAACTCGGGTAAGACGGTCATTCGCGGTGGCACTGGCCTCTATTGGGAAAACGCCGTCTTCAACAACATTCTCTTCGATCGTCCGAGCCGCCTGCAGAAGGGATTATTCTTCGGCACAGACAGTCCCTGCCCCAGCGGCAAGCTTGGGCTGCCGGGCGGCGGGACGGTCACCAGCGTCAACGGAGTTGATATAGCTACAGGTATCTGCGGTCAGCGAGTTGGGTCTGTTCTTCCGCTGGTCGCCGCGCTGGAGAGTACGTTCATATCGGCGACCAAGGCTGCCGGACCGCAAGCAAACGGGAACTTCCTGGGCAATATTCTAGCCAATGGACCAAACTCCACTGGAAACGGTTTCATTGCTCCCAACTATCGGACGCCGCGCTCCATTCAAATGAATATTGGAATTCAACGCGAGCTGGCTCAGGGTCTTGTTTTGAGTGCCGATTTCATTCGAAACATCGGCGAACATTACCTGATCTCGTATGACACGAATCACGTTGGAGATGCGCGCTTCTTAAACAAGAACGCGGCTTTGAATGCCATTGCATTGACGACGAGCAACTTCGGCTGCAGCGGTAACAATGCTGCGGCTATCAACTGCGCGATCGCGGCAGGGGCCACTATCAGCGACTTTGCCGGCTGCGGTCTCGATTCAGGAAACACTTACCTGTTCGGAACCCCAGCTGCTTTCAACGTCGATTGCAACGGAAATCCTATAACTCCAAACACTGGAGCCGCTTTCCCGGGCATTAATCCGTTAGTAGGCGAGAACAACATGCTCTTCCCGATCGGCCGGTCCGAGTACAACGGACTACAAGTCAAGCTGGTGGGGAACAGAGGAAACCCGATTCGCGGCATCACCGCAGCCAGCTATCAGATCTCATATGCGCTTTCGAGATTCAACAGCATGGCTTCCGACCAGGACTTCATTCCCGAGGCCGATGACTTCCGCAATCCCACAGCTCACATGGGCCCAAACTCGCTCGATCGCACTAACCAGATCTCCTTTGGTGGCAGCTTCCAAATTACGCATGGTCCGATGCTGAGCTTCGGTTCTCACTTCTTCTCGCCGCTGGCCCAGGACATGAGAATTGAGAATCAAGGACGGTCTGGGGAAATCTTCTCCAGCGACCCCGTTGGGGATGGAGCCAATATCAATCATCTCCTTCCGCAAACAAATCTGGGGGCCTTCAACCGAAGTGTCAGTCCCGGAAGCCTTAACAACGTGATCAACAATTACAACAAGACTGTAGCCGGCACGCTGTCGCCTGCAGGACAGGCTCTAGTCAGCGCAGGCCTGTTTACTCAATCTCAGCTCGTACTATTAGGCGCGGTTATGGACAGCCTTCCGCTCGCGCCTGCTGGTGAAATGGGACTTACCTGGCTGAAGACCATCGATCTCAAGCTGGCCTATCCGATCAAAATACGAGAGAACATTTCGCTGGAGCCGTCTGTTGGCTTCTACAATGCTTTTAACTTCGCCAACTTCAATTCTCCTGGACACACGCTCGGCAGCGTGCTGAACGGTTCGGCTGGCAACATTAACGGCACAACCGTAGATAAACCTGGACTGCCGGGTGGACGTGATTCGGTCAGAATAGGGCTCGGAACTGGCGTGAATGCAGCCGGTTCTCCACGGCAATTGGAATACGGCCTGAAGCTGACTTTCTAAACCCAGAATGACAGTCGAAGGGGAGCACACATGTGCTCCCCTTTTTTCTTCAGCAGTACAGCAGATCAATAATCCCAGCTCATATCCGCGCCCTTGGGCGCAGTTTCCTTCATGTGCTGCCCCATTTGCGGCATGACGCGCTGAAACATCGTCGCCGCCGATTCACTCACGCTGATGTTGCCGCCCCCTTCGTAGCAATGCGGCTGGCGATAGCCATATTCGAAGGTCGCTACCTTGTACGGATTTTTCGGACTGTCGAGAAAATCCTGGGCGAAATGTACAGCATTGTTGAGATACCACGTATCCATATCGCCGACTGTTATATGCAGCTTACTTGCGAGCTTCGGTCCTAGAGTGGACCAGTCCCGCTGCATAATGTGATTCAGGTCGTAATGTTCCTTCCAATAGCTCGCTACTGAGGAGTCGATCTCTCCCGTTTTGGGATCCCAGATTGGTTTTGGATACCCCTCCGGACCAACCGGACTGAAGACCGCCTGCCAGATGCCAAACTGCTCAGTCGAGCGCCCGTGAGTGCCCATAACTTCTTCGCGGCGAACCGCCGGCTCCATCACAGCTTTCAGACTGCCATCCGGCTCCCGCATCTCCGGACGCGGGACTCGCCCAAAGAGGCCTTCCTTCCAGAACGCATTCTTATCTTCGTAGATGTTCACAATCTGATAAGCGCGAAAGTCGATAGGATCGGGACAGAAACCCCAGGCGCCGTTGAAATCATCCGGATAGAAGACCTGATCAGCAACCGCCTCCCATCCGCCGGTTGATCCGCCGGTCAGCGCACGAGCCCAAGGCTGGCCGATTCCGCGAAAGCGCTTCTCCACTTCGGGAATGAGTTCTCTCAGGATTGCGTCGCCGTATGGCCCCAAATTCGCGGAGTTCACGGCATAAGAGTCGTCGTAGTAAGGATTCGCGTGCTGAATCTGCAGCAACAACATCTTCGGCAGTCGGCCAGAGGTCCAGTCCTGATACAGCTTGTATTGCGCCTCAGCGCGCTTACGCGCGCGGTCTTTCAAATCCGGCGTTGGCGGTTCAGTGCGAAAGCCGCGAAAATCCGCCGGGAAGTGGCCCTGATCGATCAGCAGCGGATAGTGAGCATTCGGATGCTTGTCGAAGCCCTCGGGCAAAACCACGATCGCGCCCAGGTACACAGGCTTGCCCCAGAAGTCACTGAGCAGCTTGCTCTGAATACGGAAATGCTTGATGTACTGCGTGTCCTGCGGCGGCTGAATCGGCGGAATCCTTTCAGAAAGCGCAATGCGAACGACTCCTCCATGGGAGGGATCGATATGCAGGCGCTGCGGCTTACTCATGAGATTGCCCGGCTTCTCGTACCATTGTTGCCCCTCTCCCATATCGGGAGGGAGCTTCACCGTATGTCCGTCCGACCGATGGAAGGTTTCGTAGACATTGAGTACGGCCTGAACGTAGTAGTCGCCGGCTGGAACCGCTTCGAGACTGACCAGCGGATAACCGAGAGTAGAGGAATCGATGATTGCGCTATTCCCGGGAGCGAGCGCATCCACATCGAGTCCGAAAAACTGCGCACTTTCCGCCTCCTCCTCCCGCAGTTGGAAGCGCGGTTCCGGCTTCTCGTCCTTCGCAATGCCGAACAAGATGTGACCATCCAGCGGCTTGCTGCTTAGGCTGGCGGGGAAGCTGATCTCGAAGCGCAACTTGTTGGCGTCAGCCGAGTTTTGACCAAATCCTCTTCGATCAGACAAGCACAGTATTCCTGCAATTAAGAAGTGAGTAGCTCGCCATCTCCGAAAAGCAGAGTTCATCAACACGCTCCTAAGGTGAAGGAGCATTGTATTGGGAGCGGAGAAGTTCAATGCCTCTTCGCTCCCTCTCCGCTAACGTGCCCTCAAGGATTACGCTGCTTGCTCCTCCGACGGAGAAGCCCCGGGGATCCCGGCGTTTGCTCAAGCCCGCCCTTGTGGAGGGGGCAATCGCTTTAAAGTCTCGTCCAGACGCAGAAAACTCTTTACGCCTGCGGCGCGCAGAGCTTTCACAAGCCGGTGCATAGAGACATTCTTCGAATCCATATCGTGCTCAGCCACAGCGCTGAGGTAGTCATAATCTTCCGTATACAGCCAAAGAACGGTGCGGCGCTTGCGGTTCATCTTGGGACTCGCTGGTTTTGACAAACACAGCGCCTGCGAGCGCGGCCGGTCAGGACTGCGCAACAAACGTGCCCCAGAGGATTGCAACCTTGTCTGCGTGAACGGTTCCTCGTGAGCGCTGTTTTGTGATTTTGAATTCTGAGTACCTGAATGCAAACGACGTACCATTCGGTGTCGAGCAGAGCTCCCTCTGAACTGCGTCTGGTGTTCATCAATGCGCGAAACGCTGTTTATCCCAATGGCAATTGTGAGCACCTGCATGCTCACTTCTTGCATTGGCGTGCCAGAAGCGACTTAGTAGAGCGCGCCGGTTTCGTTATACACGGTTCTGTTTTGGTCCTATCCCTGTGCAGCGACCACTCATTGCGGAAATTCAGGCGTTCGTCCCCGGAATCTTCTCAGGCTTTTTCCCTGAGAATTCGGCGCATGAAGACGTAGTGAATTGAGTAGCGGGAAGATTGATCTCTAAGGTATGGATGACGGGGATCAAATTTCACTCAACCTCACTCCATCGCATCTGCCGAAGGAGCATCTGCAGCGCAGGACTCTGGAGCGACACAGCGGGAAAGTAGCTTCCCGACAACTCGCGTATCCACCACAAACCGAACTTTCTTCTCTCCTGCCAGGAGGAAAATCGATACAGATAGAGCTGAGCGCGGATAAAGCGTGGCGGCTGGTCAGGAAAAGGGTTGCTCTTTAAGAGACCAATGACGGCTTCATCTCCCTGAAGCAGCTTCGCGATCAGATGAATGAACCACCGATGCCGGTGATAGGACCCCATGGCGGCGAACCACATCAGCCAATCCAGGCGAAGATGGTAAGGCGCGATCTGCGGAGGCATGCGCGACGGGTCCCCAGGCTTGCCTTGGAATTCGTATTCGCGCCATTTGGTTGAGGCGGTGATGACAGTTTCAGGGGTTCCTTCGATCACGATTTCGTAGCGTCCGCGCGTAACGCCGCCGAACGCGCCATACGTCCCAACAAAATGAAAGCGGTTATAGACGGTGTTCATGATCTGTCGCCGGGACACAAGGTTCCTTACCGGCTTCACGCTCAGCACTACGACCAAAAAGACAACGGCTCCGGTCACAATCCTAAACACTAGATCGGGAGGATACGTTGCCCGCCCATGCAAGCCCAACCATCCGAGCGTCTGATCATCAAAGCAACTGAGAGCTAGAACAGCAGTCAGAGCATTCAGCCAGGAGAGATTGCCGCTGGCAAAGATGAGCAGTTGAAAAATGACCGTCAACGCTCCGGCGATGCTCGCAAACGGCTGCGGCAAAAAATACGCGAATGGAACGATCAACTCGGCAAAGTGATTAAAGAGCACTCCCCCCTTCTTCGACCACTGTGGCCCATGGTGAAGAAACCAGCTCAGCGGATTCGGTATCGGCTGGGTTTCATAGTGGTAGTCGAGGCAGGTGAAGTCGCGCCAGCAGGAATCGCCCCGAAGCTTGATTAGCCCCGCGCCGAACATCACACGAAAGAGCAGCCAGCGGAAGAGCCACATCACTGCAACTTGACTATTTGCTTCCGAGCCGCCCAGCACCGCGGCGTAAGCCCCAGCCTCAAGAAGGATCGATTCCCAACCAAATCCGTAAAAAATCTGGCCGACATTCACAAATGAGAGATACAGCGCCCAGAGCACAACCCAGATCGCAAGCAATGCCCATGAATATCCATCGATGAGGCTTGAGACGATCAATGCGGAGAGGGCCACGCCAATCCATGCGGACATGGCAAATGCTCTGTCATGCGGAAAGAAGAAGAACAGGCTCGGTGATTCCCGAAATGGCACCTCCCGCACAAACAGGGGAACTGGCATCAACCCCCGTTCTCCCAGCAGCGGCCGGAATTGATTGACGGCATTGAGGAACGCGATGAGAAACAGCGTCCCGATAGCTTTTTCAAGCGCGAATCGCGCCAGCCAGTAATCGCCCGGCTGCAACCAGCCGGGAATGTTGACGTTCATAGGGCAAATTGAGAGAACTCCGCACGCCGAACACGAAGGTCATAAGGGAACATCAAAGTCACGAAGATGAACGCCTCTAACCGTTGTGAGACTCTTATTTCGCCTTCGTCACCTTTGTGTTCGCCTTTTGCCTCCGAGCGATTTACGAGTATGCCTGCAGAAGCGACGGCGACTGTGCGACATCCTGCGCCCGGAAATGTGGAAGAATTAGCAAAGGAGGTTGCTCCATGTCCACTCCCCAAGTTCTAATTCTCACCGGAGATGCCGCAGAGTCGCTGGAAGTGATGTATCCCTATCAGAGATTGAAGGAAGAAGGATACGAGGTTCACATCGCAGCTCCCACGAAGAAGAAGCTGCACTTCGTGGTGCACGATTTTGAGCCGGGCTATGACACCTACACAGAAAAGCCAGGGTACAGCTGGAACGCAGACATCTCCTTTGCCGAGGTCGATCCAGCCAACTACGTGGCTCTGGTGATACCCGGCGGGCGCGCGCCCGAGTACATCCGCAACAACCCTCACTGCCAACGCATTGTCAGGCACTTCTTCGATCGCGAGAAACCGGTAGCCCAGCTCTGCCATGCTTCGCTCGTTCTAGCCGCGGCAGGTGCGCTCAAGGGCAGACGAACAGCAGCCTATCCGGCGCTGGAGCCTGACGTAAAAGCCGCCGGAGCCTATTTCGTCGACAGTGAAGCGGTTGTCGATGGAAACATGGTTTCCGCCCGCGCCTGGCCCGATCATCCTGCATGGATGCGCGAGTTCGTGCGCATTCTTAAGCAGAAAGCTCCAGCTCAACATGGCGAAGTTGCCAAGGCGGGATAGGGTCCAAACGTCTTAGAACAGATCCAATGACACAGGGCGAAGCCCGACATTTTGGTAGCCCATTGGCGTAAGCCGTGGGTTGGCATTACAAACACAATTGAGCCCTGAAAGGGCGGCACATCACCACCGCGTGCGGCAGTGCGGAACTGTGAGGAGAACCGCATTTATTGTCTTCTGCAACCCGTCTCGCCTGTGCGGACAACGAGCCCACGATGAACCCTCAAATGAAAATGCTTTAGAACAACGGATTGCGAAAATATTTTTGGCATGGTCCGCAAGGCACTGATCTGATTGATGGACTTGCAAGCTAGAGCAACGGATGAACGTTGCTATTTGCTGACGTTCTGCGGTATCAAGGAGAGAGATGCTGGGCATCAATACCAAATCGGTACTTGGAGTGCAACGTTGCTCATCGTCAGTCGCGCGCCTCTCCGCTCAACTCCCCGATGGCAGCAACTTATGCGCGGTGGTTAACCAACAAGTTAGCCCCCAACCCCGGGGTTACCCCGCCACATTCGGCGTTACCCCAAACAAAATCGCCGGGGTTACCCCGCGAAAATCTGGGGTTACCCCGGGGTTTGAATGCACTAACTCCTTTAGATTCCGCGACTCTGAGCTTAAAGTCAGGTTAGTTCTATCTCGTTTTGCTAGCTGAATATTACTACTTAGTAAACATAGGTTCCGGGATCATCTCTTTTCCAGACCTGCGTGTCCGTCGCAGTTTCCTTAGATTTAGCTTCCTGCTGGAGAATGCGACGCCATCTGGGAAGTCCTGGCTTCCCAATTCTGAAAAGGCTCGCGACTGGAGGTACGAAACATATCAATCAGATCCCGAACCATTGTGCGGCGTTTGATCAATCCTTCGATTAAGTGCTCAAGGTCGTCGACAGCCGATCCGTACCATTCGGGCGGAACGCTTTCTGCGATTTCCCAAAGGATTGCGGGATCGATGTTCTCAATTCGGGAAAGCCAGGGCTCGAACGATTCCCA
>Ga0066675_10000638_pt1 | contig 14080 bp, 12 predicted proteins | sample GraSoiAngelo_124_FD_62295 | JGI IMG/M metagenome (GOLD analysis project Ga0066675, IMG submission 62295) | Grasslands soil microbial communities from the Angelo Coastal Reserve, California, USA - 14_0927_05_20cm | ecosystem: Environmental > Terrestrial > Soil > Grasslands | place: USA... | reverse complement strand
GGCTTGAAACACCGTGTCTTGCCACACCTGGGCGTTGAGACACGTCCCGGTCGGCACCGTGTCGGCGCCCAAGCCAGTTCCGCGGAGCGCTTGGTGGCTGTCTAAGCTACTACTGCGCGATTGTTCAGCCCCGTCTGACAGGGTCGTGTGCCGGCTATACCACACCGAGCCCAACGCGTTGTTGCGAAACTCCTCCGCCTCCCACAACTGCGGCGGGGCGAAATCGCGCACCTCCGAAGCCACCACCGCACCGATCCCGTCGTAGGCGACGCGCGTCTGCTCGTTCGTGTGGTGCGTGGCGGCATCATGGCTGATCGCCTGGAGCACCTTGCCCCTAGCGTCGTACCGCAGCGAGATGTTGACGAGGTCGCCGCTGCCGTCTCCCCGCTTGCGAATGCGCGAGATCAGCCGGCTGTCACGGTCGTAGGCGCGCGTTTCGATGATCCCCGGGGTCTGGGCGCCGGCGGGGAACACCTGCAAGGTGTCCAGTCGGCCCACCGCATCGTACGCAAACGTGAACGTCCGGCCCGCGCCGTCCCGCACTTGCGATAGAGCGCCTAGCGGCAAACCATAGGTGTAACGCACCGTGTCGAGCCCGGTGATCGTGATCTGGGTGGGGAGCCGCATCCACGCCCGCCGCCCATTGCGGTCGTACCCGTAGCTGCCTTGCCCGAAGATCGAGAACGCCGTGCCGGTGAGCGCACGTAACCGCAGTGTGTCGGTCTGCAGCAAGCCGTTCGTCAAGTAGCTGCGAGAGATCCGCGCATCTTTGTTGTCTGCCTCGAGCAGATTCCCCACCGCATTATAGGTGAACGTGCTCGTATCGGCGGCGACCCGGTACCCGGTCCCGTTGTTGGGGTACACGGGAAAGTGCCGACCGATGGTGCCCGCATAAATGCCAGGCCAGGCGATATTCGCGTAGTCGACCGTGGGGACAATGCGTTGCACCCGGCGGTTCAAGCCATCGTAGCTCTCCGTCGTCTCGTACCCATTCCTGTAGCGCTGCCGCACGGGATTTCCGGCGGGGTCATAGGTGAAACTGGCAGGTCCGGACCCGAGCGTAAGTGTGAGGAGCCGGTCGGCACCGTCGTAAGTGCGGTAATCGATGAGGTCCTTGGGCAAACAGTCCGGCCCGACGTAGCAGGCGCGATCCGGCCTCGAGTACGAACGCACCATGAGCGGGTTCCCCTCGGCATCATAGCTGTTGACCACGAACAGGGTCTCGGCATTGACGGTTGTGGAGTCGGGGACCAGCCCGGAGGCGGTGAACGTGTAGGGCATAGGCGGCACATTGGTCTGCGTCTGCGTCACACGATCCGCCAGGTTGTACGTGACTCGTTGCCGCTGCCACAGCCCCTGGAGACTATCGATCGGCGTGAGGACGAGGGTGTCACGGCCGAGTGAGTCGCTTGCGCGCACCGTCCAGAAGCCCTGAGCCGTCTGGCTCGAATCGAGATTGCCGAGCCGCGCGTCGTAGTGGAACGAATCGGCGGCCGTGGCGCCGGGGAGCCGAATGCTTATGAGACGCTTCGTGGGCGAATACCCGAACGTTACCCGGCTCAGTGTCCCGCGGCCGTCCTGCTGCCACAGCCGATTGCCATTCGTCGCGTCGTAACCGATGACCGTGCTGTCCTGCTCCGGTGGAATGATCCGCTCAACTGCGTCCCAGGTCATGTTCCACACGTAGCGTGTCGCTGCCGCCTGTCCGTTCACCACCGTGCCGGAATCGGTTGTGGTCGAATCGTGGCCACGCGCGTCGTAGGTCGCGAGCATGACGCGGCCGTTCGGTTGCTGGACCCGCGTGACGAGCGCTGGCCAGCGGGCGTCGGTACGGCTCAACCCGGTCTCGCCACCCAGGGCGTTCACGATGCGGCGCGGCGCGCCATAGCGATCGAGCCACAGGCGCGTCGAATCGCCCACATCGGTCCGTGGCCCGTCGAGCAGCGCGTAGGCAAGCGCCGTATCCACGACATCGCCGGCGGGCGTGGTCCAGAGCCCCTGACTCTCGAGGGCCCGCAGCCGGGTGACGATCACCGGCTGGCCGGAGCCGGGATCGAGACTGTCCTGGGTGACGCGGCTTCCGGCGTCGAAGGTGAAGCTCGCCTTGAAGCTGCGGCGATTCGTCCGCGAATTGATACGGTTTGTGAAGGAACCGTCGTAGCCGAAGCCTACGGTGGTGGAGTCGGGGTCTTTGATCGCCGTGACCTGGCGGCCGCTCACCGTGAGGGTGGTAATGCGTGGCGTCGCCCCGAGGGGTGGGGCCGTGACGGAAGTGAGCTGCCCGCCCGTGTAGGTGAACAGATAGAACGCGGCGGCCGCGCCAGGTGGGACCGGCACCCTCAGGGAATCGAGCCGCCCGGTCGCGTCGTAATGGAACTTGGTCGTGTCACTCAGCCGGTTGATAGTGCTCACGTGCCGACCCTGGGAGTCGAAACGCACTTGCAGGCCGCCCGGTAGGTAGCGGACGTATTGCGTCCCGTTCCACTTCAGCGTGTCGGGATGGTCCACCTTGGCGGCCGCCCACACGTTCGTCCCGACCGACGCGTAGGGGTGCGCGCTGCCCTCGCCCCCGACCCAGAGAATCGTCGTGGCCGTCGGACTCGGGTTCTTGAGCAGCTCGAGCCCGGAGAGCCACCAGCCGGCGCCGAACGCCGAAGAGTCCCGCTTCACCACCACCAGTTGCCCCGCAGTGGACGTGGCGAGCAGGCTCTGGCCGTTGTACCGGTTCGCGACTTGAAAGGTGTAGTTGTAGATCGCGGTGGTATCCTGGGCGAGGCCGTCGTAGCCGAGCACGATTCGACTCGCGCGACCCGGGCTCATGCCCGCTCCCGACCACTTCCCACTGTCCCGCGCCACGCCATTAACGAGCAGCGTCGCGGTGAGTGTGTCGGGGTTGGCGGCCCCGGCGGGTAGCGTGACGTTCGCTGCGACGAGCGGATAAGGATGAGCCATCGCGCTCGAGTAGACGAGCATCGGTGCGCGGGTCTTCATCAGTGTGCGCACCGCGGGCAGGGGGTGCGCGAGCCGGAGGTCCCCACACTCCGACGCCGATGCCTCGGCTAATGCCACGGCCACGCACAGGCTCCGCTCAACCATGGTGCCCGGATTCACGGCGGCGACATCCGCCGTCGGGGCCTGCATCGAGCCAATCGAGAGGTTCACCCAGCCCGTGTCCTTCACGGTTGTGTCGGTCGTTTGTTTGGCCTTGAGCGTGATGGTCCCCGTCCCGCTCGCCCCGGACGTGTAACTCACGGTGTCGCTGCCGATCACGCCCGCGGCGAGCGTGAGGGACGTGGGCGATGGCGTGCAGCCGCTCGCGATCGCACTTCCAGTGCAAATCGCCGTAATCGTGTACGTGTTCGAGGCCGTACCGGTGTTCTTCACCTTGAACAGGCGTCTGGCGTTCACGCTCGCCCGCACGCCGACCGCCTGGGCGTCAGGCGTCACCACGACACCCGAGCTGGGCCCCACGACCACGGTAAAGTTCCAGCGGCCGGTCGCGAACGAGTTGCTGATCGCGCTCGACGCGATTGAGGAAGTCCCGCTTGGCCCAGTGGAATACGTGAGGGTGTAGTTCGTTGAGTCGAACGAGTTCAGCCCCGGGGTCACGGTGAGCGTCTGGCCCGTGCAGCTGATGTTAGCGGCCGGCTCGCACGTGAGGTTGAAGCTGTCCCGCTTGACTCCGATGTTCTTGACGGTGAAGGCAGCGGTGAACCCGCTGCTGAAGCTGTTGCGGTTGGGTCCAGTGCCGCTCACAGGGGTCACGACCACCGCGTTGTCGACCCTGGGCCAAATCGTCATGTCGTACCTGCCGTGGCCGAGCGACTGGCCCTCGGCAAACAACTCCAGCGACGCGCTGCCCGTGGTGGATGAGGAACTGAAGTACACGAGGACCTGGATCGATTGTTGGGGCGTTAGCGTGGCCACATAGAATGACTGAGTGCCACACACGACATTGGTCCCGCTGCACGTCAGGTCGTATGTGTCCATGTTGGTACCCGTGTTCTTGACGGTGAACCGGGCGCTGAGGTTGGTCGAGTTCGCGAAGACGTTCCCCAATGAGCCGCTTTGCGGCGTGACGCTTACGGAGTACGGGAACGCATGGCGGACGGAGGTCGGCGAATCCGGTACCGAGCCGGAGGGGCCGGCGGCCACCACTCCGAGCGAGACGACCATCATCATCGGTAGAACGCTAGTCCTGCGGTGTGAGCGCATACGAGACTCCGCGTGAGAGCAAGCCATGCGTGTGAGGCTGGCAGTGCGGCGGCTAGAGTTCGGCGTCGACGACGGCGCCCGGCGCGAGCGCAGGCCGTTGCCACGCCGACCAGGTGGTGATCAGCGCGGTTCCGGGCGCCGCCTCGCGGCGCCAGCACACCGGGACATCGGCCACCACCGCCCACGTTTGCGCCCGCCGGAGCGTGTGGACCCAGGCATCCGTGTCTAAGTCGCAATTGTCTGCGGTTCCGAGTCGGATCTCGACTTTGACCGCGTCCCAACGGCTGTTTCGGAGATTCAACTGGACTGGGCTTGAGAGAGGAGTGCTCACGGCGGGCGCGGGAAGCGCGAGCAGCGTTGCACCCGCAAGCGTGACTGCAAAGGCGAAGCTGACGAACAGGCGAGCCACGAGGCGACTCCGAGCAGAGGTCGCCCTCGACTAGGCACGCCGTGTGCCGCCGGCCGCCAACAGTGGACCTGCTGCATCAACTCCCACGAGTAGAATGAGATGGAGATCCCACTCGGGGATACCCGGCGCTCGCGGATCCACTGGTTCGTGCACGGTTCGAGCACGGGCGATCTCGGGCGAACTGGGCCCCGGCGGCCGTTGCCTCGCCTGTTGTGCTCAGAGTGAACGCCGCCGATGCACGATTCGCATGTTCGAACTGTGCACGCGGCGCACTTTCGGACCGCTCACCGACCTACATCCGGCTCCGCTTTCCTTTCTGGCTCACCACCCGAGCCTCGGCACGCCGTGTGCACTCTCCATCGCGGTCCCGGGAGGATCTCGCCTTCATGACCATTGCGCTCGTGTCCAAGCTGCCGCTCGCCGAGTCGTTCGACGCGGTCTACCTCGAGCAGTGGAGCATTCTGCCGCTCGAGGTGGACGGCGAGCGGCTGCGGGTCGCCACGGCCGGAGAGCCAGCCGCCGAAGTGCTGGCGGACCTGGAGCTCTCTTACGGGGTTCCGCTCGAGGTCTTCCCCGTCTCACGGGAGGAACTGCTCGAGGGCATCCGGCGCACCTACTCGGCGGCGGAGTCGGTGGTCGAGCTCGTACGGGACCTGGATGCTGAGCTTGGGCCTGCCGCCGAAGCGGGCGACGATCGGTTCGCCGACGCCCGCGACCTCGCCAATCAGCCCCCCGTCATCCGCTTCGTGAACCTCCTGATCCGGGAGGCCCACGATGCGCGGGCGAGCGACATCCACCTCGAGGCGTCGCGCGATGGGTTGCGGGCGCGGTTTCGGGTCGACGGGGTGTTGGTAGACGTCCCGAGCCCGCCCAAGGGCGTGCAGGCAGCGGTCGTCTCGCGGGTCAAGCTACTCGCCGAACTGGACATCGCCCAACGGCGGCTGCCGCAGGACGGGCGGATCCGGGTGCGGCTAGAAGAGCGGGAGCTGGATTTGCGCGTCTCGACGGTCCCTACGCTGTACGGAGAGTCGGTGGTGCTGCGGCTGCTCGATCGTGGCGGCCGACCGGTGGCTCTGGAAGAACTGGGGATGGACCCCGCGACCCTCGAGGTGTTTCGCCAGCTCGCCGAGAGGCCGCACGGCATCCTGCTCGCCACCGGCCCCACGGGGAGCGGGAAGACGACGACGCTGTACGCAGCGCTTGGGCTGCGCCAGCGCACGGCGGAGAAGATCATCACCGTGGAGGACCCGGTCGAGTACCACCTTGACGCGGTCACACAGGTCCCCGTCAACATCAAGGCTGGGATGACGTTCAGCGGCGCGCTGCGGAGCATCCTGCGACAGGACCCGGACGTGCTGATGGTGGGCGAGATGCGCGACGCGGAAACGGCCGGCATCGCCGTCCAGGCCGCGATGACTGGGCATCTCGTCTACTCCACGCTGCACACGAACGACGCCGCGAGCGCGATCACGCGGCTCGCCGACTTGAAGGTCGAACCTTACTTGATCGCCGGCACGGTCGAGGGTGTGCTGGCCCAGCGCCTTGTGCGGAAGATCTGCCCGGAGTGTCGCGAGCACTACCGAGCTGACCCGAGTGCCGTAGCGCTCCTCGCCCAACGGCCGGTAGGCAGGATCTCGCTCGCGCGCGGCCGGGGGTGCACCGCGTGCCGCGACACCGGCTACCGCGGGCGCACGGGGATCTTCGAGCTGCTGGTGATGACGGACGAGATGCGACAGGTCCTCCTCAAGTCGCCCAACGCGAGTGCTCTGCGACAACTCGCCGTGACCCAGGGGATGGCGACCCTCAAGCAGGACGGGTGGCGCAAAGTGCAGGCGGGATTAACGACCGTCGAGGAGGTGCTGCGTGTGGCCGATGGCTAGGCGCGGCTTCACCCTGATCGAGCTCCTTGTCGTGATCACGGTGATCGCCATACTCGCGGGGCTCGTCACGCCGCTGGTGTTCCGCAACGTGGGTGACGCCAAGGTATCGGCCGCGAAGGCCCAGATCGAGCTGTTCGCGTTGGCGCTCGACGGCTATCGCCTCGACAACGACTACTACCCGGCGACGGCGCAGGGCCTCGAGGCGCTACGGGCCCAGCCGGCTGGTGAACCGCAGGCGCGTAACTGGCGCGGGCCATATCTCCGCAAGGCTGTGCCCCTCGATCCCTGGGGGCGCGCGTACCTCTACAAGAGTCCCGGCGCCGTCAACGCGACGAGTTACGACCTTGTCTCCCTTGGTCGAGACGGGCAGCCCGGCGGCACAGGGGAGGACGGGGATGTGACCTCCTGGGGCGAGAGCAAGCCATGAGCGGCTATCGGTTCCGCGCAGCCCGCGCTGACGGAGTGATGGTGAACGGCGTGATCGAAGCGACTAGCACCGAGCACGCGAGCGCATTGGTCTTTGATCGCGGCCTGTTTCCCGTCGCCCTCTCTCATGAGGAGGATGGGGACGTCCGCCGCCCGAGCGCGAGTCGCCGCGACCTGGCGATCGCATTCCGGAGCATCGCGGCGCTCGTCGAGGCGGGCGTTCCGCTCGAGCGCGCACTCGCGGCGAGCGTACCGCTCACGCAGGGACCGCTGCGCCAGACTTTCGCTGTCGCTCGCGAGGAACTCCGCCAGGGGAAGAGCCTTGCACCGGCGCTTGCGGCCGGCCGTGGCACGGTGCCCGGAGTCGTTCTTGGAATGATCCGTGCCGGAGAGCGGGGGAGTCAGTTGGGGCGAGCGCTCGAGCAAGTCGCCACGCACCTCGAACAGGAAGCGGAGCTTGTGGCGCGTGTGCGGCAGGCGCTCGCGTATCCGCTGCTCCTCGCGTTCGTTGGTACGGTCTCGGTGCTTGTTATCGGGACCGTCGTAGTCCCCCGGTTCGCGGATCTACTCGGCGACCTGGGCCAGGAGCTGCCACTCGCTACTCGACTCCTCCTCGCCGGATCGACCTTCCTGTCGCACTTCTGGATGCCGCTCATCGCGCTCGGCGCCGTCGCCGTCTCGGCATCCGTCGCGTGGCTGCGGCGCCCGCGCGGCCGGCTCTGGCTCGACGAGGCGCTGTTGTCGTTCCCCGCGGTAGGGAAACTCCGCCACGCGCTCGCCACGGCACGGCTGGCACGGGCGCTGGGGGGGATGCTCCGTACCGGGCTGCCGCTGCTCGCAGCCCTCGACGCAGCGCGCGAGGCCGCGGGTGACGAAGCGGTGGCCGCACGGCTCGCGCGCAGCCGAGAGCGAGTGGCATGCGGTGCGCCGCTCACCGCCTCCCTCGAGCGTGAGGCGGCGGTGAGCTACGGCGCGCTGCAACTCATCGCCGTCGGCGAGTCCAGCGGACAGCTCGGCGAGATGGCGCTACGAGCCGGCGACCTCGCCGCCCAGGAAGTGGAGCGCGGCTTGGGAACGCTGGTCACGATGCTCGAGCCGGCGCTGATCATGGCGTTCGGGGGGCTCGTGGCGTTCGTAGCTGCGGCGCTACTGCAGGCCGTGTATTCCCTGCGGCCCGGAGGCGCTTGATGCACCACAACGCCGGGCTCACGCTGGTTGAGATGATCGTCGCGCTCGCGATCATTGGGCTCATCGCGGGAGTTAGCGGCCTCGCACTTGGTGGCCTCAGACCACCACGCGAGTCCGGTGTTATCCGAGAGCTCAGAAGAGCTCGGGCCGAAGCGATCCGCACGGGGAGGCGAGTGCGGGCCGAATCTGGCGACTCCACACTCACCACCGTGTTGTTCCTTCCGGACGGTCGCGCGATCGGGCCGGGCGTCGATCCCTTAACCGGCGTCCCCCGTGACACCGCGCGGTGAGACCGGCATCGCGTTGCTCGAGGTGCTGGTAGCCCTCGTGATCCTGTCCACCGCGGGCGTCGCCTTGGTCGGGCTAATCGGAGCGGGGCTGCTGAGCGAGCGCGACGCGCGCGCTCGGGAACGGACCATGGTGGCGGAGGAACGGTTGATCGCGGCGATGACCCTGCTTAAGCGGGAAGATCTTGACCGCCGCCTGGGGCGGCATCCGGTAGGCGAGTTTCTCGTGCACGTTGAGCGACCCGAGCGGACGTTGTACCGGATCGCCCTCGCAGAGGTGCGCGCTCCTGAGGTGGAGGACCTGGTGACCGTCGTGTACCGACCGGAGCGACCAGGTGCCCCGTGAGACCGGGTTTACTCTGGTCGAGGTGATGATCGCCCTGACCGTCGGCGGGCTCGTGGTGCTCTGCGCCGAGCGGTTGTTTGCTGGCGTGGGAGACGGGGGCCGCGCGCTGGAGCGGGTGCGCGTGCGGCTGGACCGGGACGCCAACGGGCGTCGTTGGCTCGAGGCGACGTTGCTCTCGCTGGCAGTGGGGGATAGCACGACCAGCGCCTTCGAAGGCGACTCCAACCGGTTGCGCTTCACCGCGTGGGAACTGACTCCCGGCGGCTGGTTTGAGCCGCGAGAGATCGAATTGGGCGCGAGCGGCGGCCAGCTCCTGGCGAGCGTCTCGCCCGGCGAGCCCCTCGTGCTGGTCGACGACGCCCCCGAGGTCGCCTTCGACTACCTCCTCGAGCCTGGCGCCGATGCCCGCTGGGTCAGGCAGTGGGTGAGTCCCGTGACGGCCCCGCTCGCAGTGCGGATACGGGTGGCGCGAGCGTCTCCGGCAGCGGTGGACACGCAGCTGCTTCTGATCAAGGAACGGAGATGAACCGCCGCGGCTTCGCCCTGGTCGCGGTGCTGTGGGTGCTGACCGCGCTAACGGCCCTGACCGGGGTCGCGCTCACTGTGGCCCGGACCGGCGGCCAGACCACCCGCAACCGGGTGCTGCTCGCTCGGTCGGGCTTGGCGCGGGAGGCCTGCGTCGAGATCCTGCTCGCGCGCTACGCGCAGGATCCCACAGTGCGACGTGTGAACACTGTGGACCTGGGCCGTGGCACCTGGTGCCGGGCGGTGGTCGAGGAACCGGCGGCCAAGCTCAACGTGAACATTGCGGAGCGCGACGTGCTGGAAAGGCTGCTCTCGGCCGTCAGCCATCAGTTATCAGCTGTCGACTCAATTCTTGCTTTTCGGCGCCGCGGGCCGATTTACAACCTCGCGCAGGTCCGGGGCGTGGACTCCGCCCTCGCGGTGCGGCTGGCGCCGTTCGTGACGACGCGAGGCACCGGGGTCGTCAATGTGAATGCCGCTACCCGGGAGGTGCTGGCCGTCCTTCCCGGAATGACCGAGGAGGCTATTCAGGTCGCCTTGCTTCACCGCGAGGCGCGCCCACTGCGGAGCGCCGACGAGCTGGGGGCCTTGCTCTCGAGGTCTTCCCGGACACTCCTGTACACTGCCTACCCGGAATTCACGCGGACCGCCGTGTTCACGCCGCCACAACTGGTGGCGGTGGTCGAAGGTGGCGTCCAAGGGACGGCGCTCATGTCTCGCGCCACGCTGACCTTGGTGCCCGCGCCCGGCCGGCTGGCCGTGATCCGACGGGAGACGGAATGATGTGGCGCGGGCGTCGGGGGCGGCGTCTATGCCTCCGCGTCGGGCGCGGGACGGTGCGCGCCGAGACGCGTCATCGCGGCGTGGTGACTTGGATTGCGGAGGCGTGTTACGAGTCCCTTGAAGACCTCACTGACACGATCGCCCGTCTCGCCGCCGAGCCTGCGGAGCGGTGCTGGCGGCTGGCCGTCACTCTCGATCGCCCCCCGGTGCAGACCCGGACGCTCACGGACCTGCCACGCGTCAAGGATCGAGAGCTCGTAGCCCTCGTCGCGCACCAGGCGGCGCGCTATTTCCGCAGGAACGGCCACCCGCTCGTGACGGATGCCGTGTGGGCGAATGGCGAGGCGCGGGTTGCGCTCGCGGCGGCTGTCGAGGAGCCGATAGTCAAGGCGATCGTCGACGGAGCCCGTGCTGCAGGGCTGATCCTTGAGGGGATCGCTCCCGCCGACACCTCAGCACTGCTCGTGCTCTTGCCGACATCGGAGCGAGCGGCACGGACGCGCGTGGAAAGAAAGCTCGTCTGGAGACTGGTACTCGTCACGGCTAGCGTCTGGGTCCTCGTTTTCGGATTAGTGGTGGGACGCCTCATGTGGGACCGTCGCATCGTCGAGCGGCAGCTCGCGTCGCTCGAGGCGCCGCTCGCCACCGTCCTCGCGGCGCGGCGCGAGCTGCACGACGCGGACGCCACGCTGCAAGCCGCGGCGCAGGCGGATCGCGACCGAAGCCAGGGGCTGGCGGTGCTCGGCGCAATCACTGCGGCCCTCCCCGATTCAGCCATCCTGACGTCCTTGGCCTGGACCGCCACCGGCAAGGGAGTAGTCACCGGTCTTGCCCGCCGCGCGGCCGAGGTCCTGGAGCGGCTCGAGCGCGTCGGCGTGCTGCCCGCGCCGCGTTTTGGGGGGCCACCTGTAAAGGAGGCAATCGGGGGCCGAGAGTGGGAGCGCTTCACGATCGTCTTCGGGAAGGAGCCGGGACCGCCGTGACGTGGCGAGATCGGCGAGCTGTGATCGTGGGTGTCGGAGTGACCATGGCGGCGGTCCTCGCGCTCCGCGTGCTGCCCTGGAGCGTTCGCCGTGAGCTCGCCGCGGCCGCGGCCCTCCGCGACCGCGCGACGTTACTCGTGCACGCGAGAGAGCAGCTCGCCCAGGCGCCGTTCCTACGCGACTCCGCTGCCACGATCACCCAGGCGCTCGTCGGCCTCGCGCCGAAACTGCTCAGTGGGACGAGCGCCGTCGAGGCTGGAGCTGATCTCGCCGGGCAGCTGAACCTCGCCGCTGCGCGCCACCGGGCGAAGCTCACGCAACTGGATGTCCTCCCCGATTCCGTTCGGGCTGGCCGGCTTGGTCGCGCCCGCGTCCACGTGGTATTCGAGACCGACATCGGGGGGTTGGCGGGATTGATGCACGCGATCGCAGCGGGCGACGCGGCGCTCACCGTGCAGGAGCTACGCATCGTGGCGCCCGACCCGACGTCCGCCAGGCGCTTACCCGAGGTCCTGAAGGTCGAGATGACGACGGCAGGATGGTACCTGCGGAACGGTGATCAGGGGACACGGGACAGATGAGACCGGCGGTGGTGAAGGTCGCGCTCGGCGGGACCCTGAGTCTCGGCCTCCTGATCGCGGTACGGCTAGCAGCTTGGCCCCTCGTGAAGGTCAGTCGCCCCACGCCGACCCTCACCCGGCACCTCGTCACAACAGGTGCTCGCCACCTTCACGACGATTCCTTCCCCACGACCATCGTGGCGCGGGATGTGTTTCGCTTGATGCGCCGTCCCAGCGACGTGGCATACGATCCCCTACGACTTGCAGAGCAGATGGCGCCTCCTGCGCCCAAGCCGATGTTGCGGCTCGCGGGGATCGTGTGGGAAGGGGGCCGCGATCCAACCGCGTTGGTCGAGGGACTTCCGAGCATCGAAGGTGTTCGCGTGGTGAGAGTGGGCGATGTGGTGGCAGGTCTGCGCGTGCGTAGCATCGCCATTGATCAGATCCGCATTGTCGGCATGGATACCGCATGGGTGTTGAAGGTGAGGGAGCCGTGGCGCTGAGCCGGTATGCCAGCCTGTCGCTCGGCATGCTCCTGTGCGCCGTTGGTCTCCGAGCCCAAGACACGGCCGCAGTGCACGTCACCAAGGACAGCCTCACCGTGCGGTTCGTACAGGCGGACATTCGGGCGGTCATCCAGGCGCTCGGCCGCTACCTACCGAAGCCGGTCCTCGTAACGAACATCCCGCCCGTGCCGGTGTCACTCGAGACGCCGACGCCGGTGCCTCGCGCCGCAGTCCCCGCGCTCTTGAAAGGTCTCGTAGAGTCCCAAAGCCTAGAGCTCACAGAAGACTCGACCTACTTCCGGGTCGCGCCGCGTCCTGCCGAGGGCGCCCGCCCCTCGGCGGGCCCGTTGACTCGCCCGGGTCAGGGGGAAGGGCCGGTCCAGTTGTTTGTCATTCGCCTAAAACACGCCCGCGCGGCGGATGTCGCGGCGACGGTCAACCTTTTGTTCGGTGCTGGTGGTGAGTTTTCGGGCCGTGCGGGGCTTTCGACGGGGACGCTTTCGGACGAGTTGCGGCGCAACGTGGTCCCACCGGTGGGTGCACCACAGGCCGCAGCTCCCGCTGCTGGTCCGCCTGTGCGGCCATCCGCCCTCTCGGGCGCCGTCACGATCGTCCCGGACGAACTGACCAACTCCCTCTTGATCCGCGCCTCGGGGCAGGACTTCGACGTCCTGCAACAGGCAGTAGATCAGCTCGACATCCGGCCCCTCCAGGTCTTGATCGAGGTGCTGATCATCGAGGCCCGTAAGGATCGCCACTTCGCCCTGGGGACTAGCCTGTTCGTTCCACCGCAAGGCGTGGACAAAGGTAACGGCACGGTCGACGCTCGCGTGACCGGTGCGAGCCTGGGGGACCTGGTGATCCGCCTGATGAACCTGGGGCACGCCGAGATCGACGCGACGCTGACGGCGGCGTCCAGCCGAGGGGACGTGCAGATCGTTTCGCGCCCGGTGCTCTTGGCGTCTAACAATACGGAAGCGCGATTCCTCGTGGGGTCGCAGCGCCCGTTCGTTCAAGTCAGCCGCTCACTGCCAACCGAGACGCCGACGCGCGACCAGGTCATTCAGTATCGCGATGTGGGGACCCGGTTGACTGTTCGGCCGACGATCAACCAAGACGGCTACGTCTCCCTGCTCATCCAGCAGGAAGTGAACCAGGCGACGAGTGAGGTCGCGTTCGACGCGCCAGTCATCTCCACGCGAGAGGCATCGACGCGGGTCCTTGTGAGAGATGGCCAAACAATAGTGCTTGGAGGCCTGCGCGACCACCAGCGCGACGTGACCCGGAGCGGGGTGCCGCTCTTGTCGAGCCTGCCGCTCATCGGCGGCCTGTTCGGGAGCGCGAGCCGGCAAACCAATGAGACTGAGCTGTATCTCTTCCTCACACCCCGGATCATTAAGACCGACGCCGACGTGGACAGTGTGACCGCGCCGAGGCTGCCGAAGGGGGTCGAGCGGTAAGGCTCCCTGTGCCCCAACTGTGTCCTAGCCATCGACAAACACTAGCCAACACAGACCGGTCGGTGAGTCGCGGCCGGGAAGGAAGTGCTGGTCCGATTGTCGAATGCGGCCTATCATTGCCCGTGGGACTCTCAGATCCCGACCTGCGAGTCCAAGCTACCGCTAGTATCTGAAATCAGGTCAGCGTCTCCATGTCAGACATCTCCGTCGCGAGGAATCGTCCCAAAGCGCCCTGTCCGGCTACTCCCGCCACAACAGGCGGATTACGGGCGTCTCGGGCAGTGCCAAAGATAGTGCCGATACCGACCATTCTTGGCTCGCGCCGATCATCGCTTACGCAGCTTAAGTCGTTGAAACAACAACGGCCAGCGTTTATCGACGCTGACCGTTGTGGCTCCGGAGGCCGACGCTCTATCCAGCTGAGCTACTGGCGCGATACGAACTGCAGGTTGAGGAGGTTGGTGGAGGACGGTGGAGGTTGGTGGAGGTTGCGTCGTACCTCCACTAACCTT
>Ga0066675_10000636_pt1 | contig 14085 bp, 15 predicted proteins | sample GraSoiAngelo_124_FD_62295 | JGI IMG/M metagenome (GOLD analysis project Ga0066675, IMG submission 62295) | Grasslands soil microbial communities from the Angelo Coastal Reserve, California, USA - 14_0927_05_20cm | ecosystem: Environmental > Terrestrial > Soil > Grasslands | place: USA... | reverse complement strand
CCAGTACGCCACCCGTCGCAGCATCCTCATCGGCGACCAGAAAGACGCGTTCGGCGATCCCTACGCGCCGATCTTCTGGCTGATGGTGTTCTGCAACTTCGTCCTGCCGCAGATCTTCTGGTTCCGCTGGCCGCGCAGGAACGTCTACGTGATGTGGTTCGCCGCCGTCCTCGTCAACGTGGGGATGTGGTGCGAGCGCTTCATCATCGTCGTCGATTCGCTGCACAAGGACTTCATTCCCTCGGCCTGGGCGCACTACAGCCCCACCTGGGTCGACCTCTCCCTCCTCGGCGGCACGATGTGCTTCTTCGGCCTGCTCTTCCTGCTCTTCTTGAAGTTCCTCCCCGCCGTCGCGGTGAGCGAGGTGAAGGAGCTGCGGCACGAGATCCACAAGGCCCACGAGGAGCACAAGATTCCCTGGCAATCGCAGGAGATCGACACCATCACCGAGACGGAAGCAGGGGAGACCCTGGCATGAGACGCCTCGTCCTCGCGGAGTTCGAGACCCCCGAGAAGATGGTGGAGGCGGCACGCGCGCTTCGTACCGCGGGGCGCTCGGGGCTCGACGCTTTCTCGCCCTACCCCGTGCACGGCATCGAGTCGGCGCTCGGGTTGCCGCGATCGAAGGTTCCTCTCGTCGCCCTCATCGCCGGCGTCTCCGGCGCAGCGGGCGGCTACATCCTGCAGTGGTGGTGCAACGCGGTCGACTTCCCGCTCAACGTGGCGAACCGCCCGCCGCACGCGTGGCCGACGAACATCCCGGTGACCTTCGAATCGGGCGTGCTCATCTGCGTCCTCACCATCTTCTTCGGATCGATCTTCTATTTCTTCGGATTGCCGCGCACGTACCATCCGGTATTCGAGGCGGAGGAGTTCCGCAGCGCCTCGCTCGACGCATTCTGGATCTCCGCGGATCTCGGCGAAGCCGAGGACGCCGCGCCGGTGGAGAACCGGCTGCGCGAGCTCGGCGCGAGGCTCGTCCGCACCGTGCAGGAGGCGGCGTGATGCGCGCGCTTCTGGCCACGTGTCTGTTCCTCGTCGCCTGCGGCGACACCACCATCGTCGATCCGATGGAGCGCCAGCCGCGCGGGAGGCCCTACGCCGCCAACGCCTTCTTCGAGGACGGACGCGCCATGCGCCAGCCGCCCGCCGGCACGGTCCCGCGCGAGAGGACGGTGGGAAATCCCGCCCTCGCCGAGGGGAAGGTGAACGGCAAGGACGTCGAGGAGATCCCCATCGCCGTCACGGCGGACCTCGTGCACAAGGGCCAGAAGCGATTCGACATCTACTGCGCCACTTGCCACGGCAGGGTGGGCGACGGGCGCAGCCTGGTCGCGGCCAACATGTCCTTGCGCCCCCCGCCCAACCTCCACGAGCGGCGCGGCATGGCGGTCGGGCACTACTTCCAGGTGGTCTCGAACGGGTACGGGCTCATGCCAGGGTATAGCGCCCAGCTCGACGTCGAGGAGCGCTGGGCCGTCGTGGCGTACCTGCGCGTATTGCAGCTCAGCCAGAACGCGCCGCTCGCGCTCGCTCCCGCGCAGGAACGGGACCGGCTGCAGAAGGAGCCGAAGCGATGAAGGAGCTCGACCGCTACAGCGGCGGCCGCGTCGCGCTGGTCTGGTCCGCGGGAGTCGGGGCCGTAGGTCTCGTCCTGACCGCCGTCGGATTGGCCTTCGACGCCAAGCGGACGATGCTGAGCTACCTCGTCGCCTTCCTCTACTTCCTCGGCCTCGCACTCGGGATGCTCGGCCTCAACATGGCGAACCACGCGGCGCGTGCGCGGTGGCACGTGGTGATCCGAAGGATCATCGAGGTGATGCATTCGCCGCTGCCCGTCTTTGTATTGCTCTTCATCCCCATCCTCATCTTCGCGAAGCATCTCTTCGTCTGGATCGATCCGCCCGCCTCGCTGGGGAAGGAGATCCTGGAGAACCTCCACCACAAGAGCGGGTGGCTGAACTTCCCCTTCTTCATCATCCGCGCCGTCGTCTATTTCGCCGTCTGGCTCCTGGTTTCCGAGCTGCTCTTCCGCTACTCGGTGGCGCAGGACATCGACGGCGCGTCCCGCTGGACGCGGCTGCAGCGGCGCTGGGGATCGGCGGGTCTGCCGCTGGTCGGCTTCACCGTCACCTTCGCGGCCTTCGACTGGATCATGTCGCTCAACCCGACCTGGTACTCGACGCTCTTCGGCGTCTACTACATCTCGGGCTTCTTCCTCGCCTCTCTCGCCATCCTCACCATCGTGGTGACGATCACGCGCGACGATCCCGGCTCGTTTGGCGCCCACACGACGCCGGCGCACTTCCACAACCTCGGGAAGCTGCTCCTCGCCTTCACTGCCTTCTGGGGCTACATCGCCTTCTCGCAGTACATGCTGATGTGGCACGCGAACCTCCCGCTCGAGGTGCCGTGGGTGCTGGTGCGCACGCGCGGCGCCTGGCGGCCGGTGGGAGTGCTCCTCGCGGTGGGCCACTTCATCGTGCCGTTCTTCCTCCTGCTCTCGAGGGACCTGAAGCTGCGCCCGGGGTTGCTCTCGGTCCTCTGCGGCTGGCTCCTCTTCATCCACTGGGTCGATCTGATCTGGCTGGTGATGCCCACCGCGGAGCTCGCCGCCCTCGGAACCAAGTGGCAGCTGGTGCCGCTCACCATCCACTGGACGCTCGTCACCTCCTTCGCCGGCATCGGCGGTGTGACCGTCGCCTTCGCCCTCTGGCGCGCGCGCGGTCATTACCCGGTCCCCATCGGCGATCCGTTCCTCGAGGACTCCTTGCAGTACGTGCAGCCATGAGCCACGAGCCCTCCCATTCCACCGAGCACCTGCCTCCGCCCGAGGCCCAGGCCGACGAAAGGGTCGCCTCCGGCAAGGTCCTGCTCATCGGCATCCTCTCGCTGCTCGTGTTCGGAGGCGCGACCTGCTGGTCGACGCGCATCTGGCGGGAGACGCGGGTCCGTCTCGAGCCCACCGGCCCCATCGCCCCCGGAGCCGAGATCGGCAAGGCGGAGATCGGCATCGTCGATCAGCCGCCCTTCGAGACCCTTCGCGCCGCGGAGCGGACCCGGAACAGCGAAGTCGAGCGGCTCTCGAGCTACGGGTGGGTCGACCGCGACAAGGGCGTCATCCACGTTCCCATCGACAAGGCCATCGAGCAGTACGTCGCCGAGAAGGGAAAGAAGCAGTGATCGCGCACGCGCTGGCAGCGCTGGTCGCAGCGTTTCCCATCAAGCCGCCGACGCCCCCGGCGGGGGTGAGCGAGGTCGACGTGGTGGAGCGGCTCAACGAGCCCGTCCCGGGCGACCTCCGCTTCGTCGACGCCTTCGAGAACCACGTCCGCCTCGACGAATTCCTCGGGCGCGACAAGCCCGTCGTCCTTTCGCTCGTCTACTTCGACTGCCCGATGCTCTGCAGCCTGGTCGAGAAGGGGCTGGTGAAGGGCCTCTCGGAGAGCGGCCTCGCCCTCGGCAAGGACTACACCGCCCTCACCGTGAGCATGAACCCGAAGGACACGCCGCGGCAGGCCGCAGGAGCGCAGGCGGGCTACGTCGCGCATCTGGCGAATCGCCAGGCGGCCACGGCGCGCGACTGGGCCTTCCTCACCGGGGCCGAGAAGGACGTCCACGCGCTCGCCGGCGCCCTCGGGTTCAAGTACCGGTGGGACGCGTCGACCCAGCAGTTCGAGCATCCGGCGGTCGTCTTCGTGCTCACTCCCGACGGCCGCATCTCCAGGTACCTCTACGGGGTCGAGTTCCTCGCCCGCGATCTGCGCCTCGCGGTCGTCGAAGCGTCGCAGGGCCGCGTGGGCACCACCCTCGATCGGGTACTGCTCAAGTGCTTCCGCTACGATCCGGTCTCCCGCCGCTATCGCGTCGTGGCGGTCAACTTCGTGCGCGGCGGCGCGTTCTGCGTCTTTCTCGCCCTCGCGACGGGGCTCGCAATCCTCTGGCGCCAGGAGCTGAAGCGGCGGAAGTCGTCGGACCCGCAAGGGAGGCTCGCGCCGTGAACGAGTTCCTCCGCCGGTGGCTCTTCCTTCCCGAACAGGCGTCGACCTTCGCCTACGACATCGACCGCCTCCATTACTTCGTCATCCTCACCACCTTCGTGATGTCCACCGGGGTGGGGCTCACCACCATTCTGTTCTTCATCCGCTACCGCCGCCGCAGCGAGGCGCAGACCACGCCGCACATCCAGCCTGGCCTCCTCATGGAGGGCGCGTTCATCTTCATCCCGCTCTCCTTCTTCCTCTTGTGGTGGGCCATCGGGTACCGGATCTACGTCGAGCAGACCACGCCGCCGCAGGGCGCGATGGACGTCTACGTGCAGGCGAAGAAGTGGATGTGGAAGTTCGCGTATCCGGGCGGTCCCAACGCGGTGAACGTTCTCCGCGTCCCGTCCGGTCGCCCGGTCCGGCTCCTCATGACGTCGCGCGACGTCATCCATTCGTTCTACGTGCCGGAGTTCCGCATCAAGCAGGACGTGCTGCCCGGGCGGTACACGGAAACGTGGTTCGAGGCGGTGCAGCCGGGGCGGTACCAGATCCTCTGCGCGGAGTATTGCGGCGCAGGGCATTCGGTGATGCGCGGCGAGGTGATCGTCTTGAAGCCCGAGGAGTACGAGGACTGGCTCTCGTCGCAGCACCGCGGCCTCGCCAGCCGCCAGGACGGCCAGCCCACCGCGCTCGACTTCGCGCCGGCCCTCGGCAACCTGGTCGACCAGGGCAGGAGGCTCGCGCAGGAGCAGGGCTGCGTGAAGTGCCACAGCATCGACGGGACGAGGCACATCGGGCCCACCTGGCTCGACCTCTACCACCGCAAGGAAAAGCTCCAGGACGGCAGATCGATCGACGTCGACGAGGCGTACATCACGGAATCGATGATGGACCCGCTCGCCAAGGTGGTGGCGGGCTTCCAGCCGGTGATGCCGAGCTTCGAGAACAAGCTCGCCGGACCCGAAGTGGCCGCCATCGTCGAGTACATCAAATCGCTCCAAAGCGACGCGGTCCGCACCGGAGCGTCGGAGGGCCCGGCCTATGCGCCAGTCCGTGGAAGATAGCCGGCTCGCGGCCGCTGCGGTTCCCGACAACTACCTGGTCGACGGCACCACCGTCGGGTCCTGGCTGAACACGCGCGACCACAAGCGCATCGGCGTGATGTTCCTCGCCGCGGTGCTCTTCTTCTTCTTCCTCGGCGGCGTCTTCGCGCTGGCTCTGCGGATGAAGCTGCTCTTCCCGGGACCGTTTCTCTTCGACGCCCTCACCTACAACCGCCTCTTCACGCTGCACGGCGTGACGATGATCTTCCTCTTCCTCATCCCCTCCATCCCGGCAGCGTTCGGGAACTTCATGCTCCCCCTCATGCTCGGCGCGCGGGACGTGGCATTTCCGCGGCTGAACCTCGCCTCCTTCTACGTGTACCTGACGGGGGCGACGCTCGCGGTGTGGGGGTTCGTCCACGGGGGCGCCGACACGGGATGGACCTTCTACACGCCCTACAGCTCGACCACGCCGACCGATGTGCTGCCGCTCCTCGTCGCGGTGTTCATCCTCGGCTTTTCCTCGATCCTGACCGGGATCAACTTCATCGTCACCACCCACACCATGCGCGCGCCCGGGCTGGGCTGGTCGCGACTGCCGCTCTTCGTCTGGAGCATCTACGGAACGAGCATCATCCAGGTGCTGGCGACCCCGGTGATCGGATTCACCGTCATGGTCGTGGCCGCAGAGCGGGTGTTCGGCTTCGGCATCTTCGATCCGGCCCGCGGGGGCGATCCGGTGCTCTTCCAGCACCTCTTCTGGTTCTACTCGCACCCCGCCGTCTACATCATGATCCTGCCGGCGATGGGCGTGATCAGCGAGTGCGTCGCCGCGTACTCCCGCAAGAACCCCTTCGGCTACAAGGCCATCGCTTATTCCTCGCTCGGCATCGCCTTCGTCGGCTTCTTCACCTGGGGCCACCACATGTTCGTGGCCGGCCAGTCGGCCTTCAACAACGGTGTCTTCGGCGTGCTCTCGATGTTCGTCGGCATCTTCACCGCCATCAAGGTCTTCAACTGGGTCGGCACCATGTATCGCGGGGCGATCAGCTTCCGCACGCCGTTCGCGTACATCTGCGGGTTCCTCTTCTTCCTCGTCTTCGGCGGGATGACGGGCATCGCCGTCGCCACGGTGGCGCTCGACGTCCATTGGCACGACACCTACTTCGTGGTGGCGCATTTCCACTTCATCATGGTGGGTGCCGCGATCATGGCCTTCCTCGCCGGGCTCCACTACTGGTTCCCGAAGATGTTCGGCCGCACCTATCACGAGGGCTGGGGACTCGTGGCCGCGTCCCTCATCATCCTCGGGTTCAACGCCACCTTCATTCCCCAGTTCCTCCTGGGCAACCAGGGAATGCCGCGCCGCTACTACCAGTACCCGGAGCAGTTCCAGGCGCTCAACGTCGCTTCCACGGCGGGAGCGACGCTGCTCGGCTTCGGCTTCCTCATCATCCTCATCTATCTCGTCATCGCGCTCCGCTGGGGTCCGCGCTGCGAACGCAATCCGTGGGGGTCCAAGGGATTCGAGTGGCTTACCGAGTCGCCGCCTCCGACCCATAATTTCGACGTCATCCCGACGATAACCCAGAGCCCGCACGATTACCGAACGCACGCGCCGTCCGGGATCTACAATGTCTGAGGCGGCCGTCCACGGCCACGCCGGCGCTCATGGCGAGCACCGGTTCCTCGCCCATCACTTCGCGAGCCTCGAGCGTCAGGTCGACGCCTCGCGGCTCGGGATGTGGCTGTTCCTCTCCACCGAGGTCCTTCTCTTCGTGGGCTTGTTCGTCGCTTACTCCGTCTACCGCTACTCCTTCCCCAACGCCTGGGCGCAGGCGAGCCGGCACAGCGAGATCTGGGCGGGGACGACCAACACCTTCGTCCTCATCACCAGCTCCCTGACCGTCGCGCTCGCCATCCATTTCGCGCGCGAGAACAAACCCCGCATCGCCGCGCTGATGCTCGCCATCACGCTCGTCTTCGGCCTGGTGTTCATGTGCATCAAGGGGATCGAGTACTGGAACCACTTCCACGAGGGAGCGCTGCCGGGGAAGTACTATCACCTGCACGAGGTGACGCTCCCGGGCGTGTCGATGTACTGGTCGTTGTATTTCCTCATGACGGGTTTGCACGGACTGCACGTGCTCATCGGCATGACGGTGCTCGCCGTGTGCATGTACCGGGTGCTTCATGGCTACTACGACTCGGGCTACTACGTCGGCCTCGAGCTCGGCGGGCTCTACTGGCACCTCGTCGACCTGATCTGGATCTTCCTCTTCCCGCTCCTCTATCTCGTCTGAGGGATTGCCTTGTCCTCCGAAGACACCATCCGAAAGGCGCACGAGGAGGAGCACAAGTCGCACTCCGCCCTGCCCTACTTCATCGTCTGGGCGCTGCTCGCCTTCTTCACGGCGCTCACCTACGTGACGGGGCGGATGCACCTCGGCACCTGGGCGCTGCCGCTCGCGCTCACCATCGCCATCACCAAGAGCATGCTGGTGGTGCTCTTCTTCATGCACCTCTACGAGCAGAAGGGGGCGAACCGGCTCGTCATCCTCACCTCGTTCATCTTCGTTGCCCTCATCATCACGCTGACGGTGTCGGACGTGGCGACGCGGTTCCACCTGGCGACGCCGGCGGGAGCGCCGTTCGGGACCGACCTGCCGGCACAGGTGGAGGAAGGCACCGCGCCGGAGCATTTGCCTGCCCCGGGACAGCGCGTCGGGGAGCCGCCAGGACCGGAGCCGCGCTAGGGAGGCTACGGTTACGGGTGTTGCGTCGGGTCCACCCGGTTGATGTTCTCCCGCTTCGGCCCGTCGGCCCGGTTCGACATCCCGAAGCGCCGCTCCGCTTCGGCGAAGTCTCGCAAGGCCGCCTCGTAGGAGTCGTAGCTCTCCTTGGGCAGGCACTTCAGGAAGTTGATGACCTCGATGGGCGCGTCGTTGTCACCCGCCGTCTCGACGATCTCGTCGCGGGTCGCCGGATACTCGATCTGGCGAAGGTGCTCTGCAGGGCTCAGCGCCGGGTTCTCTCCGATTCCACGGGCCATGAAGGCAAGGTGGACACCGCGCTTCGCCGATGCGAGGCGCGGCCGGAGCGGGCCCCGAGACGCCGTCCGTCGAGCACCCGGGCCCACCGGCGCTTCCCCGCCCAGCGCGAGCAGGTGTCCGATTGTGGGATCGCCCGGTCCCATGCCCGGAAGCGAAACCCGCGCGGATCGGGCCGAATCCCGCGAAAAACAGGGTTTTGGGGGCTGGCACGATCTTCGCTGAAGGACCCCCCGATGCAGGTGAACGAACAAATTGCCGGTAGATCTTCGGGCAGCGTGGTCGATATCCCGCGCAAGAAGGTTCCGAAGACCAAGCGCAACGTCGCGCTCATTGCGGCGGGCGTCCTGGTCATCGGGGGCATCACCTTCGGCCTCTCGCGGCTGAAGGCCGCGGCGCCCACCGTCGATCGCAGCTCGGTCTGGACCGACACGGTCAAGCGCGGCTCGATGCTTCGTCAAGTGAAGGGTCCCGGCAACCTGGTCCCCGAGCAGATCCGCTGGATCACCGCCGACACCGCCGGCCGCATCGAGCGGCTGCCGCTCCGTCCCGGCGCGCGCATCGAGGCGGGAACGACGCTCATGGAGCTCTCCAACCCGGACGTGATGCTCCAGGCGCTCGACGCCGAGAGGCAGCTCGCCCAGGCCCGCGCCGATCTCATCAACCTGCGCAACACCCTCAAGACCCAGGAACTGGCGCAGCAGTCGACCATCGCCACCCTCCACACCGACGAGGCCGACGCGAAGCGCAAGGCGGACGCGTTCAAGAACCTGAAAGGCGTCCTCTCCGACGTCGAATTGAACCAGCAGATCGACAAGGCGCAGGAGCTGCAGAAGCGCATGCAGATCGAAGCGCAGCGGCTGGACGTGATGAACGGCAGCCTCCGCGACCAGGTGCGCGCGCAGGAAGCGCAGATCGAGCGCCTCAAGGCGGTGGTCTCCTTCCGCCAGAAGCAGGTCGACTCGATGAAGGTGAAGTCGCCCGACGACGGCGTCCTCTCCGAGCTGCCGCTCGAGCTCGGCCAGTGGGTGACGCCGGGTGCGCTGCTCGCCAAGGTAGTGAAGCCGGAGCGGCTCAAGGCAGAGCTGCGCATCCCCGAGACGCAGGCGAAGGACGTCGCGCTCGGTCAGAAAGCCGAGATCGACACCCGCAACGGCATCGTCCCGGGCAAGGTCTCGCGCATCGCCCCCTCCGCGAGCCAGGGATCGGTGCTCGTGGAAGTCCAGTTCGGCGGCGCGGAATTGCCCAAGGGCGCCCGCCCCGACCTGACCGTGGAAGGGACCGTGGAGCTGGAGAAGCTCAACGACGTGCTCTACGTCGGCCGGCCCGCGGGAGCGCAGCCCGACTCGACCGTGGAGCTCTTCAAGCTCGTCAAGGACAGCGACATCGCCCTCCGCTCGAAGGTGAAGCTCGGCCGCAGCTCGGTCAGCACCATCGAGGTGAAGGAAGGATTGCAGGAGGGGGACGCAGTCGTCCTCTCCGACATGACCGCGTGGGACACCGCCGACCGAGTGAGGCTCCGCTAAAGATGGAAACCATTCCCCAGAACGATCTGAACCCCAAGCTGGTGCCGCAGCCCGAGCAGACGCTGCTCGAGATGCAGGGCATCCAGAAGGTGTTCCTCACCGACGAGGTGGAGACGCATGCGCTCTCCGACGTCCACCTCAAGGTGCAGAAGGGCGAGTGGCTCGCCATCATCGGCCCCTCCGGATCGGGGAAGACGACGCTCCTCGCCATCCTCGGCCTCCTCGACACGCCGACTGCGGGCGCCTTCCTCCTCGACGGAAAGCCGGTGCAGGACCTGACGCCTTCCGAGCGCGCCCACGTCCGCAACCGGCACATCGGGTTCATCTTCCAGAGCTTCAACCTCATCGGCGATCTCACCGTATTCGAGAACGTGGAATTGCCGCTCACCTACCGCGGGATGGCTGCCGACGAACGCAAGAAGCGTGTCGAGCAGGCGCTGGAGCGGGTGGGGATGTCGCACCGCGCCCGGCACATGCCCGGGCAGCTTTCCGGCGGCCAGCAGCAGCGCGTCGCGGTCGCTCGCGCCGTGGCCGGCGACCCCCTCATCCTCCTCGCCGACGAGCCGACCGGAAACCTCGACTCGAAGAACGGCCAGTCGGTGATGAAGCTCCTCTCCGAGCTACACCGCGCCGGGTCCACCCTCATCATGGTGACGCACGATCCGGCCTACGCGCGGCTCGCCACCCGTACGGTGACGCTCTTCGACGGCCGCATCGTCGACGAAGGACAGAACCTCGCCCGCGAGGCCTGAGCAGGCGCACGTCTCGGCGCGCGAGCCGGCAGAGGATAGGGTGACCGGATGATCTCGCTGCGCAACGTCGAGAAGTCGTTCAAGCAGGGCGCGGGGCAGGTCTTCGTCCTGCGGCGCATCGATCTGGACGTCGCCCGGGGCGACTTCGTCACCATCATGGGGCCCTCGGGCGCCGGCAAGTCGACCTTGCTCGCCATCCTGGGAATGCTCGACGCCGGCTGGACCGGCGAGTACGAGCTGACCGGGGAACGGGTCGAGAAGATGTCGCTCAAGCAGCGCGCCGAGCTGGCCAAGCGCACGGTCGGGTTCGTCTTCCAGCAGTACCATCTGCTCGACGGCCTGACCGTTGCGGAGAACCTGGAAGTGCCGCTCTCCTACCGCGACATGAAGCACTCGGAGCGCCAGGCGATGGTCGCCGACGCGCTCGACCGCTTCAACATCGTGGGCAAGAAGGACCTCTACCCGAACCAGCTCTCCGGCGGGCAGCAGCAGCTCGTCGGCATCGCGCGCGCGGTGATCGCACGGCCGCAGCTGCTCCTCGCCGACGAGCCGACCGGGAACCTGCACTCCGCCCAGGGCGAAGAGATCATGAAGCTCTTCAAGGGCCTCAACGAGCAGGGCACGACCATCATCCAGGTGACCCATTCGGACAAGAACGCCGAATATGGGAACCGCATCGTTCGTCTGCGAGACGGATGGATCGACCGGTGACCGAAGCGGCTCCCAAGGAGCGCGTCAGGGTCCTCATCGCCGACGATCAGCCCGACGTCGTCGAGGCGCTCCGGCTCCTCTTGCGGCGCGAGGGCTTCGATCTCGCTGCGGCGTCGAGCCCCGCGGGAGTCCTGTCCGCCCTCGGCGCCCAGGACTTCGACGCGGCCCTGGTCGATCTCAATTACACGCGCGACACGACCTCCGGGAAGGAAGGGCTCGATCTGCTCTCGCAGATCCGCACCCTCGACTCCGAGCTTCCGGTGGTCGTCATGACCGCCTGGGGGAGCGTCGAGGGCGCGGTCGAGGCGATGCGGCGCGGCGCCCGCGACTACGTGCAGAAGCCGTGGGACAACGCGCGGCTCGTCACCACGCTGCGCACCCAGATCGAGCTGGGGCGGGCACTCCGTAAGAGCCGCCGGCTCGAGGAAGAGAACACCCGCCTGCGCGGAGGCGCCCCGCGGCTCTTCGCGGCCTCCGCCGCCATGCAGCCCGTCCTGCGGCTCCTCGAACGGGTCGGCCCGAGCGACGCGAACGTCCTCGTCACCGGCGAGCACGGCACCGGGAAGGAGGTCATCGCCCGCTTCCTGCACGAATCGAGCAAGCGCGCCGGGCGGCCCCTCGTCCCGGTCAACGCGGGCGGCCTCTCCGAGGGAGTCTTCGAGAGCGAGCTGTTCGGGCACGTGCGCGGCGCCTTCACCGACGCGAAGAGCGATCGCGCCGGCGCCTTCGAGGTGGCGGACGGCGGGACGCTGTTCCTCGACGAAGTGGGGAACATGCCGCTGCCGCAGCAGGCGAAGCTGCTCCGCGTCCTGCAGACGGGCGAGTTCAACCCCGTCGGATCCTCCAAGGTGAAGAAGTCCGACGTGCGCGTCATCGCCGCCACCAACGCCCGCCTCAACGACGAGGTCTCGCAGGGCCGCTTCCGGGAGGACCTCCTCTACCGGCTCAACACGGTGGAGATCCACATCCCACCTCTGCGCGAGCGGACGGAAGACATCCCGCCCCTCGCCCAGCACTTCCTCGCAATGCAGGGGCAGAGGTATGGAAAGAAGGTGACCGCCTTCTCCCGCGATGCCCTGGAGGCGCTCGTCCGCCACCCCTGGCCCGGAAACGTGCGCGAATTGGAGCATGCGGTAGAACGGGCCGTGCTCATGGCGCGCGAGCCGCACATCGCCGCGGAGGACCTGGTGCTCTCGCCGGCGGCGCGCCGCGAGTCGGCGCAGCTCTACGAGGCGATGTCGCTCGACGAGGCGGAGAAGGTGCTCATCCAGAAGGCGCTCGGCCGCTGCGGCGGCAACGTCACCGACGCCGCGCGGGAGCTGGGCGTATCGCGCAGCGCGCTCTACCGCAGACTGCAGCACCACGGGCTCAAGGCGCAGGGATGATCAAGAAGGGCCGTCCGGTGCGCAAGCGGCGCCGCGACGTTCCCCACGACGCGCGGATCTTCCGCCTCGCGCTGCTCGGTGGCCTGCCCGCGATCATCGCCACCCTCGTGCTGCTCTTCACCTCCGAGGCGGGGGCGAAGATCGGATGGACGGTCGCGGTGGTGGTCGCCTGCTTCTGGCTCTTCGCGGCGCTCACCTTGCGGGAACGCGTCCTGCGTCCTTTGCAAACCGCCTCCAACCTGGTCGCGGCGCTGCGCGAAGGAGACTTCAGCGTGCGCGGCCGGGCGGCGCGCCTCGGCGATCCGCTCGGCGAGCTGATGCTGGAACTGAACCAGCTCTCCGACGTGCTCCGGGAACAGCGTCTCGGATCCTTGGAGGCGGGAGCGCTCCTCAGCCGCGTGATGGAGGAGATCGACGTCGCGGTGCTGGCTTTCGAGGAAGGCGGAAAGGCGGTCCTCGCCAACCGCGCGGCGGAGAAGCTGCTCGGCGCCGAGCTGGCGCGGCTCCCTTCCCCGGAAGCCCGCCAGCTGGGGCTCGCGGCGGTGCTCGACGGGCCGGCTCCGCGCACCCTGGAGCTGACGCTCCCGGGCGGGGCCGGGAAGTTCGAGCTCAAACGGACGAGCTTCCGGCTAGGTGGAAAGCCGCACGTGCTGGTGGTGCTCGCCGATCTGCGCCGGGCGCTGCGCGAGGAGGAACGCCAGGCCTGGCAGCGCCTGGTCCGTGTCCTTGGACACGAGATCAACAACTCGCTCGCGCCCATCCGCTCGATCTCCGCCAGCCTGCGCGAGACGGCGCACGTGGCCTCCCGGCACGAAGGCTGGGAGCAGGACATGGAGAGCGGCCTCGCGGTCATCGAGCGGCGGGCGGAGTCGTTGTCGCGCTTCATGACGAGCTACGCAAAGCTCGCCCGCCTCCCGCCGCCGCGGCTCGGGCCGGTCGAGGTGGAGGAGTGGATCCGGCGTGTCGCGGCCCTGGAGAAACGCATCCCGGTCCGTGTGGCGCCCGGCCCGGAGGTGAACATCGAGGCGGACGCGGATCAGCTCGATCAGCTGCTCATCAATCTGGTCCGCAACGCCGCCGACGCTTCGCTGGAGACGCGCGGCGGAGTGGTGGTTTCGTGGAGCGCGGGCGCAGCGGAGGTGGAGGTGTCGGTGGCTGACGAGGGGCCAGGGATCGCGGATTCGGGGAACTTGTTCGTGCCGTTCTTCACCACCAAACCGCAGGGGACGGGCATCGGGCTCGCGCTGAGCAGGCAGATAGCCGAGTTGCACCACGGGTCGTTGACCCTGGAGAACCGGACCGATCGCCGAGGCGCGCGAGCCCGGCTGCGGCTACCGATCCGGCCGAATCGGGGCGGAGGCGAGCCTCATCTGCGCATCGGCTAGGCCGGTGTTTCTCGTCGAGTCGTAGATGCACCGCGCTCCGGACGCGGATGCGCCACGGCGCATCCTGTTCCTCGCGACGCACCGATGCCCCGCCGAGAGTCCGCGGAGATTTGCCGTGTCGCAGGGACGTTTGCAGCAGTGGCATTTGAACCGCGAATCTCGCCCGGGGTCGGTGCCTGGGCGGGGGTGGCAGGGCTCCCACCCCCACCCTCCGCCAGCGCCTGCTGGTTCGGAGCGAACTGCAGAA
>Ga0066675_10000635_pt1 | contig 14085 bp, 9 predicted proteins | sample GraSoiAngelo_124_FD_62295 | JGI IMG/M metagenome (GOLD analysis project Ga0066675, IMG submission 62295) | Grasslands soil microbial communities from the Angelo Coastal Reserve, California, USA - 14_0927_05_20cm | ecosystem: Environmental > Terrestrial > Soil > Grasslands | place: USA... | reverse complement strand
GTCGCATCCCGCACGGGGAACGAGCGCCCGCGCACCCAGCGAATCGTCCCGTCGGGCCGCACGACGCGGAACACGTCGGTGCTCGATTCCCCCCGCTTCACTGCTTCCTGCGAGGCCGCCATCGGGCCGCGATCGTCGGGATGGATCGCTTGAAACCAGACCGCCGGATCGTATCCCTCCGCGAGCGGTCGGCCCCAGATCTCGGCCCAGGTCGGGCTGACGTAGAGGGCCGTCCCCGTGGCTAAGTCGACATCGAAGAACGCCTCCTTAATGTGTTCCGCCATTTCCCGAAACCGATCCTCGCTCCTGCGCAGGGCTTCGTCGGCGCGTTTCCGTTCGATTCCGACGGCGATGCCGTCCGCCACTGCGGCGAGCGCCTCGCCCGCGAACTGGGTGAAGGGGTGGCGCGCGAACATGGCCATCACTCCCACGACGCGGTCTTGCACCATGAGCGGGTATCCGGCGAACGCGACCATACGCTCCCGCCTGGCCCAGTCCTGGTCACTCACCTGCGGGTCGCCGATCACCTGATTGGTGAGATGTGGCCGCCGCTCGGCCGCGATGCGTCCGATCTTGAATTGGCCGACGGGGACCCGACTGTGGGCCCCGTCCAGGTGGGTGTACATGCCCGCGCTCGCTTGCAGCTCGAGCATCTGCCCGGGCTCGTTCACCGTCCAGACGCGGGCGAAGGCCGCGTCGAGGTTCCGGACCAGCGCGTCGCAGCACCCCAGTAGCATCTCGTGCAGCGTTCGTCCCCGGGTCAGAGAGATACCGATTTCCGCACTCAGCTCCGCGACCCGCGTGCGTTCTGCCAACGCATCCTGCGCCTGCTTGCGCTCCACGAACTGCCCGATCTGACTGCCCAGCGCCGTCGTCATTTCGAGCAGGTCCGGGTCGGGCTCGCGCAGTACGCGACTGAAGAACTCGACCGTCCCGATGGTCCCGGCGTTCCCGGTGATGGGAAAGCCGAACGCGCCCCGTACCCCGGCGGCGGTGGCGTGGGGCAGTCTGGGGAACCGCGAGCTCGGGAGCGTGGCGACGTCGCGGTGCCAGACTGGTCGCCCCCTCGCCCAGACGTCCCCTGGGAGTCCCTCACCGCGCTCGAACAAGGTTTCTCGGGTCACGCGCTCGAACTCGCCGAGTACCACGTCGGGACGATGCCACAACTCCACGCATCGCAGTCGGTCGGCCCCTGGGTCGACGGTCCACACCACGCCCGCAGCCCAATCCAGGCCCTCGCAGATCGCGCGGACGACGTCCCTGCCCATGTCCGCGAGCGTGGTCGCTTCCGCCAAGATGCGCGTCACGGCGTACTGCGCCGTCCGCCGCTGCTCGACCTGCTTGCGCTCGCTGATGTCCCGCACGAAGGCGCTGAACAGCCACGCGCCGGCGATCCGCACGGGCGTGATTGTCAGCTCGACGGGGAATTCCTGTCCGTCGCGGCGCAGGCCTGTGATCTCGATGCGCTGGTTCAAGGCCGGCCCTGCACCGCTTGCGAGGAAGTGCGCCAGTCCGCGTTCGTGCGCGTCGCGGTAGCGCGGCGGGATGATCGTCGTGGACAGCTTCTGGCCCACGACCTCCGCGGCCGGCCACCTGAACACCTGCTCAGCCTGGCGGCTCCAGCTACGGACCACACCATCCCCGTCCATCGTAATCACCGCGTCCAGGGCGGCGTCGATGATCGCCTTCAGCCGCGTTTCTGATGCGCGCAGGTCGGCGTCGGCGCGGCTGCGCTCGATCGCCATCGCGACTTGCGTCGAGACGAACTGCAGGATCTCCTTCTCTCGCTCGCCGTATCGCACGCCGGGTGCGTACGTCTGAGCGACGAGCACGCCGATCGTGCGGTCGCCGGTCTTGAGGGGGACGCCCAACCAGTCGATCGACGGCGCCCCGATCAACTCGACTTCGCCACGCCGCTCCAGCTCCGTCTGCACCTCCGGCGTGACGAGCAGGGGCTGCCCGGTCCGCAGCACGTATTCGGTGAGGCCCTTACCCGGTTTCTTGGTCGGAAAGTCCTCGTCGCGCTCGTCCACGGCGTAGGGGAAGCTCAGCAGGTCGTGGGCTGGGTCGTACAGCGCGATATAAAAGTTCTGGGCGGGCATCAACTCGCCCACGATCTGATGAACGACCGGCAGCAACTCCTCGAGTCCCGGCGTGCGCAGGGCCGCTTGCGCGATCCGGAACGTAGCCGCCTGGAGCTGCTGTGCGCGGGCTTGCTCATCGCGACCGCGTTTGGAATCGAGCGCGCGCAGCACCGCGGGCCCAAGCCGTTGCAGGTGGTCTTTGACGATGTAGTCCGCCGCGCCCAGCTGCAGATATTGCACCGCCGATTCGTCTCCCAGTCTCCCCGTCACGATGATCACCGGTGTGCCGGGGGAGACCTGCTGCGCGACTTGCAGCGCGTCGCGCGCGCTGAACGTCGGAAGGGAATGATCGGTGAGGATGACGTCCGGGGTGAACTCCCGCAGCGCGGCGACCATGGCGTCCCGTGCGTCGACCCGCAGGAACGTGCAGAGGATGTCGGCGCGACGGATCTGGCGCTCCGCGAGCGCCGCGTCTTGCGGGTCGTCCTCGACGATGAGGATCCTGACCGTGGCAGGCATCGCCTATTGCGAGCGGAGGTTGGGCGTCTCGCTCGCGACCACGTGGTAGGACCACGCGTCGGTGCGGCGACAATGGCTCATCAAGGGACCCGGTGGCTCCCTATGCGAATGTATATGGCGTGCGCATCACGACTGCCAGAGTCCAACCTGGTGGGATGGGTGGGCTGGGAATAGGGCGTTTTTGCGGCATGGTGGGGCGCTGATGCGACAGGTCATCACGCCTTGGTCTCCAGACCCGCACGAATGGCGGCGAGCAGCGCCTCAGTGGCTATGGGTTTGGTGAGCATCGGCGGCACGCCCATCGTCTCGACGCGCTTCCGGGTCTCGGGATCGCTGCGGCCGGTGATGACCAGCACGGGGACGGTGGCGAATGCCTCGATCCTGCGCAGGCGCTCGAGTACGAGAAAGCCATCGCCGGCGGGCAACCCCAAGTCGAGCAGGATGAGATCGGGGCGCTCGCGATTCACGACCGTCAGGGCCGACGCCGCGTCGGCCGCCTGGGCGACGATGTAGCCGTTGGCCGCCAGCCGGGCCTGCAGGTCCGCGCGAGCGACGGGGTCGTCCTCGATGACGAGGATCTTCGGGCGGCCAGAGCTACGCTGACGGGCGGGTTTCATGCTGGGCCCTCGGGCAGGGCGGCGGACCACGCCTGGGCGCACTCCGGGCAGATCCCGTGACTGAAGTCCACCCCGGCGTGTGTGTGCACGTAGGACTCGAACTGCTCCCACGTGCCAGCGTCGTTGAGCACGCGCTTGCAGTTGGCGCAGATCCTGATCCAGCCTTTGAGCGTCTTGACGTCGGCCAGCGCGGTCTGGAGCTCCAGCAGCAGCGCCGCCTGACGCCCTTCCGCAGCTTTGCGCTCGGTGATGTCGAGCGAGACGCCTACCATGCGGGCGGACGCACCGGACGCGTCCGAAACGACAACGGCGCGGTTTTGAATGTGTCGCACCGCGCCGTCGGGACGGACGACGCGGCACTCGTACTCCTCGGGCCGACTGTGGTGCAGTCCGTCCATGAGGACGCGCTCGACACGGGCGCGATCCTCCGGATGCACGCGCGCGATGGCATCGTCGTATCCGACGGGGGACCCGATCGGGATGCCCAACATCCGGTACAGCTCGTCAGACCAGGTGACGCGGCTCGTCGCCACCTCCCATTCCCAGCTCCCCAGGTGTGCGATCCGCTGCGCCTCGGCGAGCTGTCGCTCGCGCTCCTGTAGTCGCTCGGCTGCTGCCCGAATCTGGAGCTCACCGTGGCGCGCCACCACCGACGTGAGGACGGCGAGCCCCAGTACGACAACCGTCGTTCCCGCCATGCCGAGGGTCGCGAGCCCCGAGACCTGGACGGCGCCATCGGGCACCGTAAGACCGGGCGCGCTGACGAATGTCGCGGCCGCCATGCCGGTGTAGTGCATGCTGGGAATGGCGACGCCCATGATCACCGCGCTCCCGACCTTCCGCCACGTCCAACGCTCCCGCGCCTCGTGACCGAAGCGGAACGACAGCCACAAGGCGACGGCGGAGACGAGCACGGCGATGAGGACGGACGCGGCGACGAGCCACGGGTTCCAGCGCGCCATGGCGGGCAGCCGCATGGCCGCTATACCGGTGTAGTGCATCGCGGCGATTCCCGAGCCCATGATGGCGCTGCCGGCGGCGGCGCGCGCCCAATCGAGGCGCTCACGGCTCGCGACGTGCAAGGCAACCGCGGATGCCGCGATGGCGGCGAGCAGGGACACCACGACGGTGGGCACGTGGTACAACACCGGCACCGGAAGGTGGAATGCCTGCATGCCGGTGTAGTGCATCGACCAGATGCCCAGGCCCATCGCCACGGCGCCGCCGCCAAGCCACGCCGCGCGGACCCGCCCACGGGTCGCGGTGACGCGACCGGCGAGGTCCAGGGCGGCCCCGGCAGCGAGCACCGCGACGAGCGTCGAGACGGCGACGAGCCAGAGATCGTAGCTTCCGACGAGCGGCGTCACGACTCGCCCGCCCACTTCGCTGCGCAGTCCGGGCAGATCCCGTGGCTGAAGTCGACCTTGGCGTGCGCGTGGACATACGACTCGAACTGCTCCCAACGGCCTGCGTCGTTCAGCACGCGTTTGCAGTTAGCGCAGATCCGGAGCCAGCCCTGGAGCGTCTTGACTTCCGCGAGCGCCGTCTGCAGCTCATGCAGCAGCGTCTGCTGGCTCTCTTCGGCGGCCTTGCGGTCCGTGATGTCGACGCACGTGCCCGCAACGCGTACCACCGTGCCGCCGCCGTTCCTGACGGGCACGGTGCGGCTGAAGATGTGGCGCAGCTCGCCGTCGGGCCGCACGAGGCGCCATTCGAAAGCCGCCGGTCGGCCATCGACCAGGACCTGGCCCGTGATGCGCTCGGCACGCGGTCGATCCTCGGGGTGCACCAGCGCGAGGAACTCCGTGTAGCCGGCAGGTGAGCCCACGGGAACGCCGCAAATGCGGTACAGCTCGTGCGACCACACGACCCGGCTCGTGGTCACATCCAGCTCCCAGCTGCCCACGTGCGCGATCGCCTGGGCTTCAGCGAGCTGCCGCTCGCGCTCCCGCAGGTCGTCCGCCTGCGCGGCGAGCTGGGCGATCGAGGCCCGGACCGTCTGCGCCGTCGTGCGGAGCGCAGCGCTGAGGGCGCCGACCTCGTCGCTGCCGCAGGGCGGAATCGTGACGTCGTATTGGCCTCGGGAGATCCGGTCCGCCGCCCGGCGCAGCAGGACGATTGGGGCCGCGATCCGGCCGGCAAACACGAGCGAGAACCCTGCCCCGACCACGAGGGTCGCGAGACTTACCAAGAGGGCCGTGAGCCGGTCGCGCGCGATCTGCGCGTGCAGCCCGTCCAGAGAGAGGCCCAGTACCAAGCGGCCGTAGTCGCGCCCCTGGACGCTGATCGGCGCGACCGCCACCAGTCGGTCGGCGTCCTCCTGCACGACTCCCTGCCCGGGTGCGCGCGGCGTGGTGACCTCGACGTGCTGCGGATTATAGCTCGCGAAGACGGTGCCCCCCGAATCCAGCGCTACGATGTATGCGAGCGAGGGGTCGGACTTCGCCCAGGCGAACGCGGCCGTGACCGCCTCCAGGTGGTTCAGCTGGAGGCCGATCGCGGTGCTCAAGGCGAGCATCCCCGCCGTGTTGCGCGCGCGCTCCCGCATCGCTTCGATCGCGGCCCGCCGCTGGCGCTGGGGGTAGTAGACGGAGTTGAAGAAACAGATCAGCAGCACGATGGCGACGCCGCTGAGCAACACCTTGCTCCGCACGGACAGCGTCCGGCTCATGCCGGGTCCATCCCTAGAATCCGACCGCCACTTGAATGGCCACTTCGTTGGCCCGCGAGCCGTTCCCGCTCCGAGCCCGGTGGTATTCCGCCTTGAGCAACGTCGTCGGAACGAAGTCGTAGCGCGTCCCGAGCCCGCTCGTAGCGGGCGAGCCGGTGGACAACGGGAGGCGGCGCACTACGTCTCTCCGGGAGGGGCATCCAGTACTTCACGGACCTTGCGCGCGAGCGCCGCCGGGGTGAACGGCTTCTGCAGGAAGTTGAGCCCCGGCTCGAGCATCCCGTGGTGCACGATCGCGTCGTCGGTGTAGCCCGACACGTACAGGACCCTGGTATCGGGCCGGGATTCGGCCAGCCGTCGGGCCAGCTCCCGCCCGCTCGCCCCGGGCATCACGACGTCTGCGACGAGCAGCTGAATCGGGCCCGCGTGACCGTTGGCCCGTGCCAGCGCCTGCGTGGCGTTCTCGGCCTCGAGCACGGTATAACCGAGCTTCTCGAGCAGGCCTTTCGCGAGGGGGCGGAGCATTTCGTCGTCCTCGGCCAAGAGGACGGTCTCCACGCCCGCGAGCGTGCCCGCCTCGCGCGGGGCCGCGACCGGCTGGGCGGGCGCGTCCACTCGCGGTAGGTAGATCTTGAACGTCGTGCCGCGGCCGGCCTCCGTGTACACCCAGATGTAGCCCCCCGATTGCTTCACGATGCCGTAGACGGTGGAGAGCCCCAGGCCGGTGCCCTTGCCGCGCTCCTTGGTCGTGAAGAATGGCTCGAAGATCCGCGTCCTGGTCTCGCGATCCATGCCAGTGCCAGTGTCGCTCACCGCAAGCATGACGTAGCGCCCGGGAACGACGGGTTGATGCAGCTCGGCGTATTGCTCGGTCAGGTCGGCGTTGGCGGTCTCGATCAGCAGCTTCCCGCCCGTCGGCATGGCGTCGCGCGCGTTGACGGCGAGGTTCATGATGACTTGCGTGAGCTGCCCCGGGTCCGCCCGCACGTTTCCGACGTCGACACTCAAGGCGAGGCGCAGCTCGACGTCCTCGCCTACCAGGCGCTGCACCATCTTGTCGATGTCTTGCGCCAGGTCGTTCATGCTCAACACGACGGGCTCGAGCACCTGCTGGCGGCTGAACGCGAGCAGCTGGCGGGTGAGCGCCGACGCGCGCTGTGCCGCTTTGCGGATCTCCTCCAGATCCTGGCGGGCGGAGCTGCCGCCGGGCAGCTCTTCCAGTACCAGGTCGGCGTAGCCGAAGATGGCGGTGAGCACGTTGTTGAAGTCGTGCGCCACGCCGCCGGCCAGCCGCCCGACCGCTTCCATTTTCTGAGCCTGGCGCAGCTGTTCCTCCAGGCCCCGGCGCTCCGTCACGTCTCGATAATTGGCCACGACGGATCGGACCACAGGGTCGGCGAGCAGGTTGGTGAACATTCCTTCGCACAGACGCCACGACCCGTCCCTGTGGCGCACACGGGCCTCGAGGGCGATCTTGTGCTCGCCGCTTCGCAACCCTTTGATGAGTTCCGGGTGAATGCGCCCCAGGTCGTCCGGATGTATGAGATCAAAGGCGTTCTGCGCCTGGATCTCCCCCGGGTCGTAACCGAGGATCGAGACGGTGGCCGGACTGGCGTAGGTGATGGTGCCGTCGGGTGCGAACAGAGCGATCGCGTCCGCGCTGTTCTCGATCAGCGCCCGGAAGCGGCGCTCGCGCTCCGCCAGGGCTTCCTCGGCTTTCCGGCGCTCGGTGATGTCCTCCACCACCGTCTCGAAGTACGCGATCTCCCGATCTGCCGACCGCTCGGCGCGTCCCGTCAGGCGCACCGTTATCGGACGGCCGTCGCGACGCTTCCACGTCGTCTCGACGGCGTATGTCTCACTCGGCTCGTCGAGTGCGACCAGGCGCGCGCGTTCGGCGGCGTCCGCGTACACGTCGCGGCCCAGGTCCAGCTCGAGCACTTCGGCGGCCGACCCGTAGCCGAGCATGGTCACGAGCGCGGGATTGACCGAGAGGAAGCGGCCGTCTAAGGTGCTGCGGTAGATGCCGTACGGGGCGTTGTCCACCAGCGACCGGTAGGTCTGCTCCGATTGCCGCAGCGCCGCCTCGGACCGTCTGCGCTCCGTGACGTCGTGGACCACGACGAGCTCGGCGGCACGCCCTTCCCAGGAGAGTGGGTGCCCGTTGATCTCCACCGTGATCACCGTCCCGTCCTTCTTGCGGTGGCGCCAGGTACCCGCCGAGTGTACCCCTGTACGGAGCGTGTCGAGGTAGCTATCGAGGGCGGGGACATCTTCATCCGGCCGCAGGTCCTCGATGCGGAGCGACAAGAACTCGGCCCGCCTGTAGCCATAGTGGCGCACGGCGGCGTCATTGACCGCGAGGATCATGTGCGTGTTCAGGTCGAATACCCAGGAAGACAGGGGCGTCGACTCGAACAGCATGCGATACTGCTCTTGCGCCAGCCGCAGCTCCTCTTCCGCGCGCTTCCGCTCGATGGCATGACGCAGCACGCGGGCCAGCAGATGACCTTCGATACGTCCCTTCACCAGGTAGTCTTGTGCGCCCAGGCGCACCGCCTGGAGCGCCACCTCCTCGTCGTCCAGACCCGAAATGACAACGATCGGCTCCGCGGGGTGGCGCCGGCGCGCCCGGACGAACGTCTCGAGCCCTTGGCTGTCCGGCAGACCGAGATCGAGCAGCACGACGTCCACGCCGGTGTGTGCGAGGCGGGCGAGCGCAACGTCCAGCCGATCGACCCGCTCCAGGTCGAAGGCCTGCGACTGCACGTCCCCTAAGAGCTCGAGGATCAGCCGGGCGTCTCCCGGGTTGTCCTCCACCAACAGGACCGTGATTGGTCGCACCGCTGTGGCCGGGCTCACGGCAGCCGGACGATCTGCAGCCAGAACCGCTCGATGGAATTGACGGCCTCGAGGAACGCTTGCGCATCGATCGGTTTGGTGACGTAGGCGTTAGCGTGGAGGCGATAGCTTTGCACGACGTCCGCCGGCGCGCTCGAGCCGGTGACGACGACGACGGGGATATCGCGCAGCTCGTCGTCCACTTTGATCTCGGCCAGCACTGCGCGGCCGTCCTTGCCAGGGAGGTTGAGGTCCAGAAGGATGAGATCCGGGCGCGGTGTGTTGGCGTACGGCCCTTCCCGCCGCAACATCGCCAGGGCCTCGAGGCCCGTGACCGCGAGACGGACGCGGTTGCGCACTTTGGCCTGCTCGAGCGCGCGGGTCGTCAACGTCGCATCGTCGGCGTTGTCCTCGATCAGCAAGACCTCGATCGGCGCGCCCGGCGGGGTGGGCGTCATACGCGCGACAGCTTCACGATCTCGAGCCAGAAGTGCTCGATCGACCGCACCACCTTGAGGAACTGCTCCAGATCGACCGGCTTCGTCACGTACGCGTTCGCCCGCAGCCGGTAGCTCTCGGCGATGTCCCGCTCCGCCTGCGACGTCGTGAGGATGACGACCGGGATGTGCCGGAGGCCGTCGTCCCGCTTGATCTCGTCGAGCACCTCGCGGCCGTCCTTCTTGGGCAGGTTCAGATCGAGGAGAATCAAGTCCGGCTTCGGCACCGCCGCGTGTTTTCCCTCCCGGCGCAGAAAGGCGAGGGCGTCCACACCGTCCGCCGCGACGTGCAGGCGATTCCGTACTTTCGCGTCCCGCAGCGCCTCCCGCGTCAGGCGCGCGTCGCCCGGATTGTCCTCCACCAACAGGATCTCGATCGGCACTCCCCCGGCATCCATATCAGGCCTCGCTCACTGCGGGCAGGGTGAATGAGAACGTCGCGCCCTGGCCTGGCTGGGACTCGACCCAAATGCGGCCGCCGTGACGCTCCACGATCTTCTTGCAGATGGCGAGCCCGATGCCCGTGCCGGGGTACTCGTTCTTTCCGTGCAGCCGCTGGAAGATGATGAAGATGCGCTCGAAATACTGCGCGTCGATGCCGATGCCGTTGTCTTGCACACTGAAGAGCCAGTCACGGTCGCGCCGCTCCGCCGCGATCTTGATGTCCGGAGGTACCGCTCCGCGGAATTTGAGCGCGTTGGAGACCAGGTTCAAGAACAGGTGCTCCAGCTGGCCCGGGTCCGCCGACACCGTCGGGAGTCCGTTTTTCGTGACGGTGGCTCCGGCCTCATCGATCGAGAGCTTGAGGTTCTCGAGCGCCCGCTCGACCACCGCGTTCACATCGGTCGGAGTGAACGCGGCGCCCCGCGTGCCGACCCGCGAGAACGCTAACAAGTCTTCGATCAGCCGCTGCATGCGCAGTGCGCCGTCGAGCGCGTAGCCGATGAACTCGTCGGCGTCGGCGTCGAGCTTGCCCTTGTACCGCTTGCCGAGCAGCTGCACGTAGCTCCCCACCATGCGGAGCGGCTCTTGCAGGTCGTGCGAGGCGACGTACGCGAAGCGCTCCAGCTCGTCGTTGGAGCGGCGCAGCTCGGTCTCGGCGCGCTTGCGCGCGGTGATGTCCACCACGGAGGCGAGCACGAACAGGCCTTCGTCGGTTTCGATGGGGTTCAGTCCGATCTCGACGGGAATCTCGGCGCCGTCCTTGCGGACGCCGAACAGATCGCGCCCCGCGCCCATCGCCCGGGTTTGCGGGTTGGCCAAGAAGTCGGTCCGGTACCCGGGATGGCGCTCGCGCAGCCGATGGGGCACCAACAGCTCGATCGGCTTCCCGAGGAGCTCCTCGCGGGAGTAGCCGAACAGGCGCTCGGTCTCCCGGTTGACGAGCTCGATCGTGCCGGCGCGATTGATCATCACCATGCCGCTGGGAGCCGACTCCACGACGGCACGGAAGCGCGCCTCGGCCCGCTTGCGGGCGGTGATGTCCACCACGGAGGCGAGCACGAAGACGCCCTCGTCGGTCTCGATCGGGTTCAGCCCGATCTCGACCGGGATCTCGACGCCGTCCTTGCGAAGGCCGTACAACTCCCGCCCCGCGCCCATCGCCCGAGTCTGCGGGTTGGCGAAGAAGTCGGTCCGGAAGACCGGATGCCCGCGGCGGAACCGCTCCGGGACCAGGTGCTCGATGGGTTGGTTCAGCAGCTCCTCGCGCGTGTAGCCGAACAGCCGCTCGGCCTCCCGATTCACGAGCGTGATCGTGCCGGTGCCGTCGATCATCACCATCCCGCTGGGCGCCGACTCCACCACCGCGCGGAACCGGGTCTCGGCTCGCCGTCGCGCGGTGACGTCGCGCGTGATCTTCGAAAAGCCCACCAGCTGCCCGCCCTCGTCCCGGCGGGCGTTGAGGAAGACGTCGGCCTGAAAGCGCGATCCGTCCTTGCGAACGCGCCACCCCTCGTCCTCCACCCGTCCTTCCGCCGCGGCGCGGCGAAGCAGCTCTTCCGGCCACCCGCGTGTGACGTCCTCCGGGGTGTAGAACACCGCCATGTGCTTCCCGAGGATCTCGTCGCCGCGGTACCCCTTCATGCGCTCTGCACCGGGATTCCAGGACGCGACGTTCCCGTTCTCGTCCAGCAGCATGATCGCGTAGTCCGCGATGCTTTCCACCAGTTGTCCGTACCGGTCCTCGCTCTCGCGCAGGCCCGCCTCGGCGCGCTGGCGCTCGGCCAGGTGGGCTTCGAGCCGCTGCCTTGCCTGGCGGCTCACCACCCACGCACCGGCGGCGCCCGCGACGATGAGCGCCAACCCGACCGCGGCCATGCGCGCTGCGAAGGTCCGGACCGGCGTGAGGATACCGTCGCGGGCCAGCTCCGTCACGAGGACCCACGGTGTGCCGCTGATCGTTTGCGCGCGCGCGAGGATGGTCCCACGGCCCGGCCGGGGATACTCGATGATGCCCGGGCGGCCGATCACGGCCACCGGCGGTCCGCTCACCCGCGTCGACAGATTGGTCCACACGTCCCCGCCGACGTTGCCGACCAGGATGACGGCGCCGGCGCCGATCAGCTCGGTGAGGCGCCGCGTCGCTTCGCGCGACGCCTGCACGCGGCGCCAGTTGACCACGTAGCCGGCGCGCCGGCCGTTGCCGCCGACCGCGGCGATGACCGGAAACAGGAGCGAGTCGCCGATGGCGCGCAGTGGGCCGACCGCGGCACCGGTGTCGGCCACCGCCAGGGTCAGAGCCTGCGTCGCGGGTCCGTCGAGGGGAGGTACGGAGGGGCCTACCAGCAGCAGGCGCCCGCCGGTGGTATTCCAGAGTTCCAGCGCTGCGCTGAGCGAGTCCCGTGCGGTCACGCTTTGGAGCGTCGCCCGGGCCGCGAGCAGTGCCTTCCCGGGTTGCGTGAGATACGTGCGGATGGCAGGGTCGTCGGCCGGCCGGCGCACCTCGACGGTGCGTTGAGCGACACCGGCTTTCAAACTGGCCGCCAGTTGCGTCGTCGCCCGCTCCAGGTGCTGCGCCGCTGCGTCGAGCGTCACGTCTCGCACCTGGCTGTAGGCCCCCCACGCGAAACCGCCGATCACCAGGACCAGCAAACCGGTGATAAGCAGCGGCAGCGTGATCTCGAGCACGGCGAAACTGCGCCGCGCCGTTCTGGTGTCAGCCATTGGGGGCCACGCCTTGCCGCATCAGGCGTCGCAGGATCTCAGGGATCTCCTCGAATTGCTTCGACTTGTCGAGAAAGAAATCGGCGCCGGCCGCGCGGCACCGCAGGCGATGAAACTCGTCCACGTAATTCGTCAGCATCATGACGGCCGGCGCGGGGTCGAGTTGCTTGGCGGCTTCCAGGACGGTGACGCCGTCACCGTCCGGCATCTGGATGTCGAGAATCACCAGGTCCGGTCGCAGGTCGCGTAGCGCGAGCAGCCCCTGCGTGGCGCCCTGCGCCTGTCCGATCACCGCGACGTGCTCGACCGACTCGACCATCTCCGCGACCCGGAGCCGCACGATCGCCGAGTCGTCCACGATCAACACATGCATGGCACTGATGATGTAGGAAGGCGACATGTCACGATATCGGGCGCCGGCTCACGTCGTTGTCGGGATTTGTCCTACAGCGGTCAGGTGGTCAGCTGGTGCTGCAGCGCGTAACGCATCAGCTCGGCACTGGTGCGTAGGCTGAGCTTCTGCAGGATGCGGGTCCGGTATGTGCTCACCGTCTTCGGGGACAGGTGCAACTGGGCGGCGATCTCACCCACCGTCCTGCCGGCGCCGATCAGGCGCAGCACCTCGTACTCGCGGTCCGATAGCGCCTCGTGCGCCACCGCAGGACGGCGTGTGTCGAGCGATGCGGCCAGCTGTTCGGCGAGCGCGGGAGACACGTAGGTCCCACCCCTCGTGACCTTGCGAATCGCCTCGACCAGGTCCTGTGGCGTCCGCTCTTTGGTGAGGTACCCCGCCGCCCCTTCCCGCAGGGCGCGTCCGGCAAACTGGTCCTCGGGATGCATGCTCATCACCAGGACGCGCACGCCGGGGTAGCGAGACAGCACGTGCTTGAGAAGGCCGGGGAAGGGGGCGCCCGGCATAGCGAGGTCGAGGAGCAGCACGTCGGCGGGAGTGCCCGCCAGCACCGCCAGCACCCCGTCGCCGTCGGCGGACTCGCCCGCGACCTGCATGTCGGGCTGCCCCGTCACTATCTGCCGCAGGCCTGCCCGCACCACGGGGTGGTCGTCTGCGATAACCACCCTGATCACCCCACCGAGCCGGGCCTCCCGTGACCCAGCGGTATGCACACGGTGACCGACGTTCCGCCTTGGGGCGCGGCGTGCACGCCGACCTCTCCGCCCCATGGCAGCACTCGCTCCCGCATGCCCACCAGGCCGAATGCCCGCGGGTCGTCGACCTCGCGGTCGCTGATGCCACGTCCGTTGTCGTGCACCTCGAGCACCAGCTCTTCCGGTGTGGCTCGGAGGTGCACGTCGACGCGGGTCGCGCGGGCGTGGCGCACCACGTTGGTGAGGGCCTCCTGGAGGATGCGGAATACATCGGTGGAGCGCTCGGAGTCGATCCGCGCCGGGTGGGGCGGCAGATCGAGTGTGCACTCGATGCCGGTGCGCTCCGCGAACTGCCGCCCCGCCCAATCGATCGCGGCCGAGAGTCCGAGACTGTCGAGGACGGCGGGACGCAGCTCCGTGGCGAGCGTCCGGACTTTGTCCACCATCTGATCGATCAGCCCCGCCATCTGGTCCGTCTTGCGGCGCAGGGGATGGCGCAGCGGCTCCGGCACGCTCTGTTTGAGGGAGAACAAGTCCATCTTGAGCGCGGTCAGGGCCTGGCCCAGCTCGTCGTGGATCTCGCG
>Ga0066675_10000604_pt1 | contig 14281 bp, 11 predicted proteins | sample GraSoiAngelo_124_FD_62295 | JGI IMG/M metagenome (GOLD analysis project Ga0066675, IMG submission 62295) | Grasslands soil microbial communities from the Angelo Coastal Reserve, California, USA - 14_0927_05_20cm | ecosystem: Environmental > Terrestrial > Soil > Grasslands | place: USA... | reverse complement strand
GGGTCACGGTGAACACGCTTAAAGCGCAGAAATCTGCGACTGGGCTAGGCTACGGCGATTTGGAGACGGCAAATCTGCTGGCAAGAGCGTCTGGCCAAAGTTTCGACAGCATCGTAGCGAAGTTCAAAGTCGGTGAAGGCTGGGGGGAAATTGCGCACGATATGGGACTCAACCTTGGCAAGATCGTAAGCGCTGCCCACCGGTCGACTTCAAAGAATGGGAGCAAGTACGTCGGTCAAACGAAGGAAGAGAGTAATGGCAAACCAAGCCTCATTCCTCCTCCGGGAATCAGGCAGGATTCAATTGTGTTTACAGGCGTCACTCCAATCCCGATCGCCTCGGCAAACCGCGGCATGAGTCCTGTCCCCAGCGCAACGATGCCTCCGCGGCAATAGGCTGGCGCCGTTTGCGTACCGACGTGATTTGGAATTTTCGCGTGCGTGCCGCGCGGGCGCCGAATCATGGCTTGTCGATCTTTTCGCACTTGCGCCGCATGCTAAGTTTCTTCATGGAGAAAGTGATCATTGTTGGCAGCGGCTGCGCCGGATTGACGGCGGCGATTTACGCTGCTCGAGCTAATCTTAGCCCACTGGTGCTGGAAGGGCGACAGCCCGGCGGGCAACTCTCGACCACGACGTTGGTGGAAAATTATCCCGGTTTCCCCGAGGGAATTGATGGACCGGAGCTCATTCTCAACATACATAAACAGGCCGAAACTTTTGGCGCCCGGTTCACTTATGCGGAGGTGACCGATTTCGACGGCGGCAGCAAGCATGTCCGGATCAAAGCCGATGATGAATGGCTGGACACGCAGGCGCTCATCATCGCCAGTGGAGCGTCGGCCCGCTATCTCGGCCTGGAAAACGAAGAAAAACTAATCGGTCACGGACTGACCTCATGCGCGACATGCGACGGCGCATTTTACAAAAATGTGCCGGTATGCGTCGTCGGGGGTGGGGATTCTGCCGCGGAGGAATCGTTGTTCCTCACCCGATTCGCTTCAAAGGTCTATCTGATTCATCGTCGCGACAAAATGCGCGCGTCCGTAATCATGCAAGAACGCGTATTCGCGAACAAGAAGATCGAGCCGATCTGGAACACTGTGGTGACAAAATACATTCCCGATGAAAAAGGCGAGATGCGCGCCGTGCGTCTCCGCAATGTGGAGACAAACGAGGAACGGGAATTGGACGTGGCGTGCGTGTTTGTGGCGATCGGCCATGATCCCAATACGAAAGCGTATCGAGGCAAACTCGACATGGATGCGGACGGATATTTGATTCCGAAAAAGCTGGTGGAGAGCAAATATCCCGGCGTTTTCATTGCCGGTGATGTGGCCGACCGCGTTTACAAGCAAGCCGTGACGGCTGCGGGAATGGGCTGCGCCGCAGCGATGGAAGCCGAAAGGTATCTAAGCAAATTGGAACCGCATTCTTGATTGCGTCTGGCGCAATTGCGGGGTTTCTGCTGTCATGCTGAGCGAAGTCGAAGCATCTCTGATTATCAGATGGCCCTGCGAGCAAAGAAGAATGTTAGAGATTCCTCGACTTCGCTGGGAATGACAAAACACGCATGAAGATCTGCGATCTGACCCAGTTTTACTCTCCGCTAAGTGGTGGCGTGAAACGGTACGTTCACGAGAAGATTGACTATGTCAGGAATCACTCTCCTGAGGACGAACACGTCCTCATTGTGCCGGGGCCAAAAACCGAGGTCACCACCAACGCCCGGTCGCGAGTCTATTCGATCCACTCGCCACTGGTCTCACGAAGCTCGCGTTATCGCGCGCTGCTTAATCTGCGAGCGATCGAAGAAATTCTGGAACGCGAGCGTCCTGATCTCATCGAATCGAGCGATCCATATCAAATTGGCTGGAAAGCGATTGCTGCCGGGCGCGCGTTGAAGGTTCCGGTGGTTGGGTTTTATCATTCGCATTTCCCGGAAGCATATCTCCAGGGGAGTGCGAAATTTTTAGGCAAACGCGGCACCCAGCGGGCCATGAAATTGACGCGCGCTTATGTGCGCAAACTTTACAATCGCTTTCAGCTCACGCTCGTGCCCTCCGAGGTGTTGGCCGAGGTTCTTTCAGAATGGGGCGTGCACAATGTCCGGCCGGTGCGACTGGGAGTGAACACGGGCGTTTTCAAACCGGCGCCGGACGACAGCAGCGCGACTCGCCAGTCATTAGGAATTAGCCGCTCACAGACATTGCTTCTTTACGTCGGCCGTTTGGCCAGAGAAAAAAATACACAAACGTTGTTTCGAGGATTCGAACTTCTGCGCCGGCGAAATGGAAATCACTTTCATCTCCTAGTCATCGGCGATGGCCCCCAGCGGAACAGAGTTGCAAGGTTGCAGCGCTGCGTTAGACACGTTTCATGGATTTCGTATTGCAGCGATTGTGTCGAGCTGGCCCGTTACTATCGCGCAGCCGATCTGTTCGTTCATCCCGGCGTCCAGGAAACATTTGGACTTGTGGCGGTGGAAAGTCAGGCCTGCGGCACGCCGGTAGTGGGAATTCGGGGCAGTTATATGGACCGAATTATTTGTCACGATCAGCGATCATGGGCTCGAGAAAATAGTGCCGAGGCGTTGGCAGAAGCGATTGAGGAAGCGATCGCAACAAAGTTGTCCATCTTGGGCCAACGCGCCGCCCGTGCGGCGGAGAATCTCTATAGCTGGCCGCGCGTATTTGCAGAACTTTTTTGCATTTATCGCGAGGTTTGCGCAAACTACCGCCGTCTTTAATGGGCAGCGATAACCAGAAGCCGTTCACCATTCGCAGCTACCGCAAATCTGACCGCGAAGCGGTGAGAAAGCTCTGCTGCGATACCGGTTTTCTTGGAGACCCGATTGACCCCGTTTATGAGGACCGCGAGTTGTTCGCCGATTTTCTCACCACTTATTACACGGATCACGAGCCGGAATCGTGCTTTCTGCTGGAGCTAGATGGCGAAATCCGCGGCTATCTCCTAGGCTCGCGCAAGCCTTTCCGGAACCAGCTCTACGCGTTTTACCAAAATGTCTGGCTCTTTTTCCGCGCGCTGACGCGCTATTTCCGCTACAACGGAAGATCGCGCCGATTCATTCGTTGGACGCTCATGCACGGCTGGCGCGAAGTGCCGGCGGCACCACGGCGCACACCGCATTTTCACATCAATCTGCTCCCGGAGGCCCGCAAGGTTTCCACGACGCGCGCCCTTATGAGCGCGTATCTGAGTTATCTTTATCGCTCCGGCGAAAAGCGGGTTTACGGACAGATCGTTACGTTCGAGAGCCGGCGCGGAGAGAAGATGTTCGAACGTTACGGATTCAAAGTACTGAACCGCGCCGAGATCACCAAGTACAAGGCGTTTTACCCAGAGTCCGTCTATCTCAGCACGGTGATCAAAAATTTGGAAACCGCTGAACCGCTCTCGGCTTATTCGCGAACACGTTCTTAGAAAATTTCACCAGGGCATGTTGGTCCAGTTACAGATTGGTAATCACGGCGAAGGGTAGGCTCGACAACGCGTCGGCAAGCTTCATTTGCCGACCGTGCAGACGCGGGGCGTGACAGGTGAAGAGGTCATGTGCATTCTCTAGCAACAACGTTTCTGGAAACTCAATAGCCGTGTCTTTCCACGCCTCACCGATCGGGGGAAAACCGACCCGCGACGAAAGCCGTGACGCGACCACAACGATCCAGTTGTGCCCCAGCTGCCGCGTGAAACTGACGCAACATTCCGCAAATGTTCCGCTCGCGCGAAGTGGCAGATATTCGCCGCGTTGAAAAAGATCGGCGTACTCGCGACGAAATCGCAGCACGCGCTGGGTCAGAAACATTTTGATCCGGGCGTCCGGCCATGCCTGCAAAAGTTCCTGTGGATTTGCTGTCGCGACTGTTTCGAGCATTTCGCGACGCCGGCTATAATCGACTGGTCGCCGGTTGTCGGGATCGACCAGGCTGTAATCCCAAATCTCGTTTCCCTGATAAATGTCGGGCACGCCCGGTGAGGTAAGCTTAAGCAGCGTCTGCGTCAGCGAATTGATCGCTCCGAGGCGTGCGATCTCCTTCGCAACTGGAAGGAAAATTGGAAGAAACTTGTTTCGCGGAGCCGAATCCAAAACTCTCGTGACGAAGTCGCGCATCGCTGCGTCCCATTCTTCGTTTGGCTGGATCCAGCTGGTGTTGATTTTCGCTTCATGAAGCGCCTTCGCCATGTAGGCTTCAATCCGTTCGATGTACTCTGGAATTGCCGCAGGATCTGGTTCACCATCGGGCTGCACAGGCCACGTCCCCAACAGAGTTTGGTAGAGCAAATATTCTTCGTTCGCATCAGGTGCTTCCAAGTCGTTGATCGTCCGTTTCCAGCGGCGATTCGCCAGACGCCAGCGTTGCAGGGAGCGCCGCCAAAGCTCTGCGATTTCGGAAATGGCCACGATTCGCGCGCGTACGTCTTCGCTGCGCTTTGTGTCATGCGTCGACGTGGTGAGCAAAGTCGTCGGCCAATTGCGCTGTCGGTCCAGGTTTTGCTCGTGAAACGATTCGACGTTTAAGCCAAACTGGTGCGGCTCGCCGCCCACTTCGTTCAAAGCAACAAGCCGATTGTAAATGTAAAACACCGTATCCTCGAGACCCTTGGCCATGATCGGTGCTGTGGCTTGTTGAAACTTCAAAACGAAGTGCGTATGCGCGCTGCGCGCGGCGGCATCGAGGTTTGATGGAAAACGGAAGAGCAATACGTCGCGCAAAAAATTAAAAATCGATTCTTCCATTCCCGGGTTGCGGCGCTTGGCAGCGCTGATTGCGAGCTCGACAATTTGCCGATCTTCTTCGCTCACCGGCTGACCCGGTGCGAGATAAGTGCGATAAACCGGAAAGCAGGCGATAATCTCGCGCACGGCACGCGATAGCGCTTCGAGCGTGAAATCGCGGTACCATCGGTTTTGCTCAGATAAGCGATCGAGCATGTTGCCCAGCACATCGATATCGTTGGCCAGAGCCAACTTCATCACTTGCAATTTCTTCGCATACAACAGATGCCCAAAGGGCATCGAGTGGCCAATGAAACGATGGAACGTTTTTGTGATCGCCGTTTCGGCCGAGGAATCGACCAGCAACTGTGTTGCGTGATTCGCGAAATCGTAGCCAGTGGTTCCGTGCACACGCCAGTCTTTGCGCAACGTTTCGGCGCCCGTCAGGATTTTTTCCGCGAGCAGGTAAATCGCGCGTCCGTCCTGGGGCAATCCGGTCGCGATCGCTTTCGCGCAACGCTGCTGAAGCTTCTCAAAATATTCGCGTGGCAAGTAAAGTCCGTCCGGATGATCAATACGAAGGCCTGTCACTGCGCCGCTGCCCACCAAATCGAGAGTTAGCCGGTGAACCGCGTCAAATACTTTTGGCAGCTCAACGCGAATCGCCGCCAAATCATTTATGTCGAAAAAACGGCGATAATTGATTTCCTCGGCAGCGACACGCCAAAACGCCAACCGAAACGACTGGGCATTAAGCAATTCATCCAGTGCGTCGAAACTGCGCGGATCGCCTGGCTCCCCGTTGATCTGAGCCAGCGCCCTTTCGATTGCTTGTTGCACCTGCGGCGCTTCCCGGCAACGGCGCTCCAGACGTCGCTTGATGATCTCCTTCTCGCGGATGCGTTCTGCAATCCGCTTTGGATCGGTTTCGGTGCGTCTCGGCAGATATTCGAGTGCAGTCAGAATGCTTTGCAATTCCGCGTAAAAATCTTCGTCCTTGTGTTCGGCGAGATTTTCTAACGCAACGTCCAGGACGTAACGATAAGTGCCTGGCGCGATCGGCAGCCTGCGTTCCCCGTACAGCAAATAAAACGTTCCCTCTTCAAAGCGCATCCGGAGTTCGCCACGCTCAAGAACGCGCCCATACTGGTCGCTCAGAATCGGCAGGAGAACCTTGTCGCGCAGATCAAATTTCACCGGCCGCCAGTCGATATCGAAGTACGGCGCATATCTGGAGCTGGGCCCATTTTCCAGCACGTCCATCCACCATTGATTCCGCGAGTCGGCGATCCCAACGTGGTTCGGGACAAAATCCAGCACCTGACCCATCGAGTTCGCATGTAGTTCGGCGATCCAGGCATCGTAATCTGCGCGCGAGCCGACGGCTGGGTTCAGCTTGTTATGATCGGCAATATCGTATCCGTGCAGGCTATCCGGGCTCGCCTGAAAATAGGGCGACGCGTAAACATCGCTCACACCCAGCGCGTGCAGATATGGCAGGATCTCGCTCGCATGAGCAAAAGTGAACCAGCGATTGAATTGCAGTCGGTAAGTGCAAGTGGGAATGCGCGGATGCTCCTTTTTCACAGCAGGAAGCAAACGTCGAACGCTCAACGCCCAACGTCCAACGCTGAAATTCAGAGTCTGATTTCGAGATCCAGCGTCTGATGTTGGGCGTTCGGTGTTATCTCACATCTTTTCCGGTACCTTGATCCCGAGCAGATCCAGGCCGCACTGGAGAACCCGGCCGGTAAGGTCGCACAGCACCAGCCGCGAACTGCGCGCCGGTTCCTCTGACTTCAACACCGGACAAGCTTCATAAAATGTGTGAAAGCTGTTCGCCAACTCAAACAGGTAATTTGCCAGAATATTTGGGCGAAAATCGTTCAATATTTGCGGAACGATCTCTGCGAACTGACACAAACGTTTGGCAATATTAGTTTCGGCGGGATCGCTCAGGATTAGCTTGTCGATTTTCGGCGCGGGTTCACCTGCTTTGCGAAAAATGGAACGAATCCGCACATACGCGTTCTGCAAATACGGCGCAGTGTTCCCGTGCAGAGAAAGCATCTTTTCCCAGGAAAAAATATAATCCGTCATTCGATACTGTGAGAGATCAGTGTATTTGACTGCGCCAATCCCGATCTTTTGGGCAATGTCGATCTTCTCGTCTTCGCCGAGATGCGGATTTTTTTCGTCGACGATTTTGCGCGCGCGATTGCACGCTTCCTCGAGAAGATCGCGCAACGGCACGTTTTCGCCGGAGCGCGTCTTCATCAGTTTGCGGTCTTCGCCAAGGACGCTGCCAAACGCGATGTGACGCAGATCAGCTGCGTAACTCTCGCGTCGTGCGATCTCGAAAATTTGCTTGAGGTGCAACGTTTGCGGTGCACCGACGACATACCAAATCGCATCGGCTTTCAATTCCTTGACGCGATAATCGACTGTAGCGAGATCCGTCGTTGCATAATTGAATCCGCCGTCGCGTTTGCGAATGATGCACGGTTTATCAGCCAGCTCGGGATTATCCCGGAAGAAAACAACCACCGCAGCTTCACTGATTTCTGCGATTCCAGACTTGAGCAGACGCTCGACTACACCGGGTAGGCGATCGTGGTAAAAACTTTCGCCGCATTGGACGTCATAATGAACATCGAGCATTTCGAAAACGTGCTGGAAATCCTGCATCGAAAACGCGACGCATTCGTTCCAGATGTCGATGTTTTTCTTGTCGCCGGCTTGCAACTTGACTAGTTCCTGCCGGCAAGCCTCGCGAACTTGTGGATCGCGTGTCGCTCGTTCATTTGTCTCCTTGTAAACCCGCACAATTTCGGCAAGCGGATTCCGCTGCAGTGCTCGCTGATCCAGGAGATTTTTCCAGCCGTAAATAACCATCCCAAACTGCATGCCCCAGTCGCCAATATGATTATCCCGGATCACTTCGTGTCCGAGAAATTGCGCGATCCGCGCCAGCGCGTCGCCAAGCACCGTGCTTCGAATATGACCGACATGCATCGGCTTGGCCACGTTAGGGGATCCAAAATCAATCACGATCCGTTGCTTCGGCTTTGCCTTCGCAACGCCGAGTCCTGCATGTCGCAAGACTTCGATGGTCTTTTTTGCGATTGCATCGGGGCGCAACTTGAAATTGATGAAGCCCGCGCCCGCGACCACCGGGGTTTCGCAAAAATCGTCAACCCTCAGGTGCGCGACGATTTTCTTTGCAAGCGCGCGAGGATTTTCGGTGGGCTGTTTTCCCAATACTAAAGCGGCGTTGGTCTGGTAATCGCCAAAGCGTGGATCGGTTGCGGTCGTTAGTTCACCAGCGTCTGGCAAACCGGCGTTTGCCAAAGCGCTGGAAAGCTTCTTTGCGAGAATTGATTGAAAAGTTTCCATTCGGACCAGATTCGCTGAACTGTAGCGGCGCTCTGTGAGCGCCGCAGCGACATTCGCTCGGCGGTCATAGACCGCCGCTACAGCTACGAGCGATCGCGAAAGATCGACAAAATTTCCTCGGCGGATTTCGCGTTGGCCAGGCTCTCGCGCACGGTGCGGTCGTTCAGAAACTTTGCGATCGACGCCAGCGTACGCAGGTGCGTTTGAAATTGATTTTTCGGAACAATAAAGAGAACGACAAACTTTACCGGGGCATTATCGAGCGCGTCGAACTCAATCCCCGTTGTCGATCGTCCGAAAGCCGCCACCACTTCGTCGAGTCGATCAGAGGAACAATGTGGAATGGCGATCCCAAACCCAATCCCGGTGCTCATGGTTTCCTCGCGCTGCTTGAGTGCAGCCAGGATGGGGTCGCGATCCGGTTCTTTGATTTTTCCAAGGTGAACCAGCAGATCGATCAACTCGACAATGGCCGGCCAGCGCTCAGTAGCTTTCATCTCCGGAACGATTTGCTCGGCAGAAAGTAGATTGGCCAGGGACATGCGGGCACTCCCACGTACGGGAGGGCAAGCTTAGCGGCAGCCCTTGGGTTGACAAGCGCGTTTTAGATAGTGGCCGCTTCGCTGTTCGACATTCAGAGAGTCAATCCGCGTCGGGCAGTTTGTAGTTCAAGCGCCGCGCAAGCAACCAGCGCACGCCGAACATGTCGATGGTCGCCCGCAATGCGCGGTTCCCTAGTCCGTACTTGCTTTGGCCAAACCGGCGGGGCCGATGATTCACTGGGAGTTCAACGACCCGATAGCCGGCGCCTTTGATCAGAGCAGGGATGAACCGGTGCATGCCCTTGAACGGAACTAACGCGTTGACGCATTCGCGCCGCATCGCTTTCAGTGTGCAGCCGGTGTCGCGCACGCCGTCTTTTGTGAATCGGCTGCGAACCGCATTGGCGATCCAACTCGTCAGCCGCTTCACTAGTGTGTCTCTGCGTTGCGCGCGGTAGCCGCACACCAGATCAGCCCCGCGCGTAATCTCGGCCAGAAGCCTTGGAATATCGGCCGGGTCGTTTTGTAAGTCGCCATCGATAAGAACGAGGCTTGCGCCGCGCGCCGCTTTGAGCCCGGCATAAATTGCCGCGCTTTGGCCTGAATTTTTTTCGAAGCGGATTACTCGAACGTTCGGAGCAGCTTCAATTCGTTCGGGTGTGTGATCTGTCGATCCATCATCGACAAAAACGATCTCATGATCGAGTTCACGGAGAGTTTTGCGTAGCTCCAATTGCAGAATCGATATGTTTTCTTCTTCATTGAAGACAGGCACGATCACGGAAACTGCGGGTGAATTTGTCACCTCGCTCATAGTGGCAGCGTCCGATAATTTCGACAGAGAAATACCTGCCAGGTGCGGATTGCTTTCCCGTAACGCGACACTTGAATCGTCCCCACCGGCTCAGTCGATTGAAATGCAGCCCGGATATTATGAGGCACATGCTCATTTTCTCCTTCTCGGATGAAGAGCGCATCTCGTCCAACAAAGGGATTGACGCCGTTCTCTTCGGTGTAAACTTCGCCCTCCGTCCGGGGAACGCCTGATTTTAGTTCAACGAATTCATCGTAACGCGGCCAAAACGAGAACTGATTCATCAGGTCCTGGGATTCGGGAATATAAACTGGCGGATGCCTCGGCCCCTCCACTCGTTTGTCGCGCAAGTAAAAGGAGATCTCTGACGCGCGATCCCGCGCGTCGGCAATGAGAAAGAGTTTTTCTTGCAGTTTGGCTTCTAGATCGCTGCGGATTTCTTCGACTGCGCCGGTCGCGCTTTTCCATCCCCGCATTCGGTCGCTAGGGTCGCGTCGCGATAGCCGGTAGCCCGCCACACGCAACAGGTCAGTGTCCAACGCAACGAGGCTCATAAGTAAACCTGTCAGCAACGCTGCGCCGGCGCAGAGACGCAGGATGACGCTCGTTTCCAATCGTTCCCACCAGAAATAAATCGCCAGCAAGCCGAAGCCAAAGAATGCGAGTCCGTCCCAATTTGGCGCCGCGCTCTTGTTGATCGACAACAACAGGTAAAAGACGAAAAGCGGCAGCCCAAACCACATTAGGAACAAGACCTTGAATTGCTGGTTTACGCGTCGCCAGCTTCCAATCACACCGACTGTGATTGCAAGAAACAGAAATGGTGAATAAGCCAGGAAGTGCTCACCAATAAACTTGAAGACCTCGCCGGGATGGAAGCCAAAACCGTGCTCGACCCCTCCGCGGGACCGCAGATGCGCGAACGTGATCCAGGCGTGCTGGGCGTTCCACATGATCGGGGGGACAGTGCAAAAGGCGAATACGCCAAGCAGCAAATATAAACCGGGACGCGCAAATTCCTGCCGGAGCCGGGGCGCCAGGGCGAGCACGAGCAAAATTGAAATAAGCTCAACTGCATTCGTATATTTACAGAGAAATCCAAGCCCAATCAGCAGTCCGGTAAGCGGCCAATGCCATGAGAAACGCGGACTCTTTTCTACCGCCAGCCAGAATGTGAACATCGCCGCCAACCAGAAAAAAACCGACAGCGAATCGATCGTCATGAGGAACGCCCCGATATTGAAAATCGGAGTGAAATTTAAACCGACAACTGCCCACCAGCCAGCGGTGGGGCTGAACAGCCGCCGGGCAAGGTAGAACAGCAGCAGGCTTGTGCCGGCCGCCAAGATAGGGCTGAAGAAGCGCACGCCGAATTCGTTCGCCCCAAACAGAGCCGTGCTGGCGCGAATTGCGAAAGCGATGCCGGGCCCTTTGCTGAAGTACGCCGGCGCCAAGCGCTCCGACCACATCCAATAGTATGCTTCGTCGAATTCGAGATCAGTCGTCGCTAACAGCGACAATCGAGTCGCTGTCAAAGCGATAATGAAAAGCCAGACTGATCGCGTCATACTCATACGGAGCGTTGCGTCGCGCCAGGCGGTCGGTCCCTACCGCGTAAATCAGCGGCCAAGCTCCGATGTCGTCTGTAGACGTCCGGCATCCACTTGCGCGATGCGCTCTTCCAGATCAATTCGAACAGGCTGAGCAATAGCAGTGCTTCACCGACGCCGAGAAAAAACGTAGCGACAACGTCGCTGGGCCAATGCGCTCCGAGATAGATTCGGGAATAGCCCACTCCTGCGGTGACGAGCCAGTACAGCCAGCCGCGCCGCCGATAGAATAGCGTGCAGTAGGTGGCAATGATCGTGCTGGTGACAACGTGGCCTGACGGAAACGAAGGCCCCGACCGGTTTCGATCCGATTGATCGGAAAAACGAATGGTTGGTCTCTTGAAGAGTGTCAGGAATTCCGGGTGAGTTCTTTGCAGTTGCACCATCCGAACGCTTTCTACCTGCTTTGGCCGATGGCGATCAAACGCAGTCTTCAATATTCCCGTAAACAGCTCCGTCACGGCCAGGGCCAGGAGCAAGCAGATAATGAACGCGCGTCCCCTGAATCCGCCAAAAAAAAGCGTGCCGAGCGCGACTGCAATGAGCAACGGCTTCCAAATTGCGCCATTGCTCAGCGCCGCCATGAACAAGTCGAGCGCCGGACTCGTCCATTTTTCGTTGATGAGATGAAAAAGGAACTGATCCATGCAATGGAAATGAAGCGGCCGCTTAAGCTTTAATGGCTACTCGTAAATAACCAATGCGGTACAATGACGAAGCACGAATGTCGAATCTCGAAGAGATGACGAAACTGGAAAATTGCATGGCCAAAAGAAAGCAATGTGGCGCACATGCATCATTTGAGCCTTCGAGCCTTCTTTGTGACTCGTCATTCGTGATCCGTCTCTTTGCTCTAGCCATTTATTTTTCCCTCGCCTTATCTCTGCATGGCCAGCCTCCGCCATCAGCGAAAGGTATTCTCGCCTCGGTTCGGATGATGGAGGCGCGACAGCAGATCGATTTACAGGGGCAGCTTCGCGAAAACGACATTGTTGTCCCATTTCGCCTGACCCAAAACGGACCGCTCATTCGCTATTCATTCGCTAGTCCAGATGAAGTGCTGCAATTGCGATTGGGCGAAAACAGCTCGCGACTGGATCTGGTCACTGACGCAAGAACTCAAAAATTCGGCGCTTCAAAGCTTCAACAAAAAATCCGAGGCACCATTCTGACCTACGAAGATCTGGCATTCAGATTTCTCTATTGGCCGGATGCGCGTGTGTTGGGCGAGGAAAACGTCCGCACCCGCAATTGCTGGAAGCTGCAACTGCGCGCGCCTTCGCGCGAGTCGCAATATTCCAACGTGCTGTTGTGGGTCGATAAGGCCAGTGGCGCGCTGATGCGCATGGAAGGCTACGACTGGAACGCGCAACTCGCCAAGCGGTTTGAGGTTGTCTCGGCGCAAAAGATCAATGATCGCTGGTTCCTAAAACAGATGCGTATTGAACAACTCGAGCCTGGTACCAATCACGTCATATCGCGTGCATATCTGGAGATTAAACGGTAGCGTATGCGTCTTGCTTGCGCCGGAAAAAGCACTACACAAGCCAAAGGACTTGCTCTACCTCTCACGAGCGGCTTTGACGATCTGCGCAAAGCTGCGCGGGTCCAGGCTGGCGCTGCCCACGAGAGCGCCGTCGATATCGCGCTGGCTCATGAGCTCGCGCGCGTTCTCCGGTTTTACGCTGCCGCCGTACTGAATGCGAACCCGCTCGGCAGTCGCATCATTAGACATTTCACGCAGGATGTGACGAATGAACGCGTGTGCCTCCTGCGCCTGCTCGGGTGTGGCGTTGCGACCGGTGCCGATTGCCCACACCGGTTCGTAGGCGATCACCGTTTCCTGAAGTTCCTTTTCATTCAACCCTTTGAGGCTGGCTCGCAGTTGGAGCGCCAATATTTTTTCAACGTTGCCCTTGTCGCGCTGCTTGAGCGTTTCACCAATGCAAACAATCGGGCGGAGTGTCGCTTCGTGCGCGGCTCGGACTTTGCGATTGACGATTTCGTCCGTCTCACCGAACAGAGTGCGCCGTTCGCTGTGTCCGAGTACGACGTAATGCACAAACAAATCTCGTAGCAGCGCAGCGCTAATCTCGCCGGTAAAAGCGCCGCTCCGTTCCCAATACATATTTTGCGCGCCGACCTTGATGTTTTGCGATTTACCGAGGGCTTCCATCACTTTCGCGATTGCAGTGAACGGCGGCACGACCACCACTTCGACATCGGTGATATCGCCCAGATCTAATAGCAACGACTCAACAAACCGGGCCGACTCGGCTTGTGTCATGTTCATCTTCCAATTGGCAGCGACGATTTTTTTCCGCATGTATCGAAGTGGAGTGATGGATTATTGAAGTGTTGCCAGCGAAATCAACCCATTACTCCGCTACAACAAAGAATCATTGAATGCGGCCGGGGCGCGTTCAATGATTTCTCTTCGGATCTCTTGATGCGCGCGGCTTGTGGGCGGGCTAAAGGTTAATTGCTCTATTTTTCAAAACCGCCGAATATCGAAGCTTGATGAATGCCAAACTTATCACGGCAGCCACGCTGAGTGTGCTGATCTTGATTGGTTGCAACAAGGATCCCGGTTCAACGCCCCGTGCCTCCAATAAAGTCCGCGTCGGCTACGTCGGCATCACGTGCGAAGCGCCGATTTTCAGCGCGGTTGAGAACGGATTTTTCAAAGAGGAAGGGCTCGATGTTAGGCTGGTGAAATGTGAATGGGCGAATTACAAGGACGTGCTCGCGCTCGGCGGGTTCGACATAACGCATCACCTGGTGATGTATTTTCTTAAGCCGATCGAGCAGGGCCTCGACGTCAAATTCACCGGAGGAATTCATCGCGGCTGTCTGCGCGTACAGGCGCCGGTGAACGGAACGATCAACACCGTTGCCGATCTGCGTGGCAAACGCATTGGCGTCCCGGGAATGGGCACGCCGCCGTTCATTTTCGCCAATCGCGTTCTTGGCGCGCACGGTATTGACCCCGCCAAGGGAATTACGTGGCGTGTTTTTCCCGCGGGCGAGTTGGGTCTCGCGCTCGATAAGGGCGAAGTGGACGCAGTGGCGGATTCGGAACCGATTGGCAGTTTGTTAGTCGCGCAAGGCAAAGTGAAGAACGTCTCCGATCAAGCACAAGATCCGCCGTACAAGGATGAGTACTGCTGCGCCGTGATCGT
>Ga0066675_10000599_pt1 | contig 14344 bp, 12 predicted proteins | sample GraSoiAngelo_124_FD_62295 | JGI IMG/M metagenome (GOLD analysis project Ga0066675, IMG submission 62295) | Grasslands soil microbial communities from the Angelo Coastal Reserve, California, USA - 14_0927_05_20cm | ecosystem: Environmental > Terrestrial > Soil > Grasslands | place: USA... | reverse complement strand
GGTCGCGCTCGTCGACGATGTTTGCGAAGGTCTCGAGCGCCTGCAGGGTCTCTCGCCGCACGCGCGCCAGGCGCATGTAGGCGAGGTGGACGACGAGCGCCAGCGGCACGAGCGCGACCAGGTTCCAGGGGTGGCCGGTCGCGAAGAGCGCGACCGCCGCGCCGAGTGCCGCCTCGCCGGCACCGGTTGTGACGTCCGGCTGGAACGCCTCGCGCGCGGCGACGACCTGGACGAGCGTCGTGCGGAACGTCAGGTAGACGATGGCGACGGCGGCGACCGGACCGAGATCGCCGAGCAGCTCGATTCTGCCCGTATGGCCGCCGGCCGCCAGGAAGGCGTAGCCGCCGGCGAGCGTAGCGAGGGTCGCCGTCGCCGCCTCGAAGGAGACGGCCCCGAGCGAGCGGTCGCGCAGCCGCCGCACGCCGAGGGCGGCACCGCCTGCGAGCAGTGCGGCCGACCAGGGGCCGAGCACGATGGCGGCGGCGATGTGCAGGGCGGAGGCGACACGGAAAGGCTCGAAGTTCGTCGGCTCGCGGCTGCGGATCCGGTCCGCGTCCTCGAGGAGCTCGGTCACGATCAGCGCGGCCGCGAAGAGGGCGAGCGGCGTCCAGTCCGCGCCGCCGAGCAGCTTGAGCGCCGCAACGGCGAACGCGCCCAAGCCAAGCGCGATCACAGCGGCGTGCGAGGACGGCGCGCGCATATCCCTTGCTTATCGGTTCGGAAGTGCGTTCTCCTTTAAGCGCTGCGGGTCGATTTCGGTCGCGCCAACGCTCGCGCCAGTCGCTGCCGTCGCCGAAAGCGGCGCGAAGGTCGCTCTCGGCGAGCGGATGTGCGTTTTGTCCGTAGCGGCGGCTGTGGTGGCGCGAGTACTCGGTGTGCAAGCGCTGGAGAGCCGGCGAGAGGCGGGAGTCGGGGATCCGCACGAGCGCGTGGTAATGGCTGCCCATCAGGACGTACGAGAGCAGGGCGAGCTCGAAGTTCTCCCAGGTGGCGGCCAAGCGATCCAGGAAGTCCTGGCGATCCTGATCGTCCACAAACAGATAACGCGTGTCGCTGCCCCGAGCTGCAAGGTGGTAGATGCCTTCGTGGAAACTGCGTAGGCGGCGGGGCACGCCCTCGAAGCTAGGCCGCCGAGCCTGGGTGCCTGGGCCGGCGTGAACGCTTTAGGCACAGTTCGGCACGCTTTTGTCACCTTCTGCGCTTGACAGAACCAGGGGTCCGACACCGGGTTTCGCTTCGCCGGAGCGGCAGCGAAGACCGGCGGCCTGTCCGACTGGTGCCCGCACCTAAACTGCGGCGATGCCAGAAGCGCTGCGAATCATCCCGCTCGGCGGACTCGGCGAGGTCGGGAAGAACATGACCGTCTACGAGTACGGGGACGACGCGATCGTCGTCGACGCCGGGCTCGCGTTCCCGAGGGACGAGCACCTCGGCGTCGACCTGATCCTCCCGGACTTCGGCTACCTGCGCCAGCGCGAGCGGCCGGTGCGCGCGGTCATCCTCACGCACGCACACGAGGATCACGTCGGCTCGCTGCCATACCTGCTGCGCGAGGTCAGGGTCGACGAGGTCTGGGCCACCCGCCTGACGCTCGGCCTCGTCAAGTCGAAGCTGGACGAGCATGGTCTCCTGCGCGCTTCCGAGCTCCGCGAGCTCGAGCCCGAGGGCGGTCAGCTCGTGCTCGGAGGATTCCGCACGGAGTTCGTTCGGATGGCGCACTCGGTCCCGGATGCGGTGGCGATCGTGCTCGAGACAGACGCGGGCCGGGTGCTGCACACCGGCGATTGGAAGCTTGACCACACGCCGGTCGACGGCCTGCGCACCGATGTCGGCCGGCTTGCAGAGATCGGGAACCGTGGCGTCGACCTGCTGCTCGGAGACTCAACCAACGCGGAGCGCCCGGGCGTCACCGGCTCGGAGCGGTTGGTGGGCGAAGCGTTCCGCCAGATCATCCCGCAGCGGCAAGGACGGATCCTCGTCGCCTCGTTCGCCTCGAACGTGCACCGGATGCAGCAGGCGACCGATGTCGCCGTCGAGGTGGGCCGCAAGGTCTGCGTCGTCGGCCGCTCGATGCGCAAGAACCTGAACATCGCCCGCAACCTGGGTTACATAGACATGCCCGAGGACGTCCTCATCCGCCCGGCCGAGCTCGACGAGTACGAGCCCGGACAAGTGCTGATCCTCTGCACGGGCTCGCAGGGAGAGCCGCTGTCGGCGCTCGTTCGAATTGCCTACGGCGACCACCCCGGGGTGCACGTCGAGCGCGGCGACACCGTGATCATCTCCGCGCGACCCGTACCCGGCAACGAGCTGCGCGTTCACGACGCGATCAACCAACTAGCGAAGCTCGGAGCCGAGGTTCTGCACCAGGAGAATGCTCCAGTCCACGTGTCCGGCCACGGGCACGCCGAGGAGCTGCGGACGATGATCTCGCTCGTTCGGCCGAAAGCGATGATGCCCGTGCACGGCGAGTTCCGCATGCTGGCGGCGCACGCGCGCCTGGCGGAGGAGGGGGGAGTTCCGCCCGAGTCGATCGTGCTCGCCGAAAACGGCAGCGTCGTCGAGCTGACGTCTGCGGGCGCCCGGATCGTCGGCGAGGTCGAGTCGGGCGTGACATTTGTGGATGGCCTCGGCGTCGGCGACGTCCACGACGTCGCCCTGCGCGACCGGCGGCATCTTTCCGAGGACGGCGTCCTGATCGTGGTCGCCACGCTTGCCGGCACCAACGGCCGGGCGAGCGCGGGGCCACCTGAGCTGATCGCGCGCGGCTTCGCCGATTCCGGCCCGCTTCTGGACGAGATGCGCGACGAGGCGTCCCGCGTTCTGCAGGATTGCCTGGAGGAGAACATCGTCGAGATCAAGCTGCTCCAGGAGCACCTCCACGACGGCCTCGGGCAGCTCGTCTACGACCGCACCGGTCGACGGCCGATGATTCTTCCTGTAGTGGTTGAAGTATGAAACTGCGCGCGCACGAGCCAGGCTGGGCAGACGTGCTCGAGGACAACGCTGCCGAGGAGGAGACCGCGCGGCGGTTGGTCGGGCAGCTCGGCGCCTGCGAAGCGAGCGCGCTCGCGTTCTGCCGCCTGCTCGAGCGTTGGGCGCGCGGCGAGCCGGAGCCCGCGACGCCAGGCCGGCGTCAGGCGGCTCTCCGGCGGGCAGCCGACCGCGCCGAGACTGCGCTCACAGGGCTCGAAAGCCCGCTCGGCCGCTATCTCCTCGAGCTGGAGGCCGACCAGGCCGAAGGCCGCTCCTGGTACGGGGCCCCTGGTGCTGCCGAGCTGCTCGAGTGGGAGCCGATCCTGAACCGAGCCGGCGTCCACGCGAGCGCGATCCGAGTCGCGCAGACGTACCTCGAGCTGGCGGTCTTCGTGCGTGCGCTGCAGGGTCTCGCCGACACCGCCCGCATCCGCGCCTCGATTGACCGCTCCTCGCTTTGGGCCGGCCTATTCGACCTGCGCGAGAACCTGCTGGGCCGCACGCTGGACGACCTGCGCGCGCTCGCCGCCTAGATCCGAGCAAGGAGGGCTTCGGCACGCGGCCGTCGAATGACGCTCGGCCGTGGCTCGACGCCGGAAAAAGCGACTATTGAAGCCGCGCGCGCCCTCCCGCGTGCGCAAGAAGAAGCGCGCCGCGAGGAAGGCTCACGGCCATCAGCACCCAGAGCTGATCGGGCTCGTCCTCGCCGCGCTCGGCGTCTTTCTCGCGACGGTCGTCTACCTGGGTTGGAGCGGCGGCTTCGCCGGCGGTCTGGCGGCCGACGGGCTCGAGGCGCTGATTGGCGCCGCTCGAGCGATCTTTCCCGCGGCCTGCATGATCGTCGGCGCACTTTTTCTCGCGCGGAGCGAGCTCGTCGACATGCGTCCGTTCCGGACCGGACTCACGGTCTTCACCGCCGGCCTGATGCTGACGCTCGGGAAGGCGCACGGCGGCTACCTCGGCACGGCACTTGCGCTCGGGTTCGGAATCGCGCTGGGGTCGACCGGCGTCCTGATCGTCGGAATCACGACGTTGATCGCGGGGACGCTCCTGCTGAGCGGCGCCTCGGCCGGCGCGCTGATCCGCCGCTCCGGCAGCGCGGTTCGAGCCACCGCGGAGGCGGCGAAGCGCGCCCGAACGGCGACGATGCCCGATCTGCGGCTGGTCGAGCCCGTCGAGAAGCTGCCTCCTCAATCCCACGCGGTCCTCGACGCAGTCAACGAATTCCCGGATGTCGTCGAGCCCGACCCGCCAGGCCCCGCGCCCCTGCTGCTCGACGATCACGAGAGTCCTCCCGACCAGACCAGCCTCTTCGACGTCGGCGAGGCGGTGGCGAAGGACTACCGGCTGCCCGATCGCAAGATCCTGCGCCACTCGCCGTCTGGTGGCGGCAACTCGGCAGACCAGAACGCGCGGGTCGCCGAGGCCCTCGTCCAGACGCTGGCGCACTTTGGCGTCGAGGCCAGCGTGATCGGCCAGATCTCCGGCCCGAGAGTCACGCGCTACGAGCTGCAACTCGCCCCGGGCACCAAGGTGTCGAAAGTCGCGGCGCTAAAGGACGACCTGAGCTACGCACTCGCAACGACTGAGATCAGGATTCTCGCTCCGATCCCGGGCAAGCAGGCGGTCGGCGTGGAGCTGCCGAACGCAAGCCCGAACTACGTCGCGCTCGGCGACATCTTCGACGAACTGCCGCAGACGGCGAGCCCGCTCTCGGTCTGGCTCGGCAAGGACATCTCCGGCGCGGCCGTCTGGACCGACCTTGCCCGGATGCCGCACGTTTTGATCGCCGGCACCACGGGCTCGGGAAAGTCCGGCTGCATCAACACGATGCTGACCTCGATCCTGCTTCGCTCGACCCCCGACGACGTGCGGTTCATCCTGATCGACCCCAAGAAGATCGAGCTCAGCTACTACGAGTCGATCCCGCACCTGCTGACGCCCGTCGTCTCGAGCCCGAAGGAAGCATCGACCGTGCTCGCGAACGTCGTCAGCGAGATGGAGCGGCGCTACGAGCGGCTCTCGGCTGTGCGCGCCCGGAACCTGAACGAGGCGAACCGCGCTTTCCGCTCCCGCAGCCAGCCGACGCTGCCGCACCTGCTCGTCGTCATCGACGAGCTGGCCGACCTGATGATGATCGCGCCCCAGGATGTGGAAGACGCCGTCATCCGGCTGGCTCAGAAATCGCGCGCCGTCGGCATTCACCTCGTGCTCGCGACCCAGCGGCCCTCGGTCGACGTGATCACCGGGATGATCAAGGCGAACGTTCCCAGCCGGATCGCGTTCGCGGTCTCCAGCCAGACCGACTCGCGCGTGATCCTCGACGCCTCCGGTGCGGAGAGCCTGCTCGGCCAGGGCGACATGCTCTTCAAGCCGCTCGGCACCTCGCGCCTCCAGCGCCTGCAAGGCGCGTACGTGAGCGAGGAGGAGATCGCGCTGATCGTCGAGCAGTGCCGCGCCCAGCGCGAGCAGGAACTGGACGAAAGCCTGCTCGAGGCGCCCGAGCCGCCGCCCGAGGAGCAAGACGACCCCGACGGCGAGTTCGACCCGGACGAAGACCCGCTGCTCGAGCGGGCAATCGAGATCGTCGTGACCGCCCAAACGGCCTCTACGAGCCTGCTCCAACGGCGGCTGCGGGTGGGGTACACGCGGGCCGGCCGCTTGATCGACATGCTCGAGCGCCGCGGCATCATCTCCGGCTACGAGGGCTCGAAACCGCGGCGGGTATTGGTTGATGAAGCGGAATTGCCCCGGGTCATCGCCAACTAAGGCGACACCGGCACGTCTTACATTCCGAGGACTCGCTTAGACGGGGTCTGGCGGGTTAGCATCGACCAAACTCTCATCCGTAGGAGGGATTACGTGAAGTCACGAATGTTCACGCTTGCGATCACTGCGGCCGCGACACTTATCGCGCTCGTGCTCGCAAGTGTCGGTGGCGCCTCGAATCAGGCGACCATCAAGGTGGCCGACGTCACAGACATCGGCGGTCTTAATGACAAGGGCTTCAACCACTTGTCTTACGTCGGGCTGGTGCGGGCGGAGAAACAGCTCGGCATCCAGGGCCGCGTCTACATCACGAACACGGCGGCCGAGCGCAAGCCGAACCTTCAGGCCGCTGCTCAGTCCGGCTACGGGCTCGTGATCGCGGTCGGCGTTCTCTACGAATTCGGGCCGCTCGACGATGTCGCCCCGGCGTTCCCGAACACGAAGTTTGTGGGCATCGACGTCGACTGGTCGGGTCTGTCGAAGAAGCCGACGAACGTCCGAGGCGTTCAGTTCAAGGAGCAGGAGGCGGGCTACCTCGTCGGTTACATCGCGGGCCTCGAGATCAAGCTGCACCCGCACAAGGGCAAGCAGATCATCAGCGGGGTCGGCGCGAACAAGGTGCCGGCGATCACTCGCTTCCTCGCCGGCTACAGGGCCGGTGCGAAGAAGGCGAACCGACACGTCACGGTCAAGATCGACTACGCAAACGACCCGACCTTCAACGACCAGGCGAAATGCAAGGAGACAACGCTGAATCAGATCCAGGCCGGCTCGGGCATCGTCTTCGAGGCCGCCGGAGCGTGTGGCCTCGGCGGGCTCAGCGCCGCCAAGCAGAATCACATCTGGGGCATCGGCGTCGACGCCGACCAGAGCTTCCTCGGAACGCACATCCTGACCAGTGCGACGAAACACGTCGACCGCGCCGTCTATGAGGCGATCGCCGCCTTCAAGAAGAACCCGAGCGGGTTCAAGGGCGGCTTCAACAAGAACTACAACATCAAGAACGGGGGCGTCGGCTACGGCAAGCTGAGCAAGAGGCTCTCGACCCACGACCGGCTGTACATCACGACCAGGGTGAACCGGATCGCCAAGCTGATCGCTCAGGGCAAGATCGTTCCGCCCAGCGCGTAGCGAGGAGCGAAAACACTTCTAGGGGGCGGGCGCGGTCCCGCCCCCTAGGATTACCGCGGCATGGTTGACGAGGCTCCGGTTCTCGAGCTCCGCGGGATCACGAAGCGATTTCCCGGGGTCGTCGCAAACGACAGCGTCGACTTCGATCTCCGTCGCGGCGAGGTGCACGCCCTGCTCGGGGAGAACGGCGCCGGGAAATCGACTCTCATGAACGTCCTCTACGGCCTCTACCACCCCGACGAGGGCGAGGTTCTGGTCAAGGGGAAGCCGATCCGTCTGCATTCGCCGAAGGATGCGATCAATCACGGGATCGGCATGGTCCACCAGCACTTCATGCTGATTCCGGTGATGACCGTTGCCGAGAACATCGTGCTCGCGACAGAACCGACGCACGCGGGCGTCCTGCTCGACTACGGAGCCGCGAACAGGCGGGTGGCCGAGCTCTCGAAGTCCTTCAACTTCGCAATCGACCCCGGCGCGCGAGTGGAGTCGATCACCGTCGGCCAGCAGCAGCGGGTCGAGATCCTGAAAGCCCTCTACCGGGCCGCGGACATCCTGATCCTCGACGAGCCCACGGCGGTGCTGACCCCGCAGGAGGCGCGCGAGCTGTTCGAGATCCTCAAGACCCTGACGAATGAGGGCATGTCGGTCATCTTCATCACCCACAAGCTGAACGAGGTGCTGGAGGTCGCCGATCGGATCACGGTTCTGCGGCGCGGGAAGCGGATCGACACGGTCGACCGCCAGGGCGCGACCGAGCAGGGGCTGGCGCGGATGATGGTCGGCCGCGACGTGCTGCTGCGGGTCGACAAGGCCGCCCCGGAGGTGGCGGAGTCGCTGCTCTCGGTCGACGATCTCCACGTGGTCGACGACCGCGGCCTGGAGGCCGTCCGAGGCGTTTCCTTCAACGTTCGGAGCGGGGAGATCGTCGGCCTCGCCGGGGTCGACGGCAATGGTCAATCGGAGCTGATCGATGCGATCACCGGCCTGCGCCGGGTGAGTTCCGGCCTGGTCACCATCGGAGAACGCGACGTCACCGGCGACAACCCCTCGTCGATCCTCGATCGCGGCCTCGGCCACATTCCGGAGGACCGCCAGCTGCGAGGCCTCGTGCTCGAGTTCTCGTTGGCCGAAAACCTCGCTCTGCACGATTTCGACAAGCCGCCCGACTCGCGCTGGGGCTGGTTGTTTCCTCGGCAGCTGATTCGCCGAGCGCGCGATCTGTTGAAGCAGTACGACGTCCGGGGCGGTGGCCCGCAGACTCGGGCAGCGGCGCTCTCCGGCGGCAATCAGCAGAAGGTCGTGCTCGCGCGTGAGATCGGACGCGAACCCAGCGTCCTGATCGCTGCCCAACCGACCCGTGGCCTCGACGTCGGCGCGATCGAATTCGTTCATCGCCGGCTGATCGAGGCTCGAGACAACGGCAAGGCGGTGCTGCTCGTCTCCCTCGAACTCGACGAGATCCTCTCGCTCTCGGACCGCGTCCTTGTCGTCTACGAGGGCCAGATCGTCGCCGAGCACGGCCCCGACGTCAGCGAGGAGCAGCTCGGGATCGAGATGACGGGCGGCGGACGCGAGGTCGCGGCGTGAGCGATCTGACGGGCGAAACGCCCGAGGCGCCCGAGCCGACACCCGAAGGCGCCATCCCTTCCGTCGCGGCCCGATTGGCCTTGTACCAGCGCGCCGGGGGCGTGATCACCCCGATATTGACGGCGCTGATCGCGTTCCTGATCGGCGGGCTCGTCGTCTATGCGACCACGGGCAAGAATCCGGTCAGCACCTACAAGGCGATCTTCAAGGGCAGCGGTCTCAGCTGGCTCAGCCCGGTCTCGGTGCACTGGCACACCTTCTACCCGAACGGCATCGACTGGACGGGCTGGGACACCAACAACCTCACTGCGCTCAACCTCCAGCAGACCCTGATCATCGTCACGCCGCTGATCCTCACCGGCCTGGCAGTCGCCTTCGCCTTCCGCTGCGGCCTCTTCAACATCGGCGGCAACGGCCAGTACACGGTCGGGGCGATTACCGCCGTGCAGTTCGGGATCTGGTTCTCCGGCCTTCCGGGCCCGCTGCACGTGATCATCGCGATGATCGCGGCGACGCTGGCAGGAGCGGCCTGGGGGGGCATCGCAGGGTTACTGAAGGCGACGACCGGCGCGCACGAGGTGATCACGACGATCATGCTGAACTGGATCGCGCTCTGGGTCGGGAGCTACCTCGTTGGTTTCAACGGTCCCTTGCAAGACCCGCGGCAGATCTCGGCCCCCGTGACGCGTCCGATCGCACAGAGTGCTCATCTGCACGTCTTCTGGGGCAACCCGCTGCTCCAGGGGTTGCACGTCGGCTTCTTCATCGCTCTTGCTGCGCTCGTCGTCTACTGGATCCTGCTCAACCGGACGACACTCGGCTACGAAGTCCGCGCCGTGGGCTTCAACGCCGAGGCTGCGCGCTACGGCGGCATCAGCGTCAAGCGGAACTACTTCCTCGCAATGGCGATCTCCGGAGCTTTCGCCGGCCTCGCGGGCTCGATCGACCTGCTGGGGTGGCAGTTCAACCTCGACCTGACCACCGTCCAGAGCGTTCAGATCGGCTTCATCGGCATCGCCGTCGCCCTGCTCGGCCGTAACTCAGCGGTCGGCATCCTCTTCTCGGCACTGATGTTCGGCGCGCTCCTGAACGGCACGTCGTCGCGCAACCTCGACCCGTCGATCTTTCGTCCCGAGCTGGCGGGCAACCTGACGCGGATCATCCAGGGACTCGTTGTCCTCTTCGTCGGGGCGGATCTGCTGATCCTCTATCTCTGGCAGGCCCGTAAGAAGGTCCGGCTGTCCCAACGCAAGGGGGCGGAGCAGGCATGAGCGTCCGCGCCGAACAACTGCAGCGTGCCGCGTGGACGAAGGCGTCGGCGCCGAAGACGATCGGCATTTGCGGCATCGCGCTCGGCATCCTGACGCTCTCGCTGGCGCTGCCGCCGTTCGGCGTGCGAACGGTGCCGACGCCGGTTGCCGTCGGGATCCTCGGGGCCGCAGCCGGGATCTGGGCGATCTCCCGCCGAGAGGCACGCATCGGCTGGATCGCGGTTGTGCTCAGCCTCGTCGGCGTCGCCGGCGCTCTCCTCGCGATGCGGGCCACCTCGTCGAACCTGGAAGGTGTCTTCGTCTGGTCGGCCCTGATCGCGGCCACGCTCCGCTATGCGACGCCGCTCACCTTCGCCGCGATCGGCGGCATGTTCTCCGAACGGAGCGGGGTCGTGAACATCGGCCTCGAGGGAATGATGCTCACGGGGGCTTACTTCGGCGCCTACGGCGCCGACAAGACCGGCTCGTGGGTCGGAGGCCTATTCATCGGCGTCCTCTCGGGCGCACTGCTCGCGCTCGTGCATGCGATCTTCACGATTACTCTGCGTGCGGACCAGATCGTGATCGGGACCGCCGTCAACTTCCTGGCCCTCGGGATCACCGGCTACCTCTACAACGAGCACTATGGCAACAACGGCACGCCGAACAACCTGCCTGCCGTTCCAGACGTGAACCTGAGATTCCTCGCGCACATTCCCCCGCACGGTTTCGGGAACTTCCTCTACAACTCCATCGGGCAGCTCAACCTGATGGTCTGGCTGTCGCTGTTGCTGCTCCCGATCTCGTACGTCGTCATGTTCAAGACGCCGGTCGGCCTGCGTATCCGCTCGGTCGGCGAACACCCGAAGGCGGCCGACACGCTGGGGATTTCCGTCTACCGCACCCGCTACGCGGCCGTCACGCTGTCCGGGGCGCTTGCTGCGCTCGGCGGCGTCTTCCTCTCGATCGGATTCGTCAACTCATTCACGGAGAACATGACCGCCGGGCGCGGATTCATCGCGCTGGCCGCTCTCATCTTCGGCGGCTGGCGACCGTTTGGCGCCTTCTCGGCCGCCCTGCTGTTCGGCTTTTCGAGCGCGCTCGCGCAGAGGCTCCCCGACCTCTCGGCATCGGAGTCGGCGGCCTGGCCTGTGCTCTTCCAGACATTGCCTTACGTCCTGACCTTGATCGCGGTCGCAGGCGTGATCGGCCGCTCGATTCCTCCCGCCGCCATTGGCCGTCCGTACGTCAAGCAATAGCGTCGCTCGAATGAGAAACGAACGGGCGCGCTTCTCCGTCGTGTTCGGGCTCCTCTCGCTGGCGGCGATTCCGGTGGCTCTCTATTCCACGCGCCTCAAGAACGTCAACCTGCCGCAGGCCGTCGGCGGCGAGGCGGTCGCCGGGACGCTCCTTGGCTTGATCGCGGTGATCCTTGCGCGCAGCGCGCGGGTGAAGGTCGAGCGGACGCTTGCGCGCGTGGGAGAAGGGACGGCGCGCCTGGGGAAGTGGCTGGGCTTGCTCGGCATCTGCCTCGGCCTGACAGCGGCACTGGCGCTTGCCTTCTTCGGCCTGCTGCTCTGGTCCGAATAGTCCTTGTTGCCGCTGGTCCGAATAGGCTCATTCCGCACTACAATCGCGCGAGCCCGTGTTCGAGATCGGCAATAGCCTCCGCGAAGCACGCCTGCGCCAGCAGCTCGACTTCACCGAGCTCGAGCAGCAGACGAAGATCCGCGCCAAGTACCTGAAGGCCCTCGAGGACGAGGAGTTCGACGTGCTGCCGGCGCCGACGTACGTCAAGGGCTTTCTGCGCAACTACGCGGACGCGCTGGGGCTGGAAGGCCAGCTCTACCTCGACGAGTACAACTCGCGCTTCGTCACCGGCGAGGAGGATGTCCCGTTGCGGCCGCGCGACTACCAGCGCCGGCCCCCGACGCTCGCTCCCCGTTTCCAGACTCGCGCCGTCTTGCTCGTCCTCGGCGCGATCGCGGTTGTCTTCGCGCTCGTCATCGGCGCCTGGAAGTGGGGCTCGAGCGGCAATCCGCAGGTTCAGGGGATCAACTCGACCGGCCCCTCCATCGCCAAGAAACGGCACCACAAGCCGGCGGCGCCGCCGGCTCGGCTCGTTCTGACCGCCACCAACGGCGATTCCTGGCTGCTCGTTCGCGCCGGCGGCGACCAGCGATTCTCCGGGACCCTCACGCAGGGTCACGAACTCGCCTTCACGAGACGCCCGAACCTCTATCGTCGAATCTGGTTCAACGCGAACAAGCCGCAGAATCTCGTCGCAAAGCTGAACGGACGGATCGTGCCGATCCCGGGTGCCGCCAAGGGCAAGCCCGAGCAGCTCCTCGTGACGCCGAAGTCGATCACGAAGGCGCCGCCCGCGACTTGACGCCGGGCTCCTGGAGGGCTCGGCGAAACGTAGTCTGTGCCGTCGGGCCGCGCTTCTCGCCCGGATACTGCGTCCTCAGTCGCGCCAATAGTCTTTGCTATTGACGCTCCCTGCGTCCTTGCCTCCGAACGAGAATCGCACCCCGACGACGAGCGACGTTCCGCCAAGCCCTCCGCGCGCGGTCGTCGTCGTCACCGGCAGCGAGCTCGTTCGCGGCGACCGGCGTGACCTGAACGGTCCCTTTCTCGCGCGCGAGCTCCTCTCGCGCGGCCTCGATCCCGCCCGGATCGTCATCGTCGGCGACGCGCCTGAGGAGCTCGAGGCGGCACTCCGCCTGGGCATCGACGCGGATCTCTGCGTCGTCTCAGGAGGGCTCGGGCCGACGCACGACGACCGCACGGTCGAGACGCTGGCACGGGTGCTCGGCCGGGACCTGGTCGCCGACCCGACGCTCGAGGGAGAGATCGAGAGCGTCTCGCGGGGCCACGCCGAACGGCTCGGGCGGCCTTATGCGGACTTTGCGCCAGGGGTGCGCAAGCAGGCCTCGCTGCCCGAGGGTGCCCACTCGCTCGGCCTTGCCGGGACTGCGCCGGGCTTCGCGATCCAGAGCTCGGGTGCGACCTTCGTCGTCCTGCCGGGCCCCCCGTCGGAGCTGAGGCGGCTCTGGGCGAAGGCACTCGCTAGCGACGTCCTCCGCCGGCTTCTCGCACGCGCTCACCAGCCGGCGCGGCGGGCGCTTCGCTTCTACGGCGTGAGCGAGTCCGCCGTCGCGCGGGCGCTCGAGGAAGCCGGCGGTGACGGCGACGGGGTGGAGGCGACCGTGTGCGCGCGCGAGTTCGAGATCCACGTCGATCTCGTTGTCAGAGAGGCGGGCGGGCCGCGAGCGGATTCGATCGTGGCGGCCTTGCGCAAGCGCCTCGGTGAGTTCTTGTTCTCGGAGGACGAGCGGACGATCGCGGAGATCGTCCTCGAGCTTTGCCGCGAGCGCGGACTGACCCTCGCGACGGCGGAGTCCTGTACGGGCGGTCTCGTTGCGGCGCGGCTGACCACGGTGCCGGGTTCCAGCGACGTGTTTCGAGGCTCTGTGGTCGCGTATGCGGACGACGTGAAGACGCGCGAGCTCGGCGTCCCCACGGACATGCTTGCGGCGCACGGCGCCGTCTCGGCGGAGACCGCCGCCGCCATGGCAGCAGGGGTGCGCGAGCGGCTCGACACGGACGTCGGCGTTTCGGACACCGGCTTGGCGGGTCCCGGCGGCGGCACCCCCGAGAAGCCGGTTGGCCTCGTCTACCTCCATGCGGCGGGGCCGGGCGGGGAGCTCGCCTCGGACTTCAGCATGCCGGCCGGCCGAGAGACGGTACGGGCGAGGGCCGCCGTGGCGGCGCTTCATCTGGTGCGGCGGCTTCTGTCACAGAGTCACGACGGTTCCGTGTGAAACGGCCTGCTAGCGTCGACGACCGTGAACGCCTGCGTCTGTTCTGTGCCCTGCGCCTTCCCGTCGACGCCGTCGAGGAGCTGTCGCGTTGGCAAGCCGAGGAGTTCGGCAAGACCGGCCGCGTCCGCGTGCTCGGCCGCGAGCAGATCCATATCACGCTGGCTTTCCTCGGCAGTCGGCCCGTGGACGAGCTCGAGGCGATCGCCGCCGAGCTGCGGTCAGCGTGCAGCGCCGCCGAACCGGCGATGCTCACTGTCAAGGGCTACCGCGAGACACGGAGCGTCGGCATGCTCGTGCTCGACGACAAGGACGGTCGCGCAGCGAGCCTGGCGGTCGATCTCCATGAGCGCCTGGAGCGGCTCGGCGTCTACGTGCGGGAGCGCCGCGCCTGGCTGCCGCACCTCACCGTCATCCGTTTTCGCGAACGGCCACGGCTCCAGCCGTTGCTGCCGGAGCTGGGACCGTTCATGACGTCCGAAGCAGCTGTTTATATGTCCGTTCTGCGGCCGTCGGGGGCGCAGTACGAAGTCCTGCAATCGGTTGCGCTAGAAGGGAGCTAGAGGTGGATCGCGAGCAAGCACTGGATACCGCCCTCGGGCAGATCGAGCGTGCTTTCGGCAAGGGCGCCGTGATGAAGATGAACGATGCCGCGGCGGTCTCGGTCGGCGCCGTCTCGACCGGGTCGCTCGCGCTCGACCTCGCGCTGGGAATCGGCGGCCTGCCCCGCGGGCGGATCGTCGAGATCTTCGGCCCGGAGTCCTCGGGCAAGACGACGCTCGTCTATCACGTGATCGCGGAGGC
>Ga0066675_10000587_pt1 | contig 14428 bp, 12 predicted proteins | sample GraSoiAngelo_124_FD_62295 | JGI IMG/M metagenome (GOLD analysis project Ga0066675, IMG submission 62295) | Grasslands soil microbial communities from the Angelo Coastal Reserve, California, USA - 14_0927_05_20cm | ecosystem: Environmental > Terrestrial > Soil > Grasslands | place: USA... | reverse complement strand
CCGGGAAGGATGCGGCGCGGTACTTCCGGCTGCCCATTGATCGCGCTTTTGCGATGAAGGGATTTGGTTCGGTGGTGACCGGTACGCTGATTTCCGGAAGCGTAGGCCCGGGCGACGAAGTGGAACTCTTCCCGCGCGGCCAGCGGCTGCGGGTGCGTGGCGTGCAGTCCGGGGGAAAAACCGTGGAGCGCGCCATGCCGGGACAACGCACGGCGGTAAACCTGGCGGGAATCGAGCACACCGCCCTGAAGCGCGGAATGGTGCTGGCGACACCGGGGAGATTCCGGAAGACGCGCCGGATCGATGTGCGGCTCGAACTGTTGCCATCGGCGAGAAAAATGAAACCGGGTGCGCGCCTGCACTTTCACGCGGGAACGGCAGAGACTATCGCCGAAGTATTTCTTCACGGCGATCAGGACTTGCCGCCCGGCGGGACGGCGCTCGCGAACCTGAAGCTACAGGACGAAGTGCTGGTGCTGGCGGGCGATCGCTTCATTGTGCGGCAGTTTTCGCCGGTAGTTACGATTGGCGGGGGTGCGGTGCTGGACCCGCTGGCGCGGCGACCGATGCTGCGCGATTCGGGGCGCGCGGCGTTTCTTCGAACGCTCGAGCGGCAGAACGGCGAGGAGACCTTGGCGGCGATGACCGCGCGCGCGCTGTTGGGGCTGGGGTTGGCAGAGATCGTGGCGCGAACGGGCTGGACGGAAAAAGAAATCCACCGGGCGGTGGATGAACTTCACCGTACGGGACGCGTAAGAAGGGTATCGAGCGAACCGCTGGTGCTGGTGGCGGGAAAATTGTTTGAAGAAGTGCGCATGAAAATTGTCGAAAAAGTCGCAAAATTTCAGAAGGAAAATCCCTTGCTGCCGGGAATCGCGCGTGAGGACCTCCGCGCCAGTCTGGGAAAGCGCGTGCGGAACGAAACATTTCGCGCCGCGCTGGAAGAGCTGGTCTTGGAGAAGAAGCTCGACGCACAGGGAGAATTGGTAAAAAAGGCGGGATCGGAGATCGCCCTGCTACCCGAAGAAACGCGCGCCAAAGAACAGCTCGAAGCAGCGTTTGCCTCCGCGAGTCTGGCGGTTCCAGCGGTGACGGAGGTGCTGGCAAAACTTGCTGTCGAAGCCCAGCGAGCGGAAAAACTCTTGCGAATTCTCTTGCGAGAGAAGAACCTGGTGCGGGTGTCCGCCGAACTGGTGTTCCACCGTCAAGCGCTGGCGCAACTGAGGGAGCAGCTGGCCGCTTACAAGAAGGCCAGGGGTGACCGGATTTCTGTGCCAGCATTCAAGGAACTCACCGGGATCACCCGGAAGTACGCCATCCCCCTGCTGGAATACCTGGATCGTGAACATGTGACGCGCCGGGTGGGGGACGAGCGTGTTATCCTGTAGGTGCAAGAAGCGGACCAGACTTGCCGCGCAGGGCTACCCGCCGCGGCGGGCGCGTGGAGGCGGTTTATGGGTGAATTTAGTATTTTTCATTGGATTGTGGTTCTGGCGGTCATACTGATTTTCTTTGGTGGTAAGCGAATCCCGGAAATCATGAAGGGATTTGGCGAGGGTATCCGCAGCTTCAAGGACGGCATGTCAGGCGTTTCGCAAACACCGGCGCCGCCGGCACAGACGACTGCTCCTCCCCCCGCAGAAAAACCTGCCGAAGAAAAGAAGTAGCCGAGAAGTCCGCTCGAGGTTTAAGATGGGCGGCCCGTGCGGCCGCCTTCGGGATTTCAACGCTGCTCGCATTTCATCGAAGCGCTCCTCATCCTCCCGGAAACAAACTCTCCGCATTCGCAGTACGGTCGTAAAAAACTGAGCTCCAGACACGCGACCAAAGGCCTCCGGGCCTGCGGATGAAAGTAAGGTGGAAATGTGTCCAAAGAGTAGCGGAAAACAGCGAGGCGATCCGCAAAACCTGTACTGCAGACCAGTAGCGGCGGCCCAACTTTCCGAGCAGCATCGGGTATTACAGGGTGAGCCGGGACTCGCAAATTCTGAAAGCTTAGGAGAGGGCCGATGAAATTTACCTGCATGAAGTGGAGTGCCTTGCCCATTCTGGTGCTGATGGCCGGAACCGTGGCGCTGGCCAAAGACCTGTCGTCGGCCGATTCGCAGCAGCCCGACGAAGCGCAGAGCGGAAGCCCCGCGACGGCGGCAACACCAGCGGCCGCACCTACGCCGGAGGCGAAGCCCAAGCCCACCGTGGCGCGGCGCAAAGAAAATCAGCAGGATCGCATCGCCCAAGGGGTGAAAAGCGGCCAACTGACGCCTGGTGAAACTTCGAAGCTCGAAAGCAAAGAAGCGGCGCTCAATGCCGAGACCAAAGCGGACCGCGCGGCCAATGGTGGCAAGCTGACGGCGGCAGAGAAAAAACAGATCAACGGGCAGCAAAATCAGCTTTCCAAGCAGATCGGCAAGGACAAGCACAACGCTAGCACCCAGCACTATGCCAACAACAAAGTGGACCAACGCCGCGAAAATCAGCAGGACCGCGTCGCCCAGGGCATCAAGAGCGGGCAGATGACGGCTGGCGAAGCGGCCAAGGCCGAGAAGCAGCAGAAGGGCATTAACCGGCAGGTGGCCGCGGACCGCAAGGCCAACGGCGGAACGCTGACGGCTTCGGAAAAGAAGCAAGTCAACCATGAACAGAATGCGGCGTCGAAGAACATTTATAACAAGAAACACAACCTCAAGACGCAGCCGAAACCTAACTAAGCTTCCTCCACCCCCCTGAAGCAAAAGAGGCGTCCTGGTTCTCGCCAGGACGCCTCTTCTTTTTTGCCACGCCGAGCGGAGGGGCAGCTTGGTCGTGTTCAACACCGCATCGAGGTAATGCGCGTCGAAGAGTGAGTGACTCGCTCTCGGGAGGAGTCAGAAAGGGCCAGCCCAAAGAGAATGAGCCTCCGGAATAACGCTCATAGCTACCTCTAGACTTCCGACCAGCCTAGCTCGGTGAGGGACGACAGGAGGTGCGCGAGAGGCAGGCCGACGACGTTGAAATAGCAGCCTTCGATGCGCGGGATATAACGGCCGGCGCGGCCCTGGATGCCATAAGCTCCTGCTTTGTCATGGGGTTCGCCGGTCGCGAGATAGCGGGTGATTTCTTCGGCCGGGAGCGCGGCGAAGTGCACGAGCGTCGATTCCACAAACGCGCGCCGGACCCCATCAGGAAGGCGGATGAGAGCGACCCCGGTGACCACCGCGTGGGTGCGGCCGCCCAGCCGTTCGAGCATATGGCGGGCATCGTCGGTGGAGCGCGGCTTGGTGAAAATGTGCCCTTCCAGAGTCACGATGGTGTCGGCGGCGATGACGATCGACGGGCCGACCACGCGGGCGGCGACCAGTTCGGCCTTGGCAGCGGCCAGGCGCTCGACGAGCTGGTGAGGAGCTTCGCCCGGGTAAGGCGTTTCGTCAATGGCGGAGGAGAGCTGCGTGAACGCCAAGCCCGCGTCGCGAAGAATCTGGGCGCGGCGTTCCGAAGCGGAAGCAAGGATCAACTTCATAGCCCTCTCGTAGGGAAGAATACTATAGCGCAAGCGCGCTGAGAGCCTGTGCTTTGGTCCACCCGAAGAGGCGGGCGATCTGTACTGTCGGCGTGGAGGGGTACAAGGTGCGATATCTCGCGGCAATCGCCGTGCGGGCATTTTCTGGGGATATTTTCTGGGCTTGCTGGACCTGTCGGGGAAAGGCGCGGGCCACCAGATCAAAGCAGTTGGAGGCCCACGCTTCGGTTTCCTGTGCGGCGCCGGAGTGGGTGACGAGCAGCAGACCCTGCAATTCCAACATGGCCTTCTTGAAGCGCTTGTTGCCGGCTGGCGTTTCGAGTTTCGAGGCCTGCCGAAGTTCGAGCGTCGGCAGGGCCCCGTGCTTTTCGAGCGCTTGCCAAAGTTCCAGCGCATGGTGAGAAATGCGCCCCATTTTGTAGCAGGCTTCGGCCCCCACTGCCGTTCCCTCGATGGCTAGAAAATACGGCAGAAGCTGGAGCGAGAGAAATGAGCCGCGGCTCTTGAAATATTTTGCGTAAAGAGCGCGGCGCTTCTTTGGCAATTCGTCTTTCCATTTCCAGATGAGTTGCGCATATTTGTCCCAGCGCACGTCTCGGCGCTTTGCCACGGCGTAGTAAAGCGACCCGAGCGGAACGTTTTTGAGCGGGAACAGGACGCAGAACCCGGCATGATCGATAAAACGGGCGGCCTCCGAGGGCGTGCGGATCAAGCGGGGCCATGGGAGTTCGTGACCTGAAGGCGTGTTCATGAGCAAGGCAGAGCCTTTGAAGCATAAGGCTGCTCGCCAATGACGCCCCGGACTGCGAGCAGCAGGATGAGCTCGATCATGTTTGCCTCCATCCTCAGATGACTACGGATTCCAGGTATTCGCCGAAGACGCGGCGGAGGGCGTCGGAGATTTCGCCGACCGTGGCGTAGGCTTCGACGGCAGCGAGGATAGCAGGAAGAAGATTCTCGGTGGTTGCGGCGCGGCGCTGGAGTTCGGCGAGGGCCGATTTGGCGCGGACCGTATCGCGCTTGGCGCGCAGGGCGCCCAGCCGGGCGATCTGGGAGCGTTCGATTTGCGCGTCGATACGGAGAATGGGAATGATGCGGGCGTCAGTCCCTTCCGTGGAGCCCACGAAGTCGTTCACGCCGACGACGATTTGTTCTTTTTTCTCGACCGCTTGCTGGAACTCGTAGGCCGCTTTCTGGATTTCTCCCTGGACGTAACCGGCTTCAATGGCGGGCAACATTCCGCCCATTTTGTCGATTCTTGTAAGGTAGTGTGAGGCCTGCGATTCGATTTCGTTGGTGAGGGATTCGATGGCGTAGGAGCCGGCGACGGGGTCGATGGTGTTGGCCACGCCTGTTTCGTTAGCCAGGATTTGCTGGGTGCGCAGCGCGATGAGCGCGGAATCTTCGGTAGGAAGGGCGAGCGCTTCGTCGAGAGAATTGGTGTGCAAGGATTGGCAGCCGCCGAGAACCGCGGCGAGCGCTTGGACGGCCACGCGCACGATGTTGTTTTCCGGCTGCTGCGCGGTAAGCGAAGAACCGGCGGTTTGCGCGTGGAAACGGAGCATCATGGAACGCGGATCTTTGGCACCGAAGCGTTCGGCCATGATGCCGGCCCAAAGACGGCGCGCGGCGCGGTACTTGGCAATTTCTTCCAGAAGATCGTTGTGAGCATTGAAGAAAAAAGAAAGCTGCGGGGCAAATTCATCGACGCCGAGGCCGGCCTCGAGCGCCGCCTGGACGTAGGCGATTCCATCGGCCAGAGTGAAGGCGACTTCCTGGACGGCGGTCGAACCGGCTTCCCGGATGTGATAGCCGGAGATGGAGATGGTGTTCCACTTGGGAAGATGGTCGCGGCACCACGCGAAAATGTCCGTGACGATGCGCATCGCGGGCCGCACCGGATAGATGTAAGTGCCGCGGGCGATGTATTCCTTCAAAACGTCATTCTGGATGGTGCCGGAAAGTCTTGGCAGGCTCGCGCCTTGCCGTTTCGCGACGGCTACATAGAGGCAGAGCAGGATTGCGGCCGTGGCGTTGATGGTCATGGAGGTGGAGACTTTTTCGAGCGGAATGCCCTCGAACAGAGTCTCCATGTCTTCGAGCGAATCTATGGCCACGCCAACTTTGCCGACTTCGCCGAGGGCCAGGGGATGGTCAGAATCCAAGCCAATTTGCGTGGGCAGGTCGAAAGCGACGGAAAGACCAGCCTGGCCCTTGCTTAGCAGATAGCGATAGCGCTGGTTGGATTCGACGGCCGTGCCGAAGCCGGCGTACTGGCGCATGGTCCAGAAGCGGCCGCGGTACATGGTGGGATAGATACCGCGAGTAAAGGGATATACCCCGGGATATCCGAGGGCCTCATCGGGATTCCAGCCGGCAAGATTTTCTTCCGTGTAGAGACGATCGATGGGGAGCCCGGAGAGAGTGGTGAATCGTTCCTTCCGTTCGGATTTGGTTTTTGCGTCAGACATGATGGTGTGCTCGATGGGCCGAGCCGGGCGATTCGGCCAGCCCCGTGCCGCCCAGTGGGAAGACCGGCGCTACAACCTGCGGGCCTTCTGAAACGACGTTACGGCGAAAAACAGAAATAACAGAGCAACCGCCACGGCGATGCCGATGAGCCAGCGAGCAACGTCGCGCGTCCAGGCGCGCAGCGCGGCGTTGAGCCAACCCAGCGCCAGAACGCCAAAGACGGCGCCGCTGGCCTCGTGAAAAAGCTGGCGGAGCACGCGCCAGAGACGCCGGAAACCACCCGGCTGCGGGGGCCCGGCGGCGGCCCTTGCGGCTGTGGACATAATAGAGCATCTTAGCGCAAAACGCGGCGGACAGGACGAAGGAGGGTGCCGCAGGGTCCTCCGACTTTAGGCCCATGCGAACCTGAACGATGGTACTGTGGACGTATTGGAGACAACGGAGTGATGCTCTCTTGTATCCAGCAATCGGTGGGCCTAGAATGGCCGAAGACGTACGGGAGAGCCAGCCTTGCAACTCGATGATCACCTGAAAAACTTGCTCCGTGAACTGGGACACGCCATCAATGACACGGTGTCCGATTCCGATCGCATTACGGGTGCGATTGCCGGCGTGCGTGCTCACGGGTACGATATCGTGCTGAAACTGGATGCCACCATCGGGCTGGCAAAACGCGACGCGGCAGCGGCCGAGGCAGCCAAGCTGACGACCCAGGACCGCCGCTTTCTGGAGTCGCTGCGGATTCAGGTGGATCAGGAATCGTTTTTGGAAGAGCATGACAGAAGGCCGGCCCCGCGGCTGGCCATGACGCCCCAGGACGTGCGATTTCTAAAGTCCTTGCGGATTGCCACGGACGATACGGAATGAACAGAATCGTCAAGATGTCCGCCATCGGACTGCCGCTGATGCTTGCCGAGGCGGGCTTTTTTTCCTGCCCTGCGGCCGCGCAGGCCCCGGTGATCGTGCCAATTGTCGTTGATACCGCGGCGCCTATCGTCGTCGCTGTGGTGAAGCCCAAGCCCAAGCCGACCGGTCTTGATAAGTTTGAAGGTTTTGTGATGCATGCGAATAACGCGCAGATTACCGTGCGCGCGAAGGGCAACGACATGGCCATCCGAACGTTCCCTCTTTCGCAAGCGGCGTCGTCGAGAATGCAGAAAATCATCGACAAGGGCGGTTACCAGTACGGCGACAAAGTGACCGTTTTCTACCAACCCGACACGTCCCAAGCCATCACGGTCAAAGGGAAACCCTCGAAACCCATTTGATTTGCGGAGCGGCAACATGCTTCGCCTCCCTGCGGTTGCCGGACGCTTCTATCCCGCGGGACCCGCGGAACTCCAGGCGCTCATTCACAGCTACAGCATCGCCGATCGGAGCCAGCCACCCATTCCGGTAAGGGCCTGCCTGGTGCCGCACGCCGGGTATGCCTATTCCGGGCACGTGGCTGGCGCGGTGCTTCGGCGGATCGCGCTGCCCAGGAAAATCATCATTCTCGGGGTGCGGCATTATCCGCGGGGTGAGCCGGCGGCCATACTTTCGAGCGGCGCCTGGCGCACGCCGCTCGGAGACGCGCGGATCGACGAGGCGCTGGCCGAAGCGCTCGAAAAAGCCTGCCCGCTGCTGCGCGACGACAGCGTGGCGCACAGCGCGGAGCACTCGCTCGAAGTGCAGTTGCCGTTTCTTCAGGTGCTGGCGCCGGACTTCACATTTGTTCCCATAGCTCTCGGAGCCGTGCAATTCGAATCCCTGGTGAGCGTGGGGGAAGCCATCGGGCAGGTGCTTGAGGCTGCCAAAGAGAACGTTCTGCTATTGACCACCTCGGACTTGAATCATTACGAGGATGACGCTACAACGCGCATCAAGGACCGCAAAGCCATCGACCAGTTGCTGCTGCTCGCACCACGCGGACTCTACGAAACGTGCCGCCACGAAGCGATTTCTATGTGCGGGCTGGGACCTGCGGTGGCCATGCTGACGGCGCTCAATAGGCTGGGTGCAAAGAAACCGGAATTGGTGAAATATGCTACGTCCGCCGACGTTTCTGGAGATCCGGACGCGGTGGTGGGCTACGCGGGCATGATCTTTTACTGACCCCATGGTGAGCGCAAGCCCCGGCGTTCAGGCCCGGGTATATGATAAGGGAACGGCTCCCCCAGGGGAGCCGTTCGTCTGAATTGTTTCCGATTCGATTAGTGCGGCCGGCCGGAGGACGGGTGCGAAGACGGCGCCGAAGGAGGAGGGGAGGACGGCGTCGAGGATCGTCCTGATCCGCTTGCACTCGAACCGCTCCAACTGCCGTTTCTGCTGCCACTGGAACCTCCGCGTTCGCCGCCCGAGGAACGCGGTGCCGGCGGTGGGACGCTCGTCCGTGCAGGAGGAGAGGAAGCGCTCCGCGTCGCCGGAGGAGTTGCCGGTGTGCGCGGGGGCGCGACCACGGTTGCGGTCGACGTGGCAGCGGCCGTGCGTCCATTTTCCACCCGCATCTCGTTACTCGGCGCGGAAGACGGAGCCGCGGAAGAATTCGTATTCACAAAGCGGTGTTCACGGGGATCGTAGGTGATGGAAGAATCCTTGCCGAGCGACAGGCCGCGAATTTCAGATTTGCCTTCGCCCACGGTTCTCAAAACGCGCGTTGGCGGCGTTGTGGCCGCCAAGCTGCTGCTCAGGGAGTCGCGCGGCGGCGACTTCAACGTTTCCCATTTTTGTCCGTGCTCGACAGGCAGGATCTCGACGCTCACGCCTTTCGTCCCCACACTAGAGAAAACGCCACGCTCCAAATTCAGAGGAGTTTTCCCTTTTTGGTCGAGCGGATGCATAGGCACGATGCCGCTCTTGCCACCCTGGCGAACGAACACGCCCGTCACTGGACGATAGATGGGACGCGGCGGATGAACGCCACCCGGGAAGCGCTTTCTCCGCACGCCGGGGTATCCGTAGAGAATCGGTGGGGAATAAAACCAGCCGCCGCAAGAGGCATCGAAGAGCCATCCTCCATAGTGATAGGGAGCCCAGCCCCACGGCTGAGAGCTGGCCCAGGTCCAGCCGAATTGAGGATCCATGATCCATTGCCCACTCGTGAATGGCGACCAGCCCAGCCCCACACCAAACGGTCTCCAACCGTATCCGTATCCCCCGCAGTTTGAGAAGGCCCCATAGGTATACAGATCGGCGAACCCCGGAACGTAGCTAGGGGAACCGGTGTATTGCATCGCCGCGGTCGTGGCGGCCGAGACGCTGTCGATGCGGCCGGAGACCCAGCGATCGAAGTCATCTTCATCGGCAAGGCGGCCGACCTTCAGGGAAGAATCGTCGCCGGCCTTTACCGTCAGGGACTGGCCCTTTTCAAGCTGCGTCGCGTTCTTATGGTGCAAAACGGAAACGCGCCCTTTATAGGTTTCGACAGTGCTGCCGTCGTCATAATTGTCAAGGCGGAAGCTGCTTTGGCCATCGGCTTCCACGGTAAAGTCGCCCCCAGTGACGCTGAAATAGTCGCCGCCCGCAGGATTCACATAGAAGGAAGCGCTCCCCTGCCGCAGAACGAGGCGCGTGGTGCGCGCAGCGTCATTGAGGGAAAGGTCATAGAACTCCAACACCGTGTTTTCCTTTAGGAAAGCCATCGCGCCGTTCTCGAACTCCACTTCCGCGCGGCCGTTGTCGGTGGCAAGAACATAGCCCTGGCGGATCGGCAGATTCAGCCCGGCGGTTTCCCAGCCTGCTTTAGAGTCCGCCAGAGGGTCCCCGCGGGTCTCCCGGGCGAACCGGACGTCGCCCTGAACCAGGCTCAGGCGAATGATGCGGGCATGGCTCGAGTCCGCCACTGCGGGACACGCGCCCACGAACAGAGAACCAAACAGCAGGACCAAAATGGAAGGAATCAGTTTGCGGGAAGTCATATTCACCCCCCTCACGGGGATGCGGCCTACTTCGTTAGACGGTTCAAAGAGCGGGCAGGTTACCTCAAAGGTGCCCTGAACTATCGTCTCGCCCGGGGATGTTGGCGTCAAGGGGAGACTGCGGGTGTTCATCCCGTCGTTTATGGCTGCGGTTGTGTTAGTTTCTTCTTTCCTGAAGTGGGAGGCCAGACATGCAAGCGCGCGCAGCCGACCGGCGAGAAGCAGACTCGAGGAGAAGGACACCGAGCAGATTGTTGCGTGCCGTGGTGCTGCTGGGATTTGTGGGAACAGTCCTGGCCGGGACGGGAAAGAGCAACGCGGCGGACAAACATCCGTTTGGAATTGATGATTACTCGGCGCTGCACAGCGCGCGTGCGGTCGCGGTTTCACCGGACGGCAAGACCATTCTGTACAACGTCAGCACCGACGGAACGAAAGGAGCGACCAAGCATGAGTGGCGTTTGATCGACTGGAACGGCGAAAATTCGCACAAGCTCGAGCTGCCGGAAAGGTTTGAGCCTCGAGGATTCACGAGGGACGGAGCGCTGTACGGCACCTACGAAGTGGAGAAGCTCGGACAACTCGCGATCGTGCCGCTGGCGGCGGCCAAGCCGACGATCATTATGGCGCTGCCGAACGGCGCACGCGGCGCGACGATTTCGCCCGATGGTCGGCGCTTCGCACTACTGGCGGACTCGCGCGCTAAGGATCCTCTTGAAGGTGTGCACACGGTCGTCGAGAACGACCAGACGAGTTTGTATGTCGTAGGCGCAGATGGAATAGGCGGTGCGTGGTGGTGTCCGGATTTGAACGTCATTACGGATATCGCGTGGTCGAAGGATTCTGCCGAAATCGCGGTGATGACTCAAACGCCGAAGATCGGTTTCCACGAGCTGCACTCGTTCGTGAATGTTTGCAGCGCAAAGGGTTCGCGCCGGCTGGCGGAGATTCCTGACGGGACCAGCGGGATCGCGTGGTCGGATGACGGAAAGGAAATCGTTTTTGCGGCGACGACCACGCCGACCTTAACGCCGGAACATGTTTGGACCGTGCCGGTCACGGGCGGCCCGCCGGTGGACCGCACCCCGCAGCTCGAGGGAACGGCGACGACCGTGACGGCCGATCCCCGCGGAACGGTGTGGGTGGAGATGCACAAGGGAGTGATCACCGAAGCCGACACGTTTCGTCGAGGGAAGCTCGAAACAATGTACCGCTGGCCGGGAGGGGTTCTCGAGGGCCTGCCCGTGTTTCCGGCATTCAGCGCTTCGCCGGACGTACTGGCGTTTTCCGTCGAGGATCCGGAACATACGACCAACGTGGCCGTGACGTCTGGAACCCAGCTGAGGACGATCACGCACGAAGGGGACGACACGCTCGGAAGCGTGGCCCTTGGAGAAGTACAGGTGGTCGATTGGAGGTCGAAAGAGGGAATCAAACTCGAGGGCATCGCAACGTTTCCGCCGGGATACACAGCAGGGAAAAAATGTCCGTTCCTGGTGTTACCGCACGGCGGACCGGAAGATAACGACCGGCTCAATTTCGATGTAGTTGTGCGCCTCATCGCGGCGACGGGCTACGTGGTGCTCGAACCTGAGTACCGCGGCTCAACCGGCTACGGGGCGGATTTTCTGTCCGCGATTTACCAACATTTCGGCGATCGGGCGTATCGCGACGTGGACAGTGCGACGGATTTCGCCGTGTCCCAGGGCTGGGCCGATCCCAACCGGCTGGCGATTTTTGGATGGAGCGCGGGCGGGTTTATGACCTCGTGGACGGTGACCGAGACGCAGCGGTACAAAGCGGCCATCGAAGGGGCGGGAATTACGGACTGGCTGAGCTTTATCCCCACAAGCGATATCTGGCAGACCGACTACGATGCGCGGTTGCAGGAAAAAGACCCGACTCCCATGCTGCAATTCTCCGCGGTGATGCACGCGGACAAGGTGACCACCCCGCTATTGATTCTGCATGGTGAGGCGGACATCCGCGTGCCTACGTTTCAGGGCCGGGAGTTTTTTGTGCTGCTGAAGGAACGGGGAAAAACGGTGCGCATGGTGACCTACCCCGGCTCACCGCATTTCCCGAATCTGGCCGAGCAGCGCCGCGACGTATTCAAGGAGATCGCGGATTGGCTGGCAAGATACAATCCGTGATGCGGGGCTGAAATGCCATTACGAATCGGCCGAACAACGCCGAGGCTTTACGGCCCACGTGGTAAGAAGCCTTCCTAGCGCTACGTCCGAAAGGACGCTCGCCGCGTGTTTGTTCTTTAATCCCTTCAAGACTCTTTCGCCGTCTGCGCGTTGCGGATATCTAAAAAGCGCATCATGCTCGCGGGCCTGCCCGGGAATTTCAACCAGGCGCTCGCTCGTTTTGCCGGGGCAGCGCTTGGTCTCCGGCGGGCAGGAATGCGCGGAGGTGGGGAACATGGTTTGTTCCCGTAAGGGAACATTTTGGCCTTCTCGGAGGCTAAGCATCATGAATATTCCGGTACGGTAACTTCATTGAATGGCGTCAAGGATTTTTCACTCGTGTACCCGGACAAGGAAATCAGGTTAGCGCCGCTGTATGATGCGATCAGCACGATCTACTACCCCGAACTGAACACCGACATGGCTATGCGCATCGGGCGCGAATACTCATCGGATAAAGTCACGCCAAAGGATTTCGAGCAACTGGCGGGGGATGCGGGCCTTGCCAAACCGCTTGTCCGCCGTCGAGTTCCCGAGCTGGCCACAGCTGCCATCGAAGCGCTGGACAAAATAAACATCACACACAAGGTCTCTGACGAGGTCCGAGGCCTCATCCGCAAGCGGTGCGCGCGCGCGGAAAGAATTCCGCACTTAATCGTGAGGGTCATCCACACCAACTCCGACGCACACCACGCCCGTCATCGGTCGTCTTCGAGGTAAATATCGCCGATCGTCTTCATGAACCGGATTGCCTCTCCGCTGACCTACCTAGTTCCTTGACACCCTAAAAGTGAAACGCTAATTTCAAAAGCGGGAAATGACGGGTTACCGCTGGGGTCCGTGGTCCTTCATCTAAGCGCAGGGTGTTGGCGAGCTAAATGGGGTTTGCTCACGACCGTCGAGCAGCGCAGTCCTATAGTTTGGGGGAAACGATGCGAAGCATTCATAGACTTTTGACCGTGGTCCTCGTACTGGCGGGAACACTAACGAGTACAGGCGCTTACGGACAAGGCGGCGCGACCGGGGCCATCAGCGGCGCAGTTGTGGATACCAGTGGCGGGTCGGTTGCCGAAGCCGAAGTCCAAGTTCTTGATACCCGCACGGAGTCGCTGGTGCGCAAGGTTTCGACAAACGCGGACGGATCGTTTGTGGTTCCCCTGATGCCCCCGGGAATCTACGTCGTGTTGGTAAATAAATCGGGTTTCGCGCAGGCCAAGGCCTCGGGCATTGAAGTGCACGTCACGGAGACCACCAAAGTCACCATTTCGCTCAAGCCCGGTGCGGTCACCGAAAAGGTGGAGATTTCCGCGCAGATTACCAGCGTGGAAACGACCAGTGCCGTGACCGGTCAGTCGCTCGGCACGGACACGGTGCGGGAATTGCCGCTGGCCACGCAGAACTATCAGCAGTTGCTGACGCTTTCAAGCGGTGCGCAGAGCGAGCTGAATGCCTCAGCGCAGCTGGGACGCGGCAACGTCCGGGTCATCGTGAACGGACAGCGCGAGGACAACAACAATTACCTGATCGAGGGAATCAGCGCCACGGACTACAACGTGGCCCAGGCAACCTACGTTCCTTTGCCCAATCCCGATGTGATCCAGGAATTCAAGGTGCAAACATCGCTGTACGACGCCAGCCAGGGGCGCAACGGCGGAGGCAACGTCAACGCCATCCTCAAATCCGGCACGCGCGAGCTCCACGGCGATGGATATGAGTTTTTCCGCAACGACGTTTTGAACGCCAACGACTACTTTTTGAACGCCGCGGGCCAGAAACGTCCGCCGGTAAAGCAGAACATTTTCGGGGGCAGCCTGGGTGGGCCAGTGGGCCAGGAAAAGTACGGCCTCTTCTTCGTGAACTATCAGGGAACACGGCAGCGCAGCGCTCTCTCTCCGGGCACGCAGATCAACAATCCGGGATTCCCGTCACTGCCGACTACCCGCGATGCTCTGTCGATCGCCAATGCGCTGAGCACTTCGGCATTTCCTATCGCTTCCACAGACATCGATCCGGTCATCCTGAAGCTGCTGCAATTCAAGAGCGAGCAGTTCGGAGATGCGAGCGGGTTTCTCATCCCCTCGGTGGGCACACCGAACTTGAATCCCCTTAAGACGACTTCTTATGCCACCGCGCCCTTCCTGGTCAGCAAGCCGGGGAAGTATACCGACGATCAATCGACGGCCAATTGGGACCGCGAGTTCCGCGGCGCCCAGGACAAGGTTGCGGCGCGGTTCTTTTTCTCCGATTCCGAATCGCTCCTGCCGTTCGGGGCGGGCGGCCTGCAGGCCTCGCTTGGCGGAACACTAGCGAGCAGCATCAGCGCCACGGATTTGAATTTTCCTTACGACATTCCCGTGCACGGCCGCTTTTTT
>Ga0066675_10000572_pt1 | contig 14554 bp, 16 predicted proteins | sample GraSoiAngelo_124_FD_62295 | JGI IMG/M metagenome (GOLD analysis project Ga0066675, IMG submission 62295) | Grasslands soil microbial communities from the Angelo Coastal Reserve, California, USA - 14_0927_05_20cm | ecosystem: Environmental > Terrestrial > Soil > Grasslands | place: USA... | reverse complement strand
ACACCGATCTTCTCACCGTTGATGAGAGGGGAATTACTTGCTGGGCCAAGGTTAATCTCGACGGCCAACTGGTTAAGCTTAATCCTCCGCAGCCGGTGATCGCCGCACCGCTGAAGAAGGGTGCTGGCTGGGATTTCAACGGACAGGCGGGCGAGTTAGAAGTGCGCCAACATTACGACGTGGTCGCCGAAGAAGATATCCAGGTGCCGGCGGGCAAATTTCACGCGTTTCGCATTCACGGAGAGCAAACGTCACCGAGCCGGATGACAATTGACCGTTGGTTCGCAAGCGGCATTGGAATCGTCAAGGACGAGACGACGATGCGCGCGGCAAATGGTGATTTACTCCAACGCATTTCACTCGAGCTGATGGAACCGCCGAAAACCATGGCACGGCCCGAAGTGAAATCCGACGCGATCCCGAAGCAGCTCTCGGTGAGCCTTGCGAAGGATCGGTCCGGCAAACCGCTGACAACCTTTTCATCCAACACACCCGAAATTTACGCGCGTTGGCAGGGACAGCGTTTACGAAAAGGTGCAAAGGTAAAAGCTGTGTGGATTGCCGAAAACATCGGCGAAGATTTTCCTCAGGATTACAAAATAGATGAAGCGTCCGCCGTTGCTGAGACCCCGCACGCACACGGCGCGTTTACACTGGTACGACCCGAAGACGGTTGGGCGCCGGGCGATTATCGCGTGGAATTCTACGTCGACGACGTCTTAGTGGACGCGGTGAAGATGAAAATCCTGCCGTGAGTGCAACGAGCGAAGGTAGTCCAAGCCGCCTCAACGGCGATCTGGAGAGAAGCCCTCTTTGAACATTTGTTGAATCCAAAATGCACGGCTGCTGCATCGTAATCAGAGAAACCATATTTGAATGAAGAAAGTAACGATTGTTTCTCTCGCGGCGTGCGCCGTCCTGGCGGCTGGATGCAATTGGATAGGAATTCGTGGCAACGGCCATATCAAAACGGATGAACGCACAATCAGCGCGTTCGCTGATATCGATGTGAGAGGCACTTTTGAAATCGAATGGCAGAGTGGAGCGCCCGCTCTCCGCATCACGACGGACGAAAACCTGCTTGCTTACATTCACAGCAACGTTTCTGGCGACACGCTTCATTTACGCATGCACGAGCAGCTCCGGCCGACTCACGGAATCAAGATCGTTATTTCCAGCCCGACACGCACAGGAGCCAGTCTCAGTGGCGCGGTAAAGCTTACTGCAAAGCAGCTAAGCGGACCGCGATTCGCAGTGGAATCGAGGGGCGCTTCGCAGGTCTTACTCGACGGAAACGTTGACGAGCTCCTCGCGGATATGACGGGCGCAAGTGAGTTGGCCGCTAGTGCCTTGCAAACTAAAACTGCGCAAATCTCCACCACCGGCGCGGGTGACGCGCAGGTGGCAGTTGCTGAGACGCTTAAAGTGGCAATCACTGGTGCTGGAAAAGTTCAATACTCTGGCAACCCGCCGACGATTGAGAAACACATCAGCGGCGCCGGATCAATTCGTCGGAAGGACTAGCTCTTTGGTTTGTGGGCGTTCGCCGCGGCGAACGCCCAAACGGGCAGCTGCTCGCCGCGGCTGGCACTCCAGCAGCGATCTGGTACAGCTTGCGGCGATCAGAGATTGCCGCTACACGTTGACACCAAATAATGCGCAGAGTCTTTTTCATTTTCGCACTCCTTCTTGTCGTCCACACAGCCAGGGCCACCGACGAGAGATCAATTAAAGATCTGGCCAAAGCGCTGACGGCCCTCGCGCACGACGTCGATCCGGCTGAAGCACAAGCGTTATCGGCAACGGCGCACACGAAGGCGCGCAGTCTCAAAAAGGAATATCGGGTCGTTCTTAACCCGGAGTTCACGGTTTTCCTGTACAACGTTGGTATGCGCAAGCGTGGCTGGTGTGGCCACTGGGCACAGGACATCGGCGCTGAGCTGAAAGAGCTCAAACTAAAAACGCTCGTGCTTCACTGGGGTGAAGCATACCCGAAGACCACGAGCGAGAATAATGCCCTGGTGGTGACTGCACGTAACCAGCCCTTCAATCAAGGCATAATCGTCGATGGCTGGCGCAGGGCTGGCCGGTTATTCTGGTGCCGAGTCATAGAAGACCACGAATACGAAGTGGAACAACACTACGGCCACTCCGGCATCACGGTGTGGAGAGAAAATATGCAATGGAGCGCGTGGCTGCAGGACCAGGACGAGACTGAAGAAAAGCCGAAGGAAGCCACAGCTTTACGCCGAGCCGCTTCACCCGTGGATCTTGCCGATCCGCCCTCCGAGCTACGAGTCAGGGATTCGGATGCTCGAGCGCAACGCTAAACGGGTGCAGCTCCGCCGTCATTAGTCCGCCTGCCACCGCGGGATCTTCTTCCATGAACTTTCGAGCGGCGGCTTCGTCTTTCGCCTGGAATATCGCGATGCCGAACGTCTTATCGCCCGCCTCGGACGTGCGTCCGGCGAGGATCAGCTTGCCAGCTTTAATCGCCTCTTGAAACCGAACGAAGTGGCGCTGCAGCACCTTCTTGTCTTCATCAGTCCAACTCGCGTCCGCATACAATCGCGGCACCAGATGCAGCACGTAGATGAACTGCTTTGGCTTTTCGGGTGGCGATTCCTCGGCAGGCAACGGCTGAACGAGCATCAAGACGCCGGCTGTGGCGATAACAAAATCAGACAAAAAGGACTTCATTTGGATACCATTTATCAAATTAAATCCGAGTGAACCAGCGGATTGAATCTAAGTCGCAACCTCTGTTTTCCTGTTTTCCTGCTTTCCTGATTCGTAGATTGATTCGCGCGCTCCCGCGCTCTCCCCGCTCCCAAGCGGCTTTGCAGTCTACCCGGCGGCGACCCCGCTCGCCGTGTTCTTAGGTTCATGATTAACTCTGAGCGTGACAAGATTTGTTCTCATCGGCAGCGGACTAGCTGGCGGACTGCTCGCTGCATATTTGGGACGGCGGGGATACGAAGTCGATCTTTACGAACGGCGCGCTGATCCGCGCGAAGGTAACATCGTAGACGGACGATCAATCAATCTTGCGATCTCGACGCGGGGGATTTACGCGCTCGAGCATATTGGCATCGCAGATGAAGCATTACAGCACGCGATCCCGATGCGCGGCCGAATGATTCACGATAAGTCTGGTGCTTTGCATTTCAGCCCGTACGATGTCGATCCGACAAAATGCATTAATTCGATTGGGCGCGCCGCGCTCAACACGACGGTGATCGAAGCAGCGCAGCGGTACCCGAACGTCCGAGTGCACTTCAATCACAAATGCACCGATGTCGATCTTGAATCGGCGACTGCTCATCTGGTCGATTCTTCTGTAGAGGCAGGCGTGTCGCCTGCGAAGGTAATCGATGCTCATGGTGGCGCTGTCATCGGCGTCGATGGCGCGTTCTCCGCTGTGCGACAATCAATGCAGATGCAGGTCAACGGTTTCGAGTACGATGAGAGCTATCTCGCGCACGGCTATAAGGAACTGACGATTCCCCCAGGACCTGATGGCTCGTGGCTTATGGAGAAGAACGCGCTACACATTTGGCCCCGGAAAAGTTTCATGATGATCGCGCTGCCGAATCCCGATGGTTCGTTCACGTGCACACTGTTTTGGGAATTCGAAGGACCACGCAGCTTCGCCACTATGAAGACCGACGACGATGTGGGCCGATTCTTTAACGAAGAATTTCCAGATGCCGTGCCGCTGATGCCAACCTTGCTCGAAGATTTCCGCAATAATCCCACCGGCTCACTGGTGACCATTCGCTGCGCCCCATGGTTTTACCGGGACAAGGTTTGCCTGCTTGGCGATGCCGCTCACGCTGTTGTTCCATTTTATGGCCAGGGCATGAATGCGGCATTCGAAGATTGCGTCGTGCTCGACGAATGCCTGGAAAAATTTCTAGATAATCGCGAGCGCGCGTTCGCTGAATATTTTTCCCGGCGCAAGGAAAATGCCGATGCGCTAGCGAACCTTGCGATTGGGAATTTCATCGAAATGCGCGACAAAACTGCATCGAAGACATTTCGCGCAAAAAAGAAGCTCGATCACGTGCTCGAAGGCGCGCTCCCGAGAATCTATCTCCCGCTCTACACGATGGTCACTTTCACACGAATACCTTACGCGACGGCGGCAAAACGCGCTCGCGTGCAAGACGTGTTGGTTTATGGAAGCTTGTTCACGCTCGCAGCGATTTCGGTTGGGATAATAGTTTGGTTGCTCGTGAACTAGAGTGAGTCCGAATTCGCATTGAAAGAACATTGCGCGGGCATTTTGGTCTGAGCGGAAACTTGCAATCCATTCATGGCAGGATTACGAAAATTGTCATTATGGCTGATACATATGTTCCACTGATTAGTTCCGGCATCGCCGGCCCACTTGGCGTTCTGCATCTCCCGCGGCTTTGGCAGAAGGTTTCTCTCGAGGAAAACGGTAAGCTTGCGACTGGCTATCCGGGCGTTGGAAAAGGTTTCGATGCGATGACGCTGGCCGCGCTTGGCCTCGAAGAGAACGCCGTGCGCGATTACATCAAGCAAAGCAAACCGACCTATCCGCAGTTCGAAGCGTGGGTGAAGAAGAATGCGAAATCGTTGAATCGAAACGCCATCGAAAAGCATAACGCTGCCGTGCGCGGCTACAATCACGACGACGAAACGCGCACGAGTATTCTCGGCGCGTGCAGCATCGCCGATGACGCTTCCGCGCCAAAAGACGCGGTGAACTTGAACAATCTTGACGATTGGTACGAGTTCCACCGCGCGGTCCTGGCGTAAATTCGTTTTCGGTCGATTTGCAATGATGCGGTCGCCGCGGTGACCGGCTGTACAATTGCGTTGGCGCAGACCTATGCGGAATGCAGTTCGCCCCGTGCCCACGACACAAACAAAGACAACGCCAGCGTTTTTCGCCTCGGGCTGGGGCCACCCGCAATAACATGTTGTTGTCCTCGCACCTCTACCTTGTTAAAAGATCGGGATGTCCAAAGCCCTATCGATGTATTTGATCGGCGCTTTCTTATGGCGTGCTCTCACCGCGGCCCACGAGTATCCGAGCCCCACTCTGCGAAACATCACGATTGGGCTGGATCTTCTGTGCGTAATAGGCCTAATCGGAACCGGAATCCAGTTTTTCAAAAACAGTCTGCCCGGAGAATCGATGGCATGGAAGGTCCTGTTTTGGATCGCGGTCATGGCGGGCCTGGGTTTATTCGCAATTCGTTTGAACGGAGATGCCAGTTGGTGGACCGGTCACCTTAGGTACTACCTCCTGCCACGTTCCTAACGGGCAGTAACAGCGGCGCGGTGAACTGAACAAATGATAAATCTTTTTGACGCGCGCACACGCGCGTAGAGCATTCCGAAATGCCTCCTCTAGCCAAAACCCAGGGTGCGCCCCCGCTCGAAAAGGCGATGGAACCGTACGCCGCCGGAGCGAAATCATTGCCACAAAAGTATTTTGTTTCTCCGGACATTTTTACGAAAGAGCAGGCTGAGATTTTTTCGAAAGAATGGTTGCTCGTCGGACATCAAAGTCAGATTCCCGACGCCGGCGACTTCATCGTCCAGCGAGTTAATCACGAATCGTTATTCGTTATTCGAGACAGAGGCGCAAAGATTCACGGGTTCTTCAACGTCTGCCGACATCGTGGCAGTCGCCTGATTGAAGACAATTGCGGAAACCGTGCCGCGATTCAGTGCCCGTACCACGCGTGGATTTACGGGCTCGATGGCCGTTTGATCGGCGCTCCGCACATGGATGAAGTGCCGGGATTCGAGAAGGCCGACTATCCGCTGCACGAAGTGAATCTCGGGATTTGGGAGGGGTTTATTTTCGTAAATCTAAGAGACGCCTCGGCAGAGCGAGGCGACTACAGCTTGGAGCATTGGTTCGCGCCGTTGAGCGGAAAGTTTTCCCACTGGAACATGTCGATCTTGCAACCGGCGAAGCGGATTGAATATGACGTGCGCGCCAACTGGAAGTTGATGTTCGAAAATTATTCAGAGTGCTATCACTGCCCCGGCGTTCACCCACAGTTGCAAAAGGTTTCGCCGTACGATTCGGCCAAGAATGATCTGCGCGAGGGACCGTTTCTCGGCGGATTCATGAAGATCAATCCCGGCAAGAGCCTGACCATGAGCGGGAACGCGTGCGCGGCGTTCGTCGGCAAGATCGAGAACCTCCAGCAGGTTTTTTATTACTCCATCTTCCCGAACATGCTCCTGAGCCTGCACCCCGAATACGTGATGGTGCATCAACTCTGGCCGCAATCGCCGGAGCGAACGTTGATCGTGTGCGATTGGTTTTTCCACCCAGAGGCGTTCAAGCGCAGCAATTTTAATCCGGAAGATGCTGTTGAGTTTTGGGACATGGTAAACAGACAGGACTGGCACGTGTGCGAATTGAGCCAGCAAGGAATTTCTTCGCGCGCGTACGACCCAGGCCCATACTCGGCGCGCGAGAGCATTCCGGCGGCCTGGGATGAGTACTACTTGCGGCAGATGGGCTGAGTTCTATCCACGGTTTTGGGAATTCCGAATCTCTGACGCGTCTTCAGAGCCTAATTCAAACAATCTGCCGACTCCTCTGCGGCCGAGCCAGCCGCTCTACAAGTTGGCAAGAATTTTTGTGGCCATCGATTTTTCCGAATCGAGAACCGCATCCGCGGGAAGACCGTGAATTCCAATCGTGATCAGGATATCGCCCTTGAGAACGTGCAACATTGCCATGCCGGTCTCGTTAGGGCAGAAGATCGCTTTGTCACCAAGACCGTCGATACGAGTCGATTTGCTGCCATCGGCGGGCAGCACGGAAAACATTGTCTGAGTAAGATGCGCCGGGGCGTCTTGCCCCGCATAGAGAACGTCGAAATAGAGTCCCTTGCCGCCTTCGATCGCATGATAACTCCACTCCGAATCGTAGTAGCCACCTTTGCCGCTTTGGTTGCGGCCTTTGGCGTCTTTGACCGGCACGCCCAGAATTTTCTCGGCATCGGACTTGGTGATGACCTTTGGGATGTCGATTTTGTCGCCAGCCATTGCGGAGCGCACGCCGGCGCAAATGATGATCAAAATAGTGAAGCCAACGATTGTTCTTCTCATAAAATCGTGAAGTTCGATGCGAAGCATGACGGAGTCGCAGCGTCACATCAATCTTCAATTATACGTGACCGAAGAATCGCGCTTTGTGATCAGGAATCTAACATCTAGTATCCAGCACCAGGAGCTATGCCGCCGCCGCTGACGTATGCTAGTTATCTCGATCTGGAGAAGCTGCTTTCGCTTCAGAAACCGCGCTCCAGTCCGCCGGAACACGATGAGACACTCTTCATCATCATTCACCAGACGTACGAACTGTGGTTCAAGGAGATGCTGCACGAGTTTGAAAAAATTAAACGCGACTTTTCCGCGGGCGATCTTTTTGGAGCGATTCACACCTTCAAGCGCGCCCGCACGATCATGAAAGTGCTAGTGGCGCAGGTGGACATTCTTGAAACAATGACGCCATCGTCTTTCTCAAGTTTTCGTGACCGACTTGAAACCGCTTCGGGATTTCAGTCCGTGCAGTTTCGGGAAATCGAATTTGCGCTTGGATACAAGCGGGCATCGACAGTCGCGTATCTAAAGCCGGATTTCCCCGGATACGATCGGCTGCAAAAGCTATTGCACGAGCGCAGTGTGGTTGATCATTTCTATGATTTTCTCGCCTCGCGCGGAGTAGAGATTCCTGGCGATTTGGTAAATCGCGACGTCACACAATCAAATGGACCAGATGAGCGCGTGCAGAGGGAAATTCTTCGCCTCTACAAGCAGTCGCCGGAATGCTCGATCTTGTTTGAGTTAATGACCGATTTTGACGAGGGATTACAAGAGTGGCGTTATCGTCACATCAAGCTGGTCGAGCGAACGATCGGCGCCAAAAAGGGCACCGGCGGTTCGCCGGGCGTTCCGTTTCTCAAAGAATCGCTGTTCAAACCTGTCTTTCATGATTTGTGGGCGATTCGGCACGAGCTTTGATTAGCCACAGATGAACACGGATTTTCACGGATTAAGACAAACAAATCTGGAACCTAAGAGGCCTTCCGAATCTGTGTTTCATCTGTGTTAATCCGTGGCCAAAATCAATCAGCGATCCAGACATCACGGCTTTAAACCGAGGAACTCGCGCGCAGTGCCGGAAAGTACCTGCGCTTTCTCCTTATCGGAAAGGTTCATCGATTCGATGAGTTCACCCGGTTTTGTTTCACCTAACGGAAAAGGATAATCGGAACCGAGCGCAACACGTTGCGCACCGAAAAGCCTGAGCAACAATGCCAGAACGTCGGCGTCGTGCACGAGTGAATCGACATAGAACCGCGCTGGCGCGTTGCTGCGAGCAAGATACGCGCGTGGATTCGTGTTGTTTTCCGCCGCGACCAAGTCCGGTCGCACGTGGAATGCGCGCTCGACGCGGCCAACGGTAAACGGAAATGCACCGCCGCCGTGAGCGAATGCAACGCGAAGCCTTGGAAAGCGGTCGAACACGCCGCCAAAAATCATCGAGCAGATGGCCAGCGAAGTCTCGGCTGGCATACCGACTAGCCAGGGCAACCAATATTTCGGCATCCGCTCTTTGCCGAGCATATCCCAGGGATGAACAAAGATAGCGGCGTTGAGTTGTTCTGCCGCGCTCCAAACAGGCTGAAGCGAGGCATTATCAAGATTCAAAGGGTCGATGCGTCCGGAATGCGGATTTGCATCCACATGCGTACCGATCTCAGCCCCGCGCAACCCCAGTTCACGCACGCATCGTTCGAGTTCGCCTGCTGCGAAGTCCGGATCTTGCATTGGAATCGTCGCCAAACCCGCGAATCGTTTCGGATGAGCACGAACGGCTTCCGCGATGTGGTCATTGAGTCGACGGGAGAGATCCAAACCGTCCGTTGGTTTTGCCCAATAGCTAAACATCACCGGAACGGTCGAGAGCACCTGCATGGAAACGCCGTCACGATCGCATTCCTCGATCCGCTGGACGGGATCCCAAACATTGTCGGTAATCTCGCGAAACACGCGATCGCCAATCATCATTCGTGCGCAGCAGGGCTTGTAATGATCCAATCTGACGAACCCGCTGTAACCGTATCTCGCGTCGAGGTCGGGCCAATCTTGCGGCAAAATATGAGTGTGGAGGTCAATCTTCATGCGATGTTGTAGCGTCCGCTTTCTCAGCGGACTTTATGCGCTGAGGACTGCGCACACTACAGCGATTTCATCGGCTGTGGCTTCTCGACTTTCTTGCCGCATTTCTTGCAGGTGCGGCGTGCGTCGTCGTTCCAGAAATCGAGCATCGCCTGGCTGAAATGCTCAACGATGTCCGCGCAATCAAAATGGATGTCTTCCACCAGTGCACCGCAATTTTCGCAGTAGAAAATCACGTGTTCCTTTTCTCCGGGCGGGCGGCGTCGCTCAACCACGACACCGATCGTGTCCGGCGGCCGCTGCGGAGAATGCGGAACATTTGGCGGGATAAAGAAGGTTTCGCCTTCTCTGACAATATGATCCACGATCCGATCGCCTTCGCGAGTGCGCACCTTGATGTTGCCTTTGAGCTGGTAGAAGTACTCCTCCGAGTCGACTAGATGAAAATCGTTCCGCGCATTCGGTCCCTTGATGACCATCACAAAAAAGTCCCGGCCGTCGTACAGATAACGATTGCTCACGGGCGGCTTAAACTTGTCGGCGTTTTCTTCAATCCATCTTCCGAGGTCAATCGGCGGTTGCACAGTGGTCATGGTAAGAGCGTATTTGGCGGCTGCGCAGCGTCAAACCGGGGTGTTGACTCGCAATGCCCTCGTTCGGAGGAGTTCAGATGACCCTTTGATTCGCGACAGAAGCTGCCGCGACCGCCTCCGGGATGGGGGCCCCGAAACGGCCATGAGCCCGGTGAAAATCGACATTTAGGGTTGAATGCCTCGACGAACCCCGCATAAATATCCGCTTCCAATGAACCCGCGCCGTTTTTTGCAAGCCGTAGCTGCAAGCCTTGTCGCTCTGCTCCTCTTCAGTTGCGAGGAGTATCCACCTTATGCGCCGGGCATGTATCCCCGCGCCGCTCCAGCAGGCTGGTGGAATGATGAAGGCGCGTCCGGTTCGGCCAAGATCGTTGTGCATATCGGCGAACAAAAGGGCTACTTTTATAAGGGCAAACGCTTGGTCGGCGAAACGACCGTTTCCACTGGTAAGCCTGGTTTTTCCACTCCGCCAGGCCATTACACCGTGCTTTCGAAAGACGCCGGTCATGTCTCGACCGTGTTTGGCGATTACGTGGACGATTATGGCAACGTTGTCAGATCAAATGTTGACTCACGGAAGGATGCCCGTCCGAAGGGGAGCCATTTCGATGGCGCGCGAATGCCGTATGCGATGTTCTTTAGAGGCGGATACGCTATGCACCAGGGCTACGTTCCGCCCTTCGCCGCGTCGCATGGTTGCATTCGTTTGCCAGGACAAATGGCCGTCAAGTTTTTTGAAAATGCCTCGGTTGGCACTCCGGTCACAGTAACAGAGTAAGGCAGGCGCCGGGGTCAGCCAGTGTATGCCCGCCAAGCGAATCCCGCTGAAATATAAGATCACTGCTTACGTCGCGGCCTGGTTGGTCGCGCTGTTCGCGACCAATCCCAACGGCAAGTATTGGCCCTTGGTTTACATGTTCCCTATGGGTCTCGCTGCTTTCGCTAATCAGCATTCAGGCGGGTGGGGCCTGTTGGCGACCTGCGTAGGAATTTATCTTGCTCAAGCGTACTTTTATTTCCGCTCGCGCAGAGCTTGGTCGACGCTCCTTCTTTTCGGCATCCTGTTCGTCTTGCTTATCTGCAATGTGTCAGGATGCCGGGCCATGCTCAATACGCATTAGAAACGCGCGACCAGGAAAAGAAAGCTGCTATTTATCCAGCAACAATGTGGGCGCTTCGCACATTTGAGAAAATGCTCCGAGCTAAGAGGCGTGCTAAAATATCGAGGCATGCACAAAAGCGTTATCCCGAACGAAAGAGTCTCCGGTGTGAGCTTAACCAGAGAGGAGACGGCCCGCTATTCGCGGCATCTCATAATGCCCGAAGTCACAACCGATGGACAACAACGGCTGAAAGCAGCGCGCGTTTTGTGCATCGGCGCGGGTGGACTTGGGTCCCCGGCCGCGCTCTATCTTGCGGCAGCCGGTGTCGGCACGATCGGAATTGTCGATTTCGATGAGGTCGATCTTTCCAACTTACAGCGGCAAATTCTTCATGGAACAAAGGATGTTGGCCGCAGCAAACTGGAATCGGCGCAAGATCGGCTGCGCGATATCAATCCCGAGATCGAGATCGAATTGCATCAGTGCCGGTTCTCCAGCGAAAATGCATCGAAAATTGTCTCGGAATACGACGTTGTCGTCGATGGATCGGATAATTTCGCCACGCGTTATCTGTCGAACGACGTCTGTGTTTTCGCGAGCAAACCAAATGTGTACGGATCCGTATTCCGTTTCGAGGGGCAGACCACCGTGTTCGCACCCTATCTGGGCGGACCATGTTATCGTTGTCTTTTTCCCGAACCGCCTCCGCCGGATTCAGTCCCGAACTGCGCGCAAGCAGGCGTGCTTGGCGTTTTGCCGGGGATAATCGGTACGCTACAGGCGGTCGAAGCGATCAAGCTCATCGTGGGCATCGGCGAGCCGCTGATCGGACGTCTGCTGCACTTCGACGCGCTGAAGGTCAAGTTCCGAGAGCTCAACCTCCGGCGCGACCCGCAATGTCCAGTTTGCGGTGAGAATCCGACAATCTTTTCGCCGATTGACTATGACCAATTTTGCGGCGTCCGAGATGAGGAGACGGTCCCTATAATCTCCGTCAATGAACTAAAACGAAAGATGGATGCGCGCGAAGCATTCAAGTTGGTCGATGTGCGGGAACCATTTGAATACGAAATCGCGCGAATCGATGGCGCGCAGTTGATTCCGCTCGGAGAAATTGCTGAGCGGGCGGGCGAACTACAACGCGAACAACAGATCGTTGTCCATTGCCACAGTGGCACGCGCAGCGCGCAGGCGGTGCGACTTCTGCAGCACCGCGGTTTTAACAACGTCTACAATCTCGAAGGCGGAATCGATGCCTGGTCGGATCAGATCGATCCCAGCGTGCCGAAGTATTGAACCGAATTCTGGATTTAACGCCGTGGCTTTGGCGCGGTGACTAAGCGCGCCAGTCAAACGAACCGTATTAACGGACTGAAGCCAAGGTGTTAATGCGATTGCGTTAGTACCTCAGTGAGTTGTTCGGCGCTTGGAACATCATTCCACTGAGCTAACAGTTTCCCGTCTCGCGCAAACACGAGAACCCGAAAGCTCGCCGACTGGGCGGGCTCGTTAAGTTGCGATGACGCGCTTCCATCAAAGTCAATTACGGTGAAGATATCTGTGCGTGCGTCGCGCGTGATTTTTTTCGCGTTATACCGGGCCTGGAGCCGTTTCGCCTCTTCGTTGACGCGCCGTTTCACGAGCGGAGTTATCAGCTTGCGACCGATTGCAGTAAGCCTTCTGGTGAAATGAATAATCGTGATCATTCTGTAATCCGGATTGCCCAGGCAATAATCGGGCACATGGTCACCCACAGTGCGCGCCTTTTCCCGATCGGCCGGCGTGGTCAGCACCAACACATTCACGTGTCCATCAGCGGTGGAAACTTTGTTGCCGGCCATATCGACAAAACTCAGCGAATAGCTCGTTCCACTTGAGAGTTCCCCGCGCAGATGTGCAGCTGGAAGAAACAACGCTATTTCTGCAAACAAAAAGAATTGAAGTGCACTCAGGTTCACGACTAAGCAAATTGACGGCGATGTCATGCACTGACAACTTCCAGTCTGTCCCGCGTCAATCAGTGTCTTCATTTTGCGGACTGGCGAGTCTCAGCTGTGTGTCGTTGTCGATCCTCCTTGTCTGCAATTTCACAGGGTGCGATCGAATGGGGTCTTCGCGATACGCGCAGTTGATGCAGGATGCGGACAACAAATCAGCCCAGGGAGATTTTGAGCGTGCGATCAACTTGTACGAAGCCGCGCTCGAGGATTCCGAAAGCACTCGGAACGCTGAAGTTCACTACAAACTGGCGGTTCTTTACGACGACAAACTAAACGATCCCGTCAGTGCACTGCACCATTTCAAACGCTGTCTGGCGTTAAGCCCAAACGGCACCCACGTGAATGAGGTGAAAAATTCCATAAAACATGACGAAGTCGCTGCACTGACTGCCTTGTCTGGCGATTCCGTCATCGCGCGGTCGGAAGTAGCCAGGCTGCAGAACGAAAATCTGAATCTGCGCAAAGAGATTGAAGCGCGTGCAGCCTCTTCACGGATCGCCCCGGAGAAATCGAAGGCAAATGACGCCAGCTCAAAGAAAAATGCGTCGAAGAAGGCAGATCGGACGTATGTTGTGAAGCCGGGTGATACTCTCTTCTTGATCTCCCGAAAATTTTATAAATCATCGAAACACTGGAAACAGATTCTCGAGGCCAACAGAAAAAATATCCGCGACCCGAAGAAGCTTACAGTTGGTGAGACTTTGAATATTCCCTAGATGGCGGCCGAACGTTGTAGCAGGAATCGGTGATCTCGGGGAAACGAACTGCACAAGGGCACTGCATCAACGATGGCCGCTACAATGTCACGCTGTTATTCCCAGCAATTCGCGTTGCCAGGGAACCAGCAAAGATGTTGCTCGCCTGTCATCCGCGGCGATGGCCTCAAGCGTGCCACGCGGCGCGATGAATGATGGCTCCAACCCAAGCTCTTCAGCTGATTTATCGCGTCGCCGCCGAAGCTCCTCCGTGCACCGCACCGTCTCAGCAGTTGGTCGGGTTCCAAACCGCCGACGCAGTACCGGCGCATCCGATTCCGGTGTCGCCAGTCCGGTTCGGGCCGCCTCCCGAAACGCCTCCCGACGGCGTGGTGAAAAGTGTTTGTAATCAGGTACGTCACCTGAAGCGAAACTGATTGCAGCATGCAAAAGCTTTTCGTTTTGCAAAATGTGAAATGGCGGGCGATCTGCCATTTCCGCTTCTCTTTCACGCCATTGCCAAAGCGCGCGGAGCACTGCGGCAGCAGGCCCTTTGAGCGAGCCTGATCCGCGCACGCGCCAAGATTCATCATTTTTTCGGACACGCGCCGTAGCCGCCTGCTCAATGGCGCGTTGGCACGATTGCCGCAGCCAATCGCGACGGTGATAACTCTCCAGCTCGGCTTCCAGCTTTTCTGCAAGTGGCAATAGATAACGCGTATCATTGATTGCGTATTCCGCCATTCGCGCCGGCAAAGGCCGTTTTGCCCAATTAGCTTTCTGCGAACCCTTTGGTAGTTCCAGGCCAAAGTACCGCTTGACCAGCGCAGCCAGACTGAATTCACGAATTCCGAGGAGACGAGCCGCGATCAACGTGTCGAAGATTTTATGCGCGACGAAATTCAAGCCGCGCCGCAGCATTCGCAGATCGTAATCAGACCCGTGCAAGACAATCTCCCGGGATTCAAGCGCCC
>Ga0066675_10000568_pt1 | contig 14584 bp, 7 predicted proteins | sample GraSoiAngelo_124_FD_62295 | JGI IMG/M metagenome (GOLD analysis project Ga0066675, IMG submission 62295) | Grasslands soil microbial communities from the Angelo Coastal Reserve, California, USA - 14_0927_05_20cm | ecosystem: Environmental > Terrestrial > Soil > Grasslands | place: USA... | reverse complement strand
TTCCACGAAGGCGCCGTAGGCGGTCATGTTGCGAATCTTGCCTTTCACCGTGCTGCCGATAGTGAACTTCTTCTCGATCTCATCCCACGGATTTGCCTCGAGCTGCCGCAGGCCCAGTGAAATTTTCTGTTCCTCTTTATTCACGCCGAGCACGACAGCTTCCACTTCCTGACCGACGCTGAGGATATCAGAGGGGCGCATGATCCGTTTCGTCCACGAAAGTTCGGAGACGTGAATGAGGCCTTCTACACCTTCTTCGATCTCAACAAAGGCGCCGTAGGGGACAAGATTGGTGATCTTGCCTCTGACGCGCTGACCTGCCGGGAAACGCTCCTCAATCTGGTCCCACGGATTCTTTTGAGTTTGCTTCAGCCCGAGCGAGACGCGCTCTTTTTCTTTGTTGATGTCGAGCACGACGACTTCCAACTGCTGCCCGACCTTCAATAGCTCGCTGGGATGTCCTAGCCGGCCCCAAGTCATATCGGTCACATGCAGCAACCCATCCATGCCATCGAGATCGATGAATGCGCCGAAGTCTGTGATATTTTTCACGGTGCCGGGCACGCGGTCGCCTACGTTCACGCCGTCCATGAATTTTTGGCGTTTTTCGCTGCGCTCCTGCTCGATTACTTCGCGCCGGCTGAGCACGACGTTTTTGCGGTCGTCATTAAGTTTGACGATTTTGAAATCGTAAGTGTTGCCAACGAATTGCTGCAAATCTTTTGGCGGAACGACGTCGATCTGAGAAGCCGGCAAAAACGCCTCAACGCCGATGTTGACCATGAGGCCGCCTTTGACCACCGATTTCACCTTGCCTTTGATCAGGCCGTCACCTTCGAAAACGCTGACGATTTTGTACCAATTTTGGCGATAAGCTGCTTTCTCTTTCGAGAGAACGACCATGCCTTCCTCATTTTCCAGTCGCTCTAGGAGCACGTCCACCTCGTCACCCACCTCCAGCGAATCGGCCTCCTCAAATTCTGTCAGCGGAATAACGCCCTCGGATTTGTATCCCACGTCGACTAGCACTTCGCGCGGGCGAACTTCCAAAATACGTCCCTTGACGATGCTTCCCTCCCGGAAGTCCGGCATCGGCTTCGACATCACGTCCTGCATTTGAATCATAAATAATAAGCCTCCTTCAGGCGCTGTAGCGGCGGTCTATGACCGCCGAAGATTTCCGCGTAGCTGCTATCGCGGAAGCGGGACGCCATAGTAGGCGTTTTTGTGCAGAAGGTCAACTGACATGCGTCGGCTTACCGCCGCGTGTCATCCTGAGCGAAGCGAAGGATATCACTTATCGGGGGTTGCGTCACGCCAGATGGTATGTGTGATCAATTCTGCTGTTGGGAGGTTCCTCGCTTCGCTCGGAATGACCACATTAAACATTGGGGCGTTCGGCGTTGAGCGTTCTGCGTTTCGCCCTTATGCTTCAGAACACTATGTCCATCGCCCGACTGCCGATCTTGCTGACGCTTCTGGCGGTTGCTTCACTGCGCGCCGAATCTCCGGCTGAACAAAAAGTCCTCAGCGCAATCAAGACGCCAGATCTCACCATCGTGCATCTTTGGGCGCCATGGTGCTCGAACTGCCAGGCTGAACTCAAAAGCGGCGGCTGGACCAAAATCATTAACGAAAATCCGAAAGTGAAATTTTGCTTCGTCTCCATTTGGAATGATGGCCAGGACGGGCGCGCGATGCTGAAAAAATTCGGCATCGCCGATCAGCCAAACGTGACAATCGTTGCGGACCCCGGCCCGCGTCGTGGCGAAAACAAGATCAAACAATTCGCTGGTTTGCCGCTGTCGTGGATCCCGACGACCTGGATTTACAAAGGCGGCGAGCTCCGTTACGCATTAAACTACGGCGAAGTTCGTTTCCCTGTGCTCCAACAATTTCTCGCGGACAGCGAGTCGGAGTGGTCGCACAAGGGCGAACCGCCTATCGAGTAAGCTTTTCATGAGTGACACGTCCGAAGCGCCGTCGATTGCGCAGAACAAGCCACCCGCGATTCTGTCGCTCATTGGCGACACGCCGCTGGTGGAGGTGACGCAATTCGACACGGGCCCGTGTCACCTTTTTCTTAAGCTTGAAAATCAAAACCCCGGCGGCTCGATCAAGGACCGGATCGCGCTCTCGATGATCGAAGCGGCGGAGGAGGAGGGGAAATTGCAGCCCGGTGGCACGGTCATAGAGGCCACTGCAGGCAATACTGGCCTGGGTCTGGCCCTCGTTGCCGGTGCCAAGGGCTATCGCGTTCTGCTGGTGATTCCGGATAAGATGTCGCAGGAAAAAATCTCGCACGTGAAAGCGCTCGGAGCCGAGGTGCGCATCACGCGATCTGATGTGACGCGAGGTCATCCGGAATATTACCAGGACGTGGCCGCGCGACTCGCGGAAGAAATTCCAGGTGCCTTTTACGTGAATCAGTTTGGTAATCCGGCGAATCCTTTGGCCCACGAGCGCACGACCGGCCCCGAAATCTGGGAGCAAATGCGGCACGATGTCGATGCCGTTGTTGTGGGAGTTGGTTCGGGCGGAACACTGACTGGTCTCGGGCGCTTTTTCAATCGTGTGAAGCCACGTCGCGGCATCGAAATGATTTTGGCCGACCCCACCGGCTCTGTTTTATATGAGTACGTCAAGACGGGAAAGCTGGTCGAATCGGGAAGCTGGGCAGTGGAAGGCATTGGCGAAGATTTCATTCCAGAAATCGCGGACATGTCATTGGTCACAGATGCATTTGAGATTGACGACGCAGAAAGTTTCGTGACCGTGCGCGACCTTTTGCACAAGGAAGGAATCTTCGGCGGCTCATCTACTGGCACGCTGGTCGCCGGCGCGCTGCGTTATTGCCGGCAGCAAACAAAACCAAAACGCGTGGTCACTCTCGTCCCCGACACCGGCAATAAATATCTCTCAAAAATGTACAACGATTTCTGGATGGCCGAGCAGGGATTCATTCACCGGCCGCCACACGGCGACCTGAGCGATTTGATTTCGCACCGATACGAAGCAGGTGAAGTGATCACGGTCGGGCCGGACGATTCGCTGCTCACGGCGTTTAAGCGAATGCGCGGCTCGGACGTCTCGCAGCTTCCGGTCGTCGATAAAAACGGACGCGCTATCGGCATCATCGACGAATCTGATCTCCTGGTGAGGGTGCACCGCGCCCCGTCGCACTTCAACGATCCGGTAGAAAAAGCGATGACCGACCGGTTAGAAACGCTGCCGTCGAATACGAAAATTAAAGACTTGCTGGATGTATTTGATCGCGGACGCGTCGCGATTGTCATGGATGACGATAAATTTCTGGGGCTGATTACGCGCACCGATTTGCTTTCCTATCTCCGGCTTCACATGCCGAAGTCGGCCACGCCGCCGGAACGAGAATTTGCTTAGTGTAGCGCATGCGTCCCGCTTGCGGCTAATTTCGGCGCGCAAGCCAGAGGCGTGCGCTACCTTATCCCATGAAAAAAGAACAGGGCTTCGCGACACGCGCCATTCACGCTGGCCAGGAGCCGGATCCCACTACCGGCGCGGTCATGACGCCGATTTACGCCACGTCGACCTACGTGCAGGAAAGCCCGGGAAAACACAAAGGCTACGATTACGCGCGCTCGATCAATCCAACGCGGCTCGCCTACGAAAAGTGCATTGCCGATTTGGAAAGCGGGATCCGAGGGTTCGCATTTGCATCCGGCCTGGCTGCGATGGCGACAGCGCTTGAGCTGCTCGACAGCGGCTCGCACGTCGTCGCCAGTGACGATCTTTACGGCGGCACGTTTCGATTGTTCGATCGGGTGCGGCGCCGCTCTGCGAACCTTGATTTCAGCTATGTCGATTTGACCGACCCGGAAGATCTCGAGCGCGCGATCAAACCAAACACGCGCATGGTTTGGATCGAAACGCCGAGCAATCCGCTTCTAAAACTGATAGATCTCGAAGCGATCACGAAAATCGCGCGCAAGCGGAAAATCATTTCCGTGTCCGACAACACATTTGCTACTCCGTGGACCCAGCGCCCGATCGAGACGGGCTTCGACATCGTCGTGCATTCCGCGACGAAGTATTTAAACGGGCATTCCGACCTCGTAGGCGGCGTTGTTGTCGTTGGCGAAAACAAGGAACTCGCTGATCAAATTGCATTCTTGCAAAATTCGGTCGGTGCGATTGCCGGCGCGTTCGACAGTTTTCTTGTTTTGCGCAGTTTGAAAACGCTGGCGCTCCGGATGGAGCGGCATTGTGCCAACGCGCTGGAAATTGCGCGCTGGCTCGAGGAACAGGGCGAGATCAAATCAGTCCATTATCCCGGCCTCAAATCGCATCCCCAGCACGATCTGGCCCGACAACAGATGCGCGGTTTCGGTGGCGTGGTCACGATCGTTTTGAAAACGGACCTCGCGGGAACGCGGCGTTTCCTTGAGAACACGCATTTGTTTGCGCTGGCGGAAAGCCTTGGCGGCGTGGAGAGCCTCATCAATCATCCCGCGCTCATGACACACGCCTCTGTCCCGAAGGAGCAACGTGAAAAGCTTGGCATTACTGATTCACTGGTTCGCCTGTCGGTTGGCGTCGAAGACGTTCGCGATTTAATCGACGATCTAAAGTTTGCCCTCGAAGCAATTTGATCGGAGGACAAGCATCTTGCTTATCTCGGCCGATGGGCGTCTTGCCCATTCGCAAAGAGCAGGCTAGAAGCCTGCTCGCCGAGATAACCAGGATGGTTATCTTCCATCCGCAATGTCTAACACCTTCGGCCAACTCTTTCGCGTGACCACTTTTGGCGAATCGCATGGCGGCGGTATCGGCGTGGTGATCGACGGCTGCCCGCCGCGGATCGACATTTCCGAAGCGGACATTCAACGAGAACTGGATCGCCGTCGTCCGGGTCAGAGCAAACTCACGACGCAGCGGAAAGAGGAAGACCGATGCGAGATTTTGTCGGGCGTTTTTGAAGGGAAAACGCTCGGCACTCCCCTGACGATGATGGTGCGCAACAAAGACGCTCGGCCCGAAGATTACAGAGAGATCGCCGGCAAATTCCGGCCGTCCCACGCCGATTACTCTTACCAGGCTAAATACGGAATCCGGAACTGGCAGGGCGGCGGTCGCGCGTCTGCGCGCGAAACGATTGGTCGGGTCGCGGCGGGCGCGATTGCCAAAAAAATATTATCAACGTTCTATCCGGATTTCGAGATCGTCGCCTACGTCACGCAAGTTCACGATATCGTCGCGAAGATTGATCGCTCCACTGTGAAGATGAAAGACGTGGAGAAAGACATTGTTCGCTGTCCGGACGCGATCGCCGCAAAAAAGATGATATCGCTGATAGAGCAAGTTCGCGATGAAGGCGACTCGGTTGGAGGCGTGATCGAGTGCGTTGCGCGTGGCCTTGCACCCGGATTGGGCGAGCCTGTTTTCGACAAGCTCGAAGCAGACCTGGCGAAAGCAATGCTGAGCATACCGGCTACCAAAGGCTTCGAGATCGGCTCCGGATTTGCGGCCACGCGGGTGCGCGGCTCGAAGCATAATGACGAATTTGAAATGCGCGGCGGAAAAATCCGGACACGGACAAACAATTCCGGCGGCGTGCAAGGTGGGATCAGCAACGGCGAAGAGATTTATTTCTGCGTCGCGTTTAAGCCGCCCGCTACGATCGCGCTTCAGCAGAAAACCGTCACGACTTCAAAGCAGCAAAGTGAGCTCGCAGCCCGCGGACGGCATGATCCGTGCGTTCTCCCGCGAGCAGTGCCAATCGTGGAAGCAATGGCCGCGCTCGTCCTTTGCGATCACGCGCTGCGGCAAAGGGCGATTGCGATTATGGACAGTTGAAGCGTTGAAGCGTTGAAAGGAGAGTGCATTGTTTGTCATTCCGAGCGGAGTCGAGGAATCCCGTGGCGGAAGCTTAACGTGATTCAGCGGGACCCTTCGACTCCGCGGCGCTCCGCTCAGGGTGACGTTGTTTAGCGACCGCTTTAACGCTTCAACGCTTCAACGAATATTTAAGCAGCATGAATTACATCGCCACCATTGGCCTGGAAGCGCACGTCCAGCTCAAGACGCGCTCAAAGATGTTCTGCGCTTGTCCAGTTGAGTTTGGCGCCGAACCAAATTCGCACACTTGCCCGATTTGCCTGGGTCTGCCTGGCGCATTGCCGGTGATGAATCAGGAGGCGTTGCGCCTGACGGTGCTAACGGGGCTCATGCTGGGATGCGATATCGCGCCAATCTCCAAATTCGACCGCAAAAACTATTTCTATCCGGATATGCCGAAGAATTATCAGATTTCGCAGTACGACATGCCGCTTTGCACCAATGGCAGCTTGCCGTTGCACGACCTGGCCTATCCGAAAGATGCGCAGAGAAATATCGCAACACCAAACAAGGAAGTGCATCTGGTGCGGATCCATCTCGAAGAGGACGTGGCGAAAAGTTTCCATTTCGAGAACAGCACAGGGATTGATTTCAATCGGGCCGGCACGCCGTTGATGGAAATTGTGACGCAACCGGAACTCAATTCGCCCGAAGAGGCGTTCGCATTTCTAACGGCGCTGAAACAAATCTTGATCTACGGCGACGTAAGCGACGCCGATATGGAAAAGGGACAGCTCCGCTGCGATTGCAATGTTTCCGTGCGGCCTGAAAAACAAAGCGAACTCGGAGCAAAAATCGAGATCAAAAATATGAACTCGATCAGTGGCGTGCGGCGCGCACTTACCTACGAGATTCAGCGCCAAATCAGCTTGCTGGACAGCGGCGAGCAACTGGAGCAAGAGACGCGCGGCTGGGACGATGCGACGGGCGAAACCTTTCTCATGCGCACAAAAGAGTTCGCACACGACTACCGCTATTTTCCGGATCCCGATCTGGTACCGGTGCGAACTGACGTTTTAGTAGCCGATGTGCGGGAGCGCGTTCCCGAGTTACCAAAAGCGAAACGCGCTCGCTTCGTCGAGGAGTATCAAGTCAGTCCCTACGATGCCGGCGTGCTGGCGAACGATCTAGAACTGGCAAGCTATTTTGAGAGGGCTGCTAAAGGCGCAAAGAAACCGAAGAATGTCGCAAACTGGATCCTGAACGATTTGCAGAACGCCCTCAGCGCCGCTGGCAAGACCATTCACGATTGTCCGATTCCACCCGAGGCGCTTGATGAATTGGTCAACTTAATAGACAGCGGAAAAATTAGCGGCAAGCAGGGCAAGGAAGTTTTCGCGGAAATGTTTGCAACCGGATGGAGCGCAGCCGCGATTGTGAAGGAGAAAGGGATCGAGCAACTAAGCGATGTTGCCATGATCGAAGCGCTCTGCGACGAAGTGATTGCGGCAAATCCCAAGCCAGTTGCAGATTTCAAAATCGGTAATACTGCGTCGCTGAATTTTCTCAAGGGACAGGTGATCAAATGCTCGAAAGGAAAAGCTAATCCGCAGATCGTCGGCGAAATATTGGAGCGGAAGCTGAGGGCATAAAGAAAACGTCCAACGCTCAACGCCCAACGTCGAACGTCTAAGTGAGCCCGCGCTGTCATCCCGAGCATAGCGAGGGACCCCGCATAGGCTGCGAGGAAGTGCTCTTGTCAATCGTGTGTCCCAAGCAGTAGGTGCGAGATCCTTCGCTTCACTCAGATGACAAGTGCCTGGCGGGCGATGAAATTGTAGCCGTGAAAATCCTGATTGCCCCAGATAAATTTAAAGGCTCGCTCAATGCGCGCGAGGTCGCGGAGAATATCGCGAAAGGACTGCGCGATGGGACGCGGGACGTCGAGATCGAAATTGTGCCGATGGCAGACGGCGGCGAAGGGACGGCGGAAGCAATTTGCGATGCACGCGGTGGGTCCTGGTTGCAATGCAAAGCACACGATCCGTTTGGCCGTGAGATCGATGCGCGTTACGGCTGCATTGAATCCGGAAAAATTGCAGTGATGGAAATGAGCGAAGCCGCAGGCATGCGCCGCATCTCCGAGGATCAACGCGATCCGGTTCGCGCGACCACATTCGGCGTGGGCGAAATGATTTTAGATGCGACAAAGCGCGCCGCGAACGAAATCATCATTGGCCTAGGCGGCAGCGCAACGAACGACGGCGGATTCGGGATGGCGCGCGCTCTCGGTTTTCGATTCGATTACGAGCACGAGCACGAGCACGAGCATGAGAAGATGTGCGTTACAGATTTGCTTAAGCTTAAGGGAATCGAGAAGCCGAAAGATTTGAAGTTGCCGAAGATTATCGCAGCAGTCGATGTGAAAAATCCATTGCTCGGGAAGAGTGGCGCGACCCGAGTGTTTGGGCCGCAAAAAGGCGCAAGTCAGAATGAGCTGAAGATTTTGGAACGTGCGCTGAGCAGACTTGCCGACGTTGTTGCCAAAGAATTCGGTTTTGATCATCGCGATGAACCCGGTGCCGGCGCGGCAGGCGGACTCGGGTTCGGTCTGATGAGTTTTTGCGGCGCGAAAGTTCGGCCGGGCTTCGATGTTGTCGCAGAAGCAGTCGGGCTCGAATCGAAAATCAAAGATGCTGATATTGTGATTACAGGCGAGGGAAGCCTGGATCGGCAGACGCTCGAAGGAAAAACACCAGCCGGCGTGGCGCGGCTGGCGCGAAAACTCGGCAAACCCGTTTTCGCAATTGTGGGCCGCGCAACGAAAGATCGAGAAGTGCGCGAGATGTTCGACGGCGTTTACGAGAACGCGCGGCCCGGAATGAGTGAGCAAGAAAACATGAGCCACGCAGCGGAACTGTTGCGGGAGAACGCGCGCGAACTGGGCAAGACTCTCTCTTAATCAGTTCTTGCGTCCGCCGACCAAGAGGGTGCGCTCCACGTAATGCAGATCGTCAGGATCGTAATAGCTCGCGTACCAGGGCATATCTTCGTTCGTATGTAAGTCCACCTCTTTCGGATTTTGCTTACGATCGCGAAAAGCAAAATGATCAACGAGACGAATGGCTTCGATGGCGAAAGCCGTTACCGCGTCTGGATCGCGAATCTCGATCAAGTTGTCGCCGTTCCTTTGCTCGGGAGTGAAGGCGAGATTGCTTGAGCCACAGTAAACGACCGGGTCCTTGCCTCTGAAATCCACAACAACAAATTTGTGGTGGATCGCGATGCCAGGTATCGGCGCTTCTTTGTTGAACGGCGGAGGAAGAATGTGTGTACCACCCTTCCCGGCAACCCTCACACCACGCTTGGAGTGCGGCTTGTAAAGCGTGACGGTTTTAGTTGTATCCGTGATCCCGTAGGAGAAAATGTCCTCCTTGTCGTCTCGAACTGCTTTTATCGCTTTCAAAATCGCACTTGCGCTATCGTCCTTCATGACTGCGAAAAGCACGTCCGTCTGCGCGTGATCGATCCGATTGGAGATGACAGCAAAAAACTCTGTGGCTGCCTCTTTAGTGTGAGGCGAGAAACGAACTGTCATCTCCGGAATTTTACTCTCGTTAAAATCTCGGCCTTCTTGAATTGCGAAGCTAGTGCCGGGGAAATTCTTCATCTTGTCAGCGCCAAACGAAGCGTCAAACACCTGGGCGTACAGAGCGGCGATATTTCCGTTGTTGAAGATGATAACGTGATTGGCGTTGATATAGAACCCGTTCGTAGAAAAATTCGTTGAACCCGTGAGGACTTTTATCGGCTCGTTGGTCGCCTTCGTTTTTTGGATGAAGACCTTCGAATGAGCCAGGCTTCGGAAGTGTCCGCGAAGAATTGCGCTAGGGGCTTTCGCTTTTTCGTTAAAGAGTGCGCCGAACTTGTCTTCAAACGCGTTGGTCCCAACATGAGTCTTTGAATTGTCGAGCAGAACACGCAACCGTCCGTCTTCAGCGAGTTGAATCAGTTTGTCGCAAACGACCGGTTCATCGAGGTCGAACGCAAAAACATCCAGCGCCAGTGTGTTATCGGACAAGGTTTCATCCAGGAATTCCATGATCCGCGCTCGCGCCTGCCAACCAAGCCAGATGTGCTGATCTTCAAACGTGTAATCCTCCAACACATCCTGCCCGTTCTTCTTTCGCTTCACCGAGCCGGATTTGGCTTTGATGTCAAAAATCAAATCGGTTTTGTTAGGACGCACCTTGCTATTATTTCCGAAATGATTCGTGTAGGCCTGTGACTCGACGAAGCCGCGTGTAAAGCCAATTTGAAAATCGTCCGATTTGTAGGGACCGACATCAATGCTCACGGTAAGAGTCAGGGAACGATCTAGTGGCTGGAGAATCTCGTCCACCATGTAGCGCGGTGTGACTTCGTACTTGTACGTGCCGTAGAATGGCTCTTGAATCTGATGAAATGTCGCCGGCACGTGCACCCAGCGAAACTTCTGGATCGGCGAAAAGAAAGTGCTGTGGGCTGCCTCAAGCTTGATGTTGTTCTTTTTTAGGATAGCTGCCGAATACGTCAGAAGATTGGTCAAGTAATACGGCTTTCTGATCCCAGGTGTGACGCGGACGCTGAAACCCGTGAGATTCTTCGTCTTCGATTCATCGAGGTCGAATGCTAGCAACGTCATCGCATCGCCTCGATAGGCGCGGACGCTTACCCCATTCCTTGAGTTAGGCGCTTCCATTGTCTTTCTCCTCAGATTTGGATCGGACGCCAGAAAGATTTTTCCGTGCTCGTATTTATCTCAATAAAATTCGCGGTACTCCTTCGCTGTTTCAACGTAGCTCCACGCCCATCGAGCAATGTCTTTTTGCTCATCGAGTGTTAGTTCCCGGCGAACTTTAGCGGGCGACCCGAGCACCAACGAACCGGGCGGGATCTTCATTCCCATAGTCACCAGCGCGTTTGCGCCAATGATGGAGCGCGCGCCTACCTCGACATCGTCAAGGATAATGGCGCCCATGCCAACGAGCACTTCGTTGTCGATCTTGCACGCGTGGACGACGGCGTTGTGCCCGACGGTAACCAGCTCGCCCATGGTTGTCGGGTAGCCCGTATCGACATGAACAACGGCATTATCCTGAATATTTGAGCGCGGACCGATGATGATGCGGTTGATGTCGCCGCGGAGCACCGCCCCGTACCACACGCTGGACTCTTCTTCCAGAACCACGTCACCGAGTACCGTGGCGTCTGGGACGACCCATGCGCTCGAATGAATTGTAGGACCTTTTTTCAAACGCGCAGCGATGCCGGCGTGTCCAGTCAGCAGTGTATCTGGCTCGATATGCATTCGGCTATGTTGAACAACGAACTCCGCCCTGTCATGTCGAGCGAAGTCGAGACATCTCCTTATATTTGACGATGAGAGATTCCTCCACTTCGGTCGGAATGACAAACAGCGAGTGAGAGAATCGGATTTTATTATTCCTGCGTCTGGGCGATTATACGCATCGCATGCCTGAGTTTCCTCCAGAAGAAGTCACGCCATTCGTTTTTTCCGATCCCACTGGTAAACGCTGGCCACGTCTGCGCCTGATTCTGCTTATCGGCGGCGTGCTGTTTTTTCTGGGGACGGTGCTGTTTGTTCAAACGCTTTTTGTCACGCCGCACATGAACGTGCCGTTTTCCCTGCGGCAGTTGAAGGGCCAACTCAAAGCGTTGCAAAAGAAAAATCCGGCCGGCCAGTTATCTCCAGCTTCGCTCTTGTGGCAGAAATTTAGCGCGGCCCGACAAGCGGCAAAAAACCTTGCCGGCCCAGCGCCGACTACTTCGCCTCGGCCTCGCAAGAAATCGCCCGACAACGAAGTGCGACTTGCATTTTACACTAACGGAGACCCGTACAGCTACGCCTCGCTTCAGGAACACGCGGCGCAGATTACCCATCTTTGCCCAGAATGGATGACCGTGATCAATGGCATGGGCGATTTGCACATCGATGGGGACACCCGGCTATTGAAACTTGCCGCGGCCAAGGGGATCGCCCTCATGCCACTGCTGACTAACCTCGTCGGCGACGCCTGGCAGCCGGAAGCCGTCGAGAATCTGGCACACGGGCCACCGAGACGGCAGGATGGGTTCATTCAAAGTGTGCTTTCGGTTTTGCGCAGCGCGAAAGCTGCCGGCGTGGTGATCGATTGGCAGCAAATCGACCCGGCTTACAAAAAGGACGTCACTAAATTTATCGACAAGTTCGCCGACGCTTTGCACGACGATAAAAAGGAGCTGTGGTTATGCGTTCAGCCCGGCCAGGAGCTGGACTACCTCGATCTCGATGCACTTTCTGATAACGTCGATCGGTTCGTGGCGATGCTCTTTGACGAAACCTCCGACACCGATCCGCCGGGACCGCTGGCGTCTCGGTCGTGGTTTGAAGGCTGGATACGCGTTCTGCTGCAAGATTCCGACACCAAACAATGGATCATTGCAATCGGCAGCTATGGATATGACTGGACGATTGGTGGGAAGAAAGCGGAGCTGATCAGTTTTTCAGAAGCAATGAGCCGCGCCAATGATGCGGAGATTGATAGTGCAGAAGTGGAGGGGCCGAGTTTCAGCCCGTATTTTTATTTTCAGGATGAAGACAAGGAGCACGCCGTCTGGTTTCTGGATGCCGTGACATTCCTCAACCAACTGCGCGAGGTGCGCGACCAAAAAGCGGGCGGCTTCGCGGTTTACCGGCTCGGCAGTGAAGACCCCGCAATCTGGGATGCGTTGAGCGTCCCGCGGGATTTCAAGTTAGATAATCAGACGCGACAGGCTCTCGAGCTGATAAAATCGACGGACACCATAACCGATGTCGGTGACGGCGAGATCGTAACTGTCGATGAAGATCGCAGAGACGGTACGCGAAAGCTCACTGTGGACGCGGACGGTTATCTCACAGCGAAATACGTGACGTTCGCGCAATTCCCCACTCTGTATCACCAAGGCCTTGGCGGCGAGCACCAGGTCGCAATCACTTTTGACGACGGCCCTGATCCGCGATGGACGCCAAAGGTCCTGGATATTCTTAAAGCCGCGAACGTGAAAGCGGCCTTTTTCCTCGTGGGCGTAAACGCGGAGCGTTACCCGGGGCTCGTTCGTCGCATTGTCAACGAAGGACACGAGATTGGGAACCACACCTATTATCATCCGAACCTCGCGCTCTGCTGGCCGGAGCACATCCGGCTTGAGCTGAACGCAACCCAGCTATTGCTCGAAACGATAACAGGTCGCGCGACCACGTTGTTTCGCCCCCCTTACGCGGCGGATACTGGCCCGACGCAACTTAGCGAACTGGCGCCATTGAAAATCGCGGAAGACCTCAATTATCTCGTGGTCCTGGAGAATATCGACCCGCAGGATTGGGCAAAGCCCGGGGCGGATATCATCCTGCAGCGGATCAAACAACAGAGACACGATGGCAGTGTGATCTTGCTGCACGATGCGGGTGGCGATCGCTCCCAGACAGTGGAAGCGCTTCCGCTCATTTTGGAGTGGTTGCACACTCGCGGCGACACCGTGGTGCCTTTAAGCACGCTGCTGGGCACGACGCGCGATGCGGTGATGCCGCCCTTGCAACGCAACACGCAATCACTCACCCGTCTGGTCAGCAGCACCGGATTTCGCGTTTACCACAGCATCGAACAATTTCTCTGGGCATTCATGATCGTGGCGACGGCCCTGGTGGTCATTCGCACGCTGGTTGTCGTTTGGCTCGCGTATCAGTTTCGGCGCGGACCGAAAACAGATTTTGCCGAGCCGATCAGTGTCGTAGTGGCCGCGTACAACGAAGAAAAAGTCATCGTGGAGACTTTGCGCACGCTGCTTGCCACAGACTACAAAGGCGAAATCGAAGTCGTCGTCGTGGACGACGGCTCGCGAGATCACACCGCTGCGGAAGTTGAGCGTGTCGCATCTAGTGAAGCGCGCGTTCGTTTGTTGCGACAGGAAAATCATGGGAAAGCCCGCGCGCTGCAACGCGGTCTGGCGGCCGCGCGCAATGGCATCGTTGTTTTCATTGACGCTGATACGCAATGTCAGCGCGATACGCTGCCGCGCTTGCTTGAGCCTTTGGCCGATGCGCGCATTGGCGCGGTGTCGGGTCATGCGAAGGTCGGAAATCTGCGCACGTTCATCGCGCGTTGCCAGGCTCTGGAATACACGTGCGGTTTTAATCTCGACCGGCGCGCTTACAACCGCTGGCAATGCATCACCGTCGTGCCGGGAGCGATCAGCGCCGTCCGGAAGGAAGCAATCGACGAAGCGGGCGGGCTAAGTCTGCAAACTCTCGCTGAAGACACCGATCTCACGCTCTCGTTACACAGACGCGGCCAGCGCATCGTTTACGTGCCTGACGCAATCGCGTGGACGGAAGCGCCTGAAACCGTGCGCACACTGGCGCGACAACGTTCTCGCTGGGCTTACGGCACGCTCCAATGCCTGTGGAAACACCGCGACATGGTATTCAACTGGAACTATCGCGCGCTCGGCTGGTTTAGTTTGCCGAACGTCTGGTTTTTTCAAATCATTCTCGTGGCCGTTACGCCCATGGTGGATTTGTTCCTGATCGCGTCGCTACCGTTTGGCGCGTGGAACGCGGTGCTGCCATTCATTATTATTTTCCTGGCGATGGACGTCATCCTCGCCACGCTCGCCTGCCTGCTCGAGCGCGAGCCAATCGTGCGTGCCTGGCGCGTTTTGCCGATGCGATTGATTTACCGCCCCA
>Ga0066675_10000560_pt1 | contig 14656 bp, 14 predicted proteins | sample GraSoiAngelo_124_FD_62295 | JGI IMG/M metagenome (GOLD analysis project Ga0066675, IMG submission 62295) | Grasslands soil microbial communities from the Angelo Coastal Reserve, California, USA - 14_0927_05_20cm | ecosystem: Environmental > Terrestrial > Soil > Grasslands | place: USA... | reverse complement strand
CTCGTGACGTGGAAAGGTTCTGAGAGTTCTTGCAGGCTATCGGGAATTCGTAACCGCGAACACGCCCACACAGCCGTGCAGACACGAGTGGTCGCCGGCGTCCGGACGTAATGGTACAAAGATATGACTAGTGCGCTCATCGACCGCGACTGAGTGCGCCAATACGCCAGTACGCGCTAGTAAAATAGGCCTTCCCGGCACAGCACTATCGAGTGCTGCGAGCATTGGACCGCCCGGGTTTGCATATGCGGAAACGTAGAACCGCTTGTCACGAGGATTAAAAGCGAGCTGGTCCGATGCCACAATCGTGGGGAACGAGGCTATTTTCTCTCCCGTGCGCATGTCCAACATCAACGCACCTGAAGGCGGCTTGCCCGGTGGCTTGTTTGATTGGTCACGGCAGCCAAGCAACAAGTGCTCATCCGAACCGAGTGCTGCTCCATTGGGATGACATCCTTTTACCCGAATTGTTTTCACTAACTTCCTGATGACAGGATCTATGATCGCAACGCCGCCCTCAGCGTGATCTACATCGGGGATAGCCAGATAAATCAACCCGGTGTCAGGCGACCATACTGGCTGTTCCAAGCCGTCAGTAGCGTTCGGGAACGATAGCTTCGCCAGTACCGCATGGCCAGGCTTAGTCGAAATAAACGTGACAAACGGCGTTGACTCATCGGGGTTATCAACGAGGAGGACCTGATCACGCTTGTCATAGCACATCTCGTCAGTCCTTGCTTTTCCGTGGGTCGAAATCGTATCGACCAAGCGACGCGCGCCCAGGTCAACAACCTTAACCACACTCTCGGCATCTGCGACCCAAGCCTCCATTCCGTTCAGCCCGGCCACAGTCACAACACCTGATGGGCCGTTGTGCGACCATCCTGGTGGATGGTCGCCAGCGAACCCAGGGACGCTGAAGAGAAACGTCCCCGTGCTGGCCTGGAACACATCGAGAGATTTGTTGGAAACGTTGGTCAACAGATACCGATCGATGTCAGGATCGGCAAAGGTAATGTCGAATGCCAGGAAGGGACTGGACGCCGACGCACTAGGAATTGCAATAGTGCCGATCCGGGACAGCGCCTCGGCAGCGTCAGCGGCGGGCAGCGGGGCGGCGAGCAGCAGAGTGTATGCGGCAGAGACAAGCAGTTCGGAAGACCTGCCGCGTTTCGCCTGCGAGGACATTGAGTCGGTCGCGAAGCCGTTTTCCCTTGCGCAACTGAGCATTTGCGTGCTCCCGCGATCCTCAACAGTCAATCTAAACCCATCAGCCGCGTAAAACCGAGCTGTCGGATTTGACAGTGCCTGAAAGTTCCGGTCCAGCAGCGGATTCGCTGAGCGTTCGAACTTTCACCCCGGGGGGTGAGAGTTGGAGATGTTGGAAAGTTCGGTGTTGAAATAGAAAGACGGTCTCTCTTTCGCGGAACGGCACCGCGGCGCTTTGAGCACTCGGGAGCCCGCCGGGACGTGCACATCATCCGCTTGGAAAGCGTTGGATGTCGCCATGCGACTTGTTGGCCACGAGCGTAAGTGCCGCCCCTGCCACCACCAAACACGGCATCATTGTGAGAAATACGCCGCTAGGGCCGTAGCCTGAGCCCAGCATAATGCCTACCATTGCAGGACCACTAATACTGCCAAGACGACCAAACGCAACGGACGCGCCGACCCCGGTTCCGCGCCCCGTTGGAGGATACTGATGAGGAATCATGGCATATAGCAGAAGCTGGCCACCGGTTACAAAGAACCCGCATGTCGTCCCAGCGATTGCAGTCGGCAGGAAGCCAGACACGCGGGCCAAGCTCATCAGCAAAACTGCCATGCCAACGTACGTGATTCCGATAATGAGCCAAGGTCGGGATACGTCGTACGTTCGAGAGACGAGCACGCTACCTGTCGCCGCTCCAAGGTTCTCCAGCGCGGCGAGATTCGCTGCTTCAAATGGGGAAAATCCGCGCGCTACCATCAGGGATGGAAACCATCCAACTAGGATCCAAATCGCTGCCGAGGTGAAATACGCGGCTGTCCATAACAAGAGCGTGCGAGCAGCTCGCCGCTCAGCAAATAGAACCGAGAAGAAGCTGGCTGGTGCTCGCTCCACTCCCGGGTCTGCCAATGCCGCGGATGGAGCGGTTTCTGGAAGCAGAGCAGCAAGAACAAGGGCCAATAGCAATGGTCCCACTCCGCATACGGCAAAAATCGCTCTCCAGCCAAGCCCGACGCCGGCGGTGAGGAACCCCAATAAGCTGGCGCCGAGGGGAACGCCGCAGAACATTTTTCCGACTCTTCCTGCCTTACGGCTATTGCCGGAAACTTCCGAAGCAATTGCAATCAATGTCGGCAGTAATCCGCCGAGACCCAGACCTGTTATTGTGCGAAGGACGTATAGCTGCGCCAGACTTCCCACTACAATTGTTGCTAACGACGAAAGGCCCAGCACGACCATCGCCGCGATTAATACACTCTTGCGGCCGATTCGATCTGACAGTCTTCCCCCCGCTGTGGCGCCGACCAACAGCCCTAAGGTTGTCAGGCTCAATGCCAAGCCCAATTGGGTCGGCCGTATCTGAAGTACCAGTCCTAACGTCGGAGCTGCGAGACCCAAACTAACAGCATCAGCGCCCTCGAAAAGTGCAGCTGCAAAACACAGCGATAAGACCAGCACTACTTGATCGGGCTTCCTTTGTCCGGACACGTCAGAGCGCCCCTGCGGAATACGGGTCAATGCCGCATTACCCCAGCTACTGATTTTCCGAGTTGCAGCGTTCCACTCAGACCTCATAGTGCATGCCACTTACTTGTGCGAGAAGGTCCAACGATGCGCCTCTAAGTCGATGGGCTGTATAGCTCCGATCACCGTAAAATTGGTTTTCGGGTTCACTGAAAATGACTGCGCCAAACCGCCTAGCGTTCTCACAATGTGCGTCACCAAGACCGCCCGTCCGAGGTCGCAACAGGAGGTCGCACGCTTTAGGGTTGTTGTTTCACTTCTTTGCTTAGCGACTGCGACCCATTCACAAGCCTATTTAGGTACCTCTGCCGGTTTGTCGATATGCCGCCAGCTGGACTGGACAACAGCCTGGGTGTCTAGGTACTCGCGAAGTGAGCTTATCTTCCCATTCCGAATGTGAAAGAGCCCAAAAAAGAAGTTCTCGTAGTCCGCGCTACTGACAACCTTGCGCCGAGATGTCCACTCGGCGGCCACATAGTCACCTTCGGCGATCACCTTTCCAATCCTCAGGGTTAATGTTCCGGGCATCGTTCGTTTGCGAGCAGGCCGGAAACGTCGCTCCATCGCGGCCTCGCGCCCAACAACTGTTCCAGATATCGCAGTGTTGCCCGCGATCCAAAAGTCTACATCGTCAGCCAACAGTGCGCCGGCTTTTTCCATGTCGTCCCACTGCCCGGTGCCCATCAACTCCAAGAACCGTATTACGACATCCTTCGGCGTGAGTGCGCTGTCCATATCTATTGCCAACGGCCGATACGCTTAGCTTTTTGTTGCAGCCAAAGTGAGCTCGTCCGCGTATCGAGCTTTACAGGCGCTCCACGGGGCAGTACCTGTCTGGTCCAAGCGCGTAGGGCGATGTCGGACGGTGGTAGACTTCTACTGCGTTAGCGACCTCCACTAACGCGTACGTCAGATACAGAAGTCGAAGGTCGGGGGGCTGCAATTCTTCGAATTTGCGCGAGTCTAGGTAATCCAGCGCTTCCTCAACGCGACCAACCATGGTGTCATAAAAACGGCGAATTTCGTCCATGCTGCTGGACCACCGCTTGCGCATTCGTGCGGGTTCATCCGCTATGGCCCAGTCACTTACGAACTGGTTTAGGCCATCGAAGCCCGTCGGAAGAAGAGGATCGTTGTTGCTGGCCATGGTGTGTACACCCGAGAATTTAAGGGTCATTTCCCCGCTGTTTGAGATCTAGCTTCGTCCGCCGTGTAGGACTGAACCACACTGTTAAAATGTTGAACTGCGATTTCTTCATCCTGTAAGACGAGTCTTTTTATGACGCCGGATTTCAAAGCCAGTTGCTGTTGTTCGGTGACCCTCCCATCCTCCATCAAGTTCTCGCGGCTGGCGTAACGGGCGTAATACTGGAAGAAATGTTCGGTTGCGTTTCTAGGTTTGGAAAAACACATGCGAGTTTCCCAAAGAACGGTATCAGGTGTCAGAGGCCAAAATTGATAGGCGTACCAGCCGCCCATAACTAGGTTAAGCTGGAAATTAGGGAATATATTTCTAATTAGAAACCTTCCAAGTGCCGCGGTTCCATCAGGTTGGCTGCCGCCGGGTGCGCTGTCAGACAGCTGTGCCAAAGTTTTTTTGTAGCGGGAGAACGCAAAATCAGCAACCTTAGTCGGTGTTGCTGCCTGATTTACAAAAAGTGAGAGCAGTCGATGCTTGCCGAGTAATTTCACAAAGTCGAGGTGGCTATATGGATTGTCAGTCGAACAAAAGCGCCGCAGTCCTGCGGCATGCAGTGTTCGTACGTGAAATCCCTCTAAGAAGCTGGAGATCAGCAGCTTCCAGTTGCAATTGAGGACCGCTCTGTAGCTATATTGATAATTTTGCTCGTGAAAGGGATACCCTGACAGGCCCTCAGTAATAGCTCCGAGGTATTCCTTTAAGGCCTCAGTGGGGTTTGGTGACAGATGCACGAATATGAAGCCTTCCCAGATGTCGGTCACGACAGGTCTCAAACCCATCCTGTCCTTGTCGAGATCGTAAAAGTTAGCTTCGTCCGGCACGAATCTCAGATGTCCCTCAAGGTCGTACGTGAAGCCGTGGTAGGGACACTTGAACGCCGCGGTATGTCCACGAAAGCCTGATTCCCAACAAAGTTGACTTCCGCGATGGGAACAGACGTTATGAAAAGCACGTATTACCCGGTCTCTGCCGCGGACCACAATAAGCGAGGCATTGGCCGGAGGAATTGCTTTGGTGAAATAGTCGCCGGACTCAGGAATGTGCTCCGCGCGGCCTACCATCAGCCAAACGCGCGGCCAGAGGCGTTGACGCTCCCGAGCGAATTGGTCCTCGGAGGTAAACGGTTCGACTGGGATGCCCGGGTCACCTAACTCGGGGTATTTTTTGAACCACCTTTTAGTTCCGAGATACGAATCGTCCTCGACCACCGGTACGGTTGACATCCTCAAGTCCTCTAGTAGTGAGCGCGGCGGCTCTGAGGGAGCCGAATCCACGCCACTCCGGAATTTGGCCACCGCGCAACTCAACCCGCCAATTGAAATTACTTCGGTAGGCTATTCCCAAACGGAATATGCTGGTGGAGATCGCTTATTGGCATACCTTCAATGATCGCGCCTTGCGCTTGCAATTGCGCTACGGAGCGCAGCGTCGCAACAAAGTGTTCGACTGCGGGGACTGAGGGTGCATTCCGGCGTGACGTGATGCCGATTGGGCACTCGGTCGCTGGCAATGGGATCTGCAAGATTGCAATCTCGTTTATCTGCGCAGCGTGCGACGCCACTTGCCGCGGCCAGACATTGAGATAATCGGTTATGCGTAGGAGCGTTTGATTGATTGGTAAACACACTGACTCCACCGCTGGCACCGGTGGATCAACGTTCTCTTCCCGAAAGGCTTTATCTATTTGGCTGCGAAGCGTCGTCGCTTGGGGCGGCAGGATCCACTCCCAATTGACTAGGTCACCCAATCTTAAGCCCCGTCTACCAACCAGAGGATGCTGGGTACGGACGACAATGCAAGCAGCATCGACAAACAGAACCTCTTGGTGAAGATCTCCAAAGTCTGTCGAGAATGGTAAACGCCCAACCAGAAGGTCCACATCGCCCCGACGCAAGGACGGGATCAGGAGGTCATTGGTTCCTTCGACTACCGTTACGACCAGTTTCCTGCACTTCTCACGCAACAGAGCAATAGCCGTTGGCAGGAGAACTGCCGATGCGGCAAGCAGTGTTCCAACAACGATCCGACCACCAGTTCCTTCTCGAAGGTCGTTGATTTCTCGTACCGCGTTTCGAAGCTGAGACAAGACCAGGCGTGCACGCGCAACCAGTGCATCTCCATAAATTGTTGGCACCATCCCGCTACTTGTGCGGGTGAATAGTGGCACGCCCAGCTGATGTTCCGCAGCCTGTAAGGCCTTGGTAACCGCTGGTTGGGTCATGTTCAGCCTTTTTGCGGCCCCTACTAGGCACCTTTCCTCCACGATGGCGACGAGGAGACGCAAATGACTGGCACTCAGGTGGGTATCAATTAGATAGTTATCCATGGGCACCTTCCTCACGCCGCCACGCTGCCCGACCCCCGGACACACCTTGGGCACGCCTTGGATGTGCGCGCGAGTTTCAGGCTACTCCTTTGTCGAGTCGACGCGAACGGGTCCGAGAGATTTTGAAACATCGACCAGCCCGCCTGCAGGTAAGTCACTGACAAATATAGAAAATAATGCGAGAGCCTGCCCAAGCGTCATGGGTATCCCACCCGGTGGCCTTCCCCTCCGACCCTAGAGATCAAGCACTAGGCGAGCTGTAAGCGATCGCGAACAGCAGACGGTCATTGTCACTGGTTGCGACGGGTCGTGCGGCAAGATCGAATCCCTGTGATCAGGGATGCCCGCGAGCACCTTTGTCTCACATGAGCCGCACATTCCTTGCCGGCACGAGTTCGGCACTTCCACGCCGTTATCTTCGAGAACTTCGAGAATTGTCCTTCCAGGCGGAATGGAAAACTCTCTTCCACTTCTGGCCAGTACGACAAGGAAATCACTGTCCACTGTACTCATTCCTGCGGGCGCCCAGGGTTCTCCTACCACTGCGTGTCATGCGAGAGATTCTTCACAATCATGTAGTGCGATAGCCCCTCCGCGCCACCCTCGCGGCCATAGCCGCTGTCCTTCACGCCACCGAACGGCGTTTCAGCCACGGAAGCTTCGAGCGTATTGATCGAAAGGTTTCCAGCCTGGACCTCCCGGAACAGGATGTCGATATTTCGGGCGGAATGGGTGAATGCGTAAGCGGCGAGGCCGAAGGGGAGCGCGTTGGCCTCCTTGATGCCTTCGTCGAGCGAGTGGATTGGGTTGATTATCGCAACTGGTCCAAAGGGCTCCTCGCGCATGATGCGGGCCGTTTGCGGCACCTCGACGAGAACCGTCATCGGATAAAAGTATCCACGCCGCGCGACGCGTCGTCCGCCTGCCGCTACATGAGCACCATGCCGCTTCGCGTCTTCGACCAGTCCCTCAATGGCGGCAAGCCGGCGGTGATTGGCGACGGGACCCATTTGCGTCTCCGGATCGAGGCCATCGCCGATTACGACCTTCTCCGCTGTTTCCACAAAAGCGCGTACGAAGGAGTCGAAAAGCCTCTCGTGCACGTAGAACCGTGTCGGAGAGGTGCACACCTGGCCGGCATTCCGCGCCTTGCGAAGAGCACAATCACGGGCGGACCGGACTGGATCGACGTCGTCGCACACGATCACGGGCGCGTGACCCCCGAGCTCCATCAATACGGGCTTCATGTTCCGGGCTGCGAGCTCTGAGAGATGCTTGCCGACGGCCGTCGACCCCGTGAACGCGACGAGCCGAATGCGATTATCGGCAATCAGGTGACCGGAGATCTTATCGGGTACACCGAATACCACATTGAGCACTCCCGGAGGCAGCCCGGCATCGTGAAAGGCCCGCGCGATATGCAGCGCTCCGGCCGGAGTTTCTTCCGCCGGCTTGATGATGATCGAGCATCCGGCCGCCAGCGCGCCGCTGACCTTGCGGGCGGGTTGGCTAAGCGGAAAGTTCCACGGCGAGAAGGCTGCGACCGGACCGATTGGCTCTCGGACCACCACGTACCGCGTACCCGGCTTGCTCGGTATGACCCGGCCGTAGGCGCGCTGACCCTCTGCGGCATCCCACTCGAAGAACTCGCAACCACGAATGACCTCGAGACGCGCCTGCTCGAAGGGCTTACCATGCTCCAGAGTGATCGAGAGCGCGATCTCATCGATTCGCGATCGCAGAAGCCGAGCAGCGGTCAGCATGACCTCGGCACGGTGGGCCGGTGCCGTGCTGCTCCACAGTCTGAGTCCCGCAGCCGCGGCCTCGAGTGCTGCCTCTAGTTCGCTCCTGGAGGCCAGCGGAATTGATCCGATGACGGCCTCCGTCGCCGGGTTGACCACCTCGGCGTGCTCTGCCGAGTCCGTCCACACGCCGTTGATGTAGAACTCAACTTTTGGATACTCCCCTAGAGGAGGCGCGCTCTGGCCCACAGTACCTCTCCATGCCTATGTCTGATTCGAGCTCGCTAGATCACGAGGATTGACGATCGACTCTCGAGCAGCCGCACTATGGGACAATGCGGTGAGCCACTGGACTGTATTCGCCCCGGGATGAACTTCACCGCACGTGATGCACCGACGCGCTTGTGTGTTGCTCGCATAGAATTTCGTGAAGATACGAGGGAGATCATCGACGATGCTTTGCAACTGCACCTCGGCTCTGTGCACTAAGGTTCCGCACCGGGCGCAGTACCACTCGAAGCCATCCAGTACACCAGTAGGACGAGTTCGCTCAACGACTAAGCAAACACTATCTGGCATTGGGCGTTGCGGTGAATGTCGCCTGTGAGGTGGAAGGAGGAAAATATCTCCTTCGTTCAACGGTATCGATTCGAACTTGCTATCGGAGATTGTGAGTAGGGAAGCACTGCCACGCAGCTGATAAAAGAACTCCTCCAGGGGGTCATCGTGAAAATCTGTTCGTTCATTCGGTCCTCCCACCACGGTCACGATGAGGTCACTGTGTTTCCAAATCTGCTGGTTACCAACAGGCGGCCTTAGCAAATCCTCGTGATCTCGTAACCAGGTGGCCAGCTTAATAGGCGGTCCGTATTCAAGCATAATGGTGCTCCCCGTCATGGCTAGCCAAGAGAAAGCAGCGCTCTGCGATTCAGTAAACACTTCGCAAGGCTCCCGGCGGCGAGCATCGAGGTTCTCGGATTGGCGGAGCTAACTCGAGCGCGCATAACCAGATGGCAACTACCGAACGCCCCCTCAGCCATCACTTCATGTTGATTTGCGGTCAGCGTGCGTTGTGACATCAATTCGACAGTCGTTGCATCGAAGCCGAGACCAGCTAATGCTACTGCTGCAGCAACATTTGCGTTCCGCGGAAACCTCAGCGCAGCTTCGCGTGCCGTTCCGGCAAAAATCTGCACAGAATCGGACCTTGAGCACCGTTCTAGAACAGCTTCCGGTATGGCGCCGCGCCACGCTTGGGGCGGCTTCGTTCCACGGTAGACGACCCTTGTCAGACCTGATATGCGCGCCGATGCCAACGCATCCAGCGCTCCAATCGCGCCTGATGGGATAAGAATTTTGGCTCCGCTCGAGGTTGCACTCTCTCGGAGAGCTTGCTCGACTTCTGGCTGGGCCAGGGCTCCGACAGAGGCGAGCATCAGATCCGAGCCGGAACGCAACACCCCGGGCCCGAGAGTGGCAACTGCAGCATGTCCAGCACACTCTACAACGACGTCTGGTGCGCTTTGCATGAGGTCCGCGATTGATGTCACTAGACTAATCTGACGAAAGACAGTCCCAACATCGCTGCGGTTGTGCGTCGTGTGCCGTAGTACCGCGGTGATTGTTACATCAGTGGGGAACTCTGCGAGGATTCGAACTAGTTCGCTTCCTATGGCACCTGCCCCGATAATTCCTACTCGCGTAGAACCCGTCATAAGTGAGCACTCCGATTACATATGGCGAAGTCCAGACTGTGCGAACGCGGTCTGGATGGTTTTGCGTTGCGAGTCGGTAAGATTCAGGAGTGGTGGGCGGACTGGCCCACCTGCTTGCCCTAGAAGCTCTTGCCAATACTTTTGCTGCGCGTGTGGCGTACCGGGCGGTCGGCTATCGTGCAACGCTCGTCTAACTGGCTCCAAGCTATCGCGAACCAAACGCGCTGCTTGCAGATCGCCACTGAAAGCCAGTTGCGTATATTGCTGCATGCGTCGGTCGTGGGGCGTCTGGTACAAAATAGGCGGTATCGAACATAGATACAACCGCCAGCCGAGCTCTGCTATGTTGTCGAGCCACTCAACTTCTGAAGAGCTACTGACCAGCAGTGTGCCTTGCGTCATGTGGGTGAGTTCGGCATATAGACTTCGTGCGACGCTGTACTTGATGGCCACAATGCTTGGGCAATCTCTCGCTATTCGTGCGCAGAGAGCCGGGCTCATGACGTAACCGCAATCTGGGTGATTCCACATAGCAATGGGCACCGAGATGCATTCGCTTAGGTATCGGTAGTATTCGTAGACCGTCGAATCAACGTCGGTAGCAAACGGTAGCATCGGGCTGTGAACGACGATGTAATCAGCTGAAAGCACTTCGGCGTGTTGAGCGAGCTTGAGAACAACGTCCAGATTTTGATCTGAGCAAGACAACATGACGCCTGCGGGGCGGCTCGCGCCGCGGATGCACCTTACGCTCGTCTCGAAGAGACGCTTCCGCTCTTCGATGGACATAGAGAAGAACTCGCCTTGCTTGCCACCAACGAACAATCCATCGATCTGAAGCTTCTCGACCCAGTGTTCAACGTTGTGGCCGAAGGCTTCCAGGTCCAGATCCAGGTTTTCCTTGAATGTAGTGGGCACAGCGGCCCATATACCGCGTAAATGTTGCTGGGCGTACTGTTTCGATTCCCTCTTGTCGTATCGCATTAACGTAAGTTCCCGTGCCTTTGGTCTAGGCTCCGCCTAGCCCGCCAAATTGATTCACTCGTTAAGGGAATCTCGACTTCGGTCGCCGTTAGTGGCAGGTGGGCATCAAGTCGAGCGTTGTAGACAGCGGCAGGAGCAGCTATGCAACCTGACTCCCCAATGCCCTTGCAGCCAATGGCATTCGGAGTCGTTGAAGTGGATACGCTACGAGCAGGGTTGACAATCGTTCCTGCATCGTCAACCCAAACAAACTGCTCGATGCTGAGCGCTCCCGTTTTCAGCATCAATCGAGACGACCGCGATGGCGCATCCGGAACCCAATGTTTCAGCATTGCACTGCGTACAAACGCCGCGTGCAACACGTTCGGGATTGTAATGTCATCAACGTAGCTGCCATTGCCTCTCAGTATTCGTTCGTCTTCAACTCGAGGTAAGGGACGCCCGATCCAAGTCGAGGCTGCGCTCGCTATTGTGGTCGGTCGATCGACACCAAGGGTGATGTCCATGAATGCTGCCTCGAGCACTTGCTGACTGCTCGGGCTGACCTCCGGACGGGTAGCTTCTCCGTGTGTCGTTGGCGTTGCTGGTTAGACCGGTGTGCGGCGGCCAGGTGCTTAGGACTCTGCGCAAAGAACCGCCTGATATCATTTATATGCAGAGCCCACAGGGACACAAATGAATTTTCCTCAGTCCCGTATTCCTTGAATCCGGCTGGATCCGGTGTGCTCCGCGAGAGCTGTAGACGGTGGTCAGGAACCGCGTGATTCTGGTGTTGAGCGTAGCGTGTTGATTGGCTTCGACGAGCACCGTTCGGTTGGTGCGAATCCATCCACCGCTTTTCCAAGATACCACTGCTTGTGTGTCTTCTGCAGGTCTCGTGCGGTGACATCATTCAATATCGTGTAGCCGAACACGTGGTTCACAGCCAGAGCCTTCGAGATGCGCCTTCCGGCTCGTCCGATTGCAACCGCGAGTTCTCCTTCATAGTCAACAGCTCTGTCGATGTCGGGCGGTATGTCGTCTGTTGGTCAAGCTGTGCCCACCTTCAAGCGGTTCATTCTTGCCCTAATTCTGATGAAGTCGGGCTATTGCAGAGACCATGTCGTTCGCGGGTTTTTGCTGAAAATCCAGAAAGGCCTCGGCCAGGAGTCTTAGTTTTAAACTGTGTCCTTGATGGGGAAGCCTACGTGGTGACCGGAGTCAAAAGTGGCTTAAAAAGGGCTGTCTATTCCGAGAGGTAATAGTCGTCAGAAGTAAAGTCATGGTTTAACGCGTTGCTCTCCAATCGTGCCTACCGATGTGGCATCTGCCTTTCGACTGCAGGTCAGAAAGCCTTTCACCGCAGTATCCAATTCATTCGGTGCGCGGCACGTTACGAGGGCAGTGGAAGTTCTGCCAGTGCTCCTGCTCCCTCGTCACGGGCAATCCGTTGGGTTCTGCCACTCAAGTGGGTATGATGCAAAGACGAGAGAGAATAGCTCGCGCTGTTCCTTGGCCGGCTGGTTTCACAAAGCCAGCGAAGCGCTTCGTTGGCGTTCAAAGTTTAAGTAGCCGTGCATTAATGACCGGCGTGCCAAGTCTGTGCACGCAAACTGACAATTTAATGTGCCCAATTGGGGAGGGCTGGTCTGATCCTTCTTGAACATCTGATTTGAGACTTCCTCCATTGCACCGTCTACGCGAATCAAGATGGCTCTGGTAGACCACCGCGAAATCGTTCGAGTCCTGCTTGCTGCAATGGTAAGCATGTTCTTGGGCGCGCTGGATCAATCAATCGTCGCTACAGCGCTTCCTTCGATTGGGCACGATCTAAACGCCTTGACGTTGTTGGCGTGGGTTATCTCGGCCTACATGCTCTCGATGACAGCCGCCACGCCGGTTGTTGGTAAGCTGAGTGACATACATGGGAGGAAACAAACACTGCGGTACTGCACGATCGTGTTTGCGGCAAGCTCGGTCGTGTGTGGCTCGGCCAAAAACATGCCGTTGCTTGTCGCAGGGCGGTTACTTCAGGGCCTAGGCGGCGCGGGCCTGATCACCATTGCGCAGGCCACCATCGCGGACATCGTTGCGCCGCGGGAGCGGGGCAGATACGTCGGTTACATTGCAGCGGTCTGGGGAAGTTCCGCTCTCATTGGTCCGCTTTTGGGCGGCGTGCTTACAGAATATCTCAACTGGCGTTGGATCTTTTTCATCAACATTCCGCTCGCAGGCATAGTCCTCTACCTATCGGAGAAACGCCTGCCTTCGAGAGCGCGTGCCCACTTGGGTGCGCGAATCGCCTATATCGACGCTGCGCTCTTTTCGGCAGCCACCGCTGCACTATTGCTGGGGTTGACGCTTGGGGGCGTTAGCTTCCCCTGGAAGTCCACGCCGGTCCTTGCGTGCTTTGGTGGTGCCGCACTTCTTGGAATAGTTTTTGCGATTCGCGAGCGCAGTGTTGCCGAGCCGATTATTCCACCTCGCTTCATGGTAGACCCCGTCACGGCGCCACTTTTTGCCGTGGCATTTGTCGTCTACGGGCTCTATTTCACGATAGCCGTGCTGGTGCCCATGTATTTCCAGCTGGGTCTAGATCAAGCGCCTACACAAGCGGGAGCGTTTCTAGTCCCCATCTTGCTTTCGAATTCCGTTCTCGCCTTGTGGAGCGGACACTACGTGAGTCGGACTGGCACGTATCACCTTCCTGCGATGCTGGGATTTCCCATGGTGATAATTGCCCTGGTTGTCCTGGGATTATTTGCCACGCAACTTACGGTGACACAATCCGTGTCCCTGTTGATCGTGGCGGGCCTGGGCATCGGCCCGATGCTCCCGATCCTTAATGTCGTTGCGCAGAACGCCGCTCCAGTTGAGGACACGGGCGCAGTCATCGGAGCGCTGGCTTTCTTTCGCATGGTTGGCGGAACCGTGCTGAGTGCCGCAGGTACGGCTGTCATTATGTACAGGGTCAATCTGGACTCTTCGCTGGCTGATCTTGTGTACACTGACCCTCGTCTCATTCCCGCCGCCACCCGCCTGGCCGTCCGCTCGGCATTCGGAGAAATTTTTTTAGGGGGCGCTGCCGCCCTGCTTGTCGCATTGATCGTATTCCGAATGATAGAACACCGCCCGTTACGCAGCAGCAGAGACACGCCGAGTGTGGATACCGACTAGATTTTCGAGCAGTTGCAGCTGAACTGTTTTTCGGGTGGCATAAGGTGTAGCCCGTAACCAGCGGTGCCATAGGATCCGAAGACTGGCAGGGCGTCGGCAGGAAACTCCAAATAACCAACTTACGGTTACGTGCTGGCAGTGACACCTCAGCCCTGCTGATTGCATCGGAGCGGCGGCCAATTGACGCATCCGGCCTATTCCCTTTAGGAATTCTGTAGTGAGCCAAATTCACTTGGCTTTCGATGGCACGTATGAGAGATACGCAGACTCAGCAACACGGGCGGACTTCCCCTCTGCTTGCGAGATCGCGGTTCGAGCGCGGGTGACCACAAAGCTTGGCTCGCGCGAGCGGTCCTGTCGCCGAAATTGGGGGCGGCACAGTTGCACGGTGGTCCGAATGACCGCAGCCGAGCAGACTTTGCGTGAGGCGTCTCCGGCGCGTGTGCAGAGCACCGTCCAGCGCAATTCTCCGTGAGTTACAGCGAGGTTGGACCGCGTTGTTCAAGTATCGACTGTAGATAAGGCGGGGCAAAAAAATGAAGCATGCGACAGCAACCATAAGTACCACTGTTCTGCTGTGTTGCGCGTCGATCGTCGCCGCTCGACTAGCGTGCGCCGCAGAGTCGTCGGCAGCCGACACGCTACAGACAGTTGTTGTCACAGCGCAGAAGCGCGAAGAAAACTTGGAAAGAGTTCCCCTCGCGGTCTCGGCTCTAAACGGCGATGAGCTTCAGGGTCGGGGATATCAATCTCTTCTCGACATGATCGGCGTTGTCCCGAACCTGAGTGTCGTGTACA
>Ga0066675_10000536_pt1 | contig 14893 bp, 14 predicted proteins | sample GraSoiAngelo_124_FD_62295 | JGI IMG/M metagenome (GOLD analysis project Ga0066675, IMG submission 62295) | Grasslands soil microbial communities from the Angelo Coastal Reserve, California, USA - 14_0927_05_20cm | ecosystem: Environmental > Terrestrial > Soil > Grasslands | place: USA... | reverse complement strand
CGGAGGCGCCATTGTGTTGGCGTTTCCGACTTTATATGCAACATCCTTCAGCGGCTTTTATCTTCCGTTAATGATGGTGTTGTGGCTGCTCATGGGGCGGGCGCTGGGAATCGAAATGCATCATTATATAAGGGAACGTCTCTGGAACCAATTCTGGAACGTCATCTTTGCCGTCTCCAGTTTCATGCTCGCGCTGTTTCTCGGAGTGGCGCTTGGCAATGTGATCCGAGGAGTTCCGTTGAGTGCGGAGGGAAAATTTTTCTTACCGCTTTGGACCGATTTCCAGGTCGGGAAGCAAACCGGGATCTTGGATTGGTACACCATCCTCGTTGGATTAGCGGCGGTGGCGGCGCTGGCCTACCACGCAGCGCTGTGGCTGCATTGGCGGACTGATTCGGAAGTTCGGCGGAGGATCACCAAAATCATCCCCATCCTGTTTGTCTTGGTGTTGGTTCTCTGGATCGGGACCATCGCCGCAAGCATTTCCGTGCAACCTCTCCTGACACAAAATTTTCACGCCAGACCGTGGGGAGCTGTATTTCCGATCGCCTCTTTTCTCGCAATCTTTGTATCGTTTTCCTTGCACAGGCGCCATATGGCAGGCCCTGCCTTCCTGACATCCGCGCTCTCGCTTTATGCGATGATATGCAGTGCCGCCGCCGGGCTTTATCCCTATGTTCTTCCGGCGAGCAATCCACAACACGGGCTCACGATTTACCGGGCTGCTTCTGCTTCCGAGTCGATGACTCTGGCGTTGTTGTGGTGGATTCCGGGAATGGTGCTAGTAGGTATCTATACCTATTTCGTCTACGGCAAGATTCTGCCAACAAGGCTCTCTTTGCCGCACGAGGAACATTGACGTAAGCGAGGACTCGGTACCGTGTCTGATGATATTGATTTTGTCAGCCGCCTGCTAGAAGTAACGGCGATCACGTTCAATGGCCAGTTCTCGAACATGCTTGGCGAGAAACATGCAAGCGTTTCGATAGAAGAGGAGGGCGAGTGTCGGCCTATCTGTAAGCAGCTGCGACAGCTTATCAAATGGTATCCGTGCGAGCTGTGTGCGCTCGCGCGCGGTAGCCGTAGCGAACCGCTTACTTGGCTGGAAAAAAGCTAGTTCGCCCAGCGTCTGCCCATTTCCCATAGTGGCAACCGGCGCCTGTTTTCCTTTGATAACAATGTCAACTGTACCCATCTCAATGATGACGATGGCGTCGGAAACCTGATCAATGTCGTAAACAAGTTGACCCGGCGAAAGAACCGCTTGCTCAGTAATTTTCGAGAGCGCGGAGAGATCATCGGCAGCTATTCCGCGGAACAAATAGGTGTTCTTAATCAGGTCGGCTTTATCCATCAAGCATTATCCGAATTTGCTTCAGTCAGTTGGCGGGCCAAACTCCGATCGCATTGGCGAGAAATCCATTTTTAACCCTTGGTTTGAATCGGCTCCACATAAAAGACATGAATATTAGTCGGACTATATACGAGCGGTGTTGGGTCTTCAACCTCTCAAAAGAAGCGCGATACTCCCCGGGATTCTATTGGACCAAAACCCAATAGAATGGTTTAAACGCTTCAGAGAAACTCATTTAGAGGATGAAGATGCAGGATTAGAAATTGTTCCGACAGTCGACACGGGTGAACGTCCGCATGCCCGATAGAAATCTAGGCGGATCGAGAGTTGCATGAGCCACGCAGTCACAGTGTTTTTATTCACCGTTGGTTTGTTTTTCGGGATGCTGCTTTTCCTTGAGATCGGCCGGCGCATTGGCATCCGGCGGATGAAAGAAGACGGCGGAACCGCGGGGGAGGGGGTCGGCGCAGTGGATGGGGCGGTCTTTGCCTTGTTAGGACTGCTCATCGCTTTTACTTTTTCCGGAGCGAGCGCAAGATTCGACACGCGACGGCAGCTAATTGTCGAAGAGACTAACGATATCGGTACTGCCTATCTCCGGCTCGACTTGCTCGCGGCCGATGCTCAAGCGGCGTTGCGCGAGAGTTTTCGGCGCTACTTGGATGCACGGATCGAGATATACCGAAAGCTGCCAGACATTGCGGCAGCGAAAGACCAATTGGCCAAGGCCGTGGAGTTGCAGACACAAATCTGGCGCCAAGCCGTTGCGGCTAGCCGGGCGCAAGGCGCTTCGCCCGCGGCGCCGATGCTGCTGCTGCCCGCACTGAACGCGATGATCGATATTACGACGACACGAACCATGGCGACTCAAATGCATCCGCCGGCAGTCATCTTCGTGATGCTTTTTGGACTGTCAATGGCAGCGTCGTTAGTGGCAGGCTATGGCATGACCGGCAGTAAGCTCCGCAGTTGGATCCACATGTTTTGCTTTGCGCTGGCCATGGCGGTGGCTGTGTACGTCATCCTCGATATCGAGTACCCACGACTGGGTTTGATTCGAGTCGACGCCTTCGATCAAGCTTTGGTAGACCTGCGCGAGAGCATGAATCGAGATATTCAAAATCCCGGGCAGAAATAAACAATTTTTTGGTGCGGTAGTTGAGGAATCAATGACGAATAAGGCAGTTGCTTTTACCGCTGAGGATTTCGCCTGACATTGTTGAGTATGCAAATATCCCTGTTGCCGGAGAATCGCCAGCAACTTTTTTTGTTAGCAGCAAATCCGAACGTAACCTTTGCTGCCAAATCGCCGGTGATTAGGTCATCGTGTAGCGAAAACAAAAAAATCAGTGTTGACATTGGGTGCTCTAAAATATTCTGAGTCTATATTTGGGGGATAGCCATGCAAATAAAAAAAAGGCCTTCCATGTTGCGGACTGCGGAGCTGGTGGACGCATGCGCCGGCTCATGGATAGGCTCGATGAAGAGACGAAGCATCCGAGGGTTCCTGATGATCGCTGTTATTTTTCTCCTCGCTGGCTGCTCGTCGGCTCGGCCGATTCCTTTTCAGAACACTTCTCATCGGGAAATTTACAGCCTTAACTTAGGAGATCTGGAAAAGCTGCAGTTCTACATATCGGGGGACGTTGTCGCCCAATATCAAGATGCCACGGGAACGAAGTCCTTGCTGTTGCCCGGATTGACTCCCGGAGTTGCGACCGGCGCAGGCCCAAATTGGATTAAAGTGAGCTTTAGGCAGGGAGGTGTGGACGTTCCCTTTGTCACGGACCCGAACCAATACGACGGCCGCTACTGGATTGCCACCGAGGTTGAGGGGGACAAGGAGTTCAAAAAGATTTCGGATATGCCCGAGCAGTCTTTTCTTTACAAGGGAGTTCGGTACAAAGTGGTCTCCGGAGCCGATGCTATCCTGCTCTTCGACTGGGACGGTTGGCAAAGACTCGTCGAGAAACGCAAAGTCACCGAGGGGAGGCGAGTTGGGGATAGATAACCAGTGTTCACGCCGGTGCCAACTACTCGATACACGGGAAGCGTGCCATGGGGGAGCAAACCATGATCAGCGAAAAAAAGCGCCTGGCGGCCCTGTTTGTGGATCGGTTTTCGAATCAGTGGGTTGTGCGAGATCCTGAAGGAAACTTCTGGATCGTTCCTTCCGTCGAAAACGGTTGGGATCATCGCGAACCGTTCTACCCGACTGAAGAGACCGAGCTTGAACCGGTTCCCGGACATTATATATACATGCTTGACTTGCCATTTTAACCGTAGAAAGGGTGTCCACATGAACGCCGAACAAATCCGACTTGAAGAGGCACGAGAACACAAGGCTCCATGGAAAAAGTGGGGACCGTATTTGAGCGAGCGTCAGTGGGGCACTGTGCGCGAGGACTAGAGCGAGGGCGGCGACGCCTGGAAAATCATTGGAGAGATCTCATTTGAATAGAGGAGGCAAGCATTGAACACTGCGATTGTCGATGTCATTGAGCAAAAACGCTTGAACGACGCGCGCGAGGCGCAAATCCCGTGGAAGAAATGGGGCCCATACCTCAGCGAGAGGCAGTGGGGCACGGTCCGCGAAGACTACAGCGAGAACGGCGACGCGTGGAACTATTTCTCCCATGACCAGGCGCGCTCGCGGGCTTACCGCTGGGGTGAAGACGGGCTCGGCGGCATCTGCGACGAAAAACAAACGCTGTGTTTTGCCCTTGCTTTGTGGAACGAGCGGGACCCGATCCTGAAAGAGCGATTATTCGGGCTCACCAACAGCGAGGGGAACCATGGCGAGGACGTCAAGGAGTATTACTTCTACATCGACAGTACTCCCACGCACTCCTACATGAAGTATCTCTACAAGTACCCGCAGCGAGCGTATCCCTACAGCGACCTCGTCGAGACAAACCGAAGACGTTCTCGAGAGGAGTTCGAATATGAACTGCTCGATACGGGCGTATTCGAGGGGGATCGGTATTTTGACGTATTCATGGAATATGCGAAGGAGAGTCCGGAAGACATCCTCGTCCGCATTACAGTGCACAATCGAGGACCTGAATCGGCCCGGCTTCGTGTCCTCCCGACGCTTTGGTTCCGCAACACCTGGTCTTGGGACAAGGATCAGCCGAAGCCATTACTACGGGAAGCGGGACACGGCGCGATACAGGCCACCCACCGTGAGCTTGGCGAGTACTGGTTGTTTTGCGACGGAACTCCAGAGTTGCTGTTTACGGAGAATGAGAGCAATGCGCAGCGACTCTGGGGCCAGCCCAATGCTTCTCCGTACGTTAAGGACGCGTTTCACGCTTACATCATCTCGAATCGCAGAGAGGCGGTAAATCCGGCCAAGCTCGGAACCAAGACCGCGGCCCACTATCTCCTCGAAGTGCCCGCGCGCGGAAGCAAAACTGTCCGCCTGCGCCTCGCTGCCGCCCAGATAAACGATGCCTTTGGCGGTTTCGAGCAAATATTCAAAAGCCGGATCGCTGACGCTGACGAGTTCTATGACCGGATCACGCCACAATCACTGGATGAAGATCAGCGGTGCGTGCACCGCCAGGCACTCGCGGGAATCCTCTGGTCCAAGCAGTTCTACTATTTCGACCTGGAGGGCTGGCTGCGCGAGCACAAGAGCCATCCGCTGCTCGAAAGCGCCCGGCATGACGTGCGCAACACGGACTGGTTCCACATGTTCAACAGGGACGTCATCTCCATGCCGGACAAGTGGGAATACCCGTGGTATGCGGCTTGGGACCTGGCGTTCCATACGGTCGCACTATCGCTGGTGGATTTCGATTTTGCCAAGGAGCAGTTGCTGCTGATGCTGCGCAGCCTCTACTTCCACCCGAGCGGGCAGATTCCCGCCTACGAGTGGAACTTCAGCGATGTCAATCCGCCGGTGCACGCCTGGGCCACGCTCTGGCTGTATAAATACGAGCGAACCTTGGGCCGGGCGGACCTGCGGTTTCTGGAACGATCTTTTCAGGGATTGATGCTGAACTTTAATTGGTGGGTCAATCGCAAGGATCCTGCGGGCCGCAACGTCTTCGCCGGCGGATTTTTGGGATTGGACAATATCGGTGTGTTCGACCGCAGCGCGCAACTGCCGACGGGCGGTTCGGTGGAGCAGGCGGATGGCACCGCATGGATGGCGTTTTACTGCCAGAACATGTTGGAGATGGCTCTGATACTCTGCGAATACGACCCGATGTACGAGGAGGTTGCCTTCAAGTTCGTCCAGCATTTTATGTGGATCGCCTATGCGATGGATCGTCGCGGCGAACATCACGACGAGATGTGGGATGAGCAGGATGGCTTCTTTTACGATCTGCTGCGCCTCCCCAATGGCCAGGCGATGCGTTTGAAAGTCAGATCGATGGTTGGTCTGTTGCCCCTGTGCGCGTCCACGGTGCTCGAGCAGGATGCTGCCACCAAGTATCCGCAGTTGATGGAGATGATCGCACTATTTCGCAAACGCCATCCCGAGCTGGTTTCGCATGTTGCCCCAACCGAAGCTGGTTTCATCGGCTACAAAGAACGACGGCTGCTGTCGATCCTGAACAAGAAAAAGCTCGAGCGAGTTCTCGCCTATCTGCTCGACGAGAAGGAATTTCTCGGACCGCACGGCATACGCTCGCTGTCACGCTATCACTTAGAGCATCCGTTTGTATTTCACGTCGGTGGTCAGGAATACAAAGTTCGGTACCTGCCTGGCGAATCGAATACCGGGATGTTCGGCGGCAACTCCAACTGGCGGGGGCCGGTGTGGATGCCGGTTAATGCGCTGATCGTCCGGGCGCTCTTGAACCTGTATCAATTCTATGGAGACGAATTCAAGGTTCAATGCCCGACCGGTTCCGGACGCTTCATGACGCTGTTCGAAGTGGCGCAGGAGCTTGTCCGCCGGCTGACCGGCACTTTTCTGCGCGATGCCCAAGGGCAACGGCCGGTCTACGGCGGGACGGCTAAGTTCCAGGATGATCCGCACTGGCGCGATCTGATCCTGTTTTACGAGTACTTTCACGGCGACAACGGCGTGGGGCTCGGCGCCAGCCACCAGACGGGCTGGACCGCTCTGGTCGCTCCTCTCCTGGATGTGTTCGGGCGTCTTGATGCCAAAGGAGTGCTGGAGACCGAACGCGGACGCATCTTCACCCAGGTCGTCACGGCGCAAGTGGGCGGGGAGAGAAAAAGTGACGAGGCGCGTCTGTCGAGGGCCGGTTAGGGAATATGCATATCCCAGGTATCCTTTGCTTTACCAGATCAACAGTCGCGTCTGGCTGACGGAACTTTCCCGGAAGCTGGGCCGAACTGCAATGCTCGATGACATTCCGAACGCCGAGTTAGACCGCATCGCAGAAATGGGTTTTGACTGGGTCTGGTTCTTGAGCGTCTGGCAAACCGGGCCTGTGGCGCAAGCGATTTCGCGCGCGAATCCCGAATGGCGCAAGGAATTTCAAGAGACGCTGCCGGACTTGCGCGAGGAGGATATCGCCGGCTCAGGGTTCGCCATCCAAAACTATACCGTCCATCGCGATCTGGGCGGCGACGCGGCGCTCGCAGGACTGCGACAGCGGCTGGAAAAGCGCGGACTGAAGCTGATGCTCGACTTTGTTCCCAACCACATGGCGCCGGATCATCCGTGGATCGATGAGCACCCGGATTACTTTATCCATGGCAACGAAAATGATTTGGCGCGCATGCCGCGGAACTACTGCCGGGTGCAAACAAAAAACGGGCGAGTGGTGCTCGCTTACGGCCGCGACCCGTACTTCGATGGCTGGCCCGACACGCTGCAGCTCAACTACGGCGACCCGCAATTGCAGCAAGCGATGATCGGCGAGCTGGAGAGAATCGCCGGGCAATGCGACGGCGTGCGCTGCGACATGGCTATGCTGCTCTTGCCCGATGTGTTCGAAAGCACTTGGGGCATCGGGACTGAGCTCTTCTGGCCGAAGGCAACCGAGTCCGTGCGGCGCAAACATCCGAACTTCCAGTTCATGGCCGAGGTCTACTGGGATAGGGAATGGACGATGCAGCAGCAGGGATTCGACTATGCTTACGACAAGCGTCTGTACGACCGCTTGCGTGAAGGTCATGCCCGCCCCGTGCGCGAGCATTTCCACGCTGGCTTGGATTACCAAAACAAGCTGGCGCGCTTTCTCGAAAACCACGATGAGCCGCGGGCAGCGGCGACTTTTTCACCAGAAATGCATGAAGCCGCAGCCGTAATTACTGTCCTATCGCCTGGGTTACGTTTCTTTCACCAGGGACAATTCGAAGGGCGAAAAAAACGGATCTCGCCCCATCTGGTGCGGGGGCCGGAAGAGCCGGTCGATGAGCGGGTGAAGAAATTCTATGACCGGCTGCTTTCGGTGCTGCGCCATCCGGCTGTGCGCAAGGGTGACTGGCGATTGCTCGAATGCGTTCCCGCCTGGGACGGCAACTGGACATGGGACTGTTTTCTGGTTTTTGCCTGGCAAGGCAATGGCGATGGTGGCGAACGACTGCTCGTGGTAGTGAATTATGCACCCAACCAGAGCCAGTGCCATGTTCGGATGCCGTTTCGCGATTTGCGCGACCAGCAGTGGCGGCTGGAGGATTTGCTGAGCGACGCGCGTTACGATTGGAACGGCAACGACCTCGAATCCCGCGGGCTGTATCTAGATATGGCTCCTTGGAGTTACCACGTGTTCAAGCTGCAAAAGACGCTGTGAAGCGCTTGATCGCCGTCCCTACAAAACATTCGAGAGTGGTAACCGGCCAGCGGCGCTGGATGATATTCCTGCAGAACTGAACGCATCGCAGACACGGGTCTTGACTGGGATCATCTCCGGGCTCGGAAGACCAGCCCAAGTCAGGACCCACCCTCTTCGATGACGCTTTGTCTTGAAGAAACACGAATTCGCGCAGACACCCTCATGAGAAGGATTCCCGCGTCTGGGCCAAACGGCCAGTGCCATTGGACTAAAGTCCAATATACATGCTCGCGGTTACTTTGATAGATGGTGACTCACCTGTTCAACGAAACAAGCGGTAGGGGAGTATTAGCATCGCTAGCGGCCATAAGGAGAATTAACGATGTCGGCCACATACAGATACTTAAACTTGGGGTTGATTGTGTTGGTGCTCTTCACGTTTGCCCCGAACGCTACAGCCGAGAGCCCGAAGGAACAACTTCAAGGTACGGTCGATCGCGTCATCGAAGTTATCCGGACCATCGAAAGCCCACGAGACATTGAGAAAAACAGGAACTTCCTGCGGCAAATTCTTCTGACCCGTTTTGATTATGCAGCCATGGCGCAGCAGTCGCTGGGGAATCGCTGGGTTGATCTCAACGGCAAGGAGGAAGAATTTATATCGGTATTCGCCGACTTTGTTGAACACTCATATATGAGCACACTCGGCTCTTATCGAGGCGAAAAAGTAGTCTACGACCGCGACCGCGTGGACGGAGCATCTGCAGAAGTCGACACGCGGGTTGTTAGCGGCGAAGGGGCTCCGATAAGAATCGAATACAAGCTCCATCTCACCGGTGGCGAGTGGATGGTCTACGACGCGGTGGTCGATGACATCAGCGTTATTGGAAATTATCGGTCTCAGTTCGCGAGGGTTCTTCGCACGGCCTCGTTGGAGCAACTCATTCAAAGCCTGCGCGCGAAGGCATCTGGCCGTTAGCTGAAAATCTGAGGAAGCAGCGGGTCGAAGATCACGCTTCAAACACGTAACCCAAATTTCGAGAACGGGGAGGTAAAATGGATATGGACATGAACCAAATCATGCAAACCGTCACCACCATCGGAGTCGCGTTGGGTATGAAGGTCCTTGGCGCGATTGTCGCCTGGGTCGTGGGACGATATCTGATCGGCCTTGCGGTACGCTTGGTTTCCGCATCGCTGGAAAGACAACAAGTCGATCCCACCGTCCTGCGCTATCTCGGCACTGTCATTTCGGTAACCCTGAATATCATCTTGGTCGTCGCCATCCTGGGCTACTTTGGTGTCGAAACTACAAGCTTCGCGGCGATTTTGGCGGCAGCGGGTGTCGCCATCGGCATGGCGTGGAGCGGGCTGCTCGCCAATTTTGCCGCCGGCGCGTTTATGATTGTTCTCAGACCGATCAAGGTGGGCGACTTTGTCACGGTGGGAGGCGTCACGGGCACGGTGAAAGAGATCGGCCTTTTTGTCACCGCCATTAATACGTTGGAAAATGTGCTGACCATCGTCGGCAACAACAAGATCTTCTCGGATACGATTCAGAATTTTTCGACGAACCCGTACCGGCGCGTCGATCGCCTGGCCCAACTGAACCACAGCGTCGATCACAACGAAGCCATTCGCCTGCTGAAAGAAAGACTGGCAAAGATTCCCAACGTCAAGGCGGATCCGCCGCCCGATGTGGAAATTCTCGACTTCAATCTCGCCGGGCCGGTGTTAGCGGTGCGGCCGTATTGTCACACGGATCATTACTGGCAGGTTTATTTCGATACGAATCGGGCGATCCGCGAGGCCTTCGGCGCGGCCGGCTTTCCAGTTCCTGAGCAGCATGTCGCGCTGCGGAACGGTGTTGCATCGGCTACCGAGCCGGCTCAGCAGATGCGGCTTCACGCCTAACTCGGGATGAGATGAGGATTAAAGAAGAGGCTTCCGAATCGGAATAGGGGAGAGTCACATGAAAATAATCCTGGTACTGATCGTTTGGCTGCACGCCCCGATGGCTTGGGCATTCACCATCGCCACGGGGTCGAGCGACGGAAGTTATTTTCAGATCGCGCAGGACATCAAGAACGTAGCGGGGAAAGAGAACATTGACATTCAAGTGATGCCTACCAAGGGCTCCCTTGAAAACATTCAGCTTCTGGGCGCCGGCAAAGTGGATCTGGCGATCGTACAACTGGATGCTCTGCGGTTTGTATCCGAGATACTCAAACAACAGAAGGGTCTGGATCTATTTGACAGCATCAAAGTGATTTTGAATCTTTACCCTGAAGAAATACACGTTCTCAGCAACAAAAACGACATCCAAACCTTCTATCAACTCGAAGGAAAGCGCCTATCAGTGGGGACCGAGGGAGGCGGGACCGCGATTACCGCCGCGGTGTTATTGGCTATGTATGACATCAAGCCGACGGTCTCTTTCGATACCTTTGATGATGCCATGAAAAAGATGGAGCAAGGCCAACTCGATGCCGTGATGTTCGTAGGAGGGGCGCCGGTCCCCTTTATCGGTAAATTGGACAGCAAGGTTCACTTTCTCCGCCTTCCCGCCAATCCGGCACTCGAGCAAATCTATGTCCGAACGAGCCTGGGGAAATCTCAATACAGTTGGGCCGCAGGCGACACGGAAACCTATGCCGTGCCGGCGTCGATTATGGGAGTGGACAAGAAAGATAAAAACTACCCGGGGCAAATGCAAAAGCTGGTTCTGGCAATCTTGAACTCGGCCGACTATCTTAGGGCCAACGGTCATCCCAAATGGAAGAACTCCATCATCCAAACCTATTTTCTCTACCGCGGCTATGAGCCGACCAATCAGGTGATTCAGACATTTAATTTTCTCGACAGCCGGGGATACAAAATAACCAAGAAGTAAAAGCGCCCATGGGCTTATGCAGCGAGCTTGCGATGGATTCGATGTTAACCGTCGACAGCGGCCGCCCGTTTCACTTTCGTCTACAACCCAGGCGACTGTTCACTGGAGTGCTGCATGTGGCCGTGCTGCTCGTCGGATTCCTAATCTCCGACGGACAGGCAGCCGCTTCCAATAACTCACGGGAGCTCCAGCTGGCCGCTGCATTTGAATTACCTCAGTTGCCGAAGGTGCCGGGACTACCTTCGCTGACGGGGCCGTCGGCGGACTGGCGGCAGTTTGATTCGTTTTTCACGTTCGTTGTGAAACGCTTCGGCGACGATGTGCCGGCAAATCTAAAAGATTCCCTGGGTGATGCTTTTTTAGATTCACGGTACGAGTTGACAACCGCTGTGGCACCAGGCAAGGGAGGCAACCCGGTGCCGGAATTGTTTATCAACGGCTGGAAAAGGTTGTCGCCCATTATGAATAAAGCCGTGCCGGCATTACCCAAACAAACGGCTAGTCTGTATTCAAGTTTTATCGGTGCCGCGGATAAGCTGGCCCTAACGGGAGGCTCCGGCCTTAACCTAACTCCCGATGCTTTGAAAGGAATGGCTCGCCTCATCGCGCCAAGCAGTACGGCGGATCCGCTCGCGTACAGCACCAATGTCGATTCTGGTCTGCGCAGCCTTCTTGGATTCGGCGCGCCGTCGTCAATTCCTGGTAAACAGAGCCGGCTGGATCGGCGTTTTTTACTGGAACGAGAAGCTGCGACGGTTATTTCTTTCTGGCCTGGTCGCGCGGCGATGGCAGCGGAACCGGCGGCAAGCGACCTCAATCAAATGTTGCCTGATCCAAAGGATTTACAGCAGTACCTTACGCAGGTCAGAAACTTGCTCGTAAACTTGAGCGACAAGATCGCGACAAAATCCAAGCTAACCGATCAATACAAGCCGATTTACCGCCAGATTGTTTTCACGGCGGCCTGGCAGGAAAGCTGCTGGCGCCAGTACATTAAGAAAGGGACACCGCTCGCTTCAGCGACGGGCGATCTCGGTTTGATGCAAGTCAATCGCAACACCTGGCGCGGAGTTTACGATCTCAAAGGATTGGGCGGCGATATCGAGTATAACGGCAACGCCGGCGGAGAGATTTTATACTATTATTTAACCCGGCATGCCATCAAGAAAAGTGAGGATAAGCAACCGGGAGGAAACCTGGCGCGGGCAACTTACTCCGCTTACAACGGCGGCCCCGGGGCGGTGGCGCGTTATCGGGGAGTGCGGCAAAGTCCGATCTGGAAAAAAGTCGACGAAGCGTTCTGGGAGAAATTCAAGGCCGTGAGCACAGGAAACGAAATGGCGGTGAAAAGCTGCTATGAGAAATGAAACAATGGTTTTCAACATGATGATAACTTGCTCTCGCCCAGGCAACCCGCGCCGCGACTTTTCGCTTTGTTGGCAAGTTTGAAACCCGGAGGAGCTTCCGTGCCTGTTCCGACACCGGGTCGAATCGCCAAACAATTTACCGCTCACTATCAACCCATCGTAGACCTGAACACCGGTGCTGTTGCGGGCTTCGAGGCGCTCGCTCGCGTCGTTAAAGCTAATGGTTCGATAACCAGCGCTGGCGGTGTCATCGAACAAATTGAGCGGCGATCCGATACGCTCAAAGCGCTAATCCGGACAATCCTGGCTTCCATCCGGCGTGATATGGTCCCGCTATTCGAACGACATCAGCATTTTTACGTCAGCGTCAATATTCCCCCCGTGATACTGGGAAGCGGCGAGGTTTTGCGGCTGGTCAAGGAGCTGAAGCTTACGCCTCATTTGAGCCGAATTGCGTGCGAAGTGACGGAGCGGCAAGCTCTCACGGCTCTGGGACGCTCGGCGCTGGACCGCGCCCGGCGATCGGGAATGAGCGTGGCGATCGATGATTTTGGCACCGGACACAGCGGCTTGATGCAAATCGCCGGTCTCGATTTTGATATTCTCAAAATTGATCATTCTTTAATTAATACGATCCTTACGAACCAAACCGCGGGTAGAATGCTGCGCGGCATCGTTGCGTTGGCCGCCGCACTGCGTCTGCATACCGTAGCTGAAGGAGTGGAAACCTGGGAAGAAGCTTTTTTTCTTCGTGCGGCTGGTGTCGATTGTGGTCAAGGTTGGTTTTGGAGTAGGGCGGTCTCCTCGCTGGAAGCTTCCCGGATGCTGGAGGAGGGTTATTCTCTCGCACGGGACCATAGGTCCGGGTCAAAAAAATCTTGAAAGGATTTTCTCCGTGAGCCAAGACTGAAGGTCGACGCGGAGTTTTTAAATGCGATACGCGGGAGCGTGACCGAGCACGTTGTCCGCGACGCGCCATGCCCAGTCTTAGCCGTACCCGCGAGGTGAGCGATCGAATTGTACGTCAGGTTTTGAATCTCACGAGCGGTCAACCCGCAACGTTAAGTTCGAGCTGACACAAGACACTGCACGTTTCGGATTTTGATTAAGGGATTGTCGGTGGAAACTCACGCTTCATCTGAGCGTCTCCCCTGGCTTTTTTCGCGCCGAGCGGACTTTTGGCTGGCCTGTGGTGGAGCTTCAGTTGCCCTGCTGGCGGCAGTTCTGGTCATTCTCTGGCACGGTGACCGGGAACTCGACGGGTTGGATTTCGTGTTATCGGAATTTCATCTTGGAGCAACCTACGACGCGATCATACGGCGGCGGCTCTGGCGCCATCGGAGAGGCGATGTGCTTATGATCCCTCTGCTCATCCTGGCGCTGACCTGCGCTCTTTCGATGAGCGGCCAAACGATTTTGCTCACGTCGATCGCCATGTATGCTGCCGTGTGGCACCGCGGGCGGCAGAGTCTCGGCGTGGCCCGCTTCTACCAGCGCGGAATCGGTGGGCCGGCGTCGTGGGCGCACAATGTTTTGTTCGGCGGCGCCATCTATATGCCCATGTTGGCGGCGACGCTCGCCTACAGCCATCTCGCCCCGACAGAATACGACGGCGAACCGTATTTTGCCTTGAACCTCGGCGCAGAAATTACTTCGACAGCCGCCTTGGCGACAGGGCTCTGGGTCATCGCTTATCTTGCTTGGACTCTTCGGCGCAATTCTGGTGTGCGCCTGAATCACACGTCGGAAAATCTTGGCCGCCAGGTTCATCCGGGCGAGTGGTGGGTGGTTCTCGCGCACGCCGTCGCCTTCGGCAGCGGTTACGTCCTTGGCGCATCGAGCGCGTCGTTTTTGTTGGTTCTCGCGGTGCATCATGAAGTGCAGTATCTCTACTTCACCTACGCAATGGCCCGGCGTTCAGGAAGTTTTCAAGCAACGGAGAAACCCAGCATTGACCGGGTAGGCAAAAAGATCGCTTCGGTCGCTTCAGTCGACGCCGCCCGCTTGCCGCGAACCGAAGTCAAGTTTGCCGCTTCATTTCTTCTGTGGCCGGTCATCGGTTTCGCCGGAGCAATGGCCGGTGGTTGGTTCCCAATCCCCTGGCTGGCGCCGCTAGGTGTCGGCGGCCTCTTCTGTCATTACTGGCTCGATGGGCGCATCTGGAACCGACGGTCGTTTCAGAACTGAGATGAAAACGATCATCCACGCGGCGGGCTGCCAACTGAAAACGTTTCGCCCAGAGTTGACGGCATAATTTGGTCCCGAGGAGAGACATATGCAGTGGAAAATATTGTCACTTTTGATTTTGCTTTCGCTCGGGCTGAGCAGCTGCGCGAGCATCGGTCCGGGCACGATCGCGAGAGATCGATTTGATTATATCGCGGCAATCTCCGACTCATGGAAATCTCAGATGTTGCTCAATCTGGTCAAGATTCGGTACGGCGATGCGCCGGTGTTTCTCGATGTCGCTTCAGTGATTAATCAGTATGCAGTTGAAGGATCGATCGGATATTCGGGCAATTGGGCTGTGAATAATCAACTCCCTTGGCCTTATAATGCGCTGCACAGCTGG
>Ga0066675_10000534_pt1 | contig 14902 bp, 17 predicted proteins | sample GraSoiAngelo_124_FD_62295 | JGI IMG/M metagenome (GOLD analysis project Ga0066675, IMG submission 62295) | Grasslands soil microbial communities from the Angelo Coastal Reserve, California, USA - 14_0927_05_20cm | ecosystem: Environmental > Terrestrial > Soil > Grasslands | place: USA... | reverse complement strand
TTTGGTGGAGGGCAGGGGATTTGAACCCCCGACCCCGACGTTGCGAACGTCGTGCTCTCCCAACTGAGCTAGCCCCCCACTCGTAGAAGAGAAGAGCGTATGGCGTAGAGCGTATGGCAAGAAACCGGGAGCTGGCAGATGGCAAAGGGCCGAGAAGCCAACGAGCGCCTGATCTTCTTGACCGCGGGATTGGCCAGGGCGGGATTGCCACAGGCTTTCCGGCCGCGGAGGAGACGGGGAGGAAGATCGGCGCTCGAAGCGTCTCAACTGCCCCGCATTATACACAACTCAAGGGAGTGGCACTACTGCGAAGTTAATTGACTGAATCCATTCCTCCCCATTCCGCCAGCGCCCGCTCGTTCAAGATGCGTAGGAATCGCGGCCGTAGCACCAGATCGAACACTTCGCCCTTCCCCGGAAAGAGCTCCAGAATCTCCGCACGGGTCCGCTCGATGAGCGCGTTGGCTTCCTTGCGGGTGAGCGGAGTATGGCCAAGGCGGTAGGCCGTCAGGTCCGCACGCAGGCGGAGCCGGAACATCCGGATCTGCTCCTCGCGTACCTGCTCGTTCAACCCCACCTTCCCCTCGCCATTCAAGGCCGCGCCGACCGCGCGTGCTCGTGTCTCATTTCAATCTCTCGAGGGATTGGGTGTAGGCCGAGCAGTATTCCCTGGCCTTGCGGGGTTCGCTCTCGTACTTCTGCACGCACTCACGGTAAGCTCTCATCAACTCTGCGCGCTCCCCCTGCACATCTGCCTGAGTTTTTTTCAACCGGAAGTCTTCATAATAGTGGCATCCCACCAGCCCGCCTAAGAGGAGACCCAACACCACCACTCCGCTTAGCCTGCGAGTCGTCGTCATGAGCGATTATCCTTTGGTCAGTCTTGAACGGACCAGCTCGCTGACCTGCTTCCCGTCAACTGCCTGCCCGGCCAGGCGGGCCATCACGGCTTTCATCACGTTGCCCATGTCCCTCAGCGTGGCGGCGCCGGCCTCGCGGATGACTGCCTCGACGACTTGGGTGAGGTCCTCCGGCGAGAGAGGCTTCGGCAGATAAGCCTCGATAATGGCGATCTCCTTCAATTCTTTCCCGGCCAGGTCCTCCCGCTTGGCCTTCCGGTACTCCTCAACCGCTTCTCTCCGCTGCTTGACCAGCGTGGTCATGACACGGCTCAGCTCGACATCGTCGAGGCTCTTCTTGAGCTCGAACCCCTTGTTCACGACGGCGGCCTTGATCATGCGGATGACGTCCATGCGAAGCTGATCCTTGGCCTTCATCGCCTGTTTCAGGTCTTCCGACAGCCGGTCTTGCAGCGACATGGCGCCTCCTCACGAACTGAGACGTCTTTCCGTGGAGCCGGGAGGATATGGGGCAAGAATAGTGGTTGCGGCAGAAATGGTCAAGGTCAACGAGGAAAGACTTCTACGGGACACTGGGTGAGGATGGGGGGCGCGGACCCTGCTTCTCCTCCACATTGAGCTTGCCCTTCTCCACCAATGTCCGAAAGGTATCCTCGAACTTCTCGGGATCGGAACGGCGCACCCCGTACACGCGGAGGACCGGGGGGTAAATAATGAACAGATTCGGGTTGCGAATCTCGAGCGGAAATTCTTCACTCTCCGAATAGGGACCGAGTTCGGACTTCCCTCCCAGCGGGACGCGGTAGAATGGCTTTCCCTCGCGCGTCCGGCCGGCGGCGCCAGCGTATTCTAACTCGTTCACCACGTTATGGAGGTAGTTGGGGCTCGCGACGCTGAGCACCACGACCATCAATGAGTCGCCCTCGACCACGTCCCCTGACCGATTCCTCACGCGGACCCGGAAGCGGAACTCACCCCGAGAGCTCAAGCGACCGTCGGCATCGAACTCGCCGCTGCTGCCAAAGGGATCGGACAGAGACAGGATCGGGACGACCGCGCCGGTGATGTCCTGTACGTCACCGGCGGAATACGCGGTCGAGGGAATGATCGCGAACCCGAAGACCCATGCCAGGCAAGCCAAGAGCCGGGCCAACCTGTCCATGAACGACGCGCGCGTCTGTGGGCAGAAGCGGTGCTGACCCGTCTGCGTTACTCGTTGAACCCGCGAGGATGCCATCATATCCGTATGGTCTGTAGGAAGTTGCCCCAATTGTACCTGGTAGCCTATCATGCTGTCACGTGGTCGGAGAGCCTCCTGCCGAACGGCCACAGGGCATGCCCATACAGCAACGGATCAGCAGAAACAGCCCGACCCCGAGAGCGCCCACGCTGAGCGCCAGGGCCGACCAAGCCAAGCCCGGCGAGCTGAACGTAGCCTCACCTCGAAGGTCGGCGAGACAGATCATCGCACCAGGGTACGAGCCCCCGCCTATCCAACCCGTCGCCTCGCGGGGACGCCGCTACCGAACCCGATACAGCTTCGTCGTTGGGATCCCATCGTGCTGGAGGTCCACCCGCATCTGCGACTGGAGCGGGTTGCGGATGATGAATTCCTGGTAGGCCATCCAGGCATCCAAGGGGCTGTTGACCTCATGGCCATTGAACCGCTTGATGATGTCGCCCATTTCGATGCCGAAGCGCTGGGCGACCTTGGGATTCGTCACGGTGAAACCGGCGTTGCTCAGGGTTCCGTCCACGACGGCTGACGTGAGGTTGAAGGTGAGCCCGCTTTGTATCGAAAGAGCCGGTGCAACCATCGGCTGGAGATCGGCCAGCACCTGGCCGACATTCTCGATTGCCGGCCCCACCGCCGCGGCGTCCACCTCATAGGTGTTGGGCTCGACCTCCTTGACAGGGAGCTCTGCAAACAGCGAGGGGTCCAGCTTGCGCCGTTGCGTAGGCGTGGCGGGAGAACCGTCAGAAGCAGGAGCCGTCGCGGCCGGGCTTGCCGGGGCGGAACTCACCGGTGGTGGCGACGAGGCCGTGCGGAGGACTTCCACTTGCACGATGGCGCGTGGGCCCTCCACGGTTACCACCACCGGCTCGGGGTGTACCAGATGGTCAACGGGCCTAGACCGGTACTGAATCTTCTCCAGCATGACGGTCTCAGTGAAACGCAGGCCGGGGAAGCCGGGGATCGGCTTCCCGACTCGCACCCTTCGCGTGGGTGTCTTGGGGCTCTCACGAAGGAAGATGGTCTCGGGATCGATCCGCTCGATCGTCACCGACCGACCAGGATCCTGGGGATGGAACAGGACGTCCCCGCGGGCGTGCAACGTGCGGACTTTTCCCGCTTCATGGAGGAGAACGACGTAGCGCGTTGGCCTGGGAAGCGTGATCTCCGCACTGTTCTCCCCCATAGTCACGACTGAGTCCTGTGGCTGTGCAGGGGGTCCGGCGGCTGGCACCCCGGCCGGGATGCCCAGCGCGCCTGCCGCCAGCAGCAACGTGACACCGTAAGAAATGACGGGTCTTGTTAGTATCATCGCTCAACCCTCCCCTCTAGGATTCAACGGCTGTGTGGCGCCGGGCCGTGTGGCTCGGAACAGCATCCATGGCGTGATTACCACGACCAGCATGCCACCGGCCCCGAGGATGAGGAGCGACCACGCCAGCACCGGCGATTCAAGGGCCAGGGCCGCCCACCAGATGACTGGGCGCAGCGTGATCCGAGTGGCTGACCGGAGCACCTCATTCGAAGCGATCAGCCGGGCGAGCGGGGGGCTCGTCCAGTAGTAGGCTGCCACCAGCCATCGCCCCGGCGCGTGCGTCAGCAACTCTTCGTCCCGGAACTCGCGCAGGACTTGCACTTCTACGGCCATCGGCGAGCCAAAGGCTGCCGTAGCGATGAAGCAGCCCCCGCCCCCACCACCGCCCCCAGATGGCGTCGGCGTCACTGTCACCGTTCCAGTGCTTCGGCAGCCTGTCCCGCTGGTGCTCTGACTGCTGAAGTTAAACACCAATTGCGATACCGTCGGGCTGGCCGTGGCCATGCCGGTAAAGGTGCCGGTCCCGGACTCCATGGTCATGCCACCCCGCACGGTGGAGTAGTTGAAGGTGCCGCCGGTGATGGCTCCAGAGGAGCCGATTGTACCGGCCGCATTGGTCACGTTGATAGTAGTGCCCTGGAAAGACCCGACCCCGGTCAACGTCCCAGTCGCAGTGAAATTGCCGCCGGTCTGGGTTGAAATGGTAATGGAGGAGTTGAACTGGAAGACGCCGTTGCTTGTTGGATCAATGCAGTTCGTCACGGTTTCGGTGTTCCCCGAAGTGGAGGAGCCCGAGTAGGAGCCTGGGAGGTTGGGAACCACCCCGGTCGTGGCGCTGGCCGAATTGTTCGAGGTATTCGGATCGGTCTCGGCGGCCGTGACCGTGGCAGAGTTGTTGAGCGTGCCGATCTGGGTGGGTTGGATAACAATCGTGACTGTCACAGTAGCTCCGCCGGCCACGGTGCCGAGGTTGCATGTCACCATGCCGTCAGCCTGGGAGCAGGTTCCTTGAGTTGAGGACGCGGAGACAAAGGTCACGCCTGAGGGTAGTGTGTCAGTGAGCATCACTCCGGTCGCCGGAGCTGCGCTGGGGTTGTTGACCACCAGGGTATAGGTCAGGTTCTGGTTCACGATGACAGGATCGGGAGAGTCAGCCTTGGAGAGAAACAGGAGGTCAGTGACCCCACATATCGGAAACTTGAATTTCCCGATGCGTGTCGCCCAGGTGTCCATGGCCGGAACGTATTCTGTAGTGAACCAGAAGGTGCAGTCATCGGAGGGGTCCACGCTCATCGCGGCATAGTCCCCCCACCGATCAAAATTGGTTTGGGAGGCGACTCCAGCCTGGAGGGTATTCTCCGCCTGGAGGGTGCCCAAAGGATCGCTGGCCAAACGACCCGCGTATCGAATGGATGGAAACACCGTACTGCTGGACGTGCTGTACCCTAAGGCGATATTCCGATCCTTGTCCATGGCGATGCTGCCCATCCAGCGATTCGCGGCATCCGGAGCGTGCGTGCCCTGCTGGACGAGCGTCCATGCGCCGGCGCCGGGGGGCGTTCGTCGGAGTTCGAACCAGCGAATTCCGCCGTGGTCCGTGCCGTCCACATCGGTGACGAAATTGCCCAGGAGCGTCTCATGGGTCCCAAAATTCTGGTATTGCAACCGCCACATGATGACTTCCCGGAGGGGGTCGAGTCTTCTCGTGGTGCCGGGCTGAGGAAAACAGTTAAAGGAGGTCAAGCCGCACAGCTCAGAGCTGAATTCTGCGACCGGAATGTTGCTGGGTCCGGTGAAGGTGGAGCCGCCCGCGAAGTTGACGCGGAACTCCCAGACCTCGACGAAATCCTGAGCCGGGTCGTTGGCCCCAACGTTGTGCACCTCATCATCGCGATGCCGCATGAAGAAGTTCGGGGAGCCGGCCGGCGGGGCCGTCGGCCCATCGAGATCACTGGGGATCAAGGCTTGAAAGCCGAAGCCGGCCAAACGTGGAGCTGTGAAACGTACAGATCTGGCGGCCCCGCCTGTGAGCATTGTGGTTCGTTCCAAGGCGTACACGGCGGGGCTTGCTTCATTGGTTGAGACGTAATAGGCATCCGGCCACACGCCGTATTTGGGATAGTCCGGAAAATTCGGAGTGGTAAACGTGTAGCGGAACCATCCACCGGTGATCGGGCTCGGGGTCTGCGAGATATACACGCATAGAGAAGAAGTGGCGCCTGTCCCGGCGAACTCGCTCAACAACCAGCGATCCGCGGCCCGGTCATACAGGGCAATGCCGTCCCCTCTTCCAGAGGCGCAGGTTCCACCCACGACTAGGGTTTCCAGGTTAAACGGACCGGCCAAGCTCGCGCCAGTAGTCTTGTCAAAGATTTGCACCATGGCTCCTGACGCACCATTGATCATTTGGACGTAATGATTCGGGCCCACGTCACCGACGGGGTCAGGCGGGAAAGCGCCCGAGAAGCCCATGCCGGCGAAGTTCAGGTCCGGCGGGAAGAACGCATGACCGATATCTTGTGATTGGGCGCTCGCCTGGACATCCAAGAGGGGGTCTCGGTGGCCAGAGTCTGACCCTGGCGCCAGTTGGGGTGAAGTCTGAGATCTTGGGTAGACCAGTCTGGGAATCTCCGTGATCGGGTCGCCAGACCGCCAGGTCGTTGAGACTGGCAAATCACGCACGTCCCCATCAAAAACATCAGGGGTCACCGTCTGGATACCGCTTTCCATCTCTCCAGGGGATGTCCCTGACTGGTCCAGGGCCGGGGCTGTCTTGGCCGTTAAAAATAGGTCACAGAGGATCAGTCCAGGAAGGCCCAGCCGAATCAGTGGTTTGAATGCACGAAGTAGGGTCCGCATGGGCTTTGCCCTGCCCCCTGGTGGAAAATTCTTCGTAGCCTGCAAGCGTGACTGAGGCTCCCGGATGGGACGTTCATTCAGCTACAACAAACTCCTGCGTATAGGCCACCTGCACCGGGCCGCCTGTCGGCTCGGTTGTGAAGCGGAACGCCAGCCGGTAAGTACCCGGTGGAAGATCAGCACGGCGACCACTGAAGCTCAGGGTTCCCCTGGGGACTTCATAAACCGGGTCTCCTGGTTTCCATGCTGTTGCAGGCGGAAGAGATCGCACATCGCCCTTAAACACATCGGGGGCCACCGGCTGACCGACCTCGGGATCCTGTCCGCCTTTTTCTTGCAGCGCCGGGCTCAACCTCCCCTGCAGCACACCCTTGGGAGGAAGGGAGACCCCACGGACGGCGGGCTCGCTTGGACAGGGATCCTCCATCAGCCACTGCCCGGAAACGCCCCGCTCGAGGAGCAATATGGCACAGACAGTGTCTTGGGCCGGAGCAAAAATCGTCGTCGTAAGATCGTTCCGAATTGTCGCCACGATCGCCTCGCCACGATGGTAGCCGAGTTTATCGGTGACGACCCTCACGGGCGGATCAATCGCGCTTCCATGCCTCAAAGCTTTCTCATTGGAAGGAGAAGGAACGCATCCGGCAAGCGTGAGACCAAAGAGGGTGATCGAAATCATCCGCGCCATCAGCCTTCTTTCATTGCTTGGTCTGGCTGCTGGCACAGCAAATATCTAGTGCTCCCCTTATAGTCAAGCGGCGGCAAACCGATCAAGACCGTCCTTCACTTGCCTTGGCCAACAGGAGAGTGGTTTCCTGACTGGTGCTGGGATCCAGGAGCTTGACCGAGGCAGCGTCTATGGCCGTGACCTGGAGGCGCCCGTCCACCGTCTCGCCCGGTCGCACGATGTACAGCTCTGACCCCTTGCCGAGAAACGCGCAGGACTTGCCATCCTGGAGCAAGTACCCGAGAAACCGATACTGGTCCGATCGTGGGGTGGCCTGCTGCTCCGTCTTCGTGTCCTCGACAGAGACCTGCCGTGCCGGCACCCCGAGGCCGCGCGTCATTTCGGGGAGGACAGAGGAGACCGACAGCGCCCCGTTATGAGGCGGCAGGGCGGCTAACACGGCCTGTGATGTGACCGCGCCGTGTCCCGTTGCCATCTGGGCCTGCAGGGTGACCATCGCGGTCGCCAGGGCGGCGATCTGGCTGACCGCCGCTCCGAGGGTCGCATTGAGCGCGGCGACCTTGGCTGTGAGCGCTTCGATCTGTGCCTGCATTTCAGGAGCAGAGACTTCCTGGGGCTCCGCCGCAACCACCGGCGGACCGACCAACGCCATGACCAACACGGCAGTGAGAGCCGTTACTGTGACCGTTCTCATCTCTGATCTCCTTTCTTTGCTTGACATCTCTTCCCGCTGTGGGATGGCGCTCACACCGTCCCATCAAGACGGCTCGGCCCCCTCCTTTTTCAAAGGCAATATGGCTTCCTGACTCGTGGCGGAATCCTTGAGCTTGACCCCGGAGGCGTCCACTCCCGTAACCACGATCCGTCCCTCTAACGTTTCACCCGTCCGCACAATGTAGATCTCCCGCCCCTTGGCGAGAAACGCGCGGTGCTGCCCTCCCTCGGTGAGGTAGCCGAAGAACCGGTACTGCCCCATCAGTTGCCGCGCCTGTTGGGCCGCCTGCTCTTTTTGCTGGCGGGCTTGCTGCTCCGCCAGTTGTTGTTGCCGAAGGGCCTGCTGCGCGGCCGACTCCTCCGGAGGGGGCGGCGGAGGTCCTTGGACAGGACCAGGAACTGCGGCCATCGCCAGCTTGGGTTTCTTCCCCCCACGCGCCTGCGCGTCGGACGCCGTGTCAGACACACTGCCCAGCCGCGCGAATATGTTTTTGGGTTCCCGGAACGTGACCTTGTTCTTCGGGGTCCGCGGTTTGACCGGCGTCGGGAGGCTGGCAACCCCTCGTGCCGCGTCTCGCGCGAGCTTTTGCCCGGATTTATACGTGAGCGGGACCCGTTGCGGCTCCGGCTGGTTGAGCACCCGGATGGCGATGAGGGCCATCAACACGAGCATGAGACCGCCCAACAGGCTCCATTTCCTCTGGTCGCTCATGCCCTACCTGGATGAAGCTGATCCGGCCGGAGAAAGGTGACCACGCGGATGTTGATCACGACCCGACCGGCAGGGGTCTGGGGCCCTCCCGGAGAGCGGCTGGCATCGAGGCTTTCGATCAGAAGATAGGGGCCGGTGGTCTCCAGACGGTAGATAAACCGGCGGATCGCCCGATAGTCGCCGGCCGCTCGGAATGTCATCGAAGCTTTCAGCGCGAGGCCGTCCTCCACTTTCTGGAGCGTATAGGTCATGCCCGGAATGGCAACCTGATCCTGCTGGGCCAGCTCGGAGATCGCGAGGATCAGCGCGGCGAACTCCTTCCGGACCGGAAGGTCCTGCCACAAATCCTTCAACTCTTCTTCGGTTTTCAACATCGAGGTCTGGCGGCTATACGCTAGCCGGGCGTCTTCGTATGCGGCGTCCGCCCGCATCAGGCGATCCTGCGCCGGCGTGAGAGCCAGCATGAACGAAGTGGTCGCACCGGCGAGCGCGAGCAGCGTCAACAAGGCGAGCGGTCGCAGCGCACGAGAGGCCCGGACCGCAATCGGCGCCATGGCAGGATGTGGAAGCAGCATGCAGGCTAACCTTGTGGGCGATAGGTCACGGTCATCGTGAATTCAACAGTTCTGGCCTCATCCTTCCCCGGAGCGTTCGACTCGCCTCGGCCGGCCTGTTCCTGGAATCGGTGCTGCGACAGGACGACGTTCCGGAACGCCGGGTGGTTCTCCAACGTATTGACCAGTGTGGTCAGGTCCTTCAGCGTCAGCGCTGTTCCGTTGAGGGTGATGACGATCTCTTTGAAGTCGAGCGCCACCGAGCTGATCGAGATGTGCGGTGGAACCGCCTCTTCGAGATCGCTCAGGAACCGCGTCCAGGAGAAGGCCCGCTGCTCGGTCAGCCGGTTCACAAACGCTACCTGATGGCCAAGCTCATTGGCCCGCGCATCGGATAAATCCATTCCGGCCTGTGAGGCTTGTTGTACGAATTGGCGATTCGTCTCCTGGGCCCGCTCCGTCGCATGCTCTCGCTGTGCAGCGAGCTGGGCGATCACGTGGCTGTCCCACCAGAACCACAGGGCGACTGTCGACGACGCTGCGATGACGAACGTCAGGCTCCATTGCAGGGCGCGCAGCAGGCTGAAGCCGGTTGCGGTCAGGGACAGCTGGAGGATGGGAAGGCTGAGGGACCCGGGGACCCGTTGCTCCTTCAGTTGCAACGGGTGAACGGGCGGGCGGGTATGCTCGCCGCCACCCGCTTGCAGCGAGGAGAATAGAGATGAGGCGAATAGAGATGAGGAGAAGGAGCGCCACGTTGTTCTCATGGCAGATTACGCCTCCAGCACACCGGCCAAGGCCGGCAGCCCGGACAGCGGGCGTGCGTCGGGAAGCGTCTGGCCGCGACCGTTCCGCGCGACCGGGACGTGGTCCCACCCGATCGGGATGACCTTGATGCGCATCGACTCGGCGCGACCGGGATCGAGCACCTCGCGCGTGGAGGGGACCCCAACGACGAAGAAGGGACGGCACACATCGGGAAGCCCCGCCTGGGCGAGAGGATAACTGTCCCCGTAGAATTGGAGTGTCGCGAGCACTTCACCGGCTAACGTCGCCGGGTCGCTGCCGCCTCCGTTGTGCAGCAACTTGGTCCGGAGGAAGACTGGACAGCCGTTCCGAAGCGCGAAGAATGAGAAACTGTCCTCGGCAACGTGGAGAAAGAAGAGCTCGCCGGCACCGGATGCGCCAGATGTCATAGTTGCCTGCATGACGGGGCGGCAGAGATCGAACAGCCGCGGGCTGGTGACGCCGACCGTGATCGGCAGCAGTCCCGCCTCCTCGCAGGCCCGCTCGTACTGCCCGACAATGGTGTTCCGGACTCCAACGGCGAGCACTCGCGGGGGTGTGGTGCGGAAGACCTGGTAGCTCAGTCGCAGGTCGGCGGCGGGCATGTTGAAGTCTTTCTGAAATCGCCAACGTAGCAGCCGGTCGCGATCGGCGGTCTTCGGGGGGAGCGCCTCAAAGTCGAGGAGGGCGACCCGTGTGCACAGATCCGGCAGGGTCAGCGCCACCGCGGCGGATGGCTCACTCCCAAGCATGGCGCGAAGCTCTCGTGCCAACGCCGGCAGGTCGGAGACGTTCGGCTCGGCCGCCGACAGGCGGATGAGCCCGTCCGGCAACGCGCGCTCGCTGCAGCGGCGCAATCCGATGCCTTCTCGGCTTGGGCCCCAGCCCCGGCGAATCTCAACGAGGCTCAGCGTCCGTGCGCCAATGCTCAGCCCGATGGAGGGACGTCTGAACGGGAATACCGTCATACCGCTCCTCCGTGACTGAACGTGACTCGATTGACCTCCTTCAACGTCGTCTCACCGTGCAGAACCTTCTCTATGCCGGCCTCGCGCAGGCTGGTCATCCCGCCGGCGATGGCTTCTTTACGGAGCTCGGAGGCGGGCTTTCGGTCCAGAATCATTTCCTTGATGCGGTCCGTCAGCGCCAGGAACTCGGTGATGGCGCGGCGTCCGCGATAGCCGAGGCCGTTGCATTCCGGACATCCCTTGCCCTGGTGAAAGGAAAGGTGCTTGACCTGGTCGTAATCCAGTCCGGACTCTTCGCACTGGGCGCGGTCCACGGCGACCGGGATCTTACAGGCTGGACAAATGGCGCGGACCAATCGCTGCGCCAGGATGCAGTTCAGCGAGGCGACGAAGTTGTAAGGCTCGATGCCCATGTTCACGAATCGGCCGATCACATCGAAGGCGTTGTTCGCGTGCACCGTCGAGAAGACCAGATGCCCGGTCAGGGCGGACTGAATCGCGATCTGCGCGGTCTCGGCGTCTCGGATCTCGCCGACCATGATCTTGTCCGGATCGTGACGCAGGATGGACCTGAGGCCTCGCGCGAAGGTCAGGCCCTTCTTCTCGTTCACCGGGATCTGGACGATCCCCTTGAGCTGGTACTCCACCGGGTCCTCGATCGTGATGATCTTGTCCTCCTGATTGTTGATCTCGTTGATGGCGCCATAGAGCGTCGTGGTCTTGCCGCTCCCGGTCGGGCCGGTCACCAGCACCATCCCGTACGGTTCCGTGATCGCCCGGCGAAATCGGCGGAGGTCCTCAGTGTTGAACCCCAGCCCGTCGAGACGGAGTTGTCGCACCCCGGAGCCGATGTCCTCCTTTTCCAGGATACGGATCACCACCGACTCGCCGAAGGCGCTGGGGAGGACGGAGACCCGGAAGTCCACTTTCTTCTGGTCCAGCCGCAGCTTGAACCGGCCATCCTGGGGGATCCGGCGCTCGGCGATGTCCAGCTCGGACATGACTTTTAGCCGCGAAATCAGCGGCGCGTGAAACTTGATGTCCAACGGCTCCATCGCGGTGTAAAGGATGCCGTCGATCCGGTATTTGATCTCCACCGCCCGCTCGCTCGCCTCGATGTGGATGTCACTGGCGCGCTTCTGCAGGGCGCTCAGAATCATGGTGTCCACCAGCTTGACGACCGGACTCAGGTCCTTCGCGATCTTCTCGATCGAGAGCACCTCGTCCCCGTGGGCGTCCTCTCGGATCAGGACGGGACGAAATTCCTCCTGGATGCGCGTGATGACCTGGCTGTTTCCCTCGCTCTGGTTCAGGGCTTCCAGGATGGCCGAGCGGGTCGAGACGACCAGCCTGAATTCCCGGCCGATGAGCAGTTCGAGCTCGTCGAGCGTGCGCAAGTCCTGGGGATCAGTGACGGCGATCGTGAGCACACCGTCGTTCTCCTCGAGAGGGACGAACAGGTGCCGGTGCATCAACTCCACCGGGATCGTTTTGAAAAACTCCAGGTCGACGCGGAAGTCTTTGAGCGGATCGTAGCGCAACCCGTATTGTTCGGCCACGATCTCGGCGAGGGCTTCTTCCGCCACGACGGTGTGTTCCAGCAGAAGACCTCGGAAGGATCGGTCGGCTCCGTTCGCCTGGCTGCGGAAATCCTCCGCTTGATCCTGCGAGATAAGGCCGCGTCTGACCAGGATCTCATCCAACGCTGCCCGCTTTACCGGCGTCGCCATGTTTACCCCCTCCAGAAGGTTAAGGTTGAGGTTGAGTTGGTTGTTTGAGTCTCAACCTTAACCTCAGCCTCAACCTGCCCCTCATGCCGTCCCTGCGATCTGAAAGACCGGCAAATACATGATCAGCACGATGCCGCCCACGATGATGCCCATCAGTAAGAGCAGCATAGGCTCGATCCAGGTGGTGAGCTGACTCAGCCGGAGATCGAGTTCGCCTTCGTGGAACTCGGCGACGTCCCGCAACATCATCTCCAGCCCGCCGGTCGTCTCACCGACCTCGATCATCTCCAGGGTCATTTGCGGGAGGAAGCGCTCCTGCTTCAGCGCCGCAGCCAGGCCGGCGCCGTCTCTGACGCGATCGGTCGCGTTGGCAATGGCGCGCGAGATGATCCGGTTCGTGATGGCCCCGCCGGTGATCTGCAACGCGGACATCAACGGGATACCGCCCGCTAACACGGTGGACAGGGTCCGCGCGAACCGGATGACCTGGCTCTTGAGCAAGACATCCCCGAGAATCGGGACGCGCAAGCTGAGCCGGTCAAGGAACTCTCGGCCCGCCGGCGTCCGCGCCCAGTGATAGATCGCTGCCCCGAGACCGACGGTCCCGGCGATCAACCAAGGGAACCACTGCCTGATGGTCGCAACGGTCTGCAGCAGCATCTTGGTCGGAGCCGGCAGCTCCCTGTTGCTTTGTCCGTAGATTTCGGCGAACGTCGGCATCACATATATCAACAGGAACACGACCACCGCCACGCCCACGAGAATCAGGAAAGCGGGATAGGCCAGCGCCTTGAACACCTTTTCGCGGACGCCGATGACCACCTTCACGTAGGCGATGTACCGCTGGAGAACCTCTCCCAGGGTCCCGGTCTGCTCGCCTGAGCGGAGCGAGGCCCGGTAGAGATCCGAGAAGTAGATAGGGTAGCGGGCCATGGCGTCGGAAATCGACGCCCCGCCGCGAATCTCGCTCCGCACTCCTTGTAGCGCGGCTTGAAAGCCGGGATGCACCGCCCGCTCAGCCAGCAGATCGAAGGTCTTGAGAATGGGGAGCCCGGACTTCACCAGCGCCAGGAATTCCTGGTTGAACACCAGAAATTCACGGAGCGACAGACGGTTGCCGATCTTTCGTGTTGACAAGAGCGCGGCGGCGCTCCTGGGTCCATCCAGGCTGAAGAGAAGCAGGCCCTGTCCTTCAAGCTGCGTGCGAACGGCCAGTTCGCTCTCGCCGTCTACTCGTTCTTCGACCAGCGTCCCATCCGGTCGCGCGGCCCTGTAACGAAACTGCGGCATAGAATCCTGAGGCTATGGGTTCCGGGGCGTCTTCCCCGCTTTTGCGGAGGTTCGGGATTTCGTGTCCGATTCGTTCTGGAGACGCGCCAGGTCCTTTTTCACCTGTTCCAACTCCGTCGTCAGCGTGGCCATCGAGGATTCCAGCTCTTTCATCCGGGTCTGCACGCTCGTCTCCGACGCCTTCGCCTCCACCGCGGTCTGTCGCAGTTGCGGCAGCTCCGCGAGCTGGGCCTGGAACTCAGCCTTGGCTTGAACGAGTTGGTCACGTTCCGCCCGCGCCGTCATCAGTTCTGTTTGCTTGGCGTCGAACGCCTGTTGCTGCTCCGCGCGGGCCTGGCGGAGCTCGGCGACCTGGTGCCGTAACTCCTGAAGCTCCGCCTCCTTCTTCGCCGCCGCGATGCGCGTGGCGGCCATTTCATTCCGGATCGCCGCCGCTTCCGCCCGCATGTCTCGAATCACCGTCTCGAGCTGCCGCTGAGCGGCTGGGGCCATTGAATCCGGCAACGGCTGGTTGGACGCACAGCCCTGTGAGAAGAGGCTCAAGCCCAGGAAAGTCAATAGTGGAAGGGAGCTAGGTTTCTTGCTCAGCACTTGGCTACCACAGGTTATACGGAGTGCCATCCAGCGCCACCAAGTCACTGCCGCTATGGATGTCGAAGACGCCGCCGTCCTTCTCATCCAGGATTTCCTGCCAGGTCGAGTCGGATCTCGTAAAGGGGTCCACCGGGATCCACCTGAGGTAGCCTACTTCTTTCAGCTCGAGCAGGGCAGCCGGGTATTTCCCGCGGTCGGCTTTAAACTGGTCAATGACGTCGCGCATGGTGAACAGGTTCTGCTTCAGCGCCGCCTCCCTCGCTTTCGTGGTAGCGCCGGTAAACGAAGGCTCGGCCAGCATGATGAGAATGCCTGCGATGGTGACAACAATCATGAGCTCCACAATCGTGAAGCCATGCTCGCTTCGCTTCAGGCTATGGGCGATAGGCAATAGGCGATGGGTACCAAAGCAACTGTGAAAAATGGAGGCGACCCAGGACCGTCGGCCGACGCTCCCATGCCCGCCCCATTCTTGTGTGCCAAGTCCTTTCACGATCTCTTGCCTATAGCCCATCGCCTATCGCCTCTAGCCCATTGCCGGTGCCTACCAATCCCGATACTTCGAGTTGTCCACCGCTTGGTCCGGGCTCTTGGAGTA
>Ga0066675_10000528_pt1 | contig 14926 bp, 14 predicted proteins | sample GraSoiAngelo_124_FD_62295 | JGI IMG/M metagenome (GOLD analysis project Ga0066675, IMG submission 62295) | Grasslands soil microbial communities from the Angelo Coastal Reserve, California, USA - 14_0927_05_20cm | ecosystem: Environmental > Terrestrial > Soil > Grasslands | place: USA... | reverse complement strand
ATTAACGGGATCTTTTTCATGAGTTAAAATTTGTGGGCGCCGTGAGAGCCGAGAATGAATTCCCACTGGAGAAAGACCGACTCGACTTGCCGTCCGGAGAGGAAAAAGTTCTCCTCCAGAGAATCCTGATTGTACTGCAATCGGATTTTTGAAAACTCAGTCGGATACCAGGTGAGATTCGCGCTGATCCGCCAACGCGATTGCCGATCTAAGTCGTCGGTAAACTTGGAATCCTGCATGTCGACGTAATCGCCCCGAATGCCAGCGACCCAACCTTTTTTAAATCCCCACAACACCTGCGAATACAATCCCCAATCGTGAAACGTTTCCGCGACAGGAAACGATTCATTCGCGCCCCGGCCGGCTTCGAACCGGCGATACATGAATTCCGTCTGCCATTTCACAAACGGAAAACCGCCTTCTGCATGGGAGCTTTTCCATTTGTAGAGAAAGTCTACGCCGTAAATCTGGGTCCGCGAATTTGCGCCGGTTTCGTTGGAGCCAAATGCGCCCGAAACGCCGGCCAGCACCACCTGAGTTGGACTAAGATCGACGGAATTTTCCCAACGGGGGATCCAGACGAAATCTTGCAAGCCGCGCGCCTCACGATCGGTCGTTATGCGGTCGAAAAACATTCCGTCGTCACCAGGATTCCGGAACGAAAATCCCGTGCTGCCGCGCCCATTTTGCGACGCAAAGATCAATTGCGAATACCACGGTAGCGGCAACGTCCAGGAAGTTTGCGCGCCAACGCCCCGCAATCCGTCGGGCCCGAGAAATAAGCCGTTCACGAGAGGCGTGTCCACAAAATCCCAGGTGTGCGGATGCGTGGGATTCAATCTACCGAACGCGGCAAAGAACTGCCCGGCTTTCAGTTGCAGATTGAACGGAAGGCTTGTGGTTTGCATGAATGCTTCTTCGACTTCGACATCGGTTTGATTGTCGTTGTCCAACTTGAAAACGATGTTGGCGAAGCCTTCGAAGTAGGGATCGACCGCCCCGTCGAGCGCGAGCTCAATGTTGCGTGCATTGAATCCGCGCTGCTGCGGATCGTGATCGCCCACTTCAATGTGATCAAGATCCTTCGCGCTGGAATAAGCGAGTGCGAACAAACCGTCGAAGGAGATGTTCATGTAATTTCTGCCGCCACCGATCGTGATTGGCTGCGTTAACGATGCGCCAACGCCCGTGCTTGAAATCGTTTCCGGTGCCGATGTCACGACTGAGGTATCGGTGGTCGGAAAACCTCCTGGTACAGGAGTGCCGCTTACGGCAGGCGCAGTTGCTGATGCAACGACAGACGTGTCCTCAGTTGGAAAGCGCGGCGGTGCACTTGCGCCGGGGGCGGGCGAACCCTCGGCGGCCGCAATGGGAGAAGGCTCCGGATTTTGCGGAAGCCCCGACTCGCCCGTGAGGTTTGCCTTTTCCAACGCGGCCTGCTGATCTTTCACTTGCTGTTGCAACGCTTTCACCGTCTCGGTGAGGGATTGCACTTGCTGGCGCAGCGCTTCGACATCAGCCGCTGCAGCGGGCGTTGAATTTGAAACCTTTGGTGCCGGCGATGAGGCGGAAACGGGCGTCACTTCCTGTGCCAAACCGGTCGTTACCGGAAAAATCGCCAGCGTCATTAAAATCATTTTTTTCATCCAAAACTCCTGACTTAGAAACTCGAGCGTCAACGCCCGAACAATTCAAACCTTGCTGCGTTCGGCGCGCGATGATTTAGCGGCGCAAGGAACGCGCTAAGCGCCGCTGTCCGCGTGAAGCGGGAATATCAACGGTTCAGGAGTGCGCAGGCGGTGCGTGCTCGAAAATTCTCGCGCTAAGAAATGGCGCTGCAACCCAGATCGGATTGAGAGCGGGAACCTTCGAAAATTGTACGGTAGTCGCCGGCGCGATCATCAGCGGCGCGGCAGCGGTGTGATGACAACTGCCGGAAGCGATCAGCGTAACCGCGCATTCATGAAGCGGTGCGGCCGCGGGATGAAGTCGTTCATGTAAATTGGGCGCGACTGACAGGGCCAGCATTAACACAATCGCCGCAGCGAGAAGCAGGACCGTGGTGCCACCAAACCAGCCCCATCGAATGCGAAGCGCGCGGCACGGCATCGAGCGCGACTTTGCGTTCGAGCGATTTGTTTCGCAAGGACTTTCTATCCAGCGCCGCTCCGGGTGCTCCCCGTGCGGCATTGCCCCAGATGGCTAGGTTTTTCCCCACACCGACTCATGATTAGTTCGACTCTTCAAAAGTCGTAGGCGACCGTGCCGTAGAAACCGCGCCGTTGGCCGAACTGCGGCGCACCGACTCCGATGCCGCTGCCGTCGCGCAGTTCGTAAATCGTGTCGAGAATGTTGACGACATCGAAACGGATTTTGACGGCAGTCTTCTCTGTGATCTTGATCTGGCGCTGCAAGCTGACATTGAATGTCTCGTAGGGATGGTTCTTTTGGGTGTTTGCGAAACCCCGGCGTAACCCATTGCCATAGAGTCCATCGATTCCCGCTTGCCAATCGTTCCACGTGTAAGAGATACCGGCGGAACCGGTGAAGCGCTGATCGTGGTCGAGAAAAACCCAGTTCTTTTTGATGTAGGCGAACTCATCCGGATCGAATAAAAATTGTGCGGAGCTGACGTTGGTTCCACGCGCCCATTCGTAGCCCACATTCAGATACGAGGAGAGGCCACCCTTGTTATAGTTTGCCGTGAATTCGCCTCCGTAAATCTCGCCGCGCTTGTAATTGAACGACGAAAGAATAAGCGCCTGTCCGAACTGGCCTTCGTCCAGGACCGAATGCGCGCTTTTATAAAAGCCATCGATGCCCACATTGAAACCTTCGGCAATTTTCTGCGTTGCGCCTACATCGAAGTAATGAGCGCGCTCCGACGTCACGACAGAGTCCTTGGTGATAGCGGATTCGTTAGTCGTGCCGGCGAACTTCGAGATCGTGCTCTGATCGACATTCTCCAGCGGCGGCGGGGTGAAATAGCGTGCATAACCGGCATGAAGCGTGGTCGAGGCGAACGGCTGGTAAACGATGTTGATCCGCGGACTGAGCTGGTTCTCGTGCGAGAACGCGTCCACGATGTCGAATCGACCGCCGAAATTGATCGTAAGTTGTTCGAACGGTTTCCATTCATCCTGCAAATACAATCCATAGAGATAGCCATACTTGCCGCCGTTATCGACGACGCGCAGGGGGACGTCGCTCGTCTGGTTGCCATTGGCATCGACCGGGAAAACCAGTGTCGCCGTTCCGACGGTGGCATGCTGTTCGTTAAAAAAGAATCCGCCGCGGAGCGTGTGCTGATCGTTGAGTTTGTAGCTCGCGTCTAACTCGATGCCATTCGAGAAAATGTCGCGATCAACGCGTGAGGCGACGCCGTTGAAAATGAGATCGCCTACATCATCGGGCCGAAACAAGACCGAGCTATAGCGGGTAAAGACCGACGCCTGCATATTGAAATCGTCGATCTTCTTTTGATAGGTGAGGATGGCGTATGCATTTTGCTCGACCTGGGTCTCATTGAGCTTGGCGGAATTGAATGTCGATCTTCCCATGTCGGTGAACTCGGGCGTTTGGCCGGGGTTGTTCGGAATTTGGAAATCGCTGTGGTTGCCGCTGGTGAGCAACACCAATCGGCTGGTGTCGTCGAGAATGTATGAAGAATATCCAAATATTTTGTATTGATCGGTGTCGTCGTGGATCGGGTTGGCAGTGCGCGTCGGATTCTCAATGCCGATGCCGTCATGCAGGTAATTCGCGGTGAAGTAATAATTCAGCTTCCCGGTCACACCGCCGTACTCAAAACTCGGCATGATCGTGTCGAAGCTTCCGCCGTAGACCGATGCTTCGCCCTGTTGGAAAACGGCGCCGTTCTTCGTGTGGATATCGATAACGCCGGTGGTGCGAAATCCGAACTGTGCGGGCAGAGCGCCAGTAATGAGCGAAATGTTGTCCGCGAAGCGGGTCTCCAGTTCCAGGCCGAAACCGGGAATACTTTCCGGCAGGAGCACGTCGTTAATGCGGTATTGCAAATTCGCGTGTTCGCCGCGGACATGAAGCTGCGCGAACGAATCCTGCGCGACACCGGGAAAACGCAACATCGTTTGGTTAAACGGGGCGTCTTGGCCTCGCGATTGGGAGTCGAGACGGTCAGGTCCGACCGTGTAGCGCGTTGCGCCGAGACTCGACACAATTGCTTCACGCGTGATGTCCATCTCCTGACTTTGGACGACCACGCGCTCGGCTTCTGCTGTGGCCGCGGGCGAAGGGCTTGGACTGGCCGATGCCGCAGCGACGTCTTGACCCAAAGCAATGTTGCGCATAAGCGACACTGCGACTGATGCGATCAGAAATTTTTTCATTGAGATATTTTTCAAATAGATTTTTCAGAGTTGTGATTGGTTGCGGCGTTCACGATTTGCGTGAAGCCAGGTGAAAAAAGCGGCGGCTCTTGCACAAAGCCGTGCCGAGACTCAGGCGAAGTAATTGACTTCTAACGCTCCGCGAGAACGCGGCTCAGCGCGTGCCTAGACGCGCGCAGGTGGCGCATGCTCGAAAATGCGGGCGCCAAGAAACGGCGATTGGACCCACTGCGGAGTCAACGCCGGAATTTTTGAGAATTGTGGCGCCGGAACTGGCGCGCTGACCAGTGGCGGATGAGCAGCATGATCGTAACTGCCCGATGCGATCATTGTCACCGCGCAGTTGTGCTCGACACGATTCGCATCCTTGTGGACGCGCTGGTGCAATTGCGAAGAAGCACTCAACGCGAGCGCCCAAAGAAACGTTACGGAGATGACCGTCGCGACAAGAGCGCGCCCGTAATTATTTGAACGCGCGAACGTGCTCATTGCGCTGCGATCTTCTGTCCGTGGAGCATTTCGCGCAAGAAATTTCTGGAAGACAGGCCTCCCGGCCTGTCAGGGCCGACATCCGTCCCCGGCTGTCGAACAAATCGAAGCCCCCAGCAATTTGATTGCCCTTCGTTTGGCAAACGCCTATCCTCGCTGCCTTATCGCCTGGTGAAACGCGGATGAATTCTCTGCACTCAAAAAGCTTTTATGAAAAAGACGCTCATCATCCAAAACGCATATGAGCGGGTTAGAAACCCGCTCCCGCTCCTCGCATTTCTAATTTCTCTTCCTGTCCTCGTCGTATTCGCTCAATCGCCGCTAGATCAACCAAGCCAGAAACAAATCACCGTTGGATCGGAAATCGCGAGAGGTTTTATGGAGATGGACGCCGCGTCAAACGCCCGCCACGCTGCGAGCGCGCTGGAGTACTCGGTAGATTTAGACCGAGTGCGAGATCAAAATCGATCTCAGAACACGGATTCCGATGGATTCCTATTGGGTGCCTACTTGGGAGAGTGGATGCACCTCTATATCTTCCTCGGCGTCGTCGGGCCGACTTCTGCATTCGATACCGCCGAGAATCTGCATCTGGTTAAGCGAGATCTTGCAGAGACTTTTGCAAAAATGCGAGAGCTTCAAAAAAAACTTGGCGTCAATGATGATGCGTTATTTTCGGCGGCGGGTTTCAAACACAGCGAAAAGATTAAGGAGATGATGGCTAAGTTCGAGAGCGGCGTCGACCTTTCCCCAGAACGCTCGCCTTCCGTCGAGGCTTCACCGCAATCGCTACAGCCAAAGCCCGACATGCTGACGCTCGCGCAATCGGTTTCGATTCAATTGTCCCGTGGAAACGTTGTTCTCCCGGCAGGGACAAAAATTCAGCTCGTCGCCCGAAATGGCGAGACGGTTCAAGTTCGTTATGCAGGTGCCGAGTACGAAATTCCAATCTCGGCCACCGATCTCAAATGAAACGCGGACGCAAGTTCGAATGACCAACGCAAATTATTTCGTCGCAGTAGATGGAAAAACATCGGGACCATTCAAAGGCCAGCAGATCCGGAATAAGTTGAACCAGGGAAAGCTGCTCGAGTCCGATTTTATTTGGCGGGAGGGAATGAAAAAGTGGCTACCTCTCAGCGAAATCACTGGCGAGATTCCCGGCACGAATGTTCCAGCGCTTCCAGAACAAGATCTGGGTCCGCATTCGATGCGCATGGAATATCCAAACGAATTGCCACCCACGCAGGTCGAAATTCCGCCTAAAGGCATTTATGAGCCGCCGGCCACATTAAGCCAAAAGAACACCTTAATGAAGTTCGGCTGTAAGAATCCAGAAACTTTGCGTCGCTTGGGCCGAGATCAGGCTTCATTCATGATCGATGCTTTCCAGAGAGACGCGGTCGCATTCGTTCAATATGAGGAAGGAAAGCAGAGAAAGAAGTCGGCGAAAGCGGCTTTCACGATTGCAGCTATACTCTTCGTCTTGGCTTTGCTGGCGGCAATTATTTACGCATTTACCAACTAAACAGGTGAAGCGAAGGGCCGATGACGGGCCCCGCGATGCCGCATCTTTTTGCAGTGTATGATCCGAATAGACGGAGACACTCGGCCTAAACACTGCCAGACGTAAATCGAAACCTTATGTCACCACTTCGGTTTACGTTGTCATACCGGGGCCCGCTGAGAGCGGACTCAGCTAAACATAAGCAACACATTCGTTTATGCCTGCACAATCAGTTGAAGATGCTTTGGAGTGGCTCTCCATTCGATAAGTTCCATAACCACCATTTTACTGATGCACAGTCGAAAAAGTTGGTTGGCAAAGTCACATACTTGCCACTCGTGAGGAAATCCAATCGCCTTATAGCCGAGCTTGATATTTTTCTTCTGCGGAACGAGATGCCCGGGCGGATTATAGTCGGCGGCGGCGACATAGATAATCGGTTGAAAACGCTATTCGACGCGTTCCGATGTCCTCAGTCAGCTGGAGAAGCAGGTTCGCAGTCACATACGGATAGCGAGATCTACACTCTACTCGAGGATGATTCACTGATCACCGCCGTTAGAGTGACGACGGATCGCTTACTTGAAAGGTGTGAACCAGAAGAGGCTCTCCTGATCGTGCGGGTCAGCGTCATTCCAATCAATTTCCCAATTGGCGGCATCGAAATCGCATGAGAACTGCGTCTAACCCCTATGTAAGATGCAAGTATGGGGGCGAGGGTGTAGCTGGTTTTTAGGTCATGAGATGAGTTAGCCACTTCTTGCTCAACCGCGCGCGACCGCATCACGTCGAGAGCGTCATTATCTGCCGCATCGATCGCTTGCGATACCTGGGCGCGGACTTCCCGCAACGGATAGTGGGAGAGCGAAGAATTTCAGAGCGGTGTTTGGCAGTGCCGTGAACCGCAAAACAAAACGCGATTTCCTTCGTGGAAAGCCGCCTCGACGGCCTGCGATTGAGGCTCGGGTCAGCGGAATGGCTTCTCAGCGTCGTGCGAAGGCATCTCTGGGTCGTGGAAACGGACCTCGGGGTCGTTCAAAGGCATCTCCGGGTCACGGAATGGCATCTCCGGGTCACGGAAACGGATCTCTAGGTCGCGGAATCGCATCTCTGGGTCGCGGAATCGGGTCTCAGGGTCGCACGAATGCATCTCGGTGTCGCCCAAACGCGCCTCGGCGTGGCGCAATTGCGAGTCCGGGTCGTGCAAACCGGTCTCGGGTCCGCCGGGGCGCGGCTGGGTGCGATCGGGCCGGGCGCTCAGATTGCTGCAAGACTCCGCTTGCCAGAGCGCGCGAACCTGTTCATCGCGTTTCGAGCTTGAGACGGGGGCGCGTGCTGCGCAAGCAATTTTCTGCAAGGGTCAGCACGCCGCGCAGTTTCGTGTCGAGCGCACTAATGCGCTCGCCGTACGAATATAAGGTGTCGGCTCTAAGTTACACAGTTTTCTTCGGTAAAACGTCGCCGTCCCTGTGATCGTGAAGAAAAACAGTAGAAGATGTCTCTCGGGGGGCTGCCGAACTCGACACAATAAACACGGGTTTGCCCCCTCCTGATTTTCGCGTAATTCTCAACACTTTAGTATGCCCGATCGAGCTTATCTCCGTCCGATTGATCCAGAACTGATTCCCGGAGCGCGCAATGCAGTTGATGTCTGCCTTCGATTGAAACCGCGAGAGCGGATCACAATCATCACCGACACCGCGACACGCGAAATTGCAGCGGCATTGCAATCAGAAGTGAAACGCATTGGCTCAGAGTACAGCTTGTTCGTACTGGAACATCATGCGCGTCGGCCGCTTAAATACATGCCGGAGATCATCCTAGATGATCTGGCGCTCTCGCAGGTGTCGATCTTCGCCGGGCAGACCCAGCCGGGCGAGCTTACCGCCCGAACGCAAATGACCAGCGTAGTCAACAATCACAAAATCCGGCATGGCCACATGGTGAACATTAACCGCCAAATCATGCTCGAAGGAATGCGCGCAGACTTTGTGAAGGTGGATGAGATCAGTCAGCGTTTAGTCGAGCGCGCGCGACAGGCTGAGCGCATCACCTGCCGCACCCCACATGGCACCGAATTTGAAGCAGGGCTTTCGCCCAAATTAAAGTGGCTGAAAACCAGCGGGATCATCACACGCGATAAATGGGGTAATCTTCCCGGCGGCGAAATTTTCACTGCACCGATGAACACGAACGGCGTCTTCGTGGTCGACGGCGTGGTTGGCGATTATTTGTGCGAACGCTTTGGCGATCTGGAATCCAATCCGCTGACAATTGAAGTGGAAAACAATCGCATCCGATCGTTGCGGTCCGAGAACAAGGACCTGCGCGACGAATTTCGCGCTTACACCAGCACCGACGAAAACAGCAATCGGGTAGGCGAATTCGCTATCGGCACCAACACAGCCTGCACCCATGTTATCGGACACATCCTACAGGACGAAAAAATTCCCGGAGTTCACATTGCCTTCGGTCATCCTTATGCCGAACACACCGGCGCAAATTGGGTTTCCAAAACGCATATCGACTGCGTCGGCCGGGACTTCGACGTCTGGTTCGACAGCGAAAAGGTAATGGAGCGCGGGAAGTTTCTGGTCTAGTTTTGGATTGATGATTGGCGATATCCGCAGACAACTCGCGCGTACGCCGTTCGTTCCATTTTCGATCCGCACGTCTGACGGCCACGAGTATTCAGTGCCTACGGTGGATCACATCTGGTTGCCGCCAGGTGGGAATCGCGTGCTTGTTTCCGATGACAAAGGGATTGTTGCCATATTGACGCCGTTTCACATTAGCAGTGTGATCCAGCAGCCGAACGGCGCCTAATCCGAAGCGGATCAATACAGTGGATCCGCAGCTGCGTTCAATATTCAACACTGACTTCACGCCGGACAAGTACGCTGCGCTGTTGCACTGCGTGAATGAAACCGAAAAATGGCCTGCGGATTTTCGGATTTCGGAGACGCCGATTTTTTTGACGCGCGAGTTCACGGATGAAGTCACGCGCGCCGCCCATGCGATTGTCGATCTTACGTGCACGCCAGAATTCGCGCGGCACGCGGCATCGGCGATCCCGAAAGGATTGGAAGTTCCCCATGAATCGGCGCATCCAAATTTTCTGGTGATCGATTTCGGGATTTGCGCGGAAGGCGATCGGTTTGTCCCGCGACTGATCGAGCTGCAAGCGTTTCCAAGCCTGTTCGGCTTTCAGTTGCTTGTGCTGCATTGTATGCGCAAGGCGTATCCCGTCATCCCGCGCAATTGGACCTCGTCATTCGGCGGAATCAAAGACGAGGCGTATCTCGATTTGCTACAACGCACAATCGTCGCCGATTCAGGTCCGGACAACGTGGTCCTGCTGGAGATCGAGCCAGAAAGACAAAAGACGCGGGTGGATTTCGCAGCTACGGAAAGATTACTTGGCATCCGTCCAGTGTGCGTGACGCAGATCAAAAAGCGCGGCCGCGAACTATTTTACAATCGCGCTGGGCGCGAAGTGCGGATCGAGCGGATTTATAACCGCGTAATTTTCGATGAACTGATTCGCCGGCCGGATTTGAATCTGCCGTTCCGGTTCCAGGATGATCTCGATGTCACGTGGGTCGGCCATCCGAACTGGTATTTTCGGATCAGTAAACATTCGCTGCCGTTCTTGAAAACCGAGCATACAACTCCGGCTTTTTTCGCCGATCAATTTCCCCCGCGCGAAAAGATCGATAATTACGTTTTGAAGCCGCTCTACTCATTTGCGGGCCACGGTGTGGACATAGAACCGACGCACGAAAGGATTAACGCGCTCAAAAATCCGCATGAATGGATTCTGCAACAAAAAATCGATTACGCTGCGTTCGTGCCGACCGTTGAGGGCCCGAAATCAAAAGCTGAAATCCGAATGATGTTTGTTTGGCCGGAGAATGATCGCGATCCGACTCTCGTGAACAATCTCGTCCGGATGAGCCAGGGCAAAATGATGGGCGTTGATTTCAACATCGACAAAACGTGGGTCGGCGCCAGCATCGCGCTGCATGAGAGTTGAGCGATAACTATCGTTGTGGCGCACCACAATTTCCATTCTGAGAAGCGATTCCTTTGAATCCAAATCGTCCTGTGACTGCATCTCAGAATCAGTCGCAACGAATATGAAACCCGAGCGAACGAACTGGTTGATTGCCGTGTCTTCGGCGCTGGCGCTGTTCTCCTCAACTCCAGTATTTGCCGCTGCATCAATCGAAATTCGGTTCTGTCCGGCATCTGCAATCCGAACCTATCCCTTGGAGAGCCGGCGGGAACTTCAAAGTCTGATGTTGCAAAATGTCGCCATCATCAATCATGGCAGCGCGCCGTTCAAAATCGACAACATCGAGATCGAGCTGTTGCGCTCGAATCAGGTTCTTGAATCGCGGAAGCTCGATCGTGATGCTGTCCAGCGCATCGCGGATCGCGGCGCAACGCTCCAGGCAGCAGGTGTCCTAAAAGAAGTTGCGTTTCAATTCTGCGGCACCGACTTGATTGCGCCTTCGATCAAACTGGCAGGGCCTGAGCTGAATCGAGATCAAGCGTTGCTCGTCGTTCAGCAAGTACTCGCCTTCACCGGCACGCGCGATACGCTGCGCGTTCGCGTGAATGGTCATGCTGACGGTCGTGCGACGGAAGCAAGCGGTTCGCTTCCGATTAGATCCGAGTTCGCCAAAAACAAATACATCTTTCCGTTGCGCGGCGTTTGGTATGTCGGCATCGGAGCATCATTTCACACCGGACATCGCTGGGCGATTCCCGAAGAGTTCGCGTTGGACATCGCGAAGCTGGGCGACAACGGCTTTACCCACAAAGGCGACGGCAGCCGCTTCGAGGATTATTACGGCTACGGAGCCGAAGTTCTCGCAGCTGCCGATGGTCGTGTCAGCGCGGTGGCAAACGATCAGCCGGAAGATACGGCGGCAATGCAACGGCCGAATGAAACACAAGAGGCGTATTTCGCCCGGCTACAGAAGGATCAGGCCGGCAGGCTCGCGAAAGGAACGGCTGGTCTCGCGGGTAATTACGTCATGATCGATCACGGCCAAAAGGAATATTCGTTTTATGCGCACTTGCAGCCGGGCAGTGTGCGCGTTCACGTCGGCGACCAAGTCAAAGCCGGAGACGTGATCGGCAGGCTCGGCTCATCGGGCAATTCAACCGAGCCGCATCTTCATTTTCACGTGTGCGATAACTCTGATCCATTAATATGCGCGGGGATTCCCGTGAACTTCAGTAACGTGACGGTCCAGTGGGCCGATCTGCCCCGGCCAATTCAGAGCGGTGACGTTGTAATCGCAAAGTAAGTCCTGTCACGTCGGCATTCCGCGATTGTCGGGTGAGCATTCTCTGCGCCACACATTACGCGGGTTCGGTCGAAACAGTCGCTTCGCCGGCGCCCTGCTCTAACGCCTGCTCGACAGCGCGCCACGCGAGCATCGCGCACTTGACCCGCTGCGGAAATCTCCGCACGCCCCTCATTACTCGAAGATCGCCCAATGTCTTGGGCGCTTCGCTCATCTCGTCTGTCACTAGTTCGTGAAATGCGCGAAGCATTTCCATTACTTCAGCCTGGCTTTTCCCCTTCAATTTCATTGTCATCAGTGACGCCGACGCTTGGCTGATCGCGCAGCCGTGTCCCGTAAACTTGATATCTTGCAAGCCTCCGTCGGCATCGAATTTTACTCCGAGATGAATCTCATCGCCGCAGGCCGGATTATCGCCGTGCACTCGCACCGCAGCATCAGCCAGATCGCCAAAATTCCGCGGCCGACGCGAATGATCGAGAATCACTTCTTGGTAAAGCTCTTCGATTTCGGTGCTCATGAAAAGAAACGCACGGCGGCGTGGAGTATTTCAATCATTCGATCGATTTCCTCGGTAGTGTTGTAAAAATAGAAGCTCGCGCGGGTTGTCCCCGACAGGCCGAACCGCCGCATCAGCGGCTGGTTACAATGATGCCCGCCGCGCAAAGCCAGTCCGTACTGGTCAGCGAACGTTGTGAGATCGTGCGGATGCGCTGCATCCATTACAAATCCAACTAACGCGCCGCGCTCTTTGATTGGCCCAAAAACACGCGTCCCGGGTAGTTCGCTGACGCCCTCGGCCGCATAGCACGCAAGTTGCGAGTCGTGTTCAAAGATTGCCGGGCGTCCGATCCGTTCGATGTAATCAATCGCCGCCGCAAGGCCGATCGCGCCCGCGATGTTTGGCGTGCCAGCTTCGAATCGATGTGGCGCTTTCTTAAACGCGCTCTTTTCTAGGGCGACGCTCACGATCATCTCACCGCCGCCATGCCAGGGCGGCATCGAATTGAGGATCTCGGCCCCCCCATAAAGCGCTCCGATTCCGGTCGGGCCACACATTTTGTGTCCGGAGAAGGCCAGGAAATCGCAGCCCAACTCTTGCACGTTGATTGGCAGATGTCCCGCGCTCTGTGCGGCATCCACAAGCGTGAGCGCGCCGACGTTATGCGCTTTCTCACAGAGTTCGGCGACTGGATTGATCGTGCCGAGCGAGTTTGAGATATATGTGAAGGCAAACAGCTTCACTTCAGGGGTGAGCAACGAAGGAAACTGTTCGAGATCGAGCGTGCCGTCATCGCGCACGGGCACAAAGCGGAGCCGCGCTCCGGTTCGTTCGGCTAACAACTGCCACGGCACCAGGTTGCTGTGATGCTCCATCTCCGTGAGGAGGATTACATCCCCTCCACGAATAAATTTTCCGCCCCATGCCTGCGCCACCAGATTGATGCTTTCAGTGGTTCCGCGCGTGAACACGATTTCGTCAGCACTTGCAGCGCCGATATAGTCTGCAACACGCTGGCGCGATTTTTCATAGGCTTCGGTCGCGCGTGAGCTCAGCGTGTGCAGTCCACGGTGCACATTTGCGTTTTCATGCTCGTAGTATCGGTGAAGCGCGTCGAGGACAGCCCGCGGTTTTTGCGAGGTCGCGGCGTTATCAAAATAGATCAGGCGATGGCCGTGTGCCTGTTCGCGGAGAATCGGGAAATCCTCGCGGATAGCGTCCCAGTCTGTAGCGGCGGTAGCAATCTCGTGCACACCACAATCTGCTCCACACGCTGCGGCGCGCCACTTTATTCAGACGCACACGACCCTGTGAATGGGCGGCGCTCGTGCAGGCAACGAAAAACGCCAGTGCGTAGTCCTACAATTTTGTGTTCATGACTTCGACCGCCTCGGCCGAAGTACGCACCGGCACGATTTCGAATTCCATGAGATCACTCCAATTCTCAATCCAGCGGTCGAACAGCGCGATTTGTTCAGTCTGCATCAGTTGGTAACAGACTTTGAAATCTAAATCGATCCAACTGGAGACGTACTCCAGCCCGTCGGGCATCATCCGTCCTTTCTCGCGGAAGCGTCGATAAATTTCCGGCGCCGCTCCTTCTTTGAAATGCTCGATGACCATGTAAAGCATGATTGTTCTGTAGAGGCGGGCGTGTCGCCCGCAAATTTTATTTCCGCAGCCGGCACGGCTGCCGCTACAGATTTTTCAGTTCTTCGTTCGTTTCCGCGAATGCATTGACGGCGAATTCCAAATCTTCGCGGGAATGCGCGGCGGAGACTTGCGTGCGGACTCGCGCCGTGCCGTGTGGCACGACAGGATAGAAAAAGCCAATCACATACACGCCTTTCTCGAGCATACGCCCGGCGAACTTCTGCGATTTGGCGGCGTCGCCGATCATGATCGGCACGATCGGATGTATCCCGGGCTTGATCGTCAGGCCCCGTTTGGTCAGCGCCGCGCGAAAATACTTTGTGTTCTCTTCGAGCTTGTCGCGCAATTCCGTCGAAGCACTCAGCAATTCGAGCGCTTTCAACGACGCCGCGACAACCGGCGGCGCGATGGTATTGGAAAATAGATACGGACGTGATCGCTGCCGCAAAAGATCGACAATTTCTTTGCGACCACTGGTGAAACCGCCGCTGGCGCCGCCGAGCGCTTTGCCGAGCGTGCCTGTAATAATGTCGATCTTACCCATCACCCCACGATATTCGTGCGTGCCGCGTCCGGTTTTGCCGAGGAAGCCGGTCGCATGCGCATCGTCGATCATCGTGAGCGCGTCATATTTTTCGGCCAGATCGGCGATTTCTCCCAAGTTCGCGATCGTTCCGTCCATCGAGAAACAGCCGTCGGTCGCGATCAATCGAAACCGCGCATCTTGCGCAGTGCGTAGTTGCGCCTCGAGGTCGGTCATGTCGTTGTGCTTGTAACGAAACCGCTGTGCTTTGCAGAGCCGGATGCCGTCGATGATGCTGGCGTGATTCAACTCGTCACTGATCACCGCGTCCTTGTCGGTGAGCACCGTTTCGAACAAACCGCCATTGGCATCGAAGCAGGACGGATAAAGGATTGTCTCTTCAGTGCCCAGGAATTTGGTGAGCGCGGCTTCGAGCTCTTTGTGAATGTCCTGCGTGCCGCAAATAAAACGCACGCTCGCCATGCCGAAGCCGTGCGTGTCGAGGGCCTCTTTCGCGGCCGCGATTAACGCGGGATGATCGGCGAGGCCGAGGTAATTGTTCGC